>Ga0316192_10000200_pt1 | contig 42047 bp, 42 predicted proteins | sample MerIslwburrow_MG_FD_204931 | JGI IMG/M metagenome (GOLD analysis project Ga0316192, IMG submission 204931) | Coastal sediment microbial communities from Maine, United States - Merrow Island worm burrow | ecosystem: Environmental > Aquatic > Marine > Coastal > Sediment | place: USA: Maine...
TGCAGCTGAATACAGCCGTCCGCTACCAGGGCTTATAAGAGACTCAGAGACGTTTCAAAATGAAAAAGATTGAATACACTGCAATCGAAGGTAACAGCCTGGCCTACTACGGCTTACTTGCAGGCCTTGGCCTGGTCATGCTGATTGGCCTGCTGGCTGTCTGGTATATGGAACATAATGGCCACTACGTAACCGGCATGACCAACCAGATCGTATGGGGTATGCCGCATGTATTTGCCGTATTCCTTATCGTTGCCGCTTCCGGCGCATTAAACGTTGCATCCATTGCATCGGTGTTCAGAAAAGAAGACTACGAGCCGCTCGCACGCTTATCGGGTCTTCTGGCTATTGCGCTGCTCGCCGGCGGACTCGTGGTACTGCTGCTCGATCTCGGGCGCCCGGACCGGCTCATCATTGCGATGACCTACTACAACTTCAAGTCGATCTTTGCCTGGAACATCATCCTCTATACCGGCTTCTTTGCCATTGTCGGTGTCTATATCTGGTTCATGATGGACCACAACATGTACAGGTTCAAGAAGCAGGCTGGACTTGCGGCTTTTGTCTGGCGTTTGATACTGACCACCGGTACCGGCTCAATCTTCGGTTTCCTGGTGGCGCGCTCTGCCTACGACGCTGCCTTGATGGCGCCGATGTTCATTATCATGTCGTTCTCTTTCGGTCTCGCCATCTTCCTGCTGGTATTAATGGCGTCATATAACTGGACCGGGCGCGAGCTTGGTGACGAGGTTGTGTCACGCTTGCGCAACCTGCTGGGTGTATTTGTGGCCGCGGTGCTGTATTTCGTCATCGTATACCATTTGACCAACCTTTATATCACCGAGCACCACGGTGTTGAGAAATTCATCCTGATGGAAGGCGGCCAGTTCACCAAGGTTTTCTGGATCGGCCAGATTATTCTCGGCGGTCTTGTTCCACTGGCATTAATCTATGCACCTGGCGTAAGAAACTGCCGTAAAACACTGGCACTGATTTGCACATTAATCATCATCGGCGGCCTGAGCACAATGTACACAATCATCATTGGCGGACAGGCCTACCCGATTGAAATTTTCCCGGGCTACGAGGTCAGCAGTACATTCTTCGACGGCGTGGTTAATGACTACACACCCAGCATCTACGAAATCGCTCTCGGTGTTGGCGGCCTGGCGGTTTCACTGGTTATCGTTGCGTTTGTAATCAAGGTGCTGCCGTTTTTGCCTACCAGCCTGGCGGACAACAAATAATCAGTTAACAGTGAATAGTTAACAGTGAACAGTTGATGTGAATTAGATGAATTCTGCATCAAACAAATGATCTTTATCTCTGTTCACTGTTCACTGTTCGTTGCTTACTGATTGTTTTTCGAAACAATCCCGTGTCTCGCCTGTTCATTTCCGCCGCACGCAAGTCATCCGGTAAAACATCAATTTCGATCGGTCTCTGCGCCGCGCTGCATGCTCGTGGTTTAAACGTGCAGCCCTACAAGAAAGGCCCGGACTACATCGATCCACACTGGCTGGCCAAGGCGGCTGGAAACAACTGTTATAACCTCGATTTCTACACCATGGAGCGTGATGAAATCGTTGAACTGTTCCATCGATATTCCGCTGCTGCCGACATCTCGATCATTGAGGGCAACAAGGGTCTTTATGACGGCCTCGATCTTGATGGCAGTAACAGCAATGCCGCTTTAGCCAAACTGCTGGACAGTCCGGTGTTACTTGTACTGGATGCCCGGGGCATGACACGCGGCATCGCACCGCTGATTCTTGGCTATCAGGCTTTTGACAAGGACATCAATATCAAGGGTGTCATCCTGAATAATCTCGGCGGCTACCGGCATGAAGACAAACTGCGCAAGGTTATCGAGCATTACACTGACGTGCATGTAATAGGCGCGGTACACTATAACACTGAGCTTGATATTGAAGAGCGCCACCTGGGCCTGGTGCCCAGTCACGAGGACACATCCTGTCTTAATAAAATCAAGGCATTACAGGATACCATTGAGAAACAGGTCGATCTCGATACCCTGCTGAAAATTGCACACGAGCATGCACCCGGGAAACCGGCGCCTGTCGTTCAGCAAGTGGCCGCCAGGCAGGCCGATGTAAACATTGGCATCGTTGAAAATGCGGCATTCGGCTTCTATTACCCGGACGATCTGGATGCTTTCGAAAAGGCGGGGGCTAATTTGATACGCATAGACAACCTGGTGGACACCACCCTGCCCCGGCTGGACGGCCTCTTTATTGGCGGCGGATTTCCCGAAACACACATGAACGAGCTTGAGAGCAACGAAAATTTCCGCCGGCAGCTCGCACAGGCGATAGACGATGGACTGCCGGTATACGCCGAATGCGGCGGCCTGATGTACCTTGCGCGCTCAATCGAGTGGCGTAATGAAAAGCATGACATGGTCGGCGCAATACCCGCTGATATAGTAATGGAAACCAAACCCCAGGGGCGCGGCTATGTACAGCTGCGCGAAACGGACGACGGCATATGGCCATCGAACAACGCACAGACCATAGCCGCGCATGAATTTCACTATTCACGATTTATAAATCTGCCTAAAAATGCTAGATTTGCCTTTCAGGTGCTGCGTGGCACAGGAATCGATGGCCGGCACGATGGCTATATTCGTAATAACATGCTTGCCTGTTACACGCATCAACGCAATACCATTAACAATAACTGGGTTGTACGTTTTGTGGAATTCGTGCGTCAGTGCAACAGCAAACAGGTATAGTTAAAAACATGATTACAGTAACTGCAGAAGCCGCCAAACAGATCAAGTTATCCGCCAAACAGGGCAAATCCGAGGGCATGCCGCTACGTATTGCCGCGACCAGAAATGAAGATGAAAGTATTCACTATGGCATGGGCTTCGATGACAGCAAGGAAGATGATATCTCAGTCACTTCACAAGACATTGAAATCGTTGTCTCTCCCATCAGTGCAGAACTGCTCGATAACACAGTACTTGATTTTGTTGAACTCGAGCCCGGCAAACAGCAGTTCATTTTCATGAATCCTAATGATCCGGGCTACACACCTCCCCAGGAAAACTGATAAGCAGCAACCACTCGCAGCCGAAACCAGCTTACACAACCCAAATCACCCGCCGGTCTACGTGGAAAGTATTGACACAAACTGGAGTATCGCGTCATTAACAACGCTGTATAAGCTCAGCAACACGCTCAATGCTGCCCGAACCCGGCAGGAATTATTGTCCGATTTTATAGACGTGTTCTCCAGAAACATCGGTGTCGATGCCAGCCTGGTCCGGCTGCTCACTGATGATGGCTGGATGGAAGTCGTTTCCAGCTTTGGCATCGATAAAGACCGGCTGAAAAAATATCACAAAACGCCTATAGACGGCTCCATGTTCAGCCGTTCGAACGAGACTGTCAGTAAAAGCTTTGAACCATTCTTGCGCAAAATAGTTGCTGATGACTCATTAACTATTTTCGCTATACCGGTACGCTATAACGTACGCACGCATGGCGTTATCAACCTCTATTCACACAATAATGAACAACTGACTGCCGAGATGCATCGACTCTGGATTACCGCCGGGGAACATCTTGGCCAGGCGCTGGATAAATTCATCGAAGATGCAGAGCAAAAACAGCGGCTGATTCAGAATGAAAGAAACATCATAGCCAATGAGCTGCATGACTCGCTGGCGCAAACGCTCGCATCATTGCGCTTTCAGGTACGCGTGCTTGACCAGGCTTTGCAGCCTTCCGGTGAATATTCAACAATCAGCAGTATCGAGCAGGTCGAGCATGGACTTGACGAAGCCTATACCGACCTGCGTGAACTTATTGCCCATTGCCGCATTCCCGTGGAAAAACAGGGACTGATACCTTCTATCAAACGTGTCGTGGAGAAATTCAGGGAAGAGACAAACATACATATCCTGCTACAATGCGAATGCCGGAACCCTGACATCCCTGCCAATATGGAAATGAATGTTTACCGCATCGTGCAGGAATCACTGACCAATATACGCAAACACGCTGATGCACATATTGTTCGTGTGCTGCTGCAATGTGATGATGAGGGAAATTATCTGATATTGATTGAAAACGACGGCAAGGGCTTTGACAAAGAGGCCATTCAGAGTGAAGCTGGAAAACATCTGGGCCTCACTATCATGAAAGAAAGGGCCCGATACCTGGGTGGCAAACTGAAAATCGACAGTGAGCCCGATGAAGGTACACGCATTGAGCTCCATTTTAAATATATTCCTGAACAAAACATCGGCGATAATATTTCACTTAACTGAAACTGGCTATTCACTATGCGCGTATTAATTATTGATGATCACGCCCTGTTCCGCGTTGGCTTGCAAGGCTTGCTCGAGCAACGCGGTATTGAAGTGGCCGATGCTGTCGCATCAGGCATAGAAGGCATACAACGCGCAGAAGAATTGAGGCCGGACATTGTCTTGCTCGACTTGCGCATGCCGGACATGGGCGGACTGGAAGTACTGAAAAAGCTGCGTGAAAATGAACCCGGTATTCCTGTGGTTATGCTCACGACCAGCAATGAAGAGACCGACCTGATCAAGTCCCTGCGTTCAGGCGCGCAGGGATACCTGCTAAAGGACATGGAGCCTGATGAGCTGGTCAGCGCCTTGCGTGATATCGAAAAAGGCAAGAATGTTGTGGCCCAGGACCTTACCGATGCACTTGCCCGAATGGTGCAAGGCGATAGCAATGTTGCTGACGATGAAGGCCCGTTTTCAGAGTTAACCCCGCGAGAGATGGAAATCCTCTGCCTGCTGGCTGAAGGTCAGAGCAACAAACTGATCGCACGCAACCTGGGAATATCCGACGGCACGGTGAAACTGCACGTAAAGGCGATTTTACGCAAACTCGGCATACACTCGAGAGTTGAAGCCGCTGTCATCGCTGTTGAACAGGGGCTGCGTAAAAAAAACAAGGCTGATTACGATGAAAACTTTTAAAGATATTGTCGAACAAGCTCGACTGGATATTAAGGAACTGTTCCCATGGGATGTCGAAGAACGCCGAAGCAAGAATGACGAAGCGCTCGTTCTTGATATTCGGGAAGAGTGTGAATTTTCGGCTTATCATATACAGCATTCAATGCTGGTACCTCGCGGCATTCTGGAAACCGCCTGTGAAGACGAATACGAAGACGCTGTTCCGGAACTCATTGAAGCCAGGAACCGTGAGATTATCGTGATCTGCCGCTCAGGCAACCGCAGCGTATTGGCTGCTCAAACCATGCAATGGATGGGATATAAAAACGTAGCCTCGATGAAGACAGGTTTGCGTGGATGGAACGATTTCGAATTGCCACTGTACAACCTTAATCATGAAGTACAGGATCCTGACGACGTGGAACAAATGCTTGCAGCAGGGTTCTGCTCAACCATGATGCACCCCGACCGCAGGACAATTATGGATGATTGAACAGTGAACAGTGAACAGTGAACAGTGAACAGCATATGTTTTCGTATCAGACCGGGATGTCAAACCTGATATTCATAGCAATATTCAGGAGTTAATCTGGCAATCAACGTCAGATTAATTCAGATTCCGACGATGTTTTTTGTCAGTACCCAGGATTGGACATAAAGAAAAAACTACATATTTTCTCTCGCAGAGGCGCAGAGAACGCAAAGGAAGATGAATAAAACGATATTGTCTTTGCAAATAACACATGTCACCTCTGCGTACTCTGCGTCTCTGCGAGAAAACAGGATGTTAAACCACCAGCACAGGCTGTTTTATCGGCCATGCATACTGCCAAATCAGGTCACGACCAGAACATTTTTATTACTGTTCACTATTAGCTGTTAACTATTCTATGTCCAGGTCGTAGCGCTTGTGGTCCTTGCGCCTGCGCCCGGACTTTTGCGAAATTACGCCTTTGATCTGCTCCAGACCGGCTATTTCAATCGTGTCATAGAGATCATTCAACGGCTGCAGATAATAACGCTCATCATAGATTCTTAACTGCCTGAATATATATTCGTCGTCGTGAATCGCGATCACATAACTTCCATCCTTGATCGCCCCTGCTGGATCGATGACGATTATTACCCCGTCCTCGAACTCGGGCAGCATACTGTCGCCTATTACCCGCAATGCATAGGGCTCGCTTTCAGCACAACCTGAATTACTAAAACTCATTTTAAGCTCCTGATTTTCAGGGGATAATTATATCTTGTAACTATACAGTCCTGCACCCGTAGAGTGTACGCCTGAATTATAGTATGCGAGAATAACCCATTATAAACACTACCATCAGCCAGTTATTCCATGACAGATACTATCAAAAGGGACAAGTTCGTTTCCCTCACCTACACCATCACAGATGAACACAATCAAATCCTGGAACGCATCGACATGCCTGTTAATTATGTTCATGGACGTGACAGCCAGGTTATCGAGAAAGTAGAAAAAGCACTGGAAGGCTGTGCACAAGGCGATGAAATCAGTGTTGAACTCAGCCCTGACGAGGGTTTCGGTGATCACCAGCCTGAACTGACCTTCGTCGATAATCTCGAGAATGTCCCCCCTGAATTCAGACACATAGGCGCAGAAGTCGAGTTTCAAAATGATAAAGGCGAATCCAGGATGTTCAGAGTTACGAAGATCGAGGACGACAAACTCACCGTTGACGGCAATCATCCATTTGCAGGCAAAGTCATCACCTACAACATCAAGGTGAATACCGTGCGTGATGCAACACCGGATGAAATAACCAATGGCGCCCAACAGATGCCATCACTGCATTGATCAGGGACAAGTGGCTAGTGGCTAACTAACACTGTAGCCCGGATGTAACGCAGTGACTAAATTCGATGGGATTGAATTTGAACAGCCGAAGGCTGGCCCGCAGGGCAGAATACATGGATGTATTCTGTAAATCCGGGGACTTTACATTACCGCGAGAATCTCCCGGATTACGCTACGCTGCATCCGGGCTACGATACTCAAGTCAATGAAAAAGTTCTTAAAAAACATTTGCGTCATTTGCTCGGGGCCGTATAGCGGTAAGCGGACTTGAACGATCTTTACGTTCTTTGCGCCTCCGCGTCTTTGCGTTGCAAGTAACGATTATTGCTTCCACCCTCTGTGTGCATGCGGGTCAAGAGCCTGACAACAGGCAAATTCTCGAATTTCCTGATCTGGATCAAACATATATGTGCTTTTTTATAGCGCCATAAGTCCGTTTTTACTGAAAAAAACCGGCATTTAGGGTATCCTTCGCGCTCCATAATTGTGTCGGACTCAGGTATTCATGTCTTCGGTAGCCGATTTTACAGAAGCTGAACAATGGGCTGTTGAAGCCACGCTGAAAGAACGCTGGCGTGAACAGGACCTGGAGATACAGCTGGCTGATGTTGAAATCAGGATGCACCCGCAAGACCGTGAACTCACTGTATGTCCTGCCATGTTCTGGGAGGTCGGCCCAACAAGCTTTGTGATAATCAAAGTCGCCGAAAGAACCTACCGCAGCCAGTTTTACTATCGCGGTTTTCAACAGTATGGCACTGGCAAACCAGAATACGATGACATAACCGATTGCGTTGTAACCATGCTGCAGGTTCACGCGGACAAGGAAGCAAAAGACCGTGAAGAATCAGCATGATCAGTACACAGAATTCAAAAACAGTTAACTAGTATTCCAGAGGAAATCCAATGAGCAAAAAAATGAACGCATTTTATGCACAGTCTGGTGGTGTTACGGCCGTTATCAATGCATCCGCATGCGGTGTGATTGAAACAGCACGCAAACACAAAGATAAGATCGGCAAAGTCTACGCCGGCCGCAACGGCATCATCGGCGCATTGACTGAAGACCTGATTGACACCAGCAAAGAATCAAAGTCAGCAATTGCCGGGCTTCGCCACACGCCTTCCGGCGCATTCGGTTCCTGCCGTTTCAAACTGAAAAGCCTTGAAGACAACAAGCGTGAATATGAGCGCCTGATCGAGGTATTCAAAGCACACGATATCGGCTATTTCTTCTATAACGGCGGTGGTGACTCTGCTGACACCTGTCTGAAAGTATCCCAGATCGGCGAAAAAATGGGCTACCCCATCACCGCGGTGCATGTACCCAAAACCGTTGATAATGACCTGCCGATCACTGACAACTGCCCCGGTTTCGGCTCTGTTGCCAAGTACATTGCAGTTTCAACCATGGAAGCCAGTTTTGATGTGGCCTCCATGTGCGCCACATCAACCAAGGTATTCGTGCTCGAAGTTATGGGCCGTCACGCCGGCTGGATTGCCGCGGCCGGCGCCATGGCGTCCACACCGGATCATGAAATTCCAATCGTTGTACTGTTCCCTGAAGTGGAATTCGATCAGAAGAAATTCCTCAGCTCTGTTGATGAGAAAGTGAAGAAGTTCGGTTACTGCTCTGTTGTCGTATCTGAAGGCGTACACTGGCCAGATGGCCGTTTCCTCGCCGAGACCGGCCTGAAAGACGCATTTGGTCACAGCCAGCTGGGTGGTGCAGCACCGGTTGTAGCCAATATGATCCAGGACAGCCTTGGTTATAAATATCACTGGGGCGTAGCTGACTATATGCAGCGTGCCGCACGTCATATCGCATCCAAATCTGATGTTGACCAGGCATACGCAACCGGTAAGGCTGCTGTCGAATATGCTGTCAAAGGCCACAACTCGGTCATGCCCGCGATCAAACGTACCAGCAACAAGCCGTACCGCTGGAAAATCGAAATGGCGCCATTGAGCAAGGTGGCCAATGTCGAAAAGATGATGCCGGCAAGTTTCATCTCCAAAGATGGTTTCGGCATCACCAACAAGTGTCGTGAGTACCTGGAGCCACTGATCAAAGGTGAAGACTACCCTCCTTATAAAAATGGTTTGCCCAGGTATGTCATCCTGAAGAAAGCTGCTGTGCCGAAGAAGCTGGAAGCATTCGAGCTATAAACACAGACAACAACAATGACGCTGGATAAAGCACACGAATTAATCGCCATGCACGTTCAACTCGGCAGCGGTTACAACCGTAATGCCGCACGTATGGTGCTTGGAGAAGTTATGCGCGATCACGGCCAGGATGCCGTCGATCAGCTGATTCGTGACTATGGCCTGGAGCAGAAATGGGGAATAAAATCAGGCACACACTTTGAGAGCGCATTTAAGTAGTTGCCGTATCTAACTGATTTAATAAGCTTTAACTTGGAGAATAAACATGAGAGCGATTCTATTAGGCGGCCCGGGCGCTGGTAAGGGCACCCAGGCAGGCTATATCACACAAAAATACAATATTCCGCAAATCTCAACCGGGGACATGTTGCGTGCTCATGTCAAAGCCGGCTCTGAGCTGGGTGTAGCCGCAAAGAAAATAATGGATGACGGCGGCCTTGTTTCTGACGACATCATCATGGGCATGATCAAGCAACGCGTCAAGGAAGACGACTGCAAGAACGGCTACCTGTTTGACGGCTTCCCACGCACCATTCCCCAGGCAGACGCCTTGAAGGAAGCGGGTATAGCTGTCGATGCCGTTGTTGAAATCGATGTAGATGATGGTGAAATCATCAAACGCATGTCCGGGCGTCGCGTTCATCTCGCCTCCGGCCGCACCTACCACGTTGTATTCAATCCGCCCAAGGTTGAAGGCAAGGATGATGTAACCGGGGAAGACCTGGTTCAGCGCGATGATGACCAGGAGGAAACGGTCCGCAAGCGCCTTGATGTATATCACGCACAAACCGAACCGCTTATCAAATACTACTCCGACTGGTCAGCATCCGGCGAAGCAGGCGCGCCTGCCTACCACAAGATTGCCGGTATTGGTGGTGTTGACGAGATTCGCGACAATATTTTTGCCGCGCTGGGTTAACAAACTACGGGTTAATTATTCCGCCTGATAACAGGCATAACACATAACTGGGAGACTAAATCGTGTCAACCGAAATTATTTTTGCATTGGTATGCGGGCTAGCCGGAGTCGGCTACGGCGTATTTACAATTATCAGCATCCTTGGCAAACCCGCTGGCGACGCGGAAATGATGCGTATTCAAAGCGCCATCCAGGAAGGTGCTTCAGCCTACCTCAAGCGCCAATATACAGCTATTAGCATCGTTGGCGTCGTGATCTACTTCGTCATCATGTTTGCGCTGGACACATTGACCGCAATGGGCTTTGCCATTGGCGCCGTGCTGTCCGGGCTTGCAGGCTTCATCGGCATGCATGTTTCCGTGCGTTCCAACGCGCGCACCGCGGAAGCGGCCAAATCGGGTATTAACCCTGCGCTTCAAATCGCCTTCAAGGGTGGTGCGGTAACCGGCATGCTGGTCGTCGGCCTGGGCTTGCTTGGCGTCGCTGGATATTACGCTGTACTGAGCTCGATGGGACTTGAGCTAAAAGAGATTCTCCATGCCCTGGTTGGCCTCGCTTTCGGTGGCTCGCTAATATCTATCTTCGCTCGACTCGGTGGCGGCATTTTCACCAAGGGCGCCGATGTTGGCGCCGACATCGTGGGTAAAGTTGAAGCCGGTATTCCTGAAGATGATCCACGTAACCCGGCAGTGATTGCAGACAACGTCGGTGACAACGTCGGTGACTGTGCCGGCATGGCAGCCGATCTGTTTGAAACCTATGCGGTAACCATCATTGCCACCATGTTCCTGGGCGGACTGTTGCTGGGTGATGTGGGCGAACTGGCTATTACCTACCCGCTGGTTCTTGGCGGTGTTTCAATTCTGTCATCTATCATCGGTACCTTTTTCGTTAAAACAAACGAAGGTGGCAAGATCATGACCGCCCTGTACAAGGGCTCGATTGTATCTGCTGTGATATCTGCCGTTGCGTTTTATTTCATCACCGACAAGATGATGTTCGGTGTCGGCAACTACTCAACCATGGCGCTGTACGGCGCTGCCCTGATTGGCCTGGCATTGACTGTTGCGATGGTCGCCATCACCGAGTATTACACGGCAACTGAATTCAGCCCGGTAAGACATATTGCTGAAGCATCAACCACGGGTGACGGTACCAACGTGATCGCCGGACTGGGTGTATCAATGAAATCAACCGCGCTTCCGGTACTGGCTGTCTGTGCATCAATCTGGGGCGCGCATTACCTCGCAGGCCTGTATGGTATCGCCATTGCAGCAACGGCCATGTTGTCGATGGCAGGCATCATCGTCGCACTCGATGCCTATGGCCCGATCACGGATAACGCCGGCGGTATCGCTGAAATGGCTGAACTTCCTGAAGATGTCCGTAAAACCACAGATGCACTGGATGCCGTTGGTAACACAACCAAGGCCGTCACCAAGGGTTATGCCATCGGCTCAGCCGGCCTGGCGACACTGGTGCTGTTCGCTGACTACACCCATTCATTAACTGAATACGGTATTTCAGTGAACTTCAGCCTGTCAAACCACATGGTCATTATCGGCCTGTTCATTGGCGGCCTTGTGCCTTATTTGTTCGGCTCCATGGCAATGGAAGCGGTTGGTCGTGCAGCCGGCGGTATCGTCAATGAAGTCCGCCGCCAGTTCAAGGAAATGCCCGGCATCATGGACAAAACAGAGAAACCGGACTACTCGCGTGCTGTGGACATGCTGACACGAGCAGCCATCAAGGAAATGATCGTTCCTTCGTTGTTGCCTATTGCAGCGCCCATAATTGTTGGCCTGACGCTCGGCGCAGAGGCACTGGGTGGCATGCTGATCGGCACCATCGTGACCGGTTTGTTCCTTGCAATCTCCATGACCACTGGCGGCGGCGCATGGGATAATGCCAAGAAGTACATCGAGGACGGCAATTTTGGCGGTAAGGGCTCTGACGCCCATAAAGCTGCCGTCACCGGTGACACTGTAGGCGACCCCTATAAGGACACAGCCGGCCCTGCAATCAACCCCCTTATCAAGATCATCAATATCGTAGCTTTGTTGATGGTACCGATGCTGTAAAAGACAGGGACGAGTGGCGAGGGACGAGGGCCGAGGGCCGAGGAAAAGCCTGCTGCGATCCTCCCTTGCCCCTCGCCGCTTGCCACTGAAAGAAAGCCCCTATCGGGGCTTTTTTTATGGCTATCGAAATAATACTTGACTACTTCACTTGGTTATTTATCATGGTAGTTACACAAACACGGAGGGCTACACAATGCATATTCGTACAACGACTGACCCGATCACGCTACACGACGTCCCCGATCCGGATAACCACCCCTGCCTGTATGAAGGTGATGGCGAACATGGTCTGGAAATATATTTCGAAAACGAGGAAAACAAGAGAATTTACATGGACATGGAGCTTGAAGACAAGAAAGTGCTCGAGGGCAATGACAGCGATGATTACGTCGCTCAAGGCTAAAAATCAACTATAAGGCCAACGAAAAAAGCCGGATTTTCCGGCTTTTTTTTATCTCAGTAAATACGTGACAAACACATAGCAATCATTATCATCAAAAGTCTGAATAAAGAATGGAGGTGAAAGCTATGAAAGCACAAAAATGTATCATTCTGTATATTTTACTTAGCACCCCTTTCATCACCCATGCCACAGACGATGCCAGGCCCCAGTTCCAGTCTATGACAACACTTCAGGGTGAATGGATCCTCTCTCCTGCCGAGCAGCAGCAAGGCAAGGCCACGCAGCACAAACTTGTTGAGCCGTTGATCGGAACTGACACAACAGCCATGAGTTTCAAACTGATAGGCAGAGGCAGCACTGTACAGGAGAGCCTGTTGCCGAATACTAAAAAAGAAATGGTAACCATGTATCACTGCAACAACGTGGAGTGCTCACAGGTCAAGGCCACGCATTATTGCGTCAAACAGAACCAGCCTGCAATGCTTGCGGATCTGTCAAGCACAGCCACTAAACTTATTTATAACTGCGACATGAGCACTGAATTGTGTCAATCAAAGCAGAATCATGTGCACATGATTACACATGAACTATCCAGTGATGGAAACCATCTGAAAACCACCTACACCAGTTACAACGATGGTAAATACCTTAAGGATTCGATCTACCATTTCGACAAAAAATAGAACCTTGTTTCTGATGTAATATTGGCGGGGCGTGGTTCCCGCCTTTTTCAGGCACTCTGAAGTTTGACTCGAATTGAATTTACGCAGATTTGCTTTATTTATTGATTTATATCAATGTATACAAATTCAGAAAACCTCACTGTACTAATAAAAATAACATTATCTTCCTGGAAAACCATCAAGATGGAGCATTATTATGGGCAACGATTCTAATTCTGATATTCACAGTAATTCACCACTGGGTTCGGAACTCGAGGCTGATGAGATCAAGGCACTGGCCGGCGTGATCAGCATCAAGCACCTGAGCGAAAATGACATATTAATCAAGGAAGGCACGACGGACGATGCCTTGCATATCGTCATTAAAGGCCGCCTGGCGGCGACCAGAAACACCGGTGGCGATGAGTATGTCACGCTACACATCCTGCATGATGGTGACATGGCTGGCGCCATGGGCTTTATCGACGGCACAGACCACAGCGCAACACTGCGCGCGTTATGCGACACCGATGTCTATACCCTGGAGCGTTCAGCCTTCGAATCTTTACTGAAAACCCACCCTGAACTTGTTTACAAGGTCATGCGTTTTATCATTCGTTCTGTACACACCACCCTGATGCGCATGAACAGGCAGTTCGTGGAAATGAACAACTATATAATGAAAGAACACGGCAGATACTGATCTAAAACCTAATAGCAGACATAAGCAGAAATACTCAGATGGAATCACAAGACAAGTTCAAACAAAAGCTGCTCGATCTCAGGGATGAATACAATAAAAAGATCGGCGTTATCGATGCGGATGTGCATCATAAAAATGAGCCGGTAGAAAAGGACTTTGCTGAACAGGCCACGCAGCGCGAGAACGACGATGTACTGCACGCGCTTAACCATGATGCAAAACATCTTGTGACTCAGGTAAACAGCGCATTGCACCGCATTGAAACGGGTGATTATGGCATATGCACCGAATGCGGCGAGGAGATTTCTGAAGGACGCCTTGAGATTGTGCCCTACGCAGCGCTATGCATTAAGTGCGCGGAGAAATCTGATTAAATCACTATGATCTGTTTTCAGCTATCAAATTAAATGTAGTAGATTGAACGCAATCTGACGATTTTAAATCGTTAATTTCATACAGCCTGACAGTCAGAAACTAAAAAGCATTTCACCACAGAGTCACAGAGGGCACAGAGCTTTACTTTGTTAACTGCACCTGTGGCGTAGTTAATAGTACAATGCTTTTCTCTGTGACTCTGTGGTGAATAGTTTTAGAATTATTTTAGGTGTGTCAGGTCGGGTCGCGACTAGTATAAATTAAACCATACAGAGAGACTCATTAAGATGAAATCTTCTTATAAAGCACTCGCAACTGCCCTGTTGTTCAGTTTGTCATTTCTGTCTGCTGACACTAATTCAGCACCCGGGAATCGCACCGGCCAATGGCAAATATCATTAATCCCCACTTACACCAATTCACAATCCATCCAGTTTGAAGGCGGTGCAGTTGCCGACATTAGCTCGCATTCCGGCTTCGGTATCGGCATTGGCTATAACTTCAGTGATTACCTTGAGCTGGACCTGGACATCGGCAGTGCCGATGGAAATTACGTTGGAACGCGTATATTTGAAGATGGCAGCCCTTCCGAAAAGTATAATGGTAACTTATATACCAGTCACATGAACCTGGGACTGACCTATAACTTCATGGCGTCGCGCTTTACACCATTCGTCAAAGGCAATCTTGGTCTGACCTATGTTGATTCAGGCATTCCAACCGGCAATCTTGGCAGCGTTTGCTGGTGGGACCCGTGGTGGGGTTACTACTGCGGACCCTATGCGCAAACATATTCAACCAGTGAACTCAGCTATGGAGCAGATCTTGGTCTTCGCTTTGATATCACCAGCAAGGTGTTCCTCAAAGGTTCTGTAGGGAAATCCTATATCGACTTTGATAACAGCAGCACAACTGACTTCACCATCTACAAGTTTACAGTTGGCTTTAGTTTCAAGTAACCGAAACAATTACAAACATACGTGGTCATAGTTATTCAACTGACAAGGGATAACGTGCCATGAAGCTGATACTCATACTTGCAATATCACTGCTTGTTACTTCACTCAACATATTTGCGGCCGACAGTAAAACAGAAATCGCGACCTTTGCCGGCGGCTGCTTCTGGTGCATGGAACCGCCGTTCGACAAACTCGATGGCGTTATCTCCACCACCTCAGGTTATACCGGCGGACACCAGGCCAACCCGACATACAAACAGGTATCTGCCGGCAGCACCGGTCATACCGAAGCCATCCAGATCGAATACGATCCAGCCAAAGTCAGTTACGAAGAATTGCTTGCTGTTTTCTGGAAGAACATCGATCCAACCACAGAGAACCGCCAGTTCTGCGACCATGGCAGCCAGTACCGTTCAGGCATCTTTTATCATAATGATGCACAGAAAAATGCCGCTGGAAAATCCCTGAACAAACTGAATCAAACCAAACCCTTCGATGAACCCGTGGTAACAGAAATAACTTCAGCAAGCATTTTTTATCCAGCAGAAGAATACCATCAGGATTACTATCAAAAGAATCCCTTGCGCTACAAGTATTATCGTTACGCATGCGGTCGCGATCAGAGGCTGGAAAAGCTGTGGGGCGACTCAGCCTCACATTAGCTCTATCAGTTAACGCAAAGAACGCAAAGAAAACTATCATAGGTATGCTTCGATGTAGCGATAGGCGTTGTTGATTGTTCATCCGATAATTTACTCAATACCAGATAATCGTTTACGAAACGCGTAAAAGACGTGAAAAGACTTACAGCACAGATACATCATTCGCGCCTTTGGCGTTTATTGCGGCTAGATATAATCTGTAGTAGTTCAGACTTGGCCTGAAAGTTTCTGATAGATTTCGTATGAGCAAACCGGCCTGGTTTAGTGGTTTGTAGTATTTTTTTCTCGCAAAGGCGCCAGGTCCGCAAAGGGAAAATCATGTAACGATATTATTTCATGCAACAAAAGATACATTCACCTTTGCGTTCTCTGCTCCTCTGCGAGAGTAAATATCTATAGCTTTTTCTATATCGCCAATCCTGACTGTAGACAAATAATCATAGTCTGGGTTTGAGTTAATACGACACTGGCTGTCAGATTGAATCCTGGCTATTACATATAATCTGATCTCTCTGCCATGGCTCAATGATAATCCGTCTCATTCAAAGGGCAGATACCACCAATGCCTGCAGCAGGCACTGTCATTGGACTACGAAAATACAGCGCTTTAAGGTAGAATAGCGCGCACATTTTTAAGCATAGATGGCTTAAATGATTGAAATCAAATCATTTTCCTGCGTATACCGCTCATCTACGACAAAAACAGATTTTTAATACAGTGCTGGTTGTATGCCAGCATAAGTTACCCCGGAGATACTCAATGATTAAACCTCATGGTTCTGACGAACTGAATCCATTGTTCGTATACGACTCAGCAGAAAATGATGCTTTGCAACAGGAAGCCGAAGGCCTGGCTTCTGTACTTGTAAGCTCTGCTACTGCTGCCAATGCCGTTATGCTGGGTGCGGGCTACTTCAACCCGTTGAACGGGTACATGAATAAAGCCGATGCCCTGTCCGTGGCCACGGACATGAAAACCGCTTCCGGCCTGTTCTGGCCTACACCGGTTTTAAACCTGGTTGAAGACGCACACAACATCAAGGCTGGCGATCGCATTGCGCTTAAAGATCCAAACGTAGAAGGCCATCCGATTCTGGCAGTTATGGATGTTGAAGCCATTGAAGAATTCAGCGATGACGAAATGGCCCTGATCACAGAAAAAGTCTACCGCCCAAGTGATGCAGAAGCGCATCCGGGTGTTGAAGCATTTAACTCACAGGGCAAGGTTTGCCTGTCCGGCCCGATCAAGGTGCTGAACTTCTCTTATTTCCAGACCGAGTTCCCTGACACCTTCCGCACCGCGGTAGAAATTCGTAACGAAATCGCCGAGCGCGGCTGGAAGAAAATCGTTGCGTTCCAGACCCGCAACCCGATGCACCTGGCACACGAAGAACTGTGCCACATGGCAATGGACCGCCTGGGCTGTGACGGCCTGGTGATTCATATGTTGCTGGGCAAACTGAAACCGGGTGATATCCCTGCTCCAGTACGTGATGCAGCCATCCGCAAGATGGTTGAGCTGTACTTCCCGCCCAACAGCGCCATGGTCACCGGTTACGGTTTCGACATGCTCTACGCAGGCCCACGTGAAGGTGTATTACACGCCGTATTCCGCCAGAACATGGGCGCTACTCACTTCATCATCGGTCGTGACCATGCAGGCGTAGGTGATCACTACGGTGCGTTTGATGCTCAAACGATCTTCGATGACGAAGTACCTGCAGGCGCGCTTGAAATCGAGATCTTCAAAGCCGACCACACAGCATGGTCGAAGAAGCTGAACAAGGTTGTCATGATGTGCGAAGCACCGGACCACGAGAAAGACGACTTCGTACTGCTCTCCGGCACCAAGGTGCGTGAAATGCTGGGCCAGGGCATTGCCCCGCCGAAGGAATTCTCACGCCCTGAAGTTGCACAGATCCTGATTGACTACTACCAGAGTCAGCAGCAGGCTGAGCCCGCCTAGATAGCGGCAGTCAGCTCAAACAAAAACGGCGCCATCTGCAAAGATCGGCGCCGTTTTTTATTTGTATTACCGCAAAGACGCAAAGGGCGCAAAGATTATCAGGTCCGCAAATGAACGCGAATGAACGCTAATGTTTTTTTGTTTATGAAAGCTTTTTTTTGTTGGCTTGAGTTAGCTGCAAACCGTTATAAGGCGTCGCATTTACCGGCTACTAGAAAAAACCGCTTATGGTGAGCCTGTCGAACCATTATCTTGAGCAATGAAAACCACTTATCCTGAGCTTGCCGAAGTACAACGTTACGCTGATGCAGATTTACATGCTGAACAATAAAAACATAATTAGCGTTTATTAGCGTTCATTTGCGGACTTAAAACAAATATCTTTGCGCCCTTTGCGTCTCTGCGGTGAAAAAAATCAGTTAGGTCTTGGAACAATCGCCACTTCATCGCCGTGTTCGATCAGTGTGTAAGGTTCGGCAAACTGCCGGTTAACCGTGACCTGCACCTTGTCATCAGCAAATGGTTCGCTCCACCTCGCACCCCTCTTGCGCAACCACGCGAGCAGCGTTTCAACATTGGTTACCGAGTCGGGTATGACGATCTCCTCTTCATCCTTGCCTGATATCTTCGCCAGATGAATGAAATACAGGATCCTGATCGTGACTTTGCCTTCCTTATCAGTAACCCTGCCTTCTCCGCGCTTCACCCCATATTGCTCGAGCTTTGCCAGATATTCCTGCCAGTGCTTCTGATAATTCACACCCAGCTCGTACAGGGTGCCCCATGAGAAGATGCCGGTGTCATGGCCATCGTCAAAATAGATGCGAATGGCATACGAGCCCTGAGGTTCGATCTGTGAAATATTGACCATTTCCTTGCCATGGACCGGTTTGTCCATGACTTTCACTTCGGCTGAAGTGGAGAAAACCCGCAGATATTCGCACGGATACTGGAAGCTGAAACCGTCCGAGAACGCTATTTCCAGCAACCTCGATTTCTGATGCAGATTGATTTCGGTTGGGATCGGATTGGATTTTTCAACATTCATTGATTTAGATCAGGTTTATTAGCTGGTGCTAATTGATGTCACGGGGTGCATATTCTAACCGTAATCCTCGATCCGGCTACCGTATTTAGTCAAAGGATAATGATTCTCTGTGGGATCATCAGAATCCCAATCTGTATCTTACTGATTTAATTGGTCCTTTTCTTACGGGTTTGCCATAAGAAAATTTTATCGCTGTAGTAGTAAGTTTGTTTGGAGATCACCCCACAAAGGGCTATTGTGCATCACCGGCCCGACCGGTTAACTTTGCTTTTTTGCTGGCATTGCGCCTAAAATATGCCCCCTGCTTTAGTGTCTGGGGCTGTTTTAGCTGACACTCGAAGAGTTCAGACGGGCATTTTACAGGCTAAAAAAAGATTTTTTCTCTCCGGCGGCGGGTCGTTGAATGTTGCCAGAGAGTACACCTCCGACTGCTTGCTATAGCAATTCGGAGATGAATTCAATTCTTCATGACCACACTATGTGGGTCAGAAAGATGATGAAAAGGCAGAAGCCATAGCTGGTGGGTTTACCGACAACTATGTTTTTTGCTGCAACTGCAATTGCAAACTAAAACTCTAGGAGTTAATAAATAATGCCTACTTTTGTACGTACTGAAAAGTGTGACGGATGTAAAGGTCAGGACCGTACGGCCTGCATGTACATTTGCCCACACGATCTGATGAAGTTGGACAAAGATGGTTCTGAAACCGGTCATGCCATGAAGTCTTACAATCAGGAACCTGAGCAATGCTGGGAATGTTATTCCTGCGTGAAAATCTGCCCTCAGAATGCTATCGAATGTCGTCACTATGCTGACGTTGTACCTCTGGGTGGCTCTGTACAGCCTCTACGCGGTACTGATTCCATTATGTGGACTATCAAGTTCCGTAACGGCAACATGAAACGCTTCAAGTTCCCGATTCGCACCACAGCTGAAGGTTCTATCGATCCTTATGCTGGTAAACCAACTGCTGATATGTCAAAGATCGAAGAGAATGGTTTCTTCAATCACAATGAGCAAAACGGTTACCGCGAAGGTGATCGCAGCGAACTGATTAAACTTTAATTGTAAAGAGGTTATAGTAATGGCCGAATTTGGTAATCCTGAAGTCATCGAAGAGAATGTAGACATTCTCCTTATCGGTGGCGGTATGGCCTGCTGCGGTACAGCGTTCGAAATTCCACGCTGGGCAGAAGGCACCGATCTTAAAATCAAGCTGGTTGACAAGGCTGCTATGGACCGCTCTGGTGCGGTTGCACAGGGTCTGTCCGCTATCAATACCTACATTGGTACTGAGCAGGACCCAGCTGACTACGCTCGTATGGTCTCAAACGACCTGATGGGTATCACCCGTGATGACCTGGCATATGACCTGGGTCGCCACGTTGATGAATCTGTTCACCTGTTCGAAGAATGGGGCCTTCCAATCTGGAAGACTGACGAGAACGGTGAGCGTCACGACGGTTCTAAAGGTATGACTCCGCTGAAAGACGGTGGCAAGCCCGTACGTTCCGGCAAGTGGCAGATCATGATCAACGGCGAATCCTACAAGTGGATCGTTGCAGAAGCTGCTAAGAAAGCACTTGGTATTGACCGTATCGATGAACGTATCTTCATCGTAAAACTGGTTAACGACAAGAACGATCCTAGCCGCATCGCAGGTGCTGTTGGTTTCTCTACTCGTGAAGACAAAGTATACGTATACAAAGCTAAAGCCATTCTGCTGGCTGCCGGCGGTTGCGTAAACATCTTCCGTCCACGTTCTGTTGGTGAAGGTACGGGTCGTGCCTGGTATCCAGTATGGAACGCAGGTTCAACTTACTCAATGGCTGCTGAAGCCGGCGCTGAGCTGACCCTGATGGAAAACCGTTTCGTACCTACCCGTTTCAAAGACGGTTATGGTCCTGTAGGTGCATGGTTCCTGCTGTTCAAAGCTAAAGCTACTAATGCTTTCGGTGAAGTGTACATGGACCGCAACAAGGAAATGCTGGACGACTATCCTCCATATGGTCAGGCTGCCGTTCCTGCTTCCTGTCTGCGTAACCACCTGATGCTGAAGGAAATGAAAGAAGGTCGTGGTCCTATCTACATGGACACCGTGACTGCTCTTGCTAACCTGCGTGAAACTCTGTCTCCTCGCGAAGTTAAGCACCTGGAAGCAGAAGCATGGGAAGACTTCCTTGACATGTGTGTTGGTCAGTGTGGTATCTGGGTTGGTGAAAACATCGAGCCTGAGAAGAAAAACTCAGAACTGATGCCGACCGAACCATACCTGCTGGGTTCTCACTCTGGCTGCTGCGGCATCTGGGTTTCCGGTCCTACCGACGTTGGTGCGCCGAATGAAGAAACAGAAGCTGGCGTTCCTGAGCACCTGCCTTCTGGCTGGAACTGGGGCTACCGTGGCATGACCACTATTAACGGTCTGTTCACTGCTGGTGACGGCGTTGGCGCTTCTGGTCACAAGTTCTCTTCAGGTTCACATGCTGAAGGTCGTATGTGTGCCAAGTCCATGGTTAAGTACTGCCTGGACAACAAGGACTTCACTCCTGAACTGGACACTCCAGTCGAACAGCTGGTTGAAGAAATCTACAAGCCTGTTCGTACTTACCTTGAACACAAGGACTACACCACAGCTATCGACGTTAACCCTAACTACATCACTCCAAAGATGCTGCAGTTCCGTCTGCAGAAGATCATGGACGAGTATGTAGCTGGTGTTGCAACTTACTACACAACCAATGCAGAAATGCTGAAAGTTGCTGGTGAGAAGCTCGACATGCTGAAAGAAGACGCTGAAAAGATGCGTGCGAAAGACCTTCACGAACTGCTTCGTGCCTGGGAAAACTACCACCGCATCCTGACTGCTGAAGCTCACATGAAGCACATCGAGTTCCGTCAAGAGTCTCGTTACCCCGGTTTCTACTACCGTGCTGACAAGAACTTCGTTGACGAAGAAAACTGGAAGTGCTTTGTTAACTCAGTCTATGACAAGAACACCAAGGAGTGGACATGCTTCAAGCGTGCTCACGTTGACCTGGTCGACAAGTCAAAACTGTTCAAGTAATCACTCGAACAGCTGAGTTAGACTTAAATCCGGACAGCGAAAGCTGTCCGGATTTTTCATTTAATGCGATAACGATAAGTTGCCAGTCATCAGTTTTTAGTTGGCAGCGAACCACTGATAACTGATGACTGCCAACTGATAACTGCAACCTAACGAGTTACTTATGAGCGACGACAACAAATTCGAATTCGAACTTCCGTATAACAGCCCGGTTATGCCTGTTCGTCTTGAACTCGATGACGAGTTGAAATTTCGCTGCCACCGCGGCGTATCCTGCTGGAATGAATGCTGTTCACATGCCGATGTCACGCTCGCGCCTTATGACATCATTCGACTGAAAAATCGTCTTGGCATGGACTCCAGCGAATTCCTGAAAAAACATACCGTCCCCTTTCAGATGGATGCTCACGGCGTTCCCGGCCTCAAACTACGTACGAATGAGGATGGCGCCTGCCTGTTTATGCAGGAAGAAGGCTGCACAGTCTACAGCGACCGCCCTACTGCCTGCCGCTATTACCCGTCAGGCGTACTGTCAATGAAAGCACTGGGCGAAGCCACGGATGAGGTGCATTTCCTGCTGGTCAAAGAAGACCACTGCAAGGGTCACGAAGAAGACCAGATGCAGACCATCGCCGAATACAGAAAGGACCAGGGCGTTGAAGAATATGACGACCTGAACAGGGAGTGGTACCAGATCATCTTGAAGAAAAAATCCACTGGTCCCACCATCGGCAAACCGTCGGAGATGAGCCTGCAGATGTTTTTCATGGCCAGCTATGACCTCGACCGCTTCCGTCGTTTTGTCATGAGCGACAGTTTCATCAAGATGTATGACCTGACAGATGAAGAATACGAGAAACTCGAGAAGGATGACATCGAGTTAATGAAATTCGGCTTCCGCCTGATGAAGCAGGTTTTTTTCGGTGAATTGACCATTAAGGAACGCGAAGGCGCCTGGGAACAACGCGTGGAAGAACGCCGCGAGATTCTCGAGTATCGCAGACAGGCTGAAATTGCGGAACATCAAAGAAAGCAGGAAGAGGCCCGTAAAGCCACCCTGGAAGAAGAAAAAGAAGACGATAGTGCAGCGCACTAGCCACCCGTATCGATGACCGATTTAGTTACAGTTGGAATATTGTCCGATACCCACGGCCACCTGGATCAGCGTATAGCAGAAGTTATACGTGATTGCGACTATGCGATCCACGCAGGCGATATCATGGGCGCTCACGTGCTTGATCAACTGCATCCGCGCAAGATTCTCATCGCCGTGGCTGGCAATAATGACGTTCCTGCAATTTGGAACAAGAATGAAGCCGATATCGTCTCTGCACTACCCAAATCAACAAGCCTGAAATTACCCGGTGGCACAATAAGAATCGAGCACGGCCACCGGCTTGGCGGCTTCCCTGATCATGATCAACTGCGCTGGGACCACGCAGATGTGAAACTGGTCGTATACGGTCATACCCACAAACGCGTAATCGATCAGCAAGCCGAACCCTGGATCGTAAACCCGGGCGCCGCGGGCAAGGAAAGAACCAAAGGCGGCCCATCCTGCCTGATACTCATTGCGAGCGAATCCGAGTGGACAATCGAAACAGTATTGTTTGCGGATACCGCAGTGGCTTGAGAAACAAAAAAATATAATTTTTTACCGCAAAGACGCAAAGGGCGAAAAGGTACCGTGTTGTTATTTAATACAACGCAGATATTTGAAGCTGGCAAAGTTGGCCTGAATTACCATTTCAAATATCTATGATTATTCTGTTAAAAGTAAGATCAATAATCCTGTTTGAATTCACAACAAAATCCTTTGCGCCCTTTGCGTCTTTGCGGTGAATTAACATTTTAAACCTTGATGTAGATCCAGCCTTTCTGCAAACGCTCCGATATAAGTTCCTGCGCAGTTTTATCAGTCACGGCTTTTTCCATCATCAGCACTGGCTTGCCTTCTTTTTTCTCGATCTTGTCGATAGAACGCATGCACGCATAGAGCGACACATTTTTATTGTTCTCGACGATCTCTTCTATGCGACCCACATAAGGTGAAACGCCAACGCGTAGCATGTTGATGCCTTCCTTGTAAGTCACAATATCCAGTTTCATTGGTGTACCTGCCTCTCGATAACTGGCCAGCAACTGTTCTGCCTCATCGAGAGCGCCATTTACTGCAGAGATATCTCCAGTCGTCACGTGCAGTATGATTTTGCGCTCTGCGCTGTCAACCTGTTCAGTATTCTTGTAGTACTGAAAAACGTCCTCAGCCGAGGCCAATTCCATTGAGCGTGCCGTGTCATTTACGACCCAACCTGTCAGCATGCCTATGGCCAGCATCAAACTGGCGGCAATACCTTTCCATAAATAACGGCTTCTGAGACTGTCGTCTGGACCATTCGTGTAGTCTGAATCCGGAACATTTTCGTAAGCATAACCCACCAGCTCGCGAACCGCCTTCAACTGGCACACACGTTCGCGCAATGCTGCGTCATCCAGTATTGAATGCCGAAGCTCATCTTTCTCATCAGTATCTAACTGATCATCAATATACAGATTGAGTTTTTCATCCGAATAGGTTTCATCGTTCATTATTTCACCCTCATTAACCTAACTGGCAGTTTCCCATCATCAGCTAAATCAAGCAGTTGTTCCTTTAAATTCTGTCGCGCCCTGTACAAGCGGCTCATTACCGTACCGATTGGAATATCTACGATTTCAGCAATTTCTGCATAACTGAAACCTGCAAAATCCGCCAGTGTGATGACTTCCCGCAAAGACATGGGCAAACGCTCAATGGATGACCTTACCCTGCCGACAATCTGTGACTGCTGATAGTTGTCAGTATGTTCCTGCTGTTTGTCATCACTAACGTCATACAGCTCAACATTTCTGCCCTGGACCCGCAGATAATCATGCCAGTTGTTCAGCAGGATCCGGTACATCCACGTATCCAGTGTTGCCTGGTTGCGCAGACTGTCAGCATTCTTCAACGCCTTGAGCATGGTTTCCTGCACCAGGTCATCGGCCAGCGAAACATTGTGGCACCATGAATAGGCAACCCTGTATAACTTGTTTCTTCTATCCGCAAATTCCTGCCTGAGCCGCGTTGCCGCAAACAGATTCTTTATCGTTTTCATGCACACTCCATCCTCTTATTAATATAGACGCACGATGCCCTAAATTATTCCTCGCCAGCGTGACCAGGATCAATTCTGAATAAACCTTCACTGGCATACGTCTACCTAAGAGTAACAAAATTCCACGGCAATCAGGATAATTTATATGCCACTGTTTTCATTAACTATTTATCGATATTTCCTGTGCGTTGCTGTCGCTGGCCTGGTTTTGACAGGCTCACCGGCCGTGATCGCAGCCGCTGATGTTCTGCTCGAAGGTATTGACGGCAATAGACACAATCTCAACGAGTACATCGGCAAAGGCAAATGGACTGTACTCAATATCTGGGGTGCCCGCTGCCCACCCTGCCTTGAAGAGATGCCCGAGCTGATACATTTCCATGATGATCACAAAGACTCGAAGGCAATCGTGGTTGGCGTTGCCATCGATTTTCCAAGTTACGGTTATGCCGACAAAGACCAGGTAACTGAATTCATCGATGATCACCTGATCGAGTTTCCGGTATTGCTCAGTGATGCAAGTATTTCGGAGAAAATTGGCGCGGGCAGGCTTGAAGGTCTACCTACCACATACATGTATACACCTGAAGGCGAGCTTGTCGGTATGCAGGTCGGCGGTATAACTAGAAACATTCTAGAGAACTTTATCGAAAAATTTGAACGCCGGACCAACCCAGACCCTGATAGTTCAATAAAAAGTGAATAACTTTTCAGCTCACCCGTCTGAAGTAAGAAGTTGTATAAAAAAAACGGCTGGTGGACACCCCATCAGCAATATTTAATACCAGATGGAGGCATCAATGATAAAGCTTTTGCAATCACTCTTACTTGTCGTGCTGACCAGTATTGTCTTTCAGGCAAATGCTGCACCGGAAGACAAACCATTCGCCGAACACAAAGTTGTTCTTCAAATCAGCGATGCTGATCCGACAAAACAGACACTCGTGCTCAATGTTGCCAATAACCTGATGAAGGCATACGGCGGTCCTGACAAGGTTGACGTCGAGGTTGTTGCCTTCGGACCCGGCTTGAGACTGATGTTTGATGATAACGGCAACAAGGGGCGTATCAGCGGTTTAACAGACAATGGCGTACGTTTTGCAGCCTGCGGCAACACCATCAAAAAGATGACTTCGCAACTGGGGTACGCACCGAAAATGAACAGTCAAGCCGGCGTTGTTCCAGGTGGTGCAGCACGCATCATTGAACTGGTTGAGCAGGACTACATCCTGATCAAGCCCTGATTCATTAAACAGAATAATAATTAGCAAAAATATCTATTTCGGAGGATAAACCGTGATTCCAAGTAAACGAAAAATTGCATTGATGATAGCCGGTATAGCCGGCTGTCTGATGACACAATCGGCCTACAGTGCAAACTGGTTGATGCTGCAGGGCACAGAAGAGGCCAAACAGGGCCAGGCACCACGCGCCCACGTATGGGGTTTTATACAGGCGCAGTATCAGTACGATAACAGTGATCCTAATGCAAACGGTGGATATAACCCACCCAAGCTGATTGGACCCAACCTGGACGACCAGAGCGCGTTTAATGTAAACCGTGCACGTATTGGTGTTCGTGGCACCGGTTTTCCGCTGGATTCTAAAGTTAACTATTTTATACTGACTGAATTCGGTAATAACGGCATCACCTATGGTGACGATGGCAAGCATCTTACCGATGCCAGTGTCACTCTGAACCATATTCCTGGAGCTCGCGTTCGCATGGGCCTGTTCAAGTACCCGGGCGCAGAAGAAGGACTGCAGGCGATCCATGTGTTCGATTATATCAACTTCACCACCGTCACCAACCAGCTGCTGCTGGAGCGATTTCCTCAGGCTACTGATTCCAACCAGCCTGCATCACCAACGCCTGATGCAGATATGAACCAGTTTTCACGCTCAGTAGGCGCCTTTCGCGATGTGGGTATCCAGATATTTGACACCTTCAAGGTTAGCAACTGGGAGCACAGTTACGCTCTTATGGCAGGTAACGGTAACGGTCTGAACTATGGGGATAATGACGACAACAAGGACATCTACGCTTACTGGTCATCAGAACTGGTATTCGGCGGCAAGGGTGGTAGACGCGAAGGAATGAAACTGTTTGCCTGGCACCAGGATGGCAAGCGCACCAATGCTGCTGACCGCACCCAAGAACAGGACCGCACTCGTACCGGTGCCGGCATCAAATACCTGAAAAGACCTTTCAGAGCCAGTGCCGAGTATATGCAGGGTAAAGGCATGATCTTTCAGGGACAGCATAGACCCGTACATATGTTCAATGACGGTGAAGCTGCCGGTTACTATGTAGAAGGCGGCTGGTACATACCCAACACCAAGTGGGAAATCGACCTGCGATATGATTCCTATACTCGTGATGAAAATTTTGTCAATCCTACTCCACCTCCTCCCTCTTCAGCGCCTGGAGATGAGTCCACTTTCGACACCATTACTGTTGGAACACAGTATCACTTCAATAAGAAGACGCGCGTGAATGCAGAATATGCAAGCCGAGATGCTGAATCCGATACAACAGCAATTAATAACAATGTGAAAGGTATAGATGGACGCTTCGCAATCCAGGTCACCCATATCTTCTGATAATAATATGTACTGCTCCTGCCTTGGTTAAACAAGGTGCTCACGGGGCCCGCAAGGGCCCTGATTTTTAGAAAAGAAAATAGAGGCTTAACAAAATGAACAATACACAATTGTCAGCCGTTGGTTTCCTTCTATTCTATTTAATCAATACCCAGGTGTTTGCAGAGCACGCCGATGGTGTGATTCGCATAAAAAGCATGCACAGCGTTACTGATACTGTTGATAAGCTGGAGTCGGCACTGAAAAGCAAGGGCATGACGATTTTCAAACGGGTATCACATTCAGATGGCGCCACCAAAGTCGGGCTCGAACTAAGGCCGACCGAGCTGCTGATATTCGGCAATCCCAAGGTCGGTACACCGTTGATGCAATGCCAGCAACTGGCCGCGCTCGACCTGCCGCAAAAAGCACTGGTCTATGAAGATGCGGATGGCCAGGTGTGGTTTGCCTATAATGATCCGCAATACATAGCAGACCGACATAACATCACCGGCTGCGATGATGTTGTCAGCAAAATTTCCAGCGCACTGTCTAATTTTTCCAGGGTGGCAACCCAGTAATACCGGTTATACCGCGCAGATCAGTTCACGGTAATAGCATCTAGAACATCGAGCAATTTCTGCCTGTTGCTGTCGAGATTGAAAGTGGCATTATGACCGCCTTCAAGGGTAATCAGCTGCTTCGGCTCCAGTGCGGCTTCATACAGCACCTCTGCATGGTAGTAATCAATGATCTCATCTTCATCACTGTGCATGATATATATTGGTAAAGGCGCCACCTCGTCCACAGATTCAACCGGGCTGTAGGCATTGCTGATCGTTTTTGAAAGCGGCCATTGAAACAGCCAGAACAACCAGCTACTCGACAATGCATCCTGCGCGATATCATGGTAGTCACTGAACGCAGCGACCGAAACCAGCGCTGCGATCCTGTCACGGTACTGGCTGTGTGCGACCGAGTAAATTGAAAGGCTGGCCCCCAGGCTCTGCCCCATGACGATGACTTGTTGATCCTCGGGCAGATCATCAATCACATGTCCAATCAACAATTGCATATCGTCAATTATTGGATCAAGTTCGGCCTCGCCTTGCGATTGCCCATAACCACGATAATCGAATAAATATACATCGTAACCATGAGCCACCAGCCAGTACACGTTGGCAAAATGCGTGCTGATGTTTTCTGCATTGCCATGAAAAAATAACAGCGTGCCTTCAGCTTCATCCTTGGAGAATAATCGCCATCCATGAAGCCGGAGATTGTCCGTAGTTTCGACAAAGATGTCCTCAAACATAATACCAATGGCATCCGGTGTGAGCACATGCTGCTTCATGGGATAAAAAATATAATGGGTGCAGCCCGATACAATCAGGATGCATGACAGCAAAATTAGACGCATCAATATCCCCTGCTGATTTCGGATGCAACATCTAAATAAGTCATGGTTCCGGCTGTAAAGATGTGCTTTCCTGTTTTTATAAATCGTTTTGAAGTTATTGCACAAAGTTGATGCATCACATTAAGAGCTATTATTCTATATAATTCAATATCTTATTGATGATTGTTAATTGACTTATCAGGCCAATTATCCTTGTCTTTTCAGGTTTATCCAATCAGCTTAATAAGCTTGCATAGCCTATATTAATAAACTAACATCCCTGCTGATTTTATCAATAGAACAACAACTTATAATAATAAGGAGTTAATTAATGAAAAGAATAATTGCAGGACTGGCACTACTTTCAGCTTCATCAGTCGCCATGGCCGGTGCTGCCGGCGGTGACGCAGGTTGCGGCTGGGGTAACGCCTTGTTCAAGGGTCAGAGCGGAACAGCAACTCACGTACTTGCCGGTACCACCAACGCATTTCTTGGCAACAACACATTCGGTATGACTACCGGCACAAATGGCTGCAGCACTTCAGGCACCCTGGGTTATGGTGGAGCCAGTGCGGTAAGCGCTATCATGAATGAGTTTTCAGAAGATGTCGCACGTGGTGAAGGTGACGCATTAAATACAGTAGCAGTGCTTTACGGTGTTGAACCTGCTGATCGCGACACATTTGCAAACGTTATGCATGAAAACTTTGCTGTTATTTTCCCCAGCGAAGATGTGACTGCAAGTGAAATGATCGCTTCTATTGAAGAAGTAATGAAAGCCGATCCAACCCTTGCTAAATACATTATTGCCTGATTGATATTAAACAAGGTTGCCTGATAAAAGCCCTGCATCGCTGATGCAGGGCTTTTTCTTATGTAGAATGAATACGCCGATTAATTAACGGCAGCCAGATTAGTATCCTGATTACAGCAAGCTAATTATCATCCATCAATGGTAATCGTACGCATTTCTCCCTCCTTGCCTTTAAATATCGTACTGCAAAATCTGTTTGGTATCGTGCTGATACTGATATTTTCCTGTGCCCAGGCCGATGACAACCAGTACCTTGAAGATCTACTAGCACAGGCGAAAGCGCAGCGCCTCTGGCTGGACAGGGAGTGGCTTAACCTGCTCCATTACTCAGGCGATGGTGAAAAAGCTGAAAACTATCATAGTGATGTCAATGATGAGCGCTTCTTCATAGCACCCGTTGGCGATGCCAATCCCGAATCCGAATTACTTGCGACAATCGCAGCTTTTTACAGCACGGATGCATCCGGAGATGAACACGCTCAGTGCAGGTTTGTTGCTCGTTTGAACTGGCTGAAGCAGAAGCTTCCCATCGATACGAGTACACTGCCCGTTGTCCACTGCAGCAGCTATGTCGAATGGCGCAAACACGTCAACTCCGACAATGTCACCATGGTCTTTCCTGCCTATAACCTGAACAGCCCTTCATCGATGTTTGGGCACACCCTGCTACGTCTTGATTCAGCCAAAGATGAAGGTAATTCCCGGTGGCTTTCAACAGCGGTCAATTTCGGTGCCAATGTAACTGAAGATGACAACTCTATCCTGTACGCTTATAAAGGGCTGGCAGGTGGTTATTCAGGTATATTTATTGTTGATCACTATTACAAAAAGATCCAGGAATATAATCGCATCGAACACCGCGACATCTGGGAATACCGGCTTAACCTGACAAGCGAAGAAACCGAGCGCATCGTGACGCACCTGTGGGAATTACAGGATATCAATTTTGACTACTACTACTTTGATGAAAACTGCTCTTACCGCCTGCTGGAACTGCTTGAAGTTGCTCGTCCGGGGGTCGAGCTGACCGATGAGTTTAAACTCACTGCCATTCCGGTAGACACTGTACGCGCAATCAAGAACAACGGGCTGATCGAGCAATCAGCTTACAAGCCTTCTCAGGCTACTATTTTGCGACATTTACTCGAACATACCCCGGAACAGGACCGCGACCTGGTCATCCAGTTATCCAGCGACATATCAACCAGCAAGAAAGACGCCTTTACCAGTCTGCCGCCCGGCCGACAGGGAAATATTGCCGATGTTGCATATCAGTATTTACGATATCAGCAATCAGGCAAGCAACGGGATCCAGCAATAGCAAAACGCAGTCACCAACTGTTATTACTGCTCAACTCATACCCAAAAGACACATTGATTGATGCAGCAATCGAGAAACCCGCGTCACCCGACCAGGGCCATGGCAGCAAGCGCACCAGCCTGGGTGCAGGTAAACGCCTGGGAAACCTTTACACTGAGCTGGGTTTCAGGATGGCCTTCCATTCTCTGGATGATAATGAGCAGGGTTTTTTACGAGGCGCGCAAATCAACCTTGGCAACCTGCAAATACGCGCCGAAGAGAACGAAGGCATCAGTCTGTACAAATTCGATCTCGTTGATATATTTTCATTAACACCCAGATCACGTTTCTTCAAACCAGTTGCCTGGAAGATATACACCGGTTTAGAGCGACAGCTTACTAAAGGTGTTGACCAGTTGACCGCACACGTGACCGGAGGCGCCGGTGGTAGCTGGAACCTGTTTAAAAACAGCCAGGTCTATGCACTGGCGACAGCACGACTTGAATACAACAAGCAGATGGATCGAGCCATTGAACCGGCGATTGGTTTTACATCCGGGCTATTGCAGCATTTCGGGCCAACAACAGCCCATATTGATATTAGCGGTGAACAGTTCAGCGACGGTATATACCGACTACGCGCCGGTTATATTCAGAATTTTGTGATCAGCACTAATCACTCGATCAAGCTTTCGGCAAAGTACGAATGGCAGGAAGTCGATGAATTTTCAGATGTGCAGCTTAACTACCAGTACTACTTCTGATGCAAATGGTTTAGCTGGTTATTCGCCAGACCGGGTGGTTTGGTTTGTTTTGCCACGTAGGAGCGGCTTCAGCCGCGAATTGTTTCTATACGCAAGATTTATTCGCGGCTGAAGCCGCTCCTACGTTCAGTGGAAAAGCCAATTAGATTAAACCCTGGAACGGTATGTATTTTAAAACGTCACCCGTATTTATCGCCTTTCCCGGCTCCACAATGACAAGGCCGTCAGCCCAGCTGGCCGAGCTCAGCACGCCGGATCCCTGGTGCGGATAAATTTCTGCACAGACACCCGATTCATCTTGCCTGACCCGCACACGCAGGTATTCCTGTCGCTTGACGCCCTTCCATTCAAAGCCTGAACGTATTGATAGTTCGTTTGATAAATAGTTTTCAGCACCCTGCATTTTAAAAATCAACGGACGTGCAAAAATCATAAATGTCACGAACACCGAAACCGGGTTGCCAGGCAGTCCCATAAACAAGGCATTATCAACATGACCGAATGCCACCGGTTTGCCGGGTTTCATATTGATGCGCCACATGTTCAACTCACCGAGCTGCTGCAGTGCGATACGTACGTAATCTTCCTCGCCAACAGAGACGCCGCCACTGGTGAGCACAAGATCTGCACTTGCAGCTGCTCGCTTGAGCACATCGAGGGTCGCTTCCAGTGTATCGGGTACGATACCGAGATCGATCACTTCGCAGTCTACTGATTGCAACAGACCTGTAAGTGTATAGCGGTTGGAATTGTATATCTGGCCCTGTGCAAGTTCATTGCCCGGCTCAACCAGCTCGTCTCCAGTAAAGAAGGCTGCTACCTTGAGTTTGCGTCTGACTATGACGTCTGCCTGGCCGACTGAAGCAATCAAGCCCAGCTCCTGAGGACGGATGCGTTTACCCGCTTTGAGTACGATGCTGCCTTTCTCAATATCCTCACCGGCGCGGCGTATATTTTCATCCACTTTAACTGCCGCATTAATGGTAACGCTATCACCCTGCTGCTGACACAGTTCCTGCATGACAACAGCATCTGCACCTTCAGGTACGGGAGCACCGGTAAATATTCGTGCAGCTGTACCTGCTTCCAGTTGTACCCCGGTCTGTCCCGCGGGAATACGTTGACTGACAGTAAATGAAGCGCCGGCTTCAGTGCATTCGGCACTGCGCACAGCATATCCATCCATAGCACTGTTGTCATAACCGGGCACATTAATATCCGATTTAACATCTTCAGCAAGAACACGCCCGAGGCTGCTGTCTATACTCAGCTGTTCCGTTTGCTCAACAGGCACTGCAGCATCCAGTATCCTGGATAAAGCTTCGTCAACCGGTATCAGTCCGGGTTGGGCGCAGCAATCATCAGCTGTGTCATGAATTTTCCGGCTCATTTTTCCAGCAGCCGCGGCATCAGTTCGACCATGTTGCACGGGCTGTTGCGGTAATCCAGCTGCGGCCCAATGACGTCATCCCAGCCGGTGCGACATGCCCCGGTTGAACCCGGCAGACAGAAGATGAAGGTGCCGTTGGCGACGCCGCCCAGTGCGCGCGAAGCTACGGTGGACGTCTTGATGTCCTGGTAGGAAACCCAGCGGAACAGCTCGCCGATACCTTCGATTTCCTTGTCCAGCAACGGGCGCACCGCTTCGGGTGTAATATCACGCCCGGTCAGCCCGGTGCCGCCTGTACTGATAACGGCGCATATCTCCGGATCAGCTATCCAGCGTGACAAAATTTCGCGAATTTTGTATACATCATCCGCCACGATGACTTTTTCCGCGAGATTGTGGCCGGCATCGATCAGTCTTTTAACCAGTGTCGCACCTGAAGTATCTGTTTCCTCTATTCTGCTGTCGGAAACAGTCAAAATTGCAATATTGACCGGGATTAATTCACGTTTACTCATATTGTATATTTTCATGTGGGATTTTCAGGAGTGATTATTATGCCATTATTGTCTATCCATTCCTGCGAATAATGCCCTGACGGGTTTTGCGGTAGAATGTCTGTCCATGTCTGATGATATATCAACAACCGATCAAGGCCCCATCCTGCTCGATCCTTTTTCCAGGCGCATCGAGTATGTCCGTCTGTCAGTTGCTGATAAATGCAACCTGCGCTGTTTTTACTGCCTGCCGGAGAATTTCAAGCAGTTTGAGTCGCCTGAGCACTGGCTGACATTTGATGAGATTGAACGCATCATCAAGGCTTTTACCGAGCTTGGTGTTGCTCGTGTACGTATCACCGGCGGCGAACCTCTGGTCAGAAAAAACCTTCCGCATCTGGCGAGGCAACTGAAAGCACTACCGGGACTTGCTGACCTCTCCCTGAGCACCAATGCAGTATTACTGAGACGTTATGCTGAAGAATTACATGAAGCAGGCATCACCCGCCTCAATGTCAGCCTTGACTCGTTGAATGAGCAACGTTTCAAAAGAATAACCGGCGGTGACTTGCAACCCGTACTTGATGGACTCATGGCCGCAAAAGAAACCGGTTTCACTCCGGTCAAGATAAACATGGTGGCCATGAAAGGCATTAATGATGACGAATTCGACAACATGGTCGAATTCTGTCTTGAGCATGATTTTACCCTGCGCTTGATTGAGACCATGCCAGTGGGTGCAACCGGAACGCATGCCAGCAATCATTACGTCGATTTACAACAAGTCAAACAGCAACTGGGTAAACGTTTTGATTTAATACCCGGTGTTATGCCCGGCGGTGGTCCTGCCCGTTACATGCAGTTAAAAAACACGAACCTGCGCATAGGTTTTATCACCCCTTTATCGCAGCATTTTTGTGGAACCTGTAACCGGGTAAGACTTTCAGTCGACGGCACCCTGTATTTATGCCTCGGTCAGGATGACAAGTACGAATTACGTCCGCTATTAAGGCAGGGCATCAGTGATGATGGCTTGAAGAATGCTATCGTTGAAGCCATTGCACACAAACCGGAGAAGCACGAGTTCAGAGACAGGCCAGGGCAAATTGTGCGCTTGATGAATATGACAGGCGGATGAATCCTGTCTAAAACCTTACAAAAAGCACGTCATTGTTGAGACCTTGTCACGTTTCCGCTATGCTGCATTTTTTACCCGCTTAACCAGTAAACATAAGTCATAACAGGTAGCAGTTTGAAGCTTGCTGTTTTTACACTACTCGATGGATTCATGTCATGAGTAATCAATCAACTGAATGTAACGGTTTTTTCTGTCGCTTGTGGCAGGCTCTGAAGACACCCTCGGCAAAATACTCACTGGGCTTCCTGATCCTGGTCATTTTCACGGTCACCAGCATCTTCTGGATCGGATTCCACTATTCCATGGATGCCACCAATACGGAAGAATTCTGTATTTCCTGCCACGAGATGGAGAAATTCGTTTTCGAGGAATACAAGCAAACCATCCATTACAGCAATCGCACAGGCGTGCGCGCCACCTGCCCGGACTGCCATGTTCCCAAGGAGTGGCAGCACAAGATCGTGCGCAAGATACAGTCGACCAACGAAATGATGCACAAACTGCTCGGCTCCATCGACACCCCCGAGAAATATGAAGCCAAGCGTCTGCAACTGGCCGAAAGGGTGTGGGCGAACATGCAGGAGACAGACTCGCGAGAATGCCGCAATTGTCATGGCTTTAAATTCATGGACTTCAGCAAACAGGGTGAAGATGCCGCTGACACTCACCCGGATGCACTGGAATCCGATATGACATGCATCGACTGCCACAAGGGCATCGCTCACAAACTGCCCGAGGGTTATGAGGAATAACTGGTCCGCCAAAATGAATGCAGGCACTGACCCGCGGGTTCAGGCGGCACCCGTTTACACCTGAATGCCCCTGCTAAGCGTACGTTTAAGCCATTCATTTTAAAGCAGAATATTGTTGAGACTGCAGCCTGTTTCCGCTATGCTGGAGAACTTTTCTGGTGCCACAATGCCTGAACTACTACCCGGCGCTTGAACAAACAAGCTAACAGAGATCACCCAAAAAAGTAGCATGACAATGAACGATAGATCAGAGACGAACCAGGGCACAAGCGCGGTAAAAGTCGGCCTCGCCGAAATGCTCAAAGGCGGCGCCATCATGGACGTCACCAATGCCGAACAGGCCAAAATCGCTGAAGATGCAGGCGCCTGCGCTGTGATGGCGCTGGAGCGCATTCCGGCCGACATTCGCCGTGACGGCGGCGTTGCCCGCATGTCTGATCCCGATATGATCCAGGAGATCAAGGACACGGTTTCTATCCCGGTGATGGCCAAGTGCCGTATCGGGCATTTTGCGGAGGCCCAGGTTCTTCAAGCGCTGGAAATCGACTTCATCGATGAATCCGAGGTACTGACACCGGCCGATGAGGCCAATCATATCTACAAGCACGATTTCAAAGTGCCTTTTGTGTGCGGCTCCACCAACCTGGGCGAGGCCCTGCGCCGTATCGGCGAAGGCGCCGCGATGATGCGCACCAAGGGTGAGGCCGGCAGCGGTAATATCGTCGAGGCCGTGCGCCACATGCGCGCCCTGCAGGATGAAATGCAGCGCTTAACCACGCTGGGTAAAGAACAGCTGATGGCAGTCGCCAAAGACCTGGGTGCGCCCTACGACCTGGTCTGCTATGTTGCCGAGCACGGTAAATTGCCCGTACCCAATTTCTCAGCCGGCGGTATCGCCACACCCGCTGACGCTGCCCTGGTGAGACAGCTCGGAGCGGAAGCCGTGTTTGTCGGTTCCGGCATTTTCAAATCCAATGACCCGGCCGCACGCGCTGCAGCCATTGTTAAAGCGACAACCCACTACGATGACCCGGCCATACTGCTCGAAGTCAGCCGCGGACTGCAACCCGGCATGAAGGGACTGGAAATGTCTGAAATCCCTGAAGAAGAGCGTCTGGCAGTCAGGGGCTGGTAAGCACAACAGACACGCGAGATGGATAAGGCTGTTGGTGTCCTTGCTTTACAGGGCGCCTATCAAAAACACATCGATATGCTGCAGGCGCTGGGTGTGCCCGCACATACCGTTCGCTACCCGCATGAGCTTGATGACTGTTCTGCACTGATCATACCCGGCGGTGAGTCGACAACGATCAGCCTGCTGATACAGAAAAACGGTTTGTATGAACCGATTAAAGCTTTTGCAGAAAGTCATCCCGTCATGGGTGTATGCGCCGGCATGATCATGATGGCAACAGAAGTCGATGATGATCGCGTTACGCCACTGGGATTGATCCCGTTCAAGGCATTGCGTAATCACTACGGTAGACAGGTTCACAGTTTCACTACTGATATCAAACTGGATTTCGACAATAACGGCCAGGCATTCCCCGCAGTCTTCATCCGCGCTCCCGGCGTCGACAAGCTTTCACCAGACGTTCAGATATTGGCCCGCAACAAGAGCAATGATCAGGATGAAGCGGTCATCTTAAGCAAAGGGAATCACATGGCACTGTCGTTCCATCCAGAGCTCACAGACGATACCCGAATACATGCTTACTGGTTAAGCCGCTTTAATAATTCCTAGTCAGTCCCTGTCACCTACAAACAAACAGCAAACCTGCTCAATCACATATACTCTTCCCTGCACCGCTTTCCTTGCCTTGAAGCGGTTGTTTGACCCCATATGCGCAGGTTCAACGGTTGAGTTATACTTTTATCATATATAGTCAGCGATAAACCGGGCATGGTGTTTTTCACATTCGATAATCTTTGTTTAATGAGCAGGCCCCTGCATGAGCAGACTCTAAATGAACAATAACCCACGCCATGCGATCCCGCTCCTGATCCTGTCCGGATATACCCTGATTCTTTTGGCCGTGCTCGGTCTTGGTTGGTATTCGACCAGCAATACACTTCAGTTACAGACCATCACCGAGGATCTTTATACCCACCCCTTTGCTGTCAGTATTTCGGCGGCGCAACTGGATAACGCATTATTTAATTTTCAAAATCATATTAGCCATGAGGTAGATGAGTTAATAATCGGCAAAGAAAATTACAATCCTGAGCATTTACATAATGAGGAAGAGGCCTTTGTCGGGACAGCGAAAGCGAGCATGGAAGTGATCAAGGCTAATTTCCTTGGCGATATGGGCCAGGTCCATGATCTGGAATCCAAACTGGAGCAATGGGATGGAATTCGATTAGAAATTTATGACGCTATCAAAAAAGGTGACCATGTAACCGCCGATCATTTGGTCAGGACAGTCAGTACACCGAAGTTTGCCGAGATTGTTTCACTTGTAGATTACATTCTAACCTTCGCCTTAGACCGGGCTAAACGTTATGTTGAGGAAGCGGGAAAGTTTTCTGAGTTTATTAGCCTCAGCACAGGTTGGCTGATAGTATTTCTGGCTGCATTTATCATTGCAACAAGCCTCGTCGTCTTTTCACGTGTCAGGCATCTACAAATAGAGCTTGAGCATAACCTGCGCCGCCTGATGAATGCAGAATCGGCGCTTCGCGAAAGCAAGGCGCGCAGCCGCCAGGAGAAGGCTGAACTGGCACTTCGTGAAGGCGAGGCGCGCAGCCGCCAGATTCTTGATGGCCTGTTCGGCTTCGTCGGACTTTGCACACTTGAAGGTGTGCTGATCGATGCTAACGAAGCGCTACTGCTAGCAGCTGGAATCAAGAAGGGGGAAGTGCCGGGTCGCCCATTCTGGGACACCTACTGGTGGAATTACGACGAACAGGTTCAGGCCGAGCTAAAAGCCAACATGGAACGGGCCGTACGCGGAGAAATTGTGCGATATGAACCACAAGTGCAAATTGCCAGCGGAGACCTCATCACCATCGATATCACCTTCAGCCCCATGCGTAATACTGCGGGAGAGATCACGCATATCCTTGGCTTTGCCGTCGACATCACCGAACGCAAGCAGGCTGAAAAGAAACTCCGGCTCCTTAACGAAGAGCTGGAAACACGGGTTGAACTACGTACGGCCGATCTGAAGGCAGCCAAGGAGGAAGCCGAACGCGCAAACCAGACCAAGTCGGAATTCCTTTCCAGAATGAGTCATGAACTGCGCACACCACTGCACGCCATTATTGCGTTTTCTGACTTAATTCTGTACGAGAAAGACCTTGACCCGAAACTGGAAAAACATATTCAACACATCAATAAAGCAGGCGATCACCTGTTAGCACTGATTGACGATATACTCGACCTTGCTAGAATTGAAAGTGGCGAGTTATCCATATTGGTTGAACCTGTAAAACTTCAGGACGTACTGGAAGAATGTTATTCGCTGATCAAACCAATAGCCGAGGATGCCGAAGTAAATCTCTCATTTGAAACAGATGTTGATTATATTGTTAACGCCAACCATACCAGCTTGAAACAGGCATTGCTTAACCTGCTCAGCAACGCTGTCAAATATAATCAGCAGCAAGGTACTGTCACGGTCAGCTGTGAAGTCGAAAATAACAAGCACTTGCATATCAATGTCATCGATACCGGCAAAGGTCTAAGCACTCAACAACAAAAACAGCTGTTCAAGCCCTTTGAGCGTATGGGTGCAGAGTTTACTAATGTTAAAGGTACGGGTATTGGCCTGACTATTACCCAACGATTAATCAATATGATGGGCGGGACTGTTGGCGCAGAAAGCACGGTAGGCAAAGGCAGCAATTTCTGGATTGAGTTAGTGCTTAGTGATGAAAAATATGTGACCCCGTCAGAACGAGCAACGACAAAACGCACAATCAGCAAGACACAACAAAGCATAGACATCGTTTATGTTGAGGATGACCCGATCAATGCTCATCTCATGTCGATAATTATCAAGGATATGACGAATCACCGTCTTGTAATTGCTAAAACAGGTACGGAAGGACTGAATTTAATCCTGCAACAACTGCCTGACCTGGTGATACTGGACCTGGGTCTTCCTGATATGGATGGTTATGAAATATTAGAGCGGATGCGTGCACACCCCCAAGCGAAGAAAATCCCGGTTATCGCCATGACAGCAATGGCAATGATGGATGACATTGAGCGAGGAAAAAGAGCAGGCTTTGATGACTATATAGTAAAACCTGCCAGGGCTGCCGACTTATTGAAATCAATTGAGCTACTCACAAGAGAGAGTTAGCGAAGCATATGAAAGGCAGCTGTAAACAGATGTTCAAATAGTATGGCAATACACCCATTCCACCACCGTTACTAAGCGAACTAATATTATCTATAATAGTTCAGACATGATCTGAGAGAGACTGCCTGATCTCGATTCACAGAAGTCGAAGCATAATAGATGCTTAACGCTGATTCTCTCGCAGACACGCAGGGAGCGCAAAGATGTTATGAATTTGCATTCACTGAAATAAGCAGTGTTTGGACATTCAAGGATTTTCAGAAAGAAAAATGATCTGCGTAAAACACAAACAACGCCAGCGAAATAATAATCAATAAAATGATTAGCGCTTCTCGCTGACAAATAACATGTTTAGCATCTGTGTTTATCTGCATTTATCTGTGGAATCATATCAGTGTCTACAGAGTTTAATCTAACACCCTGTCAGATCTGGTCACAATCAGTACATATTATCCTCTATGGTCGTAGATCGATCAGGATCACCACAATTTATGCTACGTTCCCGTGCTTTGTCTTTTCTATAAACATAACAAGGTATGTCAATTCTCATTCAATTTAATAGTAAGTATTAACACCGACACTACACTTGTTAAATAGTGATGATGAGTGGCCTCGGCTTGCTTCGCTGGCTTCATTCATATGTAAAATATGATGAACGAATTCGTGTCTGAGTGCTTCCTGATCTGTTCTACAATCCCTTTCCAGGACTATATCTTCCTCATCAGTATTTATCCATATCGTACTAGCGACAGGGTGATAGAATGCCCATCCGCCGCCAATGCCTGCAAAAGAAAAACTTTTGAATTCTACAGTTGGTCCTGTTGCAGTCATGCCCATGCAAGCCATCGTATCAACATATACTTTTGAAATACCTTCGAAATTAATATACATATCTTGTGATGGATTCAATAGCAATCCATACTGATCAATCAATTCCTGGTCTGTTGAATATTTAGAGTCACATCCTTCATCGTTATCAACAGTACATCCAGATAGTATTACGCACATACTGATAGCAATAATATTTCTGGATAAATAACTCATGCAACTGACCAATAAATAACTCAGTTACTATAAGCAAGCAAAGAACAAGCCAATAATATAATTCCCTATATAATCAATTAGCTATTGATTTTTATTCTCCCTCCCCCGCGCTCATTGTAAATAATTATTACACTTTTAACGGGAATTTGATGACTGAGATTGCACAACGATGTTGAAATAGTTGTGTTTAAGATGAAATAGCAGCAGGTCAACGCCAGCTGATTTGGTGTAATAAAAAAAGGCACGCATCGCCTCAAAGAGAAAACTAATAATTCTATTTATCTGTCATGTAAAGAGAAGATATATTTATTCAGTAATTTTGTATAACCATCATTTATGTAAAGTAGCGCAACTAACAGGATGATACTGAACTGATTTATTTTAGATTGAAAGATAGTTTTTTAAGGATTAATCAGTTAGTTACAAGCAACATTGATTTAAATCAAGCAATAGACTTGTAAAGCTGGTCTGACAATTTTCAGAATATTTTACAGATCGGCGAATGCCTGCCAGAGAATTGCGGACATTCATGAGTATTTACTTTAAACCCGGAGGTTTATTTGAAAGTTTAGGCAATTTTCCACATTCTCAGAACATGGTTCTATTTCCATGCCAGGTGTATGTTATCTGCATGTCGATAGAAATCTTGCTGTCTTTTCACTACAAGGATCAGATTCAAATCTTCTTTCCTTTTTTGCTTCATGCTGTTTCTCTTCCATTAAAGAAGTGAGCTCAAGTTCAGCTTCTAGTACACCGACTGACGCTGCTTTATTTAACCAGCCAATCGCAACATCAGGATTTTTGTTTATACCAACACCATGCGCATACATTTTACCGAGATAGTATTGCGCCTGTGCGTTCCCTTGCTTCGCCTTTTGATTCAACTCTTCCAATTTAGTCGTATTTTTACTGCTTAGTCCTCGTTTCTCCAGATCCCAGTAAAGTAATTTAAAACGAGCTGCCTCATATTTCTGATTAGCTGACCTTGTAGTCCAGTATATTGCCTCTTTCATATCCTGCTTTACACCAAAGCCGGTTTCATACATCTCACCGACTTTGAATTGTGCTTCGGGATTGCCTTGTTTCGCCAATTTCATCTGGGAATCAAATAAATCATCG
>Ga0316192_10000201_pt1 | contig 41961 bp, 37 predicted proteins | sample MerIslwburrow_MG_FD_204931 | JGI IMG/M metagenome (GOLD analysis project Ga0316192, IMG submission 204931) | Coastal sediment microbial communities from Maine, United States - Merrow Island worm burrow | ecosystem: Environmental > Aquatic > Marine > Coastal > Sediment | place: USA: Maine...
CTCATTTTTTCAACAACCCTCAGATCAAATTCAACGAACTCTTTCACAATGTGTTGCATGACCGCCGCGTATGGGAGGTGGGTTCACGGGTGTACGGTGTGGATTGTTATTGCAGCCACTTGTTATGTGAATTATTAGAGCCTGCGATTGTTACAGATCTCTGGCATATAGATGGCATCAAAGACCAATACAAAGTGATGATTTTGTTGGATGATACGATTGAAGAAAATGGGGCCATGCATGTTAAACCTAGTGTTTACTTGCCCGAAGACGACAGATTCAAGCCCGTTATTTACAGTACTTTTTGCGAAGGCCGCGACTGGTGCTACCCCTACGAGCCTCTTGTTAATCGGCTGGATGTGGAAAGCTTTATAGCCACAGGCAAGGCAGGCGATGCGATTTTTTTTGATACCCTCACTCTGCATCGCGGCACACTTTGCCGTTACGGCAAACGTATGGCCTTAGTCCACTACTTCCATGCCCCGACAGCCCGCACTACGGCCATGACATTGTTGAGTGGAGACAAATCTCTATAAAAAGGAAATATTCACTCACACCTTTTGATTTCCCCAAACATCAATCAAAAATGTGTCCAGCCCATGGCTGACGGGGCTGAACAAATCAAGTTGAATAGCGCCTTTGGTTATTTTCTTGATTTTTTTACGAAGAAAAATAAATCTATACTTGTCGTCCCATTTTTTTGGATTCCATTTCATTTCGAAAAATGACCACGTGTCGTCAGCCACATTCCAACGCTTTCTATTCTCTACACAGTCTTTTAATTCAATAAATCTTTCAAAAGGGACTGAGATTGTGAATTCAATGTTTTCTATGTTAAGTCCCCAAACCGTTTCATCATTAAAGTACGACCATCTTTGACAAAACATTTATTCAGTAAATTTCCAAGCTTCATTTTTTGAAATAGAGACTGAAACATTACTATGCCCGAACATGAAGTTAACCGGTGATTCTCAAAATATATCTCAGGAATCTTATGGACTTTTGTATGAATTTTTGATTTACTAGACTTCTCTTTAAGTGACTTCCTCTCTGTTTGAATTTGTCTTTAGCAAACACATTCTATACTAGGGGAAGTCGCTTTTTTACTTCTAGTTTCTTAAATATTCATGCAACTGTAGGGTATATCGTACAATCGCTGATCAATCTTTTGTTTTGTTTCTTTATTCAAACGTGAACAATTTGTTTTGTGTTGCTTCGCCCTCTTTTTTCCACCACTGTTTATCTGTGGATAGGGCAACTGTTTATTTCAAAAAAATAAATCCCTGAAAAATCATGTTTCACTTATTCCACATCCTGAGACAGTGAAGAAGAATTAAACTCTGATGAGTTCGACTTAATTACAAAAAAATAAAACAAAATACACACTGCACACATAGAAACTAAATCATATATTGGTATTGGCTCTGAATTGACAAACAGCGATTCAGTTTGAAGCACAGATTCCTCAACGTTCAACACTATCCCACAAAACAAATTATTTACTGCATGTACACCTAATGCATATTCTAGGCCATTACTTTTAAGAGTGATTAATGCCAAAAAAAAACCCATTAAGAAATAAGTACTTGCTAAAATCACAGGAGAATACTGCATTTCTGGGTTTCCCAAATGAGGAGCCATAAATATCAAGCCATTAATAATTGATAAAACAGTTACCGATTTCAACTTACCCATCCACTGAAGAAAATATCCTCTGAAAAACAATTCTTCAAAAGTAGTTTGAAGAGGTGTTATTATCAGAATAACTAATAAAAAAGGGAAAAACTTACCGGCATTAAAACTATAACTTATTGATTCTGGCGCAATCAAATAATTTCCCAAACTGGCAAAACACAATAAGAGGCCAAAAACCCAAAATGCCTTAAAAACTTTATTCCAACTAATATGATTTGACGTTGTGATCAATGACAAACAGGTCCTTTTATGAAACAATTTGACGAAAATTGATATGACTAAAACACTACAAACATGAGGTGACATTGAAAAAACAAAAAGCAATACAGGATGAATATCTTCTTTGAATTTCGAAGTGCCACTACTGAAATCAAGCATAAACAAACTAAATAACACACTTAATACAATAAATGCAATCACACAGACAATTACACCAACCAGATAACGCCACCACTGATTATGACCTTCTTCAGGTAGGGTATATTTTTTGAAAAAATTATTCAATTTTTACTCCTCAATTTACATCTGAATATTATTTTCATATTCGAGAGTAAAAACAAGGTATCAACATTTTATTTCACACCCAACATTTGAAGCCCAACTGCAACAGAGACCATTTATTCCAAATAATGACTCCTGGGAAGAAGAAAATAAAATCCATTTCCCAAACTGTACAAAAGTGAAAAATGGGAAAGGGAAATGAGTTATTAGCTCAAAAATCGCCATTTCTTATTTGTCATTAATTTTTATTATATTTCAACCCATTCGGGCCGTGAAATCTTCCGTCCAGTGGCATGATCATCCCGTTTTGATCTCACCAAATTAAATTGCTTATCAAGTTTTTTGATCTCACGATAAGATGTTGATTGTGACCAACCCGATTCAACCATAGCCTGAACAAGCTCTGCCTGAGCACTTCCTCCCCTCGATTTTCAAGAATCTCCCTCACCTGAACACCTGATTTTTCTTTCTTTGAGAAATCAATCCCCACATCCTTTGCCAGCTCCAAAATACTATTGCTAATAATGGGAATTGGGCTTCCGGCACTCACAATATATGGCCGAATAGCAGGGGCCAATGTGGGCAAACTCAAATCTATAGTAAGTGAAGGTGAAACCCTTATTTCTATTTTCCATTTATAACCAATCCAGATGGACAAGCTTTATTGTGGGTTACAAGTAAAATACAAAGGTTAACAATTGCCGCATCACATATTAATTATACGTATACGGATACGGATACGGATACGGATACGGAATTGTTTAACAAAATTAATACAATGGAAATCTAAAACAATGCAATATCTACCAGAAAGAAGGGTGGCCAGGGATCGCCAGGGCGAAGCTCAAAGCCCCCCTCTTCTTCAAAACTAAGCCGCTTGCGGCTTTTATCTTTTCTTGACTAAAGCCAAGATTTTCCTCTAAAATCAAGTTTCCATCCGCTACATTGTTGTGATATAATATCACATATAGTCATGGAGGAATAAATGAGTAAAACGGTAAGATTACATGATGACGTTGTTAAAAAAGCTACGGCTATTGCAAAGGCCAATAAACGCTCTTTAGCTTCGCAAATCGAATATTGGTGTATGTTGGCTGAAACGTCTGAAAACAATTCTGATCTCTCTTTAAATTTCATTAAAGAGATCCTTGAGTCAAGAGAGCAAGCAAAGCAAAAATTGCTTGAACCTTATATTTTTGGTGAGGGTAGTTGATTCTAAATAATGGAAATAAGTATTTTACAGACCCCTACATTTGGTAAGCAAAAAAAGAAGTTAAAAAAAAATATCGTCAAAAAATTGGACGATGCCATTAAAAAGGTTGTTAAAGATCCAAAGTTAGGAACTCAAAAAAAGGGGGCTTTAAAAGGTGTTTGGGTTTTTAAATTTAAAGTAAGCACTCAACAATATTTATTAGCCTATGAATGGGACGCAAAAAGTAGAACTTTTATTGCTATAGGTGTGCATGAAAATTTTTATAAAAATTTGGAGAAATAAAATGCAATATCTATCAGAAAGAACTAAAGTATGACTGAGGTCACGGCTGAAGCTGTAAAATTTCGTGATTGTAAAAAGTGCAATAATGTATTGCCACCATACTGGAAAAAATATATACATTAAATTTTACTGTAAAGAGTTGGTGATTTGCAAGTAAAACCTGAACAGTATTTGCGACTAAAACCTTAACACTGGGTCCAAAAAATAACGCCCGTAGGCGGCGTTGTCAATCACCATTTCAATCCAAATATTCTTTTAGAAAAGAACTCCCCTAATTTTTTTACTTTAGCCCACTGTATATCTTAATTTTTTAGTAGCCTTTTTCAAAAAAAGTACCGCATAGGCCGTTGGCAACAACGGGTGTTCTATAGAGTAATCTTTAGCGATCCTAAAATTAGAGACGAATTCTCCCGTTGACATGTTTTGGGCATCACATATCTTCTCAGACATATCATGGTGCCAATTTTTACCTTTAACAGTTTTGACGCCATAAAATACAGCTACTCGTTCCCAACTGTAATAATCATAATAACTCAAGTTATCATACAAGTCATCTAGAGTCAGCTGACAAAAATTCAAGCCCATTGCAATTTTATCACGCATTCTTGAATTAGCCTTGTCTGGCATAAAACTATATGCCATTGCCAGATTACCCAAGGCCGCACAAACCATATTAAAACTCACATATCCATAACCGGAAACGTCTCCATAATAAGGCCACAAACCGACACCATTTTTTTTGATCTTATAACCTTTTTTAATAATACCCTCATCAAATTCCATATCCAAAAGAGATTTTTTGGACGCTTTCAAGATCGACTCCAAAGCTTTCATCTGATAAGTCACTCCTCCTCCCGCCGACTTAAATTTTTTACAGGCTTCTTCGATTGTTTTAAAATCTTCTATGGCTCCTTTATGAATATCTTCCCATACGTTATTTGCAACATTTACTCCAATAAGTTTCGCGCAGCGTAAACCAAGTACCGCATACTGTGCGGTAGAACGATGAGCAAAACTATGATGACCGCTTGATCGTTCACCCTTAAATCCACGTGATCCATCATACCCCCACATATGGCCTCGCATTTTTGATTTTGCTTTTCCGTATCTGTCCCCTTCGGCATTAAGCATTCTCACACAAATTTCAGCCAATGACAGTAATTCACTTTGTAATTTTTTAGAACCTCTAAAAACCTGCCTCACCGTTTTGTCTTGAGTTTTCTTAACTAGGCTACCATCTGTATCATTATTATTTAAAGCCGCTTCAATCATCATTAATAGACAGCCTGCAACATAACCACATCTATCCACTTTCTCACCTGTTTTTGTATAACCTGCCTTTTTTGCCAATTCACATAATTTTAGTAAATACTTCTCCATTTCCGGATCTGTCGGATCTTCATCTGCTCTCAAAAGAGCAAAAAATGCCAAAGATACTGAACCTATCACCCAACTGCTAGAATAAGATTTACGAAATACTTGTGGATTTCTTTTTCCAGATTTTTTTGCGCCAGCTTTTTTTGCGCCAGCTTTTTTCTCAGCCCCATTGAATTGTTTTTTTATTTCATCCCAAAGATATTTTTTACCTAAATCAATCGCTTTGGCATGTCGGGAATTAGACGCATCCATCATCATACTACTTTGATTAAAATTGTCCGCTACATATTTATTAGCACTCATGCGAGTAACATTGCTACCCTCTGCAATATAAGGTACCTGAACAAGCAATAGAACGAGAAATACAATTATTTTTTTTAGCATAATTACTACTTCCTAATTAAATTAAACAGTAACATGATATATTATTTCAGCAAGTATACAAAATTGTAGATTATTAAATGAAAATGTCGCGAAAACACTCAAAAATAGCTGTTATTGACCTTCCCCCCCCAAGCTGAATACCTGAAGTTTTGATAAAATTTTAGGAAATTTTTTAAGCTCTATACCTCAAAGTTTGGGTTATTTGGTTTCTTTTTCTTTATCCGATGGCGCGCTAATATTTTTGCTTTTAGAAAAATCTTCATTGAGTTTTTCAACATTCTCACCTAAGGCTTTTGCAATTTCATCAATATTTTTTCCCGGATACATAAAATCACTGAAAGCCACTTTACCTTCAGGATTTATGACAATCGTCCAAGGCGTTCCCCTGCTTCTGAATTGAACCTTGGTCTTTTTGGTGTTATCTTGACCAAAAGGGCCTTTTATTTTGAATTTTTTTATATCTTTTACACCGTTTTCAAAAGTGTTCGCTTTCTCTCCTTCAAAAACAGTCTGTATGTATAAAAATTTAACGTTGTCATCTTTTTCAAATTGTTTTTCCATCTTTTGCATCACCGGCAGACCTACCGAATGACAAGCTGGTCACCAATGCTGAAAAAAGAACATTACTAAAGTTTTTCCCTTATAATCTTCAAGCTTGGGTGGGTTTTCTTCATCCGCTTGAAACCATTTCGATACCGTCCAATCCCCTGCCTCTGGCAGCTTTGGTTTTGGCCTCTCTTTTAGCTTACCTGTTAACACGGTTTCCTTATTGTCTCTAACAACTTTAAGTGAAGCTGTGTCGCCAATTTCTCCAATTTCTGAAAACATCATTTTTAATTCTTCAACTGAAGACATCTCTACCCATTTTGCGTTTTCTGTCGCCTTACCTTTGCACCACGCTTTTATTTCATCCCCTGCAATAATACCCATAGATGAAGCGGAGCTGTCTTCCATAACTCTAGTCACACTCATTCCTTTAAGAGAAACGCCCAGAAAAATTTTATTTTTTTCTTTAACGGCCTTATTCTTTTCGACTTTGCCTTCTTGACTGATTAAACTTGGACATGTAAAAAAAGGCACGACCACTACAAACAATAACAAAGTCTTAAACATTCTAGGCCTATAACCTTCTATTCTCATACAGACAGTCCCCTTAACATTGAAAATAAATTATACCTAACGAAGTAATTATGCAAACAATCCTACAGGAAAACAAGAAACCTTGACAATTAGACAAAAAATATATTTGATACCACGAAGTCCGTGTCAAATGATTAAAGACCTATCCTAAAAAACCAAAAGTCAATTCAATAAAAAGCCGATAGTTTTTCTATAAAAGAAGAAAAGCTATGGGATTACCAGCGAGAAAAGCAAAGTGGTCAATATCAGATGAACTATGAGAAGTACTTGAGCCACTATTTCCCGAGGTTCCAAACACACATCCAAGAGTGCCCTATTCTGTGCTAATTTCAATCGTTTTTAACAACTACCACAACAACATCATCTCCATCTTGGAAACAACTCAGAATGGAACTGTCACCAAGTTTTAAAATAATGTCACCTCGATGATAACGTTTTTTTAAGACGGGACTAAAAATGGCACCATCAGTGGTTTCGCGTTCCATCATATTGATCAATAGTGATTGTGTGAGACGAATATCGTTGCGCACCAATTCATCATTCACAAGACTAATCGGTCTCACATCCAAACTCAATCCCCATCGCAAATTGATTTTTTGGGGAATACTTTCACCTGTTGCCAATTTCTTGTAAGAAGCTATGTAAGATTTTGTCGAAACATGACTCTCTGTGACACGAAAGCAGTTAAGGGCCGTACATTGAATCTGGTTGATAAACTTGGCCTTTTTTTCTTTTTCCATATTTCTAAGAAACTTCAATTGCTCACTATTTAACACATAAGAGCATTCCTTGTTCATGTTACGTAATTGTCTATAATTTTTAACAGGCAATTTCCAGATTTTAATAGAGGTTTTTATTTTTTGAGCTTTTCTTGATTCCATCGACTGTAAGATTTGTGCTATCTTCTTATGAATTGCCACTGTATTATTAACAACAATTGTGCCATTATGGCATTCGATATGTTTATTAAATTCCCAGTTTTCTTCACCAGTTAACGCATAGATAAGATCTATAAATTCATCGCCTGAGATTGGTTTATCTTCAGCTTCGAAAGTTTCAACATCTATTTGATTTTCGTTATCTTTGAAACGGGATATATTAAAATGATTGCCAGCGTAATCATATGAAGTGCTTATCAATTGACGTATATCATAGTTTTTAATATAGGTATCTAAGTGTAATTTTTCTTTACTAGAGACAATATAAATAATATCATTTTTTACTCCCCACCATAAACGTTCACTTGCCATCGAATCAGTCATGACATTCAATGTGTGATATAGACAAATATTTTTGGTAAGTAGATTTATTACTTGATCACTGTCAATATCTTCACCAACGTTGATCTTGACACCATGCTGCTTACTAATCGCATTGACGACGTCTTTTAATGCTTTTTGTTCATAGGTTTCCTTATGTATTCCTTCAAGCTTGATACGAAAAGCTTGACTTCCTGAAAGTTCTTCGAGATGCGACTCCTTTAGGAAGGATTCAGCCATATTGCTTGTCTGTCTAATATATTTATCATTGTCTAAGGAAGTATCAACCACCTCATAGTCCACTAGAACCACATATGTTTCCTGATCTTCCTGATAAGTACCCAATATAGATGTGTCATCGACATTATTAACGATATTATTATGATGAGAAATGCGCGTAAATTCTGGCGAATACACAGCCCCAATAGCGGCATCTGTCACTTTCATCTCTTTCAATAAAGTTTGGGCTATCATAATATTACTTTTAATGGTCGTATTATTTAAAGACAATACAGGTCGCAAATCCAAACTGAAGCCCCACAAAGCCGTTGCCATTTTGGGAGCAATCTCACCGCTCGATAGCTTAACATAATTTTCAATATACTCTTGACTATTCACAATGCCACTGGTCACTTTTTGATTATTAAGACCTCTACATCGAACTCTTTCTACGCAATAATTTTTGTCTTGATTCAGTTGATCTAAGTATGCACCTTGCTCGACATTTAAAACATCATCTTGCATATCGTTGAGTTCCGCAAATTCGCGGTATAAAATATTGGGCAATTTATAAATTCTTATATCACTTATAATTTGTTTGATAGATTTCGCTTCGAGTTCAGCAAGCAACTTGCGAATATCAAGATGAAACTTTTCACTACACCAAGCTCTGATTACGCCATTTCTAATTTCCATACGGAAATCATCTACCCCGACATTGTCACCATTCACGCTGGACCGCAACAAGTCAACGAGGTCATCACCATTCATTTTATTAATGTCATTGACAATCTCTTCTATTTTATGACCACTACTATCAAGAGAATATCCTTCAAAACTCGATGTATCATAAATCAAACTACGTACATCGTAACTTACTGCAATCTGGTCTTCACCAAATTGAACGTAATCTTCTCTTTCGACACTGCCCATATAGATGCAACCATTTTTGAGACTCCATTTGATTTCGACACCTTCTTCACTTTCAATTTTTTGCTTCAAAATATTAAGGCTTTCTTCCAAAGTTAAGCCTTTGACCTTTATATTCAGCAATAGACTCTGGTCTAGTTCACGATCAAGCACAATGTTAACTTCATGCTGTTTCGCAAAAGCTTCAGCAATTTCCTTCAGTGAAAATTGATTGTAATTCTCCGGGTGTTTTTCTTTCAGTTTAGCTATCAACCCCTTTCTCCAATTTAAAAAATTTCCATCAGTTCCATTGTTTTTTTTAATTTTATCCTTAAACTGCTGTGAGATTTTCGGGTCGTTTAAAATAAGACTCACCAATCTCTCCTTATCTCCACCAGCAACATTTCCTTTTTTGATATGAGAGACCAGAAAATCAATGCCATAGTGAAGAGATTGTTCACGTGTGTACTCACTTAATTTATCATCGTTCCACGCCTCTAAGTATTTCTCAGCACTTGCAACAACCTCCCCTTTTAACTCCTTTTCCCGGGCCTGGGAAAAACTATCGGCATTTAAGGATGATAATTGAATCATCAGACAAAGAATAAAACATCTAACGAGGTTGTTACATGTTTTAAAGAAACGAGTTCCGCCACTGAGATAGTTGAATACCATGATGATCTCCTTTTAAATAGGTTCTTTATTAGTTTAAAGGTCTCAAAACACCTGTAGGTCAAGTAACTGTTTATCCTTTGTCAAACAATTGTCAAATGGCCTTTCCCATAGTCTCAAACCGATAACCCACATTACGAATCGAAATGATATAACGGGGTTCTTTAGGGTTAGGCTCAATTTTTTTTCTTAAAGAAAAAATATGTGAATCTACAGTACGCAGCGTCGATGTGGAATCAAAACCCCAAATTTCATCTAAAAGTCTCTTTCTCGTGAGTGCCACATTAGGATGTCGGATCAGAAAAGCCAATAGCTCCTTTTCTTTTAGAGTGGCCGTTGAATCCTTTCCTTTAACAACAATCTTAGATGCAACACCATCAAATACCACTTCCCCAAATTCAAATGTTCTTAAGGAACTTTCCTGTGGCCTTTTCAAACGTGCCTGAATGCGAGCTAGTAGTTCTTCAGTGCCAAAGGGTTTTACCACGTAATCGTCCGCACCCAAACGAAAACCTAAAACTTTGTCAATTTGTTGGGATTTCGCACTCAAAAATATAACAGGACTTTGCACATTATCCGCTCTCATGGACTTGAGAATCTCGTAACCATCAGGGCCTGGCAACATAATATCCAAAAGTACCAAGTCTGCATCAAGAGACAACGCTTTCTGCATGCCTTCATCACCATTAAAGGCTTGAGAAACCTGATAACCTTCATATTCCAAAAGGTCGCGAAGCCCCTTTTGAATCTCTTTATCATCTTCGACCACAAGAATGTGTGTCATACTTCCTCTTTAACTCTTTTAAATGAAGCTTCGAATATAGCCCCGGGTGAATTGCCAACAAATGCGAGTTCTCCGTGCATGGCTCTCATTAAGGCTTGAGCGATACCCAAACCCAAGCCACTTCCCTGAATTTGAGATTGGTGGGCCACTTCACCCCTAAAAAAGGCTTGGAAGAGTTGAGGGATTTCAGACTCTGGAATCCCTTGCCCCTCATCACTCACACTCATCACAACACGATCTACTTCTATCTTTGAACGAACTGTGATTTTTTTCCCAGGAGCATATTTGATCGCATTGGTGATCAGGTTATAAAACACTTGAATAGTAGATTCGATTTCAGCTAAAATTAATTCTTCTTCTTGTAATTGGATATCAATAAATTCTCTACCATCCACAAGTTCAAAAGCATTCTTTAGTTTTTGATCAATCATTTTGAGTGTCAATGCACTGGCATTGAGCTTTAATTTTCCCTTACTCAACCGTGAAAAATCCAAAATATTATCAATCAAGCGGCCCAAACGACGAGATTCTTTGACTAAACTTTCATAATATTCTTGCTGGCCACCTTCCCTTGTAACCTTACCATCACGTAATAATTCAGCAAACATGCGCAATGTTGTTACAGGAGTTCTTAATTCGTGAGAAATATCAGAAACCAACTGTTCCTTCAATACAGCTTGTTTCTTTAAATTATTTTGGCTACGGATAAAAAAGTAAAGGCCATAAACAAATACCGAAGCGGTTAAAATCACAGAAAAAATAAAGCCACTTTGACTACCTGACTGTTCAATAAAATCTCGGCCCTTTTCATTGAGACGCCAAAACACATCGGCTTCTTGCACTTGTGAATGATAAAATTCTAAATCCCCTGGAATAAAACTGGCATGCATGTAAAGACTATCGGAAGATAAAACTGAATCAGGAATCGCGAATGCTCTCCAAATTTGAGAACCTTTGTAATAAGAGTTCACCCATATTTTTTTAGAAAGATCCAGCTTTGTCACGTGGGTCTTTTGCCCCCATTCAGCAGCTTTAAGAAGTTCTTCCAGCAAGCTTTCATTGAAATCTAATTTTTCATTCTCTTTGAGATACAAGCGGATCAAATAAGGATCTTGACTTCTTGAATTTTCAAAATCTGACAATCGACTATTTTTGATACCTGTTTTATCAATCCACTCCTCAAGTTCATTTTGTGGAAGAATTTCAGCGCAGGGCCATAAAACTTTGCCATCCGCCATTGCGACCTCTTTTTTTTGTAAACACTCTTTAATATTAAAAGGGAATTTTTCTTGCTTATTTTGCCATTTTTCGATCTGATTTTTTAATTTTAGGTGATTATTTTTGGCCTCAATGGAAAGTATTTGTTCATTATCTTTGCGTTGATTATTAAAATTCTCATAGGCTTTCCAGGTTAAAACCGAAGAAATAACAAAAAACAGTACAAAAATGACAAGTATATAGCTTTTCACCCTTCTAATTTTATCCTCAAATCAATTTGACATGTCAAATCTGTGTCAAATCCGTAAAACTCGCCTCATCTAAATTGTCATTGATGATAGACACATTTATACAAAGATTGCAAATGGCTGAAAAGTTGTCAATGCTAGATAAAATTTCGCTGTTCATCACCAATCCTCTCCATTCTGAATTTCTTTTAATTTCTCTTCCAGAATTACAATAATGCGTTTTATTATTTGTATATGTACTAAGGTGTCTCTGAGAAGACTATTGGACAGTAATTATTGGCATGACCACCTACCGAGATTTCATTTTTGATTTTCTCTTTGAGCTGTAAAAGTGACATTGAAAGACTTAGATTTCATGTCACTACTTTGTAGTTTTGTTTTGAATGAATTTATCTTGACCGAGGCCACATCATCTGCCTGAAAGACTGTGAGGGCCAGAGTATTGCCATAAGGGCTTCCAATAGGAATTGATCAATTCATTGACGGCATCTGCCCCTTCCACAAGATAATCGACCTCAGAAAGGAATCCAGGATAAAGATTGTCTGAACCAATGACATAAGCCTCATCGTCAACAATCATGATCTTGGCATGGTTTCCCGGAGCCGAAGGAACCTTGTCGTAGATATAACCACTGGCATTGATCACCGACATGGCTGCACTCCCAATCACACCTTTGACGGGTGGTTTTTCAGAAAGTGGTTTTTGCTTCAACGTGGCCGTATAACCTTCTTTACTAAGGTTGGGCCACTTATAGGTTTCACCCTCAACGGTTTTGTCTACCGGTACCTTGTCTGTGTAGTAAAGCGGTGCCACAAACAGTCTTTTTAAGGCCTCAGCACGTGCGCCGTCGCTGTCATCCAGTACCGCATCGGTTGCCACATCGTGTGTCATGTAATACTTCAACAGATCAAATGTACGTGAGGCACCTGAGCCAAAGGAGTATTGGTCACCAGCAGCACCCGCACCGGCATCTAAGGGGGACACCACAATCTGAACGACAAGATCTTTGTTGGCCAACAGAGCTTCAAGAACCCATATACACACCACGTGATCTGACCAATTTTTTTTCCAGGCACTCACTAAATCCATCTGCGACATCTTGATCGTGCGCTTGGCTGACTTGATCAGTGTTTCCTTCATGATTTCGGAGGCTTTCTGAAAATCAGTTGTTCTCTCTGGTCCATCCCAGTACTTGCCCAAGGTCAACACCCGTGACGCCGGCTTATAATCGGAAAAACCTTCATAGGTGTTGTAGGTGATACGCTCCCTAAAGACTTCCAGTTGCAGATCTGTAACTGTTTGCAAATCCTGATCACGAATCCCCTGTGGCACAGGTTGCTCACCATTATCGTAGGGCACATCCACGCCTGTTTGCACTCCCGATTCGTGCATGGCAATCAAGGCATCTTGCTTGCCCTTCATGTAATCGACGACTGCGGCTTGAATGAGTGGATCTTCTGGCTTTTGCGCTTCACTATCACGATTTTTCCAAGTCAAATCACTTGTATTCAAAAACTCTTTTGTGAACAGGTCCGTGCCACAGACCCACATTTGGTTCAAGAACAACTGGGGGCCATAGGCCGCTTCACCGTGCACCACCGCCGACACATCATGTACCGGTGGGTAACTTCTGAATAAATCCATATTCAAATTATGACCACCCACAAGGGCTTCGGTGCCATCCACACTGATTATTTTTGTGTGATTCCATGTCATCTTGGTGTCGTCACTGCCAATGATGGCTCCTCCAAATACTTTCGCTTGAATGGCCGAAATGATACCTTCTTCAAGTCGATAAAACCGTCCAAACCATATTTCTGGCATCACTTCCCAATGGGCAGACCGTTCTCTAAATAGCCGGATCAACGCCGCTTTGAAATCTGCGTAATTTGCAGGTTCTCCAATGGGTACTGTGGGTGTCTGACCAAAAAGAAACCTGAATTGAGTGGGTTGTGTTCGGCCCATGACCTTGGTCAATGAGGTGTCCATCGCCCCAAGTATGGCCCTCACCCAATCTGGGTCCGGACTATTCAGAGAAGAGAGATCACAGCGGTATTTTGCTTTTTGTACAATCTCAACAATAGCTCTTTCAAATTCAGCTTGGCGGGTATGGGCCTGTGGCATAATTTCTTTACCATAGGCCATGCCCCAGACATGGGGTGTGTCTAGTAGTCTGAAATAAGCCTTGCCACTTAGGTGATTGAAATAGTCCTTCACGGCCTCTTTCACACTGTCAATATAAGACGTGGTGGGTACCGGTGTCAAAGCACCTGGAGACGTGTAGGTGACTATTCCTACAGGGGAGGCATTATTGCCATTTGGCAAGCTGTCATTGCCATTTTGACTGCTGAATGTGTAATACCCGATCAAACCTGGTTCAGAACCCGTTAAAGGCTGGTTCATTTGTGACTGAATTTGCGATTGAGACAGCGCCACATTCCAAATCCTGACCTCATCCAGTTGCCCTGTAAACTGGTTGAATTGCTCTTGTCGCTGAGCCACAGCACCCATGTATAAGGGCAAATTGTTGTTCACATTAATCGGTGGAGAAATATTGTTGCCTACAGTGGATGAGACAGCGTTGCCATCTAGATAAATTGTGAGGGCATTTGATTTTCGAACACCTGTCAGAAAGTGCCACTTACCATCACAGATTGAGGTGACTACTGTGTTGATCTCATAGTACCCAAAGCCATTATCTGTGGCTAGTTTGATCACGCCGTTCGATTTGATAACTAACAGAAATCCACCATTGCCATTTCCACCGTTAGTTGACTTTCTAGAAATAACCGTTCCGGAAGCTGTTGTTTTCACCCAACATTGCAACGTGAAATCCCCTGTACCGAAGTCATAACGGTTGTTGTTGGGGGCGGAGAGGTATGAAGAAGAACCTGCTAAATTTAGTGCGTAACTCATAATGTCTTTCTTATCTTGAACCAAGGATCATGTGCTGATCGTTCTGTTACCGTTTCGTTCTCTGATATTGACTGTCTTATAAAAACTTCCATTTGACCCAACCTGCATCTGTACGCTCGCTGGTGACCGGGTAAACCATCTTGTAAGGAGGGTCTCCCACCACGTTGTCCATGTAATAACTATTGAAGGGGTTACTTCCGGAGATGGATGACACCCGACGCACATAAGGTCGGTAGGGCAATGAACTTGTTCGGGTTTCCCCACCTCCCATGACATCAAATTCCCTATGGTCTGTGTTAATTTTCTGTCTCAATGACAACACCCGTTCATCTGCAGCACTAGCTGTTGGGAAAACCGTGCCCCATTGGGTCAGGTAACCGCGGGCCATTTTGTAGATGAGTTCAGGGACTGGCGCGACGGTTTCACTCACATCTTCTGCATTGTAATTGCCATCTGAGGTAGAGTTACCGGCCACTGTACTGTGCCTTCCGCGGCAGGCATAAAGTTCATAACCTTGTGGTTGTGGGTCGCTGCCCGTTTTCAGAGGGTCAGTGAGTTGGTCATTATCTGCAATGTATTTCCACTTATTCCACCACCATGAATCATACAAGGTGACACTGTTGTCTTTGCCAGTCATCAAACCATTTGGCCTTGGCACCAAGGCCATGAAAGGCTTGTCTGCGGGTTGTATGCACATGTCCCAAGCATAGACACCCACATAGTTAACCACATTGGGAGGAAGCTGAGTAAAGATGCCATACCATTCCCCCGTCCCCGGTACAGGGTCGATAGCAAATATGTTGATCGGGATGTTTTTGACATTATCTGGGCCATAAGCATAAATAAACCATGCCGCCATGATGCACTCTACAGCACCTCGACTGTGCCCGATAAAATTATATTGTTCCTTGCCACTGGCGGCCGCAAGGTTGGCCGCATGAAGCGCCAAGGCAGGGGCAGACCATCCGTCTAACTGAGTGGCTTTTGAGTATTGGTTACCACCTGAATAGCTTTTGACATATTTCAAAAGTGAACTGTCGGCATTAAGGGGAGCATCAAAGACTAGGGGCTCACTGTCATCCCGTGGGACGGCCCAGTCATTTTCTCCCACCCCTCTGATGGTCACACTAGGTGTGGTGGCTCTCAGGTCACCGGTAATTTCTTTGTGAATCCTTACTGGAATATAACCAGTCTCATCACAATAGATTTCCTTGTCGCTCTGAGGCCTCGTGACTTCACCTTCGTCTCTGGTACAGGCCGTACCACTAAAACATACCGTAAACACATCTTTAGGATTTTCATTTAAGGACAAGGCTTTTGCTTTGCGCGGCTGTGCCTCGGCTTTAGGGGCACTTTCTATGGGCGTGCCATCTTCAGACAGAAAAACAAGGTCAAAGGTACCTGCACTGGTAATTTCCTCTGCCTGTGCTTGAAGTGTTGTGTCAGATGTCACCAATTGCACATACTTCTTATTTGAGGCAAGTAAAGCTGCTTTATTTTCTCCCCAATTGCAGACATTAAATTGTTCTGTCACATCAACCGCTTCACCTACTGCAGCGAGAGGGCTTGCTTCACCCTGTGTGTGAGACACATACTTGCCATTGGACGCCTTGAGTGCGGCTACCTTATCTTCCTGGTGGATTAATTGAAATGTTTCTGCACTGCCAGCAGCGACACTCGTTGCATGTAGCACAGCACCACTACTGTCGACTGTCACATATTTTCCGTTACTGGCTTTAAAAGCGACACTGATGGAATTACCTGTCGTTGAAGATGTTGTCATAAAAGACCTTTACTACTTAGAGGTTTACGAAAGATGCTTATTATATTAATTAAACATTATTATTCTTTAATTATTATTTAAAAACACAAAGAAAAATTACATGAGATTCTTCATAACCCATTTGATTCATATGGTTCAAACGCTCCGATTAAACAAATAATTGAATTGATACATAATTAAAAAATGGCCACCCATGAGACAGACGCTTGTCCCACAAAAACACAACTCATATAATTCACGCAAGGGAGTTTATCGTGGACAAAGAATTTAACCTTGTGCAAACAGGTGACCCACACATAGACAGAAAAAAACAAATTCTGTCACAATACCCAGAAATTCAGGCATTATGCCAACCCAATCCTTGGTCGCTTCTTTTGATTGTCTGTTTGGTGATGGCACAACTGTCTTTGGCCTATTTTTCACGTGAACTTCCTTTGTGGACCATAGCTCTTTTCTCTTACGTCGTAGGCGCTTGTTTTGCTGCTTCATTAACAGCTCTTATCCATGAGTCGTCACACAACCTGATCTTCCACAAGAAATCCCATAACCGATTGTCGGGGATCGTGGCCAACATCCCCCTTGTTCTTGTCAATTCAGAAACCTTCAAGCGTTACCATACCGCCCACCACAACCTGATGGGCGACTATCAAATGGATGTAGGCATACCCACCTTCAAAGAAGCCAGTTGGGTCGGAAATTCTTCTTTTAAAAAATTTCTTTGGCTCACTTTCTTTTCATATGTACAACTACTTCGCACCAAAAAGTACATCAGCCGAAAACCTTTTTGGGATCGTTGGATGGTGACCAATTTTCTCGTTCAAGGTGTCACTCTTCTTCTCTTGTCAATGAGTGTGGGAGTCAGCGGCCTTCTTTATCTGTTGTTGAGCTTGTTTTTTGCCTTTGGCTTTCACCCTTTAGGAGCGCGTGTGATTCAGGAACATGTGCAGATGGACAAACATCAGGAAACCAACAACTATACGGGCATCGCCAACCTGTTCGAATGTAATTTTGGTTACCACAACGAGCACCATGATTTCCCAAAGGCCCCATGGAACAAGTTGCCGGCTATCAGTAAGATGGCTCCCGAGTTTTACAGCTCACTCCATCACCACCCTTCCAGATGGTGTCTGATCAAAGACTTTATTCTCAACCCTGAGTGGACCCTGTTTCGCCATGCCGTAAAAAATGTGACGAAGTCAATTTAACTGTCTCACAATCTTTGGCTGAACGAACAATTGCTTCAGCACACTGAATATCTTTGACAAATTCTTGAGGTAAATTCAAGCAACCCTTATTGCCATCCATTGCCGCAACAAAAACTGAGGCTTGTTTTTCGAAAGGTAGACTCAACCCCAAATTCTCACTTTTCTTATAACCATCAATCACAATATCAATTGACCCTTCCCCCATATCCGAAGGACAAACATGTAGTTCTCCCTGTGTGCCCAAAAAAATCAAATGCCAATTCTCATCTGCGTTCATTGATGGTCCGCACACATACCCAGCCGTCAATGAACACAACACTTGTTCCGGAAACATGAAATTAGCGATCACGGTTTCTTCATCAACATGATACTTTTCTTTATGATTTTTTTTATTGGCAAAAGCTGACACATAAAGAGGGTCCCCCAACAGCCATCTTAAGGGGTTGATGAAGGCATAGGTCATGTGGGTGATGGGCATTCCCCCGCTTTTTTTTTCATCGTAGTACCAACTCTGTGGGTCTGCCTCGAACAAGGCCACGGCCCTGACTGAGACGAGGCTACCTATTTTTTTGTCGGCCAATAATTGTCTGACCTTCTCCCAGACTCCCTTGTATCTGGCTTCATAACCAGCTTCAACAACTAGGTTATAGTCACTGGCCAATTGGCAAATCTCTTGGGCTTCGACCACAGTTCTGGCTGGGGAACCGCCAATCAGAACAGGATAGCGCGACCGCAAGGCCCATGTCACCACATCATGTTGCACATCATGTGGAGTTTCCACAAGAACAAAATCTGGTTGACACTCTGAAATCCTTCTGTAATCATCAAAAGTATTCGCACATCCATATTTTTTTCCAAATTCAAATGCCGTTGTTGCATGTGCGGAGGCCACGGCACAGAGGGTCACCTCACCCGTGTTCAAGAAAGCCTCTGTCCTGACGGTGCCCATATAGCCCACCCCCACGACCGCCATTTTCTTCATGAGAGTTCCAAAGAGGGGTTGCGTGGTGTTTTGAAGGTGACCCAAAAACTGATAAAGGTCATGTAGAACATGATACCCAACGACACAAACATAATTTCTTTTATCGGCTCCGGATGGGCAAACAATATATAGCCATTACACAGGGCCCACACAACCGTTAAGGACACATGAAATTTTCTATAACGTTGGATGCGTGTCAGGTAAACCACTTTCACAGGCACAAAATGCATGATGGCGAAAAAAAGAACAATGCACACATTCCAAATGGGAGACAATGACAGAAAAAATATATAAAACACCACCAGATTCCAGGCAGCAGGGAAACCCAGAAAATAATGATCTGTGGTGACGGCCTTCAGGTTACCGTAATGATAGGCCGAGACCAACAAGATCAACACCACCAATGGTATCTCAACACTTTGAGGCAAGGCATCTATTTTCAAAACAAGATAGGCTGGAATAAACACAAAATTCAAAAAGTCAATCACATAATCAAGCATGCGGCCATCAAAATCTGGCAACACTTCTTTTACCTTCGCTTTACGAGCCAAAGTGCCATCGATCGCATCGACCATATAAGCCCCAAACAACCAAATCAGGGACTGATGAAATTCACCTTGTGCAATACTGTTCACGGCAAGCATGCTGAAGATGAGGCCCGATGCCGTGAAAGCATGCACCGCATAAGCCAAGAGTTTGGGCCTCACCTATGAGCCGATGTCAACTGAACATTTTCAGCTAGCCAAGAGCGGAGATGATTTTCAAACATCTGGGGCGCATAGAGCTGTTCACGACTATCGAACACCCATCCATCTCTAACCACTTTCTCCTGAGTGGAAGAGAAAAGTGTTTCAATCTCTGCCAGGTTGCCGGGAAAATTTTGGACAAAAAGTTTTTTGCTCTCCTTGTGATCGGTGACCTTGGGCCAGTGGTGTAAAGTGGGATGTTGAACAATGGTATGTTCATTTTTCCATAGGCCCCTCACAATTTCAGCCTTTGTGTTACGATCGATATATTCAAGGTCTGCGGTATTCAATTCAACATCAAGGGCGGACACCGCAGCATTGAAAGCCAGTTCGTCACAGATATCATTGGGCCAGTAAATGTAGGCATCATCGGGCATGCTGCCCATCTGCCAACGTTCAATAATCCGTATCCAGGCATCCAGCCAAGGAAGACAACTTTCATCGGCCATCACCGTGCCCGTGTTGTAGGTGATCCAGAAAGGTTGTACCGGTTGGCGTACAGAAACCAATGGTGCTTGCCAGTGCTTCGGAATAGCTTGAACAATCCGACATTCCACATCCACAAACAACACTGTTCCGTGATCCAAGACCCCCTGACGGATGATTTTAGGATGGTTGCACCAAGCCGATACCAAGTTGGGATAATATTCGTCGATGTCATAGAGATGAAACGAGTAACCCCATTGACGACAATCGGCCTGAATGCCTTCTGCCAGATATTTATAGTCATTGTTACACCAACTGATTACTGTGAACACAACAACTCCTTCACGACCCTGCCGCCATCACCTTAGCCAATGGGCGACTCATGTAATAGCCAACAATATCTTTCAATGCCTCATCCAGTGTCACATGAGGTTGCCAGCCCAGACACTCAGAGATATTTGAAATGTCAGGCTTCCTTTTTTCAGTGTCTTCATAACCTTTGCCGTAATATTCCTTGGCCGCCACCGACTGCAGCTGTGCCTGATCTTTGATCTTTTCATAACCTGGGTACTGACTCAAAATCTCCACCAGCGATTGGGCCACATCCTTGATAGAACTTTCATTATGTGGGTTACCAACATTAAAGATCTTGCCACTTGCCGACCCCTCAGGATTCTTCAAAATACGCATCAAGGCATCAATACCATCTCGAATATCCGTAAAACATCTTTGTTGCGCACCACCATTCACCAGAGAAACTGGCTCGTGACGCAAGAGGTGACCTAAAAATTGAGTGATCACCCGACAATTTCCCGGTTCATTGTCATCAATGTTGTCCAAGTTGGGTCCAATCCAGTTAAAAGGTCTAAAAATTGTGAAGTCCAAACCCTCACGACCATAAGCCCAAATCAATCGATCCAACAGTTGTTTGGAACCCGCATACATCCAACGATCTTTTTGTGTGGGACCAAAAACCATTGAACTATGGTCTTCATTAAACTGTGCCTCTTGGCACATGCCATAGACTTCTGAGGTTGATGGAAAAATGAGACGCTTCCCCAATCGCACGCAATCCCTGACAATGCGAAGATTTTCTTCAAACACCAATTCAAACACACGAATCGGTTCCTTCACATAAAATTTGGGGCGGGGTATGGCCACCAAGGGCATCACTACATCTACCTGAGAAATTTGATCCTGAATCCATTCCCTTTCAACAAACACATCACCTTGATGAAAATTTAACCGCGTGCCCCACTGCGCCAGATTGGAGCTATCCAGATCAATAGCGGAAACCTGCCAATCGGTATTTTCAAAAACACTCTTGATCAAGTGATGGCCAATAAAACCATTGGCTCCCAGTATTAAAATTTTCATATCAACCTTTCTGAACACATTGCTTCAACGTGCTTGCCTTTCCCAACATGATTTTTTGCAAAGCTCTCACAACATCCGCCACATCCTGATCCGTCATAGTTGGAAAAAGAGGTAATGATAATACTTTGCCACCCACCTCATGGGCGACAGGACAACTATCCGGTGACAACTGGTATTTGTTTTGATAGTAAGATTGTGTGTGCAGGGCAGGGAAATGTAGCCCCGTCCCGATATTTTCGTTTTTCAGAGCTTCCATCAATTCATTGCGGTTGAAAGCGTTGTCATTCAGCTCACAACGAACAACATAGAGGTGCCAGCAATGCCCATGATCGTAAGGGACCGGAGACAAGGGGTTAATACCGGGGATATCTTTCAAACATTCGTTATATTGGTTCGCAATCTGAGAACGACGATGATTGAATGATTCAATCCTTGACAGTTGACTGATACCCAATGCCGCAAGCAGATCAGGCATGTTGCATTTGTATCCGGGTTCTACCACATCATATTCGGCCGGACCTTTATTTGCATAGCGGTTCCAGGCATTTTTTGTCACCCCATGAAAACGTAAAAGGCGCAACCTTTCTGCCAAATCATCATCCCTCACAACGATCATACCACCTTCTGCTGTGGTGATATTTTTGATGGGATGAAAGCTGAATATCGCCACTTCTGCATCAGAGCCAATTTCAACACCTTTGTAAAAGGTTCCCAGTGCATGGGCCGCATCTTCCACAAGGGTGATATTTCTGTCTTTTGTCAGTGTCTTCAGGGCATCCAAATCACAGGGTGCTCCGGCAAAATGCACAGGAATAATCGCTTTAGTCTGAGGTCCAATCTTACGGGCCACATCCCCCACATCAATTTGCAAGGTGTCTGCACACACATCGGCAAACACAACGCGCGCCCCGAGTAATTCCACCATGTTGGGGACCGATACCCATGTGATGGCCGGCACAATCACTTCATCTCCAGATCCAATACCTAAAGCATGAGCCACCAACTGCCAACCAGAAGTAGCCGAATTCACGGCAATGGCATGCCCACCCCCTAACTTCTCTTGAAACATTTTTTCAAACGTGGCTACCCTGGCACCTGTCGTGATCCATTTCGAATCCAAACAATCAAGCACGGCCCGCCTGTCACCCTCTTCGAGAGTGGGCAAACAAAACGGCAGAAAAGCGGCGCGAGTCGTAGCGTTGTCAGTTGAATCCATTTTTTTCAGTTGGTAAAAAAATCCCATCTCCACTGATGTCGTCCACATTTTAAACAACTACATAAGAACGTCAACACTGCCATAAGAGAAAGGACCTAACCACCTTCCTTTATAAAATATTTCACTAACAACATTTGATTCATACAACGCATTTGAACCGTAAGAAGCAATTGGACCATGCCATTTTCTTGAGAACTAGATACAAATCTGTGGGATTGTTTTTGTAAAACATTAGAAAGCCCAACTTATTCAACTGAATCAATTACGTAAAATTTTAGCCGCTTTCACAAGTGTTTTTAATTTATTGGTTGCCGTTTCAACCGTGGCAACTGGTCGCTCTGCAAATGTTCCGAAACCGCAGTCAGGGTTGAGAAAAATTCTTTCTGGAGACAATATCTCAGAAAGACGTTTCACTCGTTCAGCAATAGCCACGGGTGATTCAATTTCTTCGGTGCGAGGATTCACAATACCAAAACCTAATTTGGCGGCAGCTGGCAAATCTTTTAACACTTCAATCGAACCCGCACGAGGCGTTGCATACTCCAATACGAATTGATCGACATTCATGCGACTGAGATGTGGAATAAGTTTATCATATGAACCTTCAAGAAGCACATCCTCATTTTGACTCCAATTACCTCGACAAATATGCAAACCGATTTCTGTGCCTATAATACCTTCTGTCACTTGATTAATCAGATTGACAGCAAATTCTAATTCTTCTTCAGGAGATGCTGAAGCCGCTAATGCCGCGCACATAAATGTTCGTGTGGCCGCTTTGCCCGTGAAAACCAATTCAGTCAACACTGGCTCATCAAATTGCACCATATCCACGCCCTCGGCAATTAGAGCTTTGAGTTCACATCTCAACAACGCAACAATATCATCCGCCATATTTTGACGAGTTGGATACGCTTCTTCAGAAAGTTTCTTCACCCACATGCTACGACACAGAATATATGGGCCAGGTAAGGTGACTTTAATAGGCTTCTTGGTGTTTTCTCTCAAAAATCTATAATCATCTAGCACTAAAGGACTTTGAGTATCTATCTTATCCACAATCGTTGGATTTTTGATTGCGTAAGCGGGTACATCTAGTGCGGCCAGCAATTCTTCGAAGCCGGCCTTGTCTTCTACATAATCCAATAATTCAGCCATGGTCATCAACTTAATACCTGACAACTTGTCCGCAATAAAAGAATAAAAATTATCACGACGCTGTTCTCCATCTGTCACGATATCAACTCCTGCGTCTTCCTGACAACGAATACATTCCAATGTGGCCGCATCTTGAAGCTCTTTCAGATTACTATCATTTCGCTTCATTGCCTTGAGAAGTTCTGGCGAACGAGGCCAACTACCTACTGAGGTTACCGGATACAAAGGCCATTTAGATGTCATGTTTGTCTCATTTCTATTTTTAACTCTGTTTTATTGATCAATGTGTTGGCAACAGGCGAACGCTCGAGTGTCTCCTGCCACACAGTTTGTAGTGTACTTAATTCTTCATCTGCATCAACATAAAGTTGCCCTGTAATTTTATTAACGCCTGAATGCCCCACGTTTTGAACACCTAGAAAGAATAAAATGTTATCCACCTCAGCGTGCAAGGTAATTTCAAGGTTATATATCTCTATATTTTTCTGCGACAATCTCCATTGAAACCCCACCAGCAAACATCCAGCTAAAGCTGAAATCAAATACTCAATTGCAGAAGGGGCCTCGTCTTCGGTGTCAAAACTGGCCGATTGCCCTACCACAAAACTATGGTTGCGCGTATACGCGGTGGCCTTCATGCCACCATTCCATTTCAAGCGAGTTTTCCATTTGAAGTTCTTAGCAGTTTCTAAATCTTTTGTGAGTTCCGCATCGTCACCTTTTTTGGCGATGAAATAATGTGTGTGATTATTTCCGACATCTTCCACATGCATCATCTTATGCTTGACCATACGACACCAAGCTGGCAAATCTTCTTTAACCGAATTTTCTCTGCTTTTGACTAGCAATACGTCATTGGAATTCAGGGGGAGCATGTGGTTACGGATAATGAGCAATAAACCCGACCCGCAATCCAAATCTCCCCCATCACATTCAGCTTGAACGTGTTCAGGTTTGTTAGTAGCTGACACTCGGTGAGCCGTCACTCAAGAACTCTACCAACTTGGCCCCACCCACAATAGTAGCACCTTCTATAAGCTTGCTTTCGTCAAGCCCTCTCTTCTTAAAACAAGGTGAGCAAACCCAAATTTTGCCACCCGCTTTAACATAATTTTCTATTAATTCTTTAATCGGGGCAAATCCATCCTCATGAATATCATCGGCGTAACCCTGTTGACTGAGTTGTACACCTTCGATGCTCAAAAATACCAGCGTTTCTTTTTCTGACGCCGCTGCTGCACCAGCTATCACAAAAGCCACCGTGGCTTTATCTGTATTGTCTTTTGAGCACGTGAGGCTCACACAAAATTTATTACTCATTTTTATCTATCCTTTTCTTCTTTTTATCCAATAGTGAGGGGGTTGGCAATGTTTCAAACCATGCTTGGTCAAACCACACCAAGCAGGTATATCTTCAGGGGCTCCCGAGTCAGTCGCTCTTACCTTAACAACTTCCCCAGAGTTCATATTGTTCAAGCGTAATCGGAGTTCTAAAACGAGGTCGCCGCAGCTCATATCACCAGCATCCCATTCGCAATCGAACGTGTCATCATCGACACTCAGTCGCTGGTCTACTTCATTTGTAGAAAATTCTTCTTCTTGTTTCAAATCCCATAAACATTCGGGTCTCTCTTTGTTTCTAGATTCTTCCATATCACTCGAAATCATCCAGCCATTAAGAAAACATTCGTGACGTTTGACATATTGAAAGATTCGTTCGCGAAACGCCTTCAACGGGTTACCCAAGTTCTTTGCCAAACAAGAAATGCAATGGGGTTCATTTTTGAACCCCATTACAATTGAAATCACCGCCTGATGCCCACAAAGTACAAAGGAACAAAGTTTGCAGGCACGTCCACGAAGGTTTCGAACATCATCTATAAGAGCTTCTGTACGTTCATCTTCATCCAAAAAATTGTACGACTCAAACTTCATCGATTAATTGGCATTCTTGAATGTCAATAAACGTTTATAACTGGCTGGGTTAGCCTTGCCATCTACCTCATAATAAGCTTTGGGCATTGCATCTACCGTTGCCGTAGCCTTCTGACCAGGTAATTTGAGATCACGACCTACTGACCACACGATTCGCCTGTTTTCTAGGCCACCAAAATAAAAATCGACTTTACTTGCATCGGGTACTGTGTAACCATCAGCTGTCGTTCCAATCATGCGAGGGTGATTGATTTCGTTTAACTCCACGGCACCATCAAAGACATCGGCTAAGGCCACATCCAGAGGAATCCAACCAATGTTAGGTGCGTAGAAATCAATCCAGCAATGGTAACTTTGGTCTTTACCCGTTAAACCCTCATACGGTTTTTTGAGCATCGAGCCATAAGTGATTTTTGTGGGTATACCCGCTGACCTTGAAATAGACAGGTAGAAAGCATGAAAATCTGTACAATTACCTGTACATTTTTTATAAGTGTAATCTGCCGAGCCTTTTCCTGAAGACATCAATTTACCTTTAGGATCTTTGACCCAGTAATCCACATGACCCAAAACATAATCATAAATTTTTCTTGATGCTTTAATTGGGTTTGTTTCATCCCCCACAACTTTGCTGGCAATCTTTTTGTAATGATCGTTCACAGGGGCATAGTTATAAGACGTGAGATATTGTTGTTTGTCTTTCAAATCAACCGATGTATAAGGACGAGTTTTAGAAGGGTCAACCTCTGCTTGATATTCTTTTGCTACGATTTGAAAGGTTTGGGTAACATTGAACTTACCCGCTTGAGGTCTTGCTAGTTCAAAATAGAGATATTCATTACCTTCGGAGTCTTTAACCACTTTGTGAGAAGACGTTGCAGACACATGAAAATTTTCTGCCCTTGTCAACCCGTCCACATTTTGCGGCTTGGCCAACCAGATTCCGACATGTTTAGCTCCTGCAGGGATATCAAATTCAAATTCATTTTTGACATCGTATTTCGCACTGGAGTTTGAGCACCCTATTAACATAAAGGAACAGGTTGCCAGAAATATAATTAATAATTTATTTATCATTATTTATCCCTTTCCTAGAAATTGTAAGCCACAAAGAAGTTCACACGGTTATCAAGACCACCACCTTGGCCTTTGAATTCCGTTTTCCAATACAGATAATCCAAACCCAATTGAATGTCACCATAGTTCCATCGATTGGCAAGATAACTTACTTTGTTGTGTTTGCGAGAACCTGTGTTCAGATCTTTGTTATCAGGGTTGTCTTGAGTGTGGCCCACTGATAGCGAATAAGTGTCTGTGAGCTTCTGTGTGACCTCAACCCAACCACCACGTGCGTCAATCTCTTTAGTGGTCGTACCTGAACCTGTGACATGAGCAGTGTTGAGTCCTTGATTCATTCCACCACGCACATCGTCAAGGTTAGCTCCTATCCAAGCTTCACTTTTAATTGTGGTATCTCCGAGCTTCATCATGAAGTCATAACCCACAGCATGAGACCTGAAATCATCAGCCCCATGAAGGGCAATAGCCGTACCAGGATCTTCCTTGGCTTCATAACCCCACACACCAAATTCAATCTTGTCATTTTTGAAAGAAGCACGGGCTTGGAATGTGGGATGTGAACCTGCATCACCGTCATTCACACCATTTCCAATCGTGCCACCGGCATCGATATCTGTGTTGTCAATAGCCCCTGTTGTTCCAGCCATGGCTTGCAAAACAATGTTATCATTGACTGTGTAAGTACCGCGTATTTGAGGGCGTCTGTCACCCAAGTTGCCCGCACCCCACATAACCATGTCTGGATTAACTGCAGGGTACAAAGGTGAAATAAGGTCAGATGTTTGACCGGTCAACAAATCAAAGTTGTCCCATGCAAAGTTCACATATGCTTTTCGCATGCGTAAATGGTTACGAGATTCAGCGGCTGCTGTGCCATAAAAATCAAGCTCAAGTTTTCCGGTAACTTTGGCATCATTCATTTCTTTAATGGTTGGGCCATCTAAGGCAAAACCAAAACGTGTAAGTTTCGTATGAAAAGTAAAACTGTCCTCATTTTTTTTAGTACCTGCTGATGCACCTTCATCTTCTGAGTTAATGAATACAGGCACTTTTTTGTTACTGGGTCGAGAGTCATCATATACACCATCAAGTCGTATAAATCCGTAAAATTTTATTTTGGTGTTTTTGGAAGTGATGATATTAAAACCATCTTCTTCAGACTGTGCATCGCTTTGGAAGCCAAATACAGCAGCTGCCAGCGACATTCCTATTGCGATAAAATATTTTTTTTTCATTTTTTCCTCGTTTTATAATGTTTCAAGTTTTTAAATTAATTCAAATCAGCTCACGTGGAAACGCGAGCTAGAAGAAAAATCAGGAGCTTTGTAACAAGGGTGGTATTAAGGTCTCTTATAGTTGAATATTTGACCTTAATAAATAAACTGCACGAGCTCATCGACTTTTCTGTCTACGAACCCTGCTCAGGTATCTGGAATAAAAAAATAGCATTTCTTGCAATTCATGGCATAATGTTAGACATTTATTAATTAGCATTCAAGGCTTTTCCTGTCTTTTCTCAATGTTGTGAGCATGTTCAGTCATTTAAATAAACCCATCACAGGGGAAAAGTCTCGAGATAACGGCAATCTCAAAGATAACTGGCCAAAAATTCTCATGTCACCCACATATTAGAGAAAAGTGATACCCTTGAGTGATACCTTTTTATTAAATTTTGACTACCTTCTCCCGCATTGAACATAAACTCTTGCAAAATGTTTTCATTTGAAACACACAGTTTTCATGTTTGACGAGCTTTTTTTGCTATTAGGAGCGATTTCAGCAAATAAGGTGGATTTTATTCCGAAAACGTCTTTAAAACCGTTGCTGTCGTCATCAGTCGATTCCGACCTCCAAATCATAATCATGCCAATAACCCTCATTTGACTGGCACTTCAACAAACAGGAATCGCCGTCGATTCAATAGATGTTTTTTTGAATGTGTTTTGCATAAACCTTTCAACAGCTTCGGAAATGAACGGCGACAAGAAACTACCGATCTTGTTCCATCGTTCTAATAAGCTCCCACTTCTTAAATTAAAATAAATACGAAGTTCAACATCATTCTCGGAACCTATAACTGCACCCAACCACATGCCACCCACCAACTTCTACGAGGGCTCTGAATTTTAATGACACCTCACTGAGACAAAGAGATGTTCTGACAAGGTTTGCCAAACCTTTCTTTACTCATCATCATACGAACGTAAAGGGGGCAGCGAACTATTGAATGACGATAAAAAGTTTTTGACTCTTTTTACAGCAGTTTCTTTTAACTTAAAATTACACTGAAGTAGGCAACATTTTTTCAATATCCTTCTCTACTGTAGAGATTCCAGAAATCTGAAATTTTTCAACAAGAAAATTCAGAACATTTTGAGAAATAAATGCTGGAAGTGTTGGGCCTAGATAAATATTTTTCACTCCCAAATGTAATAGAGTCAAAAGAATACAAGCTGCCTTTTGTTCGTACCAACTAATATTTAACGTAAGTGGCAACGAATTAACATCTGTTTCAAATACTTGAGCTAATGTCACCGCTACTTTAATAGCCGAATACGAATCGTTGCACTGCCCCATATCCAGCAAACGCGGAATCCCCCCAATGTCACCAAAATCATTTTGATTAAAGCGGAATTTGGCACAACCCAATGTGAGAATCAAGGAATCATCTGGTACCGATTTAGCGAAATCACCATAATAATTTCTATCTTTACTGTGACCGTCACAACCGCCCACCAAAAAAATATGTTTGAGCGCACCTTCCTTGATGGCAGTCACTACTTTATCTGCCACAGATAATACCGTATGGTGACCAAAACCGATCATGATCTTTTTCTCATCTTCACTATCACTAAAGCCCTCACACTGAAGAGCTCTGTCAACCACTTCTGAATAATCATGATTTTCTATATGCGTGACACCCGGCCATCCCACAGGACCACAAGTAAAGATTCTATCTTTGTAAGAATCTTTAGGTTTCTGTATGCAATTAGAGGTCATCACAATAGGCCCAGGAAATTCATCGAACTCTTTTATTTGAGCATGCCATGCTCCCCCATAATTACCTACAAGATGGTCGTATTTTTTAAATTCAGGATAAGCATGAGCCGGCAACATTTCGCCGTTGGTGTAGACATTGATACCTTTTCCTTGGGTTTGCTTCAGAATTTCCTCTAAGTCTTTGAGGTCATGACCTGAAACAAGCAAACATTTACCTGACAAAGGTTTCATATTAACTTCTGTTGGCTCTGGGTTGCCATAAGATGATGTGTTGGCCCGATCAAGAGCTTCCATCACTTTGAAATTAACTTCACCACACTCCATACAAAGACCTAATATTTTCTCAAAATCTTGCTCCTTCTGATTGATATAGTCAAATGCTTTATAAATAAAAGCGGCGGTTTCACCATCCTCTGCGCCTAACATCAACGCGTGATAGGCATAAGCCGCTGTTCCCTTGATTCCATACACCAACAATTCCTGAAGACTTGTCACATCTTCACCTAAGCGCTCTCTTCGCCCTGTAATACTTGACGCTTCTTCATCAGATAAGAATTCATCAAGACTTTGAACGTTACAACCTTTGGCTCCTACCGCCTCAGGCCATTCTGAAACTTTAAGCTGCCAATCCAATATGCTAGAAATATAATTTCTCAGACTTACCGGGTCAAAGTTGACATTTGTGACAGTAGTAAATATCGATTTAAGAACAAACTCATCCAAATCCTTGTCGCGTCTCCCCTTTTCAACAGCAGCATGGGCATAAACTGAAAGATCTTTAAGTGCACGAATCACTTGGTCTTCAAGAACCGCAACATCTGGCTCTTTACCGCATATGCCTTTCACCGTACACCCTTCATTATTCATTGTTTCTTGACATTGAAAACAAAACATACCCATAACCATCTCCTAAGTCCAAAAGTAGAGTATCTATACGGCAAAAAGTGTGCCATATCATCTTTAATGACTCACACTTGATTTTTATCTAACAATCAAAGAATCTAATGTCTGAGCATGAGGAATAATTCGAACCCCTGAGAATTTTTTACCTTAGTGAAAAAACATATCCTTGTGGTCACTGGGTATTTTAACACCTTCCGCATTGATATTTTGTTTTTTGAGAAAATAGATTCAATCAGACTGCTTGTCAAGAAATCAGTAAAACAACAAACATTATTAAATTTCCAAGTAATCAAGCTCCATTTCAATTGACAAGTCAATAAGCTCTCCGATGTTGCCTTACAGCTCTATCATCGCTACATTTTTTTCAAACGTTTACTTAATTTTTACGTGAAATCAAAACCGTTTTTCCAACAATCACAAATACACAAAGACAGATAAACATAATCATCAACCTAGTAATCAAACTTATGCCCGTACCAGCATCCGCAATCAAACAAGACCCGCTTGATTCTTTTCTTTGAGCCGCTACAGAAGACGACACTAAACCTAAGGATGAGAGTTGAAGATGAGAAACAGAACCTTGAGTCGGCGTCCCCACTTGAAGGTATGGAATATAAACCACTCCTGATGATGGTATTACTATAGAAGGAGAACTTGAAGTTTGCGCCGTTGTTGTCACATCGATATTATCAGCTGAAGAAAAATCAGTTGTAAAAGCCGTTGTTCCCTCATCCCAACACTGGGCCTGTGTACTTGAAAAATCGTAACGAGATAAATTCAAATGATTGTTTGCGCCGCCAGAATCTTGCTGAATATACGAAATATATACATCATCATTAACATCAACACCCATCGCCAAGGCTGAGGAAGAACTTGTAGATGTTGAAAAATCAATCATGTCAGCAGCATCATCCGTATCAGCAGCCGTTGTCGACCATGCTGTGGCATCAGCATTATAACGCTCAATAGCTGTACCATTAAATCGTGACAAATAAATGTGATTTTCATTGCCCGGATCTTCCTGTAAAAAGGCCACATAGATGTTACCATTACTATCGGCAGCCATTGCCGGCGTGTCTGCATCTCTTGCAGCAACCTGAGCATCTAAACTATCATTTGCTTCGTCACAATTAGCAAACACTGTCGTCCAAGCTGTTGCTGCATAATTCCACGCCTGAACCTGTGTGGCTGAATAATCGTAACGCGACATGTAAATATGGCTGTCAGGTGTTGCATCATCCATGGCATAGCTTATGTAAATATCACCTGTATTAGGGTCCCTGACCATCGCAGGCGTACCTGTAACATTGGCCGTTGATGCACTAACTGCTTTCACATCAATAAAATCTGCATCATCATCTGCATTTGTGGCAACCGTTTCCCAAGATGTTGCATTTTGGTTCCAACGTTCAATATCCCCGGAAACCTTGCCGTAACGAGTAATACCCATATGAAAATCAGGTGTTGCGTCTTCCTGAACATAGACCACGTACACATTTCCATTGCCATCTTTTTCAATCTCAAATGACGTTGATGCCGATGCTGCTACAATATGATCAATTTCATCTCCAGCATCTTCGAAATCATTTGTCACCGTTGTCCATGATGTAGACGCCGTATCCCATCCCTGAACCTGTGTGGCTGAGTAATCATAACGGGCCATATACGCATGATTTTGCGTTCCATCTGATTGCAAATAAGCCACAAAAACGTCATCGTCGCTATTAATCACCATTTTTGGAGAACCGCTTACCGCCTGCCCAGTTGTGTCTCTTTTTGCATCAATACCATCACCAACAGCGGAAAGGGTTGTTTCATCGTAAGACCATACGGCCACTCCACCATCCCAAAACTGCATGCGACTTTCGGTGACATTGTATCGGCTCAAATAAAGATGTTGATTACCACTTCCTGAAGTGTCTTCTTGTGAAAAAGCAACATAAACATTACCTATTGAATCTGTAGCAATTGCCGGGTTCACCGCAGCAGCATTAAACAAACCAGAATTGGAAATTGGATCTGCTCTTTGCAAATCTGTGTTCCATCCCCCATCACTGCCAACACCTTCATCCCACACTTCAATATCATCGCCATTAAAACGCGCTAGATAAACATGATTATCAGTGCCATTTGTTTGTACATAAGCCGTGTAAATCATGTTATTTGTCGCGACAGATGCATGCCCCCCTACCGCTCTAGTCAAAAATTTATCAAGAGGTTCAGCGTTAAGTAGAGTCGTTGAAAAAGATGACGAGCTTTCATCCCATGTTCGCACTTCATCAAATGTCACGCTTGCATACAAAGTACTGACAAATATAAAAAAACATGATACGACTGTTAAAATTTTCATAATCAGACTTTCCTAAAATCAACACTTTTTTGCTCGAAGCAACAATTAGAGTTTAACATTATTTTCAGGAGAATGAAAGACAAACATGGAGAGAAATATTCCCCAACACTTGGCCTTGTCTTGAAATATTTCCCAACCTTTCTAACCTATAATGAATTTGAAAAATTTATTACCACATTTCTCACATACAACAAATGCCACTTCAAAAGGATGACACAACTCAACGGCACATTTTCTGCACGTGAGTTTTTAGTATATTTTTTGTTTTATATCGGCAGGAGAACTGTGTCTCCTGCCAGACAATGAAATCAATCGCATTATTTTTTTCATTCAAAATTTAAACACCAGAAATCTGGTTCCCTGATCACCCTTAACCTTCATTAAGACAGACTTTTTCTGTATAGCTTCAGACATTGCCTTGTTATAGTCCTTTACGTTTTTGACAACTTGGCGATTGATTTCAACAATCAAATTTCCAGAAGTTAAACCCATCTGAATCAGTGCCAACCAGTTTAGCATCAAAACTACGCCCATCACTGAATTGAACCGTGATTTTGTCAGCATCACCAACAACATGGTTATTGGTCAGGATATGACCTTCCTCAGACACCACAAAGCCCGAACCTTGCCCCATTGTATAAAACTCTTTAAGTGGCGGCGTGTTACGGGGTAAAGATTGCTTTCTAGGATCACGCTCCCTGAAGAAATGCTTAAAAATGTCATCATTAAAAAAATCTTCAAAAGGATCTATTCTTCTCTGTAGACATGATATCTTTGATCCGCACCTCATGAAGCTTTTGTATTTTTTTATTTTCCAGCCAATGTTCATACTTTTCTTTAAAATGCTCATTGATTTCCAAAACTTGTGAAATAGATTTCATAAGCTTCCCCCTTTCAATCATCTAAAAGGCTAAGAACAGAAAAGGAAGATGAAACCCACCCTGAACCCGAGAAGTTTCCCTTGGAAAGCGTGACACTTTCATCTAACACATAGATATTTATCACCACCTTACTCTCCGTCCTTAGCCACCTGTTCACTTATTAATTGAGTGTGAAGCAAAGGGAAAAGGGAAGACTATGTCACATATACCCTTTCTTTTCGCTTGGTTGTGACCGATGAAATTGCTGAAATCACATCCATAGCACTCACCACACCTACAATTCTGTAATTGTTTTTAACAAATACTCTTCTAGTCTGATTTTTGATAAGTGATTGGCAAATAGTATCCACATCATCATCATGATTTACTGTAAAAATTTTTGGTAACATCCAGTCTTTAACAAGGTCATTTGTTGTGGTCACCAATCTCATCGACTCTATTTCAGGAGTATCCAAATCATGCAGGCTGTTAAGCAACCAAACATCTTCCTTCGTAACATCTAATTCAGGACGATCACAATCAAAATTTGCCAATTCAAATTCCGAGAATGTCCCGATTGGTCGTTCTTTTTTATCAACAACTAGCAACGACAGAACATTCTCTTCCATAAACATTTTGACCGCTTCCTGAACTGTTCCCGTTTCATCTATAGAGACATATCCCGATGTCATAATATCCTTGGCTTGTAAGTCATTTAGATCAATTCTATTTTTATCTTTAATACGTTCATCGTACTGATCCAAATAATGTTCATTTGAACGAATAGTTTTTGACATCGATTTCATAATATTTTTTCCTTTCTCAATTCTTTTGATCATTTTTTCTTTTCCTGTTGATGTGCAGGACTAGTAATAAAATTAAAAATATTCCAATGATATATTTGCCGACAGCCTTAAGGCCGTTTTTCATTTTCTGTCACATCAACCTTTTCAGATGGCGAATCTTCACTCACCAAATTTCCACAAAATTTACAGATAAATGATTTATCTAAAAGTGTGACTGTATCTTTTATTGCGTCGAAAGATTGGAATCCACACTCAATAGACGGGTTACATGTGGACATGCCGCAAGCATCACAAGAGATTTCATCCCCATTTTCGCCACTGTTTTTGTTATTTTTGGAATACGACTCAGTTTTTAGGCACGAATCACCTTCAGAATTCGGTGGCTTAGATGTCTCAAAATTAATAGATATTGCTTTCTCTTTATTAGCCGATTCACACAACTCCATTTTTTTATTCAAATGAAATATCGCATAACCTTGAACAGACAAGATAGCGAATATAAAGAAAAAAATAACTGCAAAGATATACTTTTTCACAATCAAATCCTTTCTAGTTGTATTATTCATTTCTCCATTCATAAGCCCAAAGCTACAAGAACTTCAGGACAACAGCTCAGTATTAGTAACAGAACACAGCGTTCCGTCACTATTTATTCCAACGTTATCGGAATGGATTTTGTTTTATTTTTTTTCAATTTTTTCATAAAATTTTTTAGCACTCCATTTTTTAGCTTAACATCAACATTTTCTATGTTCATCCAACATGGATTTCAAGGCTATTTTCATGTTCCATCACATCCATATTAGACTTCCAAGAAGCAGTACCTACAACATCGCCCCCCTCAAAGAAGTCATTGAAGATATCACGAACGCCATGAATAACTGAGCCACCTCGGCTATTTAGTTTCATAATATCCCCTTTTTCTTAAAAAAAATTTATGTCTGTGGTTTAACAAAAAATATGCCAATTTTGATGATAGACTTGGACTTGACGTAAATGTTTGAAAATAAATAATTTACGAAAACTGATCTTTTTAGGATTAAGAGTTCACATTTACAAAATTTGTTAACCTTGCACAATTGGCATAGTAACTTTGCAAAAATGGCAAGGTGATAACAGGTTTAAAAAATATTCTCCAGATAAAGCCAGCCTAACACGGTCTTCATGCTCATGCATAGCTACGACGCTGATAGCATCAATTAACCAATGGTCGAAATTTTTCTTTGCTCTTGGGTACGGGCGGCTAACTAAACCTTACCCGATAAGAAATTTCACCTCACAAGAACTATTAAACTATTTAGCGTACTACACAAATTATCTGACATCACCACTGCAAGCAAAAACTCCTGAGTAATTACATTGTTCAAGAATCATTCAAAAGCCATGTAGTTAAAGTCAAACGTTCTCCACTCATTATTTTAGCAACGTCATGAAAGACGTCTGGCAAAAAAAACAATGCCCTGCCTGCTTGCTGCTGAAAACTTTCACTAGCTTGCCTTAGAATGGCGTGTTCTTCATCTTTAAAAATGCGAAGGTCACCACCTGTGAATTGGTCCGACCCTTCGTTAAGCCCAATAACAACAGTTCCCACACGCTTACGGGAAGTTGCCGAAGGACCATTGTATGCGCCATCTTGATGATAGGTGAAAAAATAACCTTCTCGATACTGCAACAACTGAGGTGTTTCGATAGCCGTACATCTTATATTATGACTTCGAGCCAATTGTTGAGCAAGTTTTTGAATACGTTCCGTGATAAAGGATTGCAATCCAACTGTCATTGGAGCCCGTTTCACACGGCGACGGCTTTCATCAACCACAAATTTACTCGGATCCGTATTCGAACTCGTTTTTGACCATTCACATTTATTTTGACGAATATACTGACACAAGTCAGCACATTCCTGATCTGAAAATACATTCGGAATAGAACTGACGACTGAAACATTTTCACATTCACTTTTGAACTGTTCAAGATAACCATTCGCCCGAGGCGTAGCCGCATAAAGAAATAATTGCTTCGCCTTTTCATATTCAGCCGCTTCTAGAGCTAGAATACCTAATTCTTCAATGCTTGGTTTGTAAACAGGGTCCAGCTGAAGAGCTACTTCAAACATTTTTTTTGCATCATCATTTTGCATCAGGCGTTTGAAACAAACCCCATAATTATGTCTATAAACAGCACGCTTAGGATCTAAGGATATTGCCACTTGATAATAAGATCTTGCCTTTTCATATTGCCCCTCATCTTGAAGAGTGTTTCCCCACTCATTATACGCTGGTGCATAAGAAGATGATAATTTAATCGCATGTTCAAAACATCTGTACGCTTCTGCTGACCGACCTAAATCCCGCAAGCACAACCCTGAGTTAGACCAATGTGCCGGATTACCACTGTCCAAAATTCGCGCTTCAGTGAATGCCTCCAACGCTTCATCAAATCGTCCCACTGACCACAGGCAACTTCCTATCCCTTCTGATATTTCTGCCTGAGGACCACATAGCTTAGCTTGTCTTTCGTAAATAGCCAAAGCCTCCCAAGCCTGACCACTCTCCCATAAATCACGTGCTTCTTTTACAGAATGCTCAGTGAGTGTCATTTTTATTTCTCGACAAAGAAAAACACAGCGAAAGCAAATAGATCTTTTGTGAACTTTGCAATTTTTGCCGTCCGTGCAAAACACGATCACCTGCAAGCAACACTAAGGTGTTTTCCATAGATGGGATCGATAATTTCTGATCCGTGGTCAACGGCCAGCAATCTAAAGATGTCCCTGGATCTTTTGTGTCATCGGCAGAACTAAAGTAAATTAGAAGTGTCATCGCACAACTTTCTGAACGATCGCGATGAGGCGATAAATAATGGCCCACATCCAAATAAGCGGTATAACAAGATGCGTCCCAAGACACTTTTGCCCAACACCCTGTAATTTTTTTTAGTTGCTCACATAAACCTGAACTGGCTGACCACTCTCGTGCGAATTTTTTAAGCTCTCCACGTTTGCAACGCTGTGCCGGTGGAGTTCCTGAACCATCGTGGCAACATAACCATCCTTCGTGCAAACTCGACAACGCTTCTTGTTTGAGATTTGCATAAAGCTTTTTCGGCAATGCATCTAGCACAACAATAGGATCCAAATCACGAAAAGCTTTTTGAGCATGGAGAAAATCTGCTTTGCTCAAGCGAAACATGGAGTTGTCTCTTTAAGCCGATCCACACCTTGAGCAAGCGCATCAATAACCAGCTTCCCTAAAACTGTGGGTTTCGCTGAATCCCTAAGGATGCCCATTGCCTGAACAACTTTTTCTCTTTGCGTTTCAGCTATCTGCAGCCAGATTTTTTGCTTGACCACATCTACCCGTGACAAACGCTGATAAAATTCCGCAACTAACAAAAAAGCATGGACGCCATTGAGAACCCCTATAAGTGGACGCAGATCCTTACGCCAAGGAGAATAATAACTATCACCCTCACCATTAAGAAGTAAGGAATCACAATCCAACAACACAGACATACGCGCATGAGCGGATTCGTGAACAAAAGCATCCGCGACTTGAACGGGATCCCTAGCACTACCAAACCACAAACGCAAAAAATCACCATCACTAAAACTATGCACATGATTTTCCTGTGTTTTCATCACAACAAATGATGAATAGCATTGTTCCGCACTTTGTGCCGCTTGAGGCCAAACTTGCCTCAAAAGGCCCCAGGCCTTTGTCACAATTTCCAACTCACCCTCTTGAACATCCAATTTCATGCCATTGCGCTCTGGCAACCCCTCACATCCATTAAGAATAGATCGCCCACTAGCTTTGTTTATTACCTTCAAACATCTGTGTGCAACAGTTTTTTGACCACGGAGCAAACGACTACTTGAACCATCTTCCCAATTGACAACTAAATATCCTGGTTGAGAAATAACATGAATAGGACCGTCGCTTTCAAGACCAACGTCCCAATGAGGTAAAGCCCAATATGTGCTTTTCCGCGGCAACCTAAATTCAAAAGAGGGTGTATTATCCCTACCTGCAAGTGCACAATGGAACAAATTAACATCTACAACTTCCTGCTTCGTACGCAAACCTGAAAGAGGTGAATCAATGAATCCCAAAACCGTTGTGAGTGGTAATCCGGTTAAATGTTTTTTCAAATTTCTTGCTAAATCAGGTGGCGGATTCTCAATAAATTTTTGCCATAACGAAAAACTATGACTGAGAGATAACTGCCGACACGCCAAACGATCACATTGCAGATTGACCACTTCATTTACAGCTTCCGGCCATAATGAATTAATTAGTTTAACTCGCTCTTCTTTAAACTTCCGCATGGATAAATGTCTTTTCATAACTTACCGTCGCACCTGATCCTCCACGGAAATAACCAAGTTGGTCCAAAACTAAAAGGCCTTTTGCATCAAAGCTAATACTTTCCAACAACCAGGGATATAGTGTTTTGAAAAAATCACATTGTGGTGTTCGATGACGGACTGTGCCGTAGCGTTCATAGGACTCAACCGAACAACCCGACTGACAAAGCTGCCGATAATGACAGATATCGCAACCTTCTAATTCGTCAGGTGAACGGTCACGTATCTCGGCAATCACAGATGATTCTGCAGCGGGCCTTGAAAGCGACTCGTTTGAGTCCTTCACATTACCCAAGGCCAAGCCAGGTGATTGCGTGGCACGACCACATGGGAAAATGGTGCCATCCGCAGCCACCGCTTGAAAAGTGTCGCCCGCTCCACAGTGCCCGCGCAAACAGCGATCTGAACGACGCTTGCTCATCCAATACTCCAACATTGTCGCAATATTAGCCTCACGCACCTGATACGAACCACTTACAATAAGTTCGAATAGCTTTTTAAAATAATTGATTGCTTCTGTACTCGTAATCCCAAGTCGATCCCAACTTTTACGACCAGTTCCCAAATAAACCATTGGATTGCATTTGAAACTGGTAATTCCCCGTTTGACCAAGAAATCCAGCAAGGCTTCTGGGTCATTTATATTCGAACGGTTTAACACCACTAAAGCACCAAAGGACACATTGTATTTTTGCAACAAATCAAGGCCTTTAGACACCTTATCAAAAGAATCTTTTCCATTTTTTTGTGGCCGACTTTGGTTATGACTTTCAGGATTCCCATCTAGTGATACGCCTACTGTAATGCGATTATCAGATATCCATTTGACACGTTCATCATTTAATAAAGTGGCATTGGTCTGAATAGTCAATTGAGGCTCTCTATCACCCTTTTCAGGATGTGAGTTAATATATACCACCAAAGCTTTGAGTAAACCAAAACGTAAAAATGGTTCCCCCCCTGAAAATTCAAACGTCAATGATTTTGCCTCGTTCATGCGCATAGCACGATCAATTGTTTGTTTGGCAATGTCTTCTTCCATTTTAGGCATGTCGTCAGACACACCTGCCAAACAGTATCCACATGCCAAATTACAGCGTTCTGTCACCAACAACTCAACAAGATGCTGATCTGGAAGATTTGAAGAATCATAAAACATCGTAGGATCCGTACAATAATGCCCATCAATATGAACCAGCCCCCTACGGTACAAATTAGCAATAAAATCTGCCACATCTATATTTTCATATTTTTTTACCAACTCTTCCAAAGTGCAAGATTTTTCAATAATTACTTTCAAAACCTCTGCTTCTTCGCTATCCACGAAAGACCAAGAAACAGTATTTGCATTAATCGCTAAGATATGCTTTTCAAGAATAACCAACTCCACATCTACTGCTGTCAGTTCTACTTCTGGCCCCACTGCCACTTCTCCACGAGGTGCATAATATTTATTAAACTCCTGTGAAAGCACATAGGATTCTGCTGTCTCTATGTGATCATTCATTAAGAAACGCATGTTACACCCTTATATTTCTTTGAATATTTATTATTCTTAGATGTGATACTGAAATCTACAATCTTAATTTTTGGAATAAATTTCTTGATTTTTTTTGAATCACCTTGTCGCAAAGCTTGTTTCAATGATTTATCCGCCCCAGGCAAAGCCTGTGTTTTTACCCCATTCCATTGCCAACTATTATCACTTTGAAGCTCAGCCTCCACCAAGGGCGCTATACCCAATTTACCCGCATAAAGCACAGGCACTGCCAATTTCTTTTTTTGTTCAGCTGCCAACTGTGGGGCATATTGTGTCAAACTTAGTTCATATTTCTTTGCCAACTTAATACTTTTTTTGCAAGAAAATGAACAAGGGAAATGTTGTATCATTTCGCATCCGCTGTAACGCAGAAGAATATTAAGGCGCCAATCCCAATGACCTTGACCACTATCCTCTACTACTTGAGTGGCCACATCACCTTCATATTTGGCTACTGCCTCAGGCCAACGCTTGGCAAAGGCTTTCGCACAACAATCTGGATAACCTAACAATTCACCTAAATAGGAATCCCACGAGCACAAGAGAGCCAAATAACCAAGGACTACCCTATCGAGATCTACACTGACCAACAGTGTTCTCCATGCATTACTCATACCACGAGATGGAATCTGATCCTGAACTAGATTGTGATAACTTCCACGCCCCGATTCCGAATATACTTGGTATTCTTGAGGACCTAAGCATCCAAACAAACCTGCAGATTCACAACTACGTAAAATTGCAGCAAGATCACGCGCAGGGCCATGAAGTAAAGCAAGCGGCTTCGCACCGCTTGCTGCTAATATGGCTGGAATTGGCAAATTCGAGACTTCTGAGTTCACATGTGGCATGAACAAAGCATTGTCATCAAGCCAAACACTTATTTGATTTACAGGAACCCGTAAATCCTTAAGTTTAGTTTGCAAGGCCGACAATCCACACTGCCTCAACGCTTGCTGTGGATCTTGCTCCAACAATCTCTGCAACTTTTGCTCAGTAGCCAAACGTTGCACACTCGTCACGAGCAACGTTTGAATACTTTTCCAACCACGGCTCATTACTATACTCGTTCTACAACAATACCTCTAACATTGATAAGCCCCTTACGCTGATCCGCAAAGATAATACGTGTGTTATCGGACAAGGTAACTTGTCTTTCAAGGCGACTAATACGTAAACCACCTACTTTACCCGTGTCAACAAAATTGGCATGACCCGGAACGTTGGCATGCGTTGTTGGACCCGAATTCGCATGTGCTCCGCTTGTGTCAACAAAATTGGCATGACCCGGAACGTTGGCATGCGTTGTTGGACCCGAATTCGCATGTGCCCCGCTTGTGTCAACAAAATTTGCGTGACCTGGAACGTTGGCATGTGTTGTTGGACCCGAATTCGCATGTGCCCCGC
>Ga0316192_10000202_pt1 | contig 41950 bp, 32 predicted proteins | sample MerIslwburrow_MG_FD_204931 | JGI IMG/M metagenome (GOLD analysis project Ga0316192, IMG submission 204931) | Coastal sediment microbial communities from Maine, United States - Merrow Island worm burrow | ecosystem: Environmental > Aquatic > Marine > Coastal > Sediment | place: USA: Maine...
CGCTCAAATAATTGAAGTACAAAGAAGGCTTATAACCTCTAATATGATCTGATAGATGAGGAGCCTAATCCTATAATCGTAAACATGGGCCGCGTATTTCAGCAGACTGCCCTGCGGTTTGCCGGCAATCCCGCGGTGATCAACGTCGAACGGGGCCGTCGGTTTACCTACGCCCGGATGCACGAACTCACCAACCGACTGAGCCACGTCCTGAAGCATCGCTTCGGTCTCCGGCAAGGGGATTTTTACGCCACCATCCTGGACAACGACAACATGGCCCTGTTTCACCCCTGGATGCTGAAAAGTCCGGTGGGAGCTGTCTGGATCGATGTGCGCGATTCCGTCGGCGAGCAGGCAAGCCGGATTAGCTATGCCGCGCCGAAGCTCGTCTTTCTTGAAAACAGACTGCTGCCACCCCTTTACGAACATCTGCAGGCTCACAAGATAAACCTGGTCGTCATGGATCGCCCTGAAAAATCCCGGCCGGAAAGGTACTGCGCCGAGAAGTTCGGCGCCTGCTGAAGGATAGAGATGATCCAAATAAGCGCGTTGGAGGGAGATGATCTTATCATCATCAACATCACAAATTACTTGACTTGATGACAACTTGCAATGATGATATCTTTGGTATTGGCGCAAGTGCCATAGTCTCAAATTACATGTATCATGATATTTGGGAATTGATTTGCATTCGAATTTATAAGGAAAATTCCGATGTCGGAGTCAAAAAGAATTAACCATGAATATAAGAACCCCATTGAAATAGCTGAAGGCATATACTGGGTAGGATTTTATGATGCGCAATCGGGGTTGCATTGCAACCCCTATCTCATCAAAGATAACGATGAAGTTGTGGTAATCGACGGTGGCAGCCGACCGGATTTTGCTACCGTGATTATGAAGATTTTACAGGCAGGCGTTGCGCCACAACAAATCAAAGCGCTCATTTATCAACACTATGATCCTGATCTTTGCGGCAGCATACCGAACTTTGAAGATATCATAAAGCGAAACGACCTGAAAATATTGTCAGCTTCAGAAAATTTGATGTTTATCAGACACTACTCCATATCTTCACCGATGGTTCCGCTTAGCAAATTAAAATTTCAGTTCGAGTTCGAATCAGGTCGAAGGCTCCAGTTTATAAAGACACCCTATTCTCATTCAGCAGGCAGCTTTGTTACTTTCGATTCAAAGACAAAGGTTCTTTTTTCCAGCGACTTGTTCGGCAGTTACGGTCGTGACTGGGAATTGTACCTGCATCTTACTGCGGAATGTTACCAATGTGAAAATCTTTCGCAGTGTGCAAAGAAGCTTTCTGATTGTCCTGTTAACGGCATTTTGCACTTCCATAGAAAAATAATGACATCGGCAAAGGCACTAAGATATTCATTGGAACAACTAGGGAAAATTCCTTTTGAAATCATAGCACCTCAGCATGGAAGCATTATCAAAGACCGGGATACAATTCGGCATGTTTTCGAGCGACTTTCATCATTGGAAGAAGTCGGAATAGATGGAATCATTACGGCTGATTATGAATTTGATCACAGCAATTTCAAAAAGCGGTTTAGAATAAAATGATGAATCAAAATCTATTCGATGAATGTCTCAAGTTGCTAAGAAGCAAAGATCCAAAAGTTTCTCGTATAATTCATCAACTTTTAGAACATAGGGCCACAATAAAAGACAAGGAGATTAACAACCGACTCCTGCAGGAGTTAGTCATAAAATATTCTGAATCGGAAAAAAAGCTAAAACTACTCAATCGAGAATTAATCAAAAAACAAGATCGAATAGAACTAGACCTGTCGGCAGCGGCTGAAATTCAGAAGAGCCTTCTACCGAAAGATCCATATTCTGTTAGTGATGTTATCGAGATTGCCTGGAAATTTCGACCCTGCGATAAAATTGGGGGTGACATATTTAATATTATTCCTCTAAATGATGCCTGCTGGGCTTTTTATATGATTGATGTTGCCGGTCACGGTGTTCAAGCAGCAATGATAGCAGTTACCGTCTATCAATATCTGCAACATCAGAGCGGTATCCGTATATCAGGGACAATGGAATCTATCCCTGCACAGGAAATACGCCAGCCCGCAAAAGTGCTTGAGTTCCTTGATCGGGAATACCCGTTTGAACGATTTAATAGCTTTTTTACCATCAACTATGTGATTTTGAATACCACAACGGGTACATTGACCGCCAGCAGTGCAGGGCACCCACCTCCCCTTATTTTGCGCAAAGATGGAAGGCTGATGTCCTTGAAAAAAGGGGGGCGTCCAATCGGCACAATAGATTTAAGGATATCAGAAGATGAACCTATTGTATATCTGGAGGAACATGAGCAACTCCAAGCAGGTGATAAATTAGTATTCTACACAGACGGTGTAACTGAATATCAAAACGAACGGGGTGAATTTTACGGCATCGAGCGATTTTGCCAAAATTTAATGGGTCTAAAAGACAGACCCGTATCTGAATTGATAAACCTATCCTTTAAATCACTTATTGAATTTGGCCATAACACAAAACCTCAAGATGATATATCCTTGTTGGGATTAGAATTGCGGAGATAAGATTTCAGCGACAGGTCCGATCCAGCTTCAGGATTTCCATCAGTATCTTGTCGCGCCAAATTTTAATTTTCTCCAGTGAGTTCTCACGCACAATGGGCATTTCATTGACGCTGTTAACAAGGCGATCCTTCACCGAGGAAGAAATCACGTTCCAGGTGGCCATCGATTCCCATCTCAAACGATAAGATTCTGCATAATGATCCAAGAAGTTCTCGATGCCGTCCCCTGCCAGATAGGCGCGCAGTAAAGGACCGATGAAGGGGTCCCGCATTCCCATGCCGCTGCAGAAGGCCAGATCCACCTCCTCCGCACTGGCAACACCGTTCGCCACCAGATCAACGGCCTCGCGCAGAATGGCTGCCTGGAGCCGGTTGACGATGTAGCCGGAAACCTCTTTTTTCAGTCGCACCGGGGTCTTGCCGATTTTTTCCATCAAGCCGCAGGTGATGTCCACCGTCTCCGGAACCGTCCGGTCACCGCCGACAACCTCAACTAGGGGCAACAGATGAACGGGAAGAAACGGGTGCACCAGGACACAACGTTCCGGCCGGGTAACGGCTGTTTGAATCTCACTCATCAGCAAACCGGAACTGCTGCTGGCAAGAATCGTGTTGCCGGGTGCCAGCACGTCCATTTCCTTGAAAACCGTCTTTTTGGCCGTGTAATTGTCGGGGATGGATTCCAGAACGAAATCAGCGCCTTTAACGGCCTCGGCCAGACTTAGGGTGGTTCGGATGTGTTTGGCAGCCCCGGCAGCCGTATCATGGTATAGTCGCCCGTTGTCTTCCAGAAGTCTCAGATTTATACCTACCTGCCCGATTGCGCCTTTCAGTTTGTCGTCACTCAGATCCTGCATGCTGACGGCATAGCCCGCAGCGGCAAACAGGGTTGCCCACCCCTGCCCGATAAGCCCCGAGCCGATGCAGGCCACGTTTTTGATGTCGTTGTTCATTTTATCTGCTCCCTTAGGGTTTATTGGCCTAAAATAGATGATGGGTTCCAGGTATCAGCAGTAAAAATAGAGATATGTGAAATCGTTTAAATCCCAAATCACAATACTCAAATCCCAAACAAATCTCAATATTCAACGACCGAAACAGGTTTGGATCATTGGAGCTTGGAATTTGGAAGTTATTTGATATTTGTTATTTGATGCTTGGAATTTTGTCAATTTAAGAAAGCGACTACGCTTAGGAATAGTATATTCACCGATCTCCAGTTGCCTTCGTTACCCGACACCGCTTACTTTCGATATACGGACAGCGTCCACGCACCACCATGCAAGACAGCCCTTTTTGGTTAAAGACCTGCTGCAGCGCGCTTCTGATGGCCTTTTCATCAAAAGCATCCAGGGTGTAGACATTGTCGATCCCCATGGCCTCGGCCACTTTCTCAGGGTAGATCGGTCGAACATTTGCTCCCATGGCCGTGATCCCGGCCCCGGTGCGATCCTGGAAACCCGTCAAGGCAACGGTGTCGTTGTCCATGATTACCACAATGATATCGGCCTGGTGATGGGCGGCATTGACCAGTCCGTTCAGGGCGGTGTGAAAAAAGACGGAATCGCCCGTCACCGCCAGGATCCTGTCAGCGACACCGCTGTGCCACAAACCGCAGGCAATGCCGATACTGGATCCCATGGAGTATTTGACATCCAGCATCTCGAAAGGCGGGTTGCTGAGCCTGACCAGGCAGCCGGTCTCGCCGACCACAATGGGTTTGGGTATAGATTTTTCAGCGATCATCTGCTGCAGGGTTTTAAAAAAAGGCGTGTAAGAGCAGCCCTCACCGAAGGGCTGAAGGCTCGGATAGCTCCGGCTGGGCGCTGGCAATGCCGCCAATGACTGTCCGAGTTGTTCGGTCAGCAGGCGGGCGAGCTTTCCCAGGTGGATATCTCCTTCCCAGGGGACATGACCGGTGGTCTTGCCGAAAATCTCAACATCTAACTTCTGCATCTGGGCCAGCACCCTGACCTGGCTCTCGATAAAGGGCTCGACTTCCTCAAGGACATAGACCCGATCAAGATCGGCGAGAAAAGCAGTCATCTGCTCCCTGGGAAGGGGAAAAATAGTGCCCAGTTCGAAAACGCGGACATCGGATAGGGGGGCATATTGCTGCAACCGGGCCGCCATGTGCCCGGCAGCAATAATACCCGTACGTCCGCCGCCGTCAGTGTTATTGAAAGATTGATAGGGTGGCTGGTCGAAAGATTGACGGATTCGTTTCAGTTTTTGATGCAGCGCCGCATGATCGTCAACCACCAGGGCCGGCAGGGCCTGCCAGCGCAGCCCCCGGTTAAACTCGGCGCGGGCTGGGCGCGACGGGGGCTCTGTCGAAACGGGTGCGGTGTCGGCCGCATAATCAGCCACAAACCTCACCATGACCGGGAGACGATACGCTTCGGACAATCGAAAGGCCTGGCGTGTCATGCGGTAGCCCTGATCGGGGGTGGCCGGTTCCAGAATGGGAATCTCGGCAAAAGCGCCCAAAAGGCGGCTGTCCTGCTCGTTCTGGGAACCGTAGGACCCCGGGTCGTCACCTGCCAGAATCACCATGCCCCCGCCGCAACCGGTGAGATTGACGGTCATCAAAGGGTCTAGAATATGGTTGATGCCGACATGCTTGGCGGCAATCACCGATCGCCGGCCGGCCAGCGAGCAGCCCAGGGCCACCTCGAAGGCCACCTTTTCACAGTTGGACCACTCCACATAGAGATCGCAGGTCGCAGATAAATCAATTAATTTTTCAACAATCCTGGTTACCGGTCCTCCGGGGTAGGAAGCCGCCACCGCGGCTCCGGCATCGACCACCGCCCGGGCGATACTCTCACTTCCGCAAAGGGTTTCTTCTCGAATTCCATCCCTGTTCAGACCTTCCGGAGCCGACTTGGTTGCCATATTTTCACCTGTAAGTATTCGTGCTCACTGAGTTAATTAATCAGATGTTTGAATCAATTTCTCCAACACCGCTTCAAGAGTCGGTTTGGCTCTGACCCGATATTTTCCTATAACCAGATATCAAACTATTTCTTTGAAGGTCAATCTGAATCTGATAGTCGGAGATTTGTCAGCTCAATTCCTCAACCTGAAGTCAACTGAGGAGTGTGGCACCCCCTTTTCTTAATTTTGGGCGAATTCTTATTGACCAATGACACATTTGTCACTATTAAAAACCTGAAATGTATTAAAAGTGAATATACAAAACTTGATATCAAACAAAGGATTTTCGAAATGAAGTATTTCCTGGATTCCGGCAAAATCGATGAGATCCGTTACGCCTATGACAATTACAAGATCGACGGGGTTACCACCAATCCCAAGCACATCATGGATTCCGGCAAACCGTTTTTAACGGTCATCAATGAACTGGCCGAAGAATTCCGCGGCAAGGATTTTCCAATCTCGGTGGAAATTAATCCCCATTTGGCCAAAGCCGAAGATATGATTCAAGCGGCAAAAAAGCTTGCAACCATCTCGGATAACTTCGTCATCAAAGTACCCTGTAACGAAGCGGGATTGATTGCTGCCAAAAAACTTGAAGAACAGAAGGTGCGAACCAACGTGACGCTGGTGTTCACCGCTTCACAAGCCCTGCAGGCCGGACGCATCGGCGCCAAATACGTGTCGCCTTTTATCGGATGGCAGGAGACCTCTGGAGCTGACTGCACCCAATTTATGCAGGACATTCTGGATTCCTTTGTCAATTTCGGATTTCAGACCGAAATCATAGCCGCCGCTATCCGCAACGGCAATCAGATCGCAACTTACGCCGCCATGGGCGCCCATATCGCTACAGCCGGCCTGGCGGTCTACAAAGACAGCTTTGAGCACCCGTTTACGGACAAAGGCCTTAAGATTTTCGGCGACGCCTGGGATCAGACAGAAGGGAACTGATATGGCGGGGGTCAGCTTGCGTAGGATCGTTAAGCGTTTCGGGGACAATGAAGTGGTGCACAGCATTGACCTTGAAATCGAACATAATGAATTCATTGTGCTGGTTGGCCCCTCGGGATGCGGTAAAAGTACCATCCTGCGCATGATCGCCGGCCTGGAAGATATTACAGCAGGAGAAATTGCGATAGACAACCGTGTTATCAATGAGTTCGCTCCCAAGGACCGCGACATCGCAATGGTGTTCCAGGACTACGCGCTATATCCTCATCTGAATGTCTTTCGTAACATGTCCTTCGGACTGGAGATGAAAAAAATGCCGGCGGCCGAAATTAAAAAAAGGGTTCATGGAGCAGCCGAAATTTTGAGCATTTCTGAGTTGCTAGACCGCAAGCCGAAGCATTTATCCGGCGGCCAACGCCAGCGCGTCGCCATGGGACGCGCCATTGTTCGTGATCCGAACGTGTTTCTTTTCGACGAACCACTGTCAAACCTGGACGCCAAACTACGCACCCAGATGCGCACGGAAATAAAAAAGCTGCACAGCACGGTGGCCACAACCATTATTTACGTGACCCACGATCAGGTCGAAGCCATGACCTTGGCCGACCGCATCGTCGTGCTGAAAAATGGCGCCATCGAACAGGTTGGAAAACCCGAGGAAGTCTACAATCAACCGCGTACGATATTTGTAGCGGGTTTCATCGGAGCCCCGACCATGAATTTCATACCATCGCGTCTGGTCCGCCAGGACCACCGACTCGCTTTGGAACTCAAAGACGGTATTCTGCTGTTTGTCCCCGCTGACCGTACCGATGACTACATGCCTTACTGTGATCACGACGTTATATTGGGTCTACGACCGAACTTTTTCAGTCTGACCGAGGGATCATCCGCCGATCAAAACCAAAATTGTATTTCTTCAAAAATAAACGTCCTCGAACCACTGGGCTCGGACACATTGTTTTTCTTCAATCTGGGGCACACGGAAGTGGTTGCCAGCTTGCCGCCGCTGCCGGATTTCAAAGCCGGCGATCGTCTTCCCTTAAAAATCGACATGCATAAGATGCATCTCTTTGATCCATCGACCGAGAGGATGATATAACTACGGCCTCTACACCGCTCAAATGATCACGGGAGCTGTTTGATGAATCCACTGAGGGTACCCAAAGAAAAATTGGGATTGAATTCACCCATCCCGCTTGAAGTCCTGAAGGAAGATACAGCCGTCATTCAGCGCTTTGCCGATGATTTGATGAGTGAATTCCTGGGGGCCAAGGAAGCCGGTCGCCAAAAGGTTGTGTTCATCATTCCGGTGGGGCCGGTAGGGCAGTATGATATCTGGGCCGAGCGGTGCAATGCGGAAGGCCTCGGACTGCAAGACCTGGTGCTGATTAACATGGATGAATACCTGACCGAGGATGGCCAGGCATTCATTCCTTTAACGGATCCCCTTAGTTTTCGAAAGCATATGCAGGCGCATTTCATCGCTAAGCTTGCGCCGGAGCTTGCCCCGCCGCCGGAGCAGCTGCTGTTTCCCGATCCAAAGGACCCGCGGATCGTAGCTCGTGCCATAGAGCGCTATGGCGGGTGTGATGTGTGCTTCGGCGGCGTCGGTATCACCGGCCACGTCGCCTTCAACGATCCACCCGAGCCCGGTGAGACCATACCATTGGAGGTTTTTAAAGAATTTCCGACGCGGGTCGTCCGCCTGTCGCGCGAAACCCGATTGATCAATTCCATTACAACATCGCGCGGAAACATCGACCGCATACCCGAATTAGCGGTGACGGTCGGTATGAAGGAGATTCTGGAAAGTCGCAAAGTGCGCATATATATGAATCGGACGTGGCAGTCGGCCATCGTGCGCAAGATCCTGCACGGACCGGTCACGCCCGCAGTTCCCGCTTCCCTCTTACAAGGGCATCCGGACGTGCGCTTCACCATTGCAGAGTATGTCGCGGAAATACCGGAGCCCCAGCTGAAGTAAATCCAGGCTGCCGGTTTTGATTTGTTAACTTTGAGACAAACCCTTATAAACGTTTTTAACAGGCGTGCAAAAAAAGCGAAAGGAGAGAAAAAGATGGAAAACAAACGGACTTTAACCTTAACCCTGATTGCTGTATGGGCAATAATGATTTTTTGGGGTCCCCCGGCCGCCCAAGCCCAGAAGGAACTGAGCGTTCTCACCTGGAACATCTCATACTTCAAGGATGGATTTCAACAGTGGGTCGACGAGTTCAACAAAATCCACCCGGATATTACGATCAAACGATTTGATAAAAAGGGCTCTGAGTGGAGCACCTATTATCAAACCCAGGTGGTCGCCGGCACACCACCCGACATCATCGATGTCCAGGGAGGCCTCTGGCTGGAATATGCATCCAAAGGCGGTCTAGTGGATCTAACTCCCTATATAAAGCGCGATACAGCCTACACGAACAGGATTTACCCCGATGTTCTCAATAACTGGGTGTTTGAAGGCAAAAATTACGGGGTGCCTTTCTACATCAGCAAGACACTGCTTTTTTACAATAAGCTCATGTTTAAAGAAGCCGGCCTTTCGAAACTGCCGGCAAACTTTGAGGAATTGATAGATTACGCCTATAAAATGACGAAGGGCGAAAAGTCCGGCTTCATGACCCTCAATTTCGATTGGCTCTATTGGCCGCTCTTTGCTATGAACGGCGTTGAGTTACTAACCCCCGATTTAAAAAAAGCGGCCTTCAATACACCCCAGGCAATCAAACTCGTGGAAACGCTGGCCAAAGCGACCAAGGACGGCGCCATCAACAAAATCAGCTGGACGGGTCGCTGGGTGGAGCCAAACAGTGCCTTCGCGGCCGGTAATATCGGGATGCTCCAGGCCCATGCCCCCGCTTTTTTGTGGATGAAATCCAAAGGGAAATGGATGAATTCGGATACGGTCGGCGCCAGCCAAATACCTGGCGGATGGTCAACCCCCAATTCTCACTCCTGGTTGATTTCCAAAGCCTGTAAGTACCCGGAGGCCGCCTGGGATTTCCTTAAGATCGTCTCAAGTGGGGAGGGAGCCTACGCAACGGGTGTCGGGACCAATAATCTGACCGGCGACAAAATAACCAACCAAAAGCTGTTCGAGTATTTCGAAAAAAATGTCCCGGCCGTCGTTCCGGTCCTCAAGACCCAACTCGAAGAACTTGACAAACTCGTCGGCAATTGGCCGGCGGCAAAGGATGCCGAAATAAAAGAAGCATTTTATCCTGAACTTCAGAGCGCTCTGCTCGGTCAAAAAAGTGCTAAAGAAGCGCTTGACAGCGCAGAAAAAAAAGTCAACCGCGTGCTTAGAAAGCGCTAAGACATGATATGGTCGCAAAAAGCACCCATATCAACATACTTATGGAGTGTTGGAGTAATGGAGTATTGGAAAAACGAAAACCCAACACCGATCTTTTGTAGCTTTAACAGAGGCCATCGAGATTCTCTAATGCACAGAGTTCACAAGCTTTAGACCATCACTCTCTCCGAGCCGTAGGGTCTACGAGCCGGAGGCCAGTACTCCAATACTCCATCGCTCCTTGAAACTGTTACAGCCAGAGCCGATTATCTCTGACCTGGACCAATGGACCAGGTTTTCAAATTAAAATAGATACACAAAGATTGCGCCGGATTTTGGTTCATCTTAATTGTGCGCCAAAGGGAGCATATTGTCTTTCTGTGACTTCGGGTCATACGATATTCGAGATGCAACTGATAAAGAAAAAGAGAACACGCGAACTGCTGCTGATTTGGTTTTTTATTACGCCGTCGCTGGTGATCTTCACGCTTTACCGGATTATTCCGCTCCTTTGGAACGGAATTCTGAGTTTTCAGTTCTGGTCGCCTTACAAACCACCGGAGCTTGCCGGATTATATCATTATGAAGAGATGCTGATGTATGACGATGCCTTCTGGCAGGTTTTATGGAACACCATTGTTCTGATGGCCAGTGCCCCGGTCGGCATCGCTTTGGCGCTTTTCATTGCTATCCTGGTCAACACCCGGATTCGCGGCCGGGATATTTACCGAACGATCGTATTTTTGTCATATCCAGTCATGACGGTTGCCGTCGGCATCATTTGGCAGTGGCTCTACAACGAAAAAGTCGGTCTGTTCAACTACATTTTGATGTCCTTGGGCATTACCGATAAAGGCATTCCCTTTCTACAAAGTTTCGATCTAGCCTTGCCGAGCGTGATTGTCGCATCGATTTGGCAGGTGATCGGCTTTTACATGATTATCCTGCTCACGGGGTTGCAAAGCATACCACCCAGTCTGTATGAGTCAGCGGCCATCGACGGTGCCAGTGCCTGGATGCGGTTCCGCCGCATTACGTTGCCGATGCTCAAGCCATCCATTTTTATTTGCTTTGTTATCGGAATCATTAATTCTTTTACCAATTTTGATCTGGTGTTTGTCATGACCCAGGGAGGCCCCGGGCATGCAACCGATTTGCTGGTGACCTATATTTACACGATGGCATTTAAGCTGTCGAAGTTCGACTATGCCGCCGCGATTACCGTCATTAATTTTCTTTTCTTCCTTGGCCTGACCCTTTTGGCCAATAAGGCCTCGGGCGGGGAAGCCGGCGCGGTTGACGTAGGCAAATAGGAGGAGTGATGCACCGCTATCCACGTTGGCCCATTCATCTCATGTTGAGTTTTATCAGCACCCTGATGCTGATACCTTTTGTCTGGGTTTTAAAAACAAGCCTGACGGGAGAAAACATCTTTACCTATCCACCGTCAATTCTTCCCGAGAACCCGCACTTGTTTTACTACGTGGATGTCTGGTATTCGATCCCCTTTTTCCGCTATCTCATCAACAGTGTCATTGTGTCGGCCATCGTTGTGGCAGCCAACATCGTCCTCAATGCCATGGCCGGTTACTCGCTTTCCCGGGAGTTTGCGGGAAAAAAGATCATCATCGTACTTTTTTTAAGCTGTATGATGGTACCGTTTCAGGTGACGATCATCCCGGCCTATCTCATTACCAAAGAATTGGGGTTGCTCAACACCTATCTCGGCATGGCCCTGCCGCTGTGTTCAACCATCGTATGTATTTTCGTTTTCAAATCCAGCTTTGATGCCGTGCCGAAATCCTTGATCGATGCCGCCCGCATCGACGGCCTTTCCGATTTACGGATTATCTTCCGAGTCCTGGTTCCGCTGTCGCAGTCGGCTATCGCAACCAACATCATCCTGGCTTTTATCTGGTCCTGGAATAATTTTTTATGGCCGCTGGTCATCATTCGCGACCAGGCCATGCAGACCCTGCCGCTGGGCCTGTCGCGTTTCCTGACCGTGGTTGAGGATACAACCGGGGCGTTGTACGCCTTTTGTATTATGGTGCTTTTGCCGGGGTTGATTATATTTCTCTTAGCCCAGAAGCAGTTTATTGCCGGACTAACCAGAGGTGCTGCCAAAGGATAGGGTGCTTTTCATGCTCAGGTCCGTTTTGTATAATCGCTATACCATTACGTTCGGTACGATTGCGCTGCTGGCGATGGTTTGGAATGTTTATGTGATGGTCAACGACGATGGTATCGTTGCCGGCCGCGTCGTGGCTTCCGACGGCTCGCCTGTTGAAAACGCAACGGTGGTGCTGTCCGAAAAAACGCTGCTGGTTACATCACCACGTGACAAAACAACTACCGATGCCGATGGTCGGTTTAAATTTTCAGGTCATACCGTTTATCACGTTTACTTGGAAGCCTATAAAAACGGAGTGGGTCGTGCTCCCCAGAAAGATTATCACCTGTATTTCAGAGGTCAAAATTTGAATCTATCCGAATCGCTGCAAATCGAGAAGACACAATGAACGTGGAGTACGGTAACAGCAAACCGCTTATTCTTTTTGATCCCTTGCCGCGCTCCAAGGACCTCATTTTTCGACCGCAGCAGTGGGACCGGTTTCAAACACTGGGCCGTATTATTCATGCCGACGAAGGCCGGCTGGATCCGGATACCGTCGACACGTATTTGCCGGCTGCAGCGGCACTCGTCGGTCAAACCGATATGCCCGCCGAGCGCCTGAATCGCGCCAAAAACCTCAAAGCGATATTAAACGTCGAAGGCAATTTTTTGCCGAATGTGGATTACGAAACGTGTTTTCAAAAAGGCATCCATGTATTGGCCGCGGCCCCGGCCTTTGCCCCGGCGGTGGCTGAATCCGCTCTGGCCTTTGCTCTTGATCTTGCTCGCGGAATAACTGCAGCCGATCGCGACTTCCGAGCCGGCAACGAAAAATACGGTCTGGCGGGTAATTGCGACACGTTTTCCCTGAGGCAGGCTGATGTCGGTTTCATCGGGTTCGGGAATCTGGCCGGGGCACTTCTGCCGTTGTTGGCGCCGTTTCATTGTCGAATCCGCGTATTCGATCCATGGCTGCCGAATTCTTATGTGCGCGACCATCATTGCGAACCGGCAAGCCTTGAAGACGTTCTGTCCACCAGTCGCGTCATATTCATTCTGGCCACTGTCACCACGGAAAACGAAGGCTTTATCGACGACACACAATTGGCGCTCATCCAGCAGGGGGCCGCCGTAATCCTGATGAGCCGGGCCGCCGTGGTGGATTTCGAAGCCTTTGTGGGCCGCGTCGCAGAAGGACAATTTCGCGCCGCCACCGATGTATTCCCGGTAGAACCGGTTCCATCCGATAATCCGGTGCGCCGGGTGGAAGGCCTTTTGCTCTCCGCGCATCGATCCGGCGGCTTGCGGGATTCCTTTTTTCGCATCGGCGATTTGACCATAGATGATCTGTCTTTGATTCTAGCCGGGCTGCCACCCGTAGGCATGCAAGCTGCCCAACGCGAGACCGTAGCACGCTTTCGCAGTAAACCGGGCCGCCGCTATAAAAAAGAGGAGCTATAATTTCAGAACATCTGACGTGTCGTAATATTTGATGCAACAGAATTGTAGTGATCGCGTCAACAATACTGAATTTGGCCGAATAGTTCTGAAATTATTTTTGATAATCTTTGTTTCATCCTAAAATAGCGAGTAACCGTGTCATGCCTGCAACCAATCACTTACAATCCCATAGCCTGATGAAAAAACTGGGATTTCAGCCTGACCAGCGGGTGGCTATTTTTCATGCCGACGATGTGGGCATGTGCCATGGTGCCAATGCGGCATTCGCGGAACTGTCAAAGGACGGCATCATTACCTGCGGTGCTGCAATGGTGCCCTGCCCCTGGTTTAGCGAGGTGGCCGCGATGGCTGCCGACAACCCCGATGTCGATCTCGGGGTTCATTTGACCCTGACCAGTGAATGGCAAAACTACCGCTGGGCCCCCATTTCAACCACCCGTCGCAGCTCCGGACTCATCGATGCCGACGGTTACTTTTGGCACAGGTTGCCCATGCTGGCCGCGCACCTAGTTCCCGAAGCCGCCGAGGCAGAAATGCGGGCTCAGATTGAGCGCGCATTATCCGCAGGTATCGATATCACCCATCTGGATAGCCACATGGGAGTTACTTTATTACCACAATTGATCGATATCTACATCCGGCTGGGCCGTGAATACAGAATTCCCGTGCTGCTGCCGAAACACCTGAGCGAATATACATCCGTGTTGGAGTTTGATAACATCTCTCTTAATGAGGTAACTGAAGGCTTGGCGAGGTTGGAAGCGGACGGATGGCCGTTGGTCGATCATTTTCGTATGACCCCGGGTGTGCCCGCACGGGAGAGCGACAGCGCTTATCGCGAACTCATCGCCGGTCTACCGCCGGGCCTGACGCTGGTGGCCGTCCATCCGAATATCAGTGGAGATATCGAGGCCATCATTCCGCCAAGGGCCCACTTTCGCACCGAAGAATATCGTTTGTTTCGGGATACGAAATTCAAAGAATTCATCACTGCTCAGAATATCCAATCTTTGGGATTCCGCTCGATTCGAGAATTGCTGCGTCATAAGGAATAGGCGTTTATCCTGAGTCCTTGAGGCAACATCGACATTGGTCTAAATCAAGGCCGTTGGTAATTTTGCCCAAAATTCCAGGTGTCAGTGTTCAGGTTTCAGATCTTAGGTTCATCGCTTCTGACACCTGGCTCCTGACACCTGAAACCTGATACTCAAAACAGGAATATAAATAGGATAAAATTTAAGGCCCCCATTATGAGTATTTCCAAATCCCCAGGCTATGCCCCTTTGACAATAGACCGTATTTCATCCCAGGACAAGGAGTGCATAACAAGGGGTTGCGCACCGGTTGTCTGGGACTGCTGCCACATCGCAATCACCTTATCCGGCAGGGAGAAGGTATGAATATAGCGACTGCAGCCCGTGCCCCAGGGGGAGATGAACAGAGGGTTGAGGTTGCTGATCCGGCGGATTTTATCAACCCTATCATTGGCGTACACAGCCAAACCTGCGATTTCTTCACAGGAATAACCGCGCGGCCGGCTGACAGCCCGGGAATTTTCATCATGCCGGCGGATACATTCGGCCCCATCGTAGAACACCATCTGAACCGTTTCCGGATGTTTAAAAACCTCTCCGGGAATAGATAAAACGTCGGTTATCCGTGATACCGTGACATCCCATATGTTACCGCGCGGAAAAAAGTCGAATACCGGATCACCGAATTCCCGTTTACCGGCCGGTCGAATGCAATAGGCCGAATTGGATGACGTCCAGCTAAAAGGATGGCTACAAAAAAACAATATCGTATCCCCGTTGTCGTTGGTATGGACCACGGGATCTTTGACATGCAGAAATTCGGGATCAGTGGAAGCAATCAGGGGTTGCACCGGCGCATGCTTGAGTCCCTCGATCGAAGCGGCCTCAATTCGATCTATGGTCCACACTCCGGTGCCGGGTTTCTTGTGATCTTCAAGACCCGCAGGATAATCAATACCGGACTTTTCCGTCGAGACAAAAAGTTCTACAGCCCCATCGAGGACATGCAGGGCAACGCCTTCAATGGAAACAACCTGCTTGCCGTCTGTGTTCAGATCGTCTTTGCTGAAAGATATGGTCTTCTCAAACGAACGGCCGCCGTCGCGCGAACAAAAAATAGCCAACTCGAGACCACGGGCGCCTTTGCCGACACCGGTTCTGGCATCGCCGCTGTTGCGGAAACGCCCGGCGATATAAAGGCCCCCGTCATCAGCCGCGATCATATTCCCGCCGCCGAACCAGAAACCAGGCTCATCGGCATAGGGTTCGACGATCGTGCAGGCCTTATGTTGGTCGATCAATGCGCCGGCAAGCGTTGTTATTTTTTGGTTTACCGTATCGTTTATCATTGTAAAATCTCCACCTTTGTCAGAGCGAAAAAATGGCGTCAAGATCGTGCGACAGCCGCTGGGCAAGTCGCTGCGGCGCATGGTGATACCAAACAGGTTCCACGCTGATCCAACCCTCGTAGCCTGAGTTTCTCAATGCCCCCACGACTGCCGGCCAGTCGACATCTCCCGCCAGCAGGTTGCGAAGCACGCCGCCAAACTCGGCGTCTTTGAAATGAACCTGGCAGATCAATCCTTTAAGGGCTGCAATCCATTGTTCCGGAAAACCGAGTCCCAGCCAGGTAATATTTCCCACGTCCAGATACATGCGGACCCGCGGATGGTTGATCGCGGTTATCAAATCACGCCAATCTTTTAGCGATAACGGAAACCTCGCTTCGACATTCTCTAATCCGATAATCGCATCGAATTCCTCGGCGATCTTTGATACCCGCTGACCGTATTCGACAACCCGTTTCCAGTGCTCATCATAGGCGATATCCGCTTGAATTTGACCGGGAACCACTAGCAGAACACTGCCACCCATCAGTTTCAGGCATTCCAGCGCTTGGCGGGTATGCTCGAGGGCCTGCCCGCGTTCTTTGGGATCCGGCGACGGGATGGTCGTCCATGGACGTCCACCGGCACGCAAGCTGGGGATTGTCAGACCATAGTCATCACAGCGTTTCTTGAGTTCCGGCGCCTGCTGCAAATACTTGTCAGGCGATGGAATCTTGCCGGGGTTAAAGGTCGGCTCGATGCCATCGAAACCGGCCTGCGCGATGCAGCCAAGCAACTGCGCGATCATCTCCTCGTTGTCCCAAACGAGTGAAAACCCTTTCTTGACATTCAATCGTTGTGACATCTGTTACGCATCCTCTGTCACAGCCAGAGTAAGATCACTGGCATAGATTAACTCGTCGAGCAGACCCCCGAACCACTTCAGCGATCGCTCCAAAACGGGACCGCCGCCGGCATCACACTCCAGACTCACCGCCCCACCGAAACCGAACTCTTTCAAAATGGTCAGACACTCGCGAATATTGCCCGCATTGACCCCTTCACCAATGGCACTGTGACTCATGCCGATACCCGACTGCTTGCCCCTGGATTTCTCTGCTAAAACGGGTGCAACGTCTTTTACGTGCAAGTGGGATACCCTTCCAATAAATCGCTTCAAATATGCGACCGGATCCTGTCCGGCGATGTACACATTGCCCGTATCAAACGTCATTTGCAAAAGCCCGGAATCGTTGAAATCGAGCATCTCTTCCATTCGGTCGGGATTGGCGGTGAAGTACCCATGGGTCTCAATATTAATGATAATTCCATAGCGCGCGGCATTTTCAAGTATAATTTCATAACTGCGGCGCATGCCGTCCATCGCTTCCTGATCGGACATGCCCTCCGGACGGTACAGGCCATCCGTGGTATCAACCATGGGACAGCCCGCCAGAGCCGCCCAACGGATGGTGTTGATCACATACGGCACACCGATGATGCCGCCTTGCCGACCGGAAATAGGGAACGCCGCGTCGATTTGAGACAGCGCAACCCCGTTACGATCAAGCATATCTCTGACGGCAACAGGATCCTCCCACGCCGCCAGATGTGGGAAATATCCGAGGCCGTGGTTCCAGGAGACGCCGTCTAAGAAACCACATTCGATACTGTGGACGCCATGGGTCCGCGCCCATTCCACGGTTTTAGGAAAGGAAAAATAGGCGGAGTTGAAGGCGCCGGTATGAAACCCTACCGCCAGCTTCGGGTATTTCCCTGAGGACGCATTCATACCGTCTCCTTTTTGCCGCTGGCGATGGATTTCAGCGCTGCCAGCGAAATACTTAAGGCGTCAATGGCTTCTTCCGGCGGCACCGGCACCTCTGTATCCCGGTCCACTGAATCTACGAATTTTCGGATAATGGTTTCGTGCCCGTTTTCCTTGAGATCATGCACGCTTTCCCGCATTCCGTCGCTGCGGTAGCAATGGACTTCCTGTCCGAACTCGCCCATCAGCCGAATGATGCCGTTCGGCCCCATGAATTCACGATACTGCCAATACGACTGGCCTTGGGGAAACCCCCAGGCATATAACAAATAGGCTCTGTGCCCGTTTTCGAATTCAACATTGATGTGGGCGGTATCGATGGCAAAATCATTGATCCCTGCCAGGAACACCTTGTTTTTTCCGAAAACAGTGCCCGAGGCAAATACCGATTGGGCCTTTCCGAAAACATGCAACAGCATATCGAAATCATGTACGCAGCAATCGATAACTGGACCGCCGTTTGCCGATTGAGAGTGCATGGCGGGCTTCGGCCGAATCGAGCGAATTTCCTGGGTGTTATATACCAGGGGGGCACCGATAGATGAGAGCCGTTGCGTCAGTTCTTGCCAAACCGTATTGAATCGGCGGTTAAAGACAACCGTAAGCTTGCGCCTGTGTTTTTCGGCCGCAGCTATCATTTCTTGCGCGGCCGCCACCGTCAAGGCGATGGGCTTTTCGGTTATCACATGCATCCCTTTTGCCATGGCCTGAACGGTGATTGCCGGATGGAGCACGGTCGGCACGCACACGGAGGCAATATCAGCCTTTTCCCGCTGGAAGGCTTCATCGATGTCGTCATAGCAGCGCGGGATATCAAACTCCGCCGACAAGGCCGCCGCCCGCGGAAGACTTCGGCTGGCGACAGCGGCAATCTCAACATTGTCGAGGTTTCGATAGGCTTCGATATGCTTCCGGGCCATGTCGCCCGCACCACATACGATTACTTTGAAGTGTTTGCTCATTTTTCCCCGATTCCTTTTGATCTGAGATAGCGCATATTGATATGCATGCTCTCTTCCGCAGTCAACGAGGTGTAATCCTGCTCTACCACCAGCCATTCAATTCCGTATGATCGCGCCAGCGTGAAGGTGCTGTCATGATCGATCTCGCCGGTTCCCAGTTCACAAAATTTTTCCTGCCTTACGTCCTTAATATGAAGATAGGCAATCCGGTCCCCATACTGACGCATCAGGGTTGCCACGCTCATCTCTGCTATAAAGGCCCAGGCCGTGTCGAGGACCAGCGAAACCAGATCGGCAGATGTTTCGTTCATGAGAACATTCAGGATGGCGCCCTGGTTGACAAGCTCCCAATTATGATTGTGATACGCCAGCCGTATGCCGGCATCAAGGCAGCGCTGCCCGAGTTCATTGTAAGTTGCGGCTGCCGCTCGCATCGATGCGACCGTTTCGTTGGGATTTCCGGATACCAGCAGGTGCTTCGATCCGGCCCGGGATGCAAACGATAGGGTATTGTCGATCTTTTTCATCTCGTTGTCGGCCTGCTCGGGATCCCAAAATTTGCCGCCGCTGTGAATGCCTAACAAAATAATACCGGTCTCTTCGTAAAGCGTTCGATAGGCTTGATGCCGATCAAGGTCGAAATGCCGGATTCCGGTTTCAACACCTTGGTACCCGTTTCCGGCAAGATAGGTTAAAATGGCTTCCATGCTGTCGCGGATGTCTTCTCCCCATACGATGGTCTGCGCACCGACACGCTGTATCATTGATCAAGCTCCATTAAATAACTTGCATTCATTGTGCGGTTTAAGTATATCAATTTTAGGATTTCAGCAAGTAAAAAAGGAGACCGTCTATATGGGTATAAGACTCGGCCTGAATTTGGAATTTTCACGCCATCACAATATGTCCTTCCAGCAGGCAGTTCAGGAAGCGGCGCGAATCGGCTACGAGTTCATCGAACCGATGGTGCACCTGGGAAGACAACTTCTTTGCGAGGGAGGATTTATGCATTCGCTGTCAATGTCCGAAGACCCGCTCTGGGTACGTGATTTTTGTAAAAACAGTGGTGTCAAAATGTCCGCCCTTTCCGCCCATTCCCAACTTTGCAAACCCGATATCGCGGTTGAGTACCTTCGCCAGGGTATCCGCTGGGCCGGAGAAATGAATGTTCCCGTCGTAAATACCTCCGAGGGCTTTAAGCGACCCTGGACAACCGAAGAAGAGGATTTTTTACTTATCAAGTATTCACTGAAGATTGCCGCTGCCGATGCCGAACGCCGGGGCGTTATCATCGGTCTCGAACCGCATCATCAGTATAGCGCCTCGATAGCAGGCATGCAGCGGCTGATGTCCCTAGTCGACTCACCAGCGATTGGATTGAATTTTGATACCGGCAATGCCTTTCTTGCCGGAAAAAGTGATATCTATGAGTATCTCGAACATTTTTCCAACCGTCTGGTACACCTCCATGCAAAGGATATCAGTTACCGGCAGAGCGACACGCAACGGGGCAAGGTTACAGGAACTGCAGTTGGCTGCGCCTGCGGCGACGGTGTTGTCGATTGGCAGCGGGTCATCGAAATCTGTCAGCGGATACCCCGTGAGATCATCTTCAGCGTTGAATGCGGCACGCTCGAAGAAGCACAGAAAAGCTTTCGTTACTTGGCCCCTTTGCTTGATTAGCGTCTGAACCGGACTGACCATTTTTAAATTGACAGGCCCTCAGCAATACGTTTAAACATAAGTTTCACAGGTAAAATAAACTATCACGAAAGGAGGATTTTATGGGTAAACAAAGAAGAATTGGATTGATGGCTGTAATTCTTGTGTTGGCACTTTTTTTAAGTCTGGCGGCCACGCAAGCACCGCTGGCAAAAACCTACAAATGGAAGATTGGTCACGCCAATGCCGCCCTTGACAACTCGGCCCTTCACGTGACGGCCATGATTTTTAAGGAGCTGGTGGAAAAGTACTCGAATGGTCAAATTCAGGCTGAGATCTACCCTTCCGGCCAGCTTGGCAGTGATGCGGAAATGGCGGATTTGGTTGTATCGGGTGCCCAGGAAGTATTTGTAACGAGTTTGAACCTGATTACCAACTATGCGCCACGGTTCCGGGCCCTGATCCTGCCCTATATGTTTGAAAACAATCAGAATTTCCGCAAGGCCCGGGAAGCGCTGTGGGGGGAGCTTAACGACTATCTGATCAAGCGTGCCAACCTGCGCATTGCAGTACTTTGGGATTCGGGATACCGGCATGTCATGTCGACCAAACCGGTCCGCACGCTTGATGATCTTCGCAAAATGAAATTCCGTGTTCCGCCGAGCCCGGTCATGATTAAGATGGTCGAATCCTGGGGAATCAGCCCTACCCCGGTTGAATGGTCGGAACTCTTTAATGCCGTGCAGTTGGGTGTCGTCGATGCCTTCGAAGTTGACGATTCTGTTCTAATTTCCGCCCGCATGAAAGAAGTCGTAAAATTTATTACCGACGACGATCATATTCTTCAGGTATCGGTTGCCGTATTAAGCGAGGAAGCTTACCAGAAGCTATCCGACGATCTGAAAAAAGCAGTCGACAAAGCCATCACCGATACCAAACCCCGGGTTGATGCCCGTTCGGCAGGGATCCTGAAAGAGGCCCGTGACATATCTATCAAAGAAAATGGCGTCCAGTTTCTAGGACGTCCGACAGACTATGACGTCTGGGCTCAGAAAGCTCGGACGATCTGGCCGGACTTCTATGAGGATGTCGGTGAGGGTGATACCGACCTTGGCAAGCAATTTATCGATAAGGTCTTTAAAGCCGCCGGCAAGTAATCTCAAACTGTATTGCCGCAATACTCCCGCCCTGCCATACAGTAGTGGCGGGAGTATCGTTTTTTACATGCTTCTGCCGGCGTTTAACTGCAGTTTAGTCTTGCGATATCGAGCTAAGGGGTCACTCAAAAATAACTTCACATTTTATTCGTGAACCCGAAGCGAAAACCGAGGGAGCTATGAAAAGAATTCTAACTTTCATCGACGAGAGATTCGAGGAAATCATCGGCGTCATCGTTCTGGCCGTCGTCGTGTCACTCATTTTTATCGGTGTTATGATGCGTCTCCTCTTCAAAAGCGGCTTACCCTGGCAAGAGGAGCTCTCACGCATACTCTATGTCCTTGTTGTATATCTCGGGGCGAGCTATGGCATGCGGACCAACGACCATATCCGGATTAACATCATTTCCAATCTGCTGCCACCCCGAGCCCGCAAAGTCCTTCGGGTAGTAACGGATTTTATCTGGGCGGGCTTCAACATCACCGTCATCATCATGGCCATGCAGGTCTACCAGAAAATGCAACGTTTCCTTGGGGAAAGTGCGGTTTTGAAAATACCACTGCACGTTGTCTTTTTAATCGTACCCCTCGGTTTCACGCTTCTCACCCTGCGGCTTATCCAGGGCTACATTCAGGGTGGGCCTTTTTGGGAGTCGCATACCGAAATTCAGGGGAAGGGAGACGCCCCGCCATGATGATTGCATTGGCCCTCGTTGTCCTGCTTTTAACAGGACTGCCCATCTACGTTTGTCTAGGCTTGACCTCCCTGATCTTTTTTCTCACCAGCGGCACCTCCATGCACATTATGATCAGGACTTTGTATTCCGGTGTCGACCAGTATGCCCTGATTGCGGTGACCGGATTCCTGCTGGTCGCAAGCCTGTTTGAAAAAGCAGGCATCACCGAGGCCCTCATTACCATGGTAAAGCGTTTTATGGCAGCCTTCCAGTCCGGTCTCGCAGTCATTACGATCGTCAGCTGCGCTATATTTGCGGCGGTCACCGGATCAGGTCCTGCCACCGTGGCAACCATCGGCGGCATCATGATCCCCGCTATGATCAGGGCCAAGTACACCCCCAAATTCGCCGGTGCGGTGGCATCAAGCGGCGGTGCTCTGGGTATTCTAATACCCCCAAGCAACCCCTTTCTCATGTACGGAATTATTGCAAATCAGTCCATTGCCGCCCTGTTTGCGGCCGGCATTGTCCCCGGGCTTCTCATGGCCGTTGCCCTTTCGATAACCTCGTCGATCCTTCTGAGATGGTTTCCCAACTACTCGATGCATAGTGAGAGGGAGGAAAAAAAGCAAGCCTACAAAAAAATGACACTGCTGGTAGCCTTGAAGGCGATCTGGCAAGCGAAGTGGGCCTTGTTCGCCATCATTCTGCTTCTAGGCGGAATTTACGCAGGGCTCTTCACACCGATTGAAGCCGCGGAGGTAACGATCTTTTATTCACTGATCGTTGGCTTGTTTATCAATCGGACGATGAATCTAAAGGACGTATACGCCGCCCTGGCGAACACGCTGAGATTGTCGGGAACGCTTATCATCCTGGTGGCCACCGGGTTCGTTTTTGCACGACTGCTCACCCTCGAGGGCATTCCCCAGGCGCTCGGCCGAAGTATCGCCGGCGTTTCGACCGACCCGGTCATGATTTTGCTGATTATCATGTTTTTTATGGTTTTTATCGGAACGTGGGCCGAAACGTTCTCCCAAATTATCGTTCTGACACCGATCTTTTTACCGGTCGTCATGAAGCTCGGGGTTGATCCCATCCATTTCGGCGTCTTGTTTGTCGTAACCGCTGAAATCGGCTTTTTGACACCGCCCTTCGGCGCAAATCTCTTCGTCGGAATGAAGATCGCAGATATTTCGTTGGAAACCATTTCCAAATCGGTATTACCCTATATTCTCACCTACCTTATCGTGCTGGTGATCTTGGTGCTGTTTCCCCAAATATCGCTATTTCTGCCCCGGCTTCTTTTCGGGCAATGATTTTTTTTAAAAGTGAAAAACAACGCTCTTAAAACAGCAAACATAATTCGGAGGTTTCTATGAGAGTCGGTTTAATAGGCTATGGCGCGTGGGGTCGTATTCATGCGACGTCGATCAAATCCCTGGCGAATCACGAGCTTGTGGCCATCGCATGCAAGTCTCAGGACACAGCCCGGCAGGCTTTAAAGGATCATCCGCAATGCCGGATCACGACAAATCACCTCGAAATTATTGCAAGCAACGACATCGACGTTGTGGATATCGTCGTCCCCAATCACCTGCACGTCCCCTTCGCAGTCGCGGCCCTTGAAGCCGGAAAACATGTCCTCTTGGAGAAGCCGATGGCACCCGATAGCGCAGCCGCTGACAGGCTGGTCGCAGCCGCTCAAAAAAGCGACAAAAGCGTCTCCTTGATCCATGAACTTCGCTGCTCCGAGCAATGGTCGTGGTTGAAGAGCGCCATTGACCGCGGCGACATCGGCAGTCCGAGATACATACTTCTCAACTTATTCAGGTTCCCATATCGGACCGGAAAAGACGGCTGGCGCTACCGCCCGGAAAACGTCGGTTCGTGGGTGCTTGAAGAGCCGATCCACTTCATCGATCTTATGCTATGGTACTTCGAAAAAACGGGGGCACCAACGGCGGTAACGGCCTTTACAAATCCCGGTGAAAAAAATCTTTCACAGGATTTCACGGCTGTTTTCGAATTTCCCTCCGGTGCTTATGGCGTAATATCTCAGACACTTTCCGCCTTCGAACACCACCAGGTAATTGAAATTTCCGGAAGTGAGGGTGCCATCCGATCCATCTGGTCGGGGGCCATGGACCGCACGGATAAACCGATCTTTTCGGTAACCGCCCAAAGTCGCGGGGATGATGCACCTGTGCAGATCAGACTCGAACATCCCTCGGGTGAAATTTTCGAAATTCAGGAATATATTAGAGTGGCAATGGATGGCTTGGCACAAGGGCGCTCACTTTATACAGTTGAAAAAGCCCGCAAGCTGGTCGAATTTTGCCTGGCCGCTGAACAGTCTGCCCGGGAGCATCGCCGGATTGAACTTACGTAAGATCGGTCGGCTATAAATCAACGACCTCCAACCCGAGTTGCTTCGCCAATGCTTTCAGGGCGGACACATGGTCGCCGTAGGTGATGGAAAAATGGTGTTCCAGGCCTTCTCGCAGGATGGTGTCTAAAACATCGCTGATCGGCCGCTTAAATTGCACAACACCCGAAGTACCTGAAAAACTCAGGGGTGCTTTTTTTACATCAGCAGTGCCCAAAACAAAGCGGAATCTGCCGCCGGATTCACTCAAGCGGGCGACGGTGATGCGACCCGGTTTGAGGGCAAACTCCATAAGCAGCGGCAGCTTGCGGTTGGAATGAATCGTGCCTTTTGCAGGCACGCTGGTGTCCGCCATCGACAACGGAGCCAGGCCGCAATGCCATAAAACAGCTGTGTCCGCTTCGGTGTCCGCAGCTACCAAATCGCTGCCGAAAGCCGGCTGCCCGCTGAGCGTTTGCAGGATCAACTGGGTGATAGTCCCGTTGATGTCCGCCTCACAGCTGCACGGTGTCAGCTCATCGCTAAGCATGGACATGGCACCGCAAGCGGCGCATTCTAATTCGGTGAAAAACTGCGGCCAGCATTGAACGCCCAGTCCGCCCAGCTGTTCGTCGTTTGCGATCTGCCGAAGGGCCAAGTAACCGGCCAACGTCCGACGCACGGCGGATAGATCCAATTCTTCCAATCCTTTCAGTTTGCGTTGCAGACCTCTGTATAACTCATCGACGGATTTTGAATCGGCTTCACGTGCCAATTGAAAGACGCGCTCAAGGCTGATCTGTACAATGGTAACCCCCAAAAGTGATGCCAGCGCGTTTGCATCAAACTGGCAGGAATCAAAACCGACCGGATTCTCCCCCACCCTGCCGATGCGCGCGCCACTTAAAAGCCTTCTAACGCGCCCCGCAGCGGCAAGGGTTTGCACAAGCTGCACGGCAGCCGAATCATCCGGCGCAGCAAACACATAATAATAGTCGATTGCTTGGCGCTTAAATGCATGCGCTGCCAGGTTGATGCCACACAAAGAGTTCAATCGTAATCGGCCTCCGGTAGGGGTCTCGGGCAATCCCCAAAGCAGCACCGCTGATTCCATATTGCCGGCGAGCTGAACGGCCAAAGTGCTGTCCGCAAATGTCGCCTGAAGCAGTACTAAGAGATCTGGCGGATCTTCAGCCAATTCTTGGGATATGTTTTGGGCTTCATCCAGTTCACTGACAAATGCTTCTGCCCCCTTGAGGGATATGCCGGCTTCCAATAGGCTAGACCGCACCTGGACTGCAAGTTGGTGTGCTAGCTCTGTATCAAACGTGGTTCTCGCAATGGCAACCAATCTCACATTGACATCCGTTGTTAGCATAGCCGTTTGGACCTCCATAACATTTGGCAATTGGCGTGATGAAAATCACGCAGAACGCAACACTTTACTCTCATCTCATTTTTATTCTGTTCTCCTTAAAATCAGCTTGTTGGGAAAATTTATGGGGTAGCATATCAAACACTCGCTAATATTTCTTCTCTGCTGACAATCTTACCTTGGTTGAGCGACATCTGAGCAGCGAGGGCAACCACCAGGCTCTCAAATCCCCGCTTAGCCTCCTCTGCGTTAATATCTAAATCCTTTAAAATGGTTTCAGCAAACCGTTTATGGGAGATATCGAATCCCAGGTGTCCTTGATGGGAATGGCGCGCGTTGACGATATATTCAGTTTTATTTTGCTCCTCGCCGCTATAAAGGAATCGGTCATAATCAGTGAAAAAATCGACTTCCTTGAAATCCTTTATTGAACGGCACTGTTGAATTAGCAAATCACGTGGTTCGGTAAAGGTCACGCTGTCCAGGTTGCTCGGCATCTGTCGGCCGCAAAGATATTCATAGGCTTCCCTGGTACGGCTGCAAAGTGCCACCAGTTCAAATTCTTCTTGGGTACCCGCCCAATACCCCAGTTCCCATTTCAAGGTGCGGTCTACCGGTTCAAAATTCATCAGTGCCAAAAAACGTTCCCGCGTATTCATTGGTAGTCCTATTTTTTTGATAATGAGATATCAAAATTACGATATTTGTCAACCCATCGATTCATGCCGCGGTGAAATGGATTATGAAACGATCTTTTCCCGTTAGCGTTAAAAACAATGTAATGTCTGGCGACGATTCAATTCGTTTAATTGCCAAGTCTGAAAACGTCAATATTTTGTCGAATTGCCCATCCCGGCAGCTCGTCGATTAAACTAAATGGGTTACCTTTCAATTCAGCATCCCGGCCTTTCTAACGCATAAATCATTCCTCATACATCAGCGTGGATAGCCTTAGAATCGGCGGTTTATTGCATATGCAGCCCCTTTAAGCACTGAGCCGTAACCGATGATCGGATGCACTGCCTTCCGTAGACCGAACAGTAAGGGTTTAGCTTGGGCAAAATCTTACTTTTCCGCGAACCAACCGCAGTGCAGCTACGGCAGCATTGATCCCTTGGATCCAAATTGGCACAAATATTGCTTACTACAAATATAGCAAACTATATGTCTATTTTCCACGAAAGAAAAACATTGCCCGTGTAGTTTAGTCAGACTCTCTGCAGCCCTTTAATCGGGTATCGCGCAATCGAGATAATAACTATCGCAGGAGGAGATCATCGTGCAGAATTGCGAAGTATGTTTTTGTGAGCGGGATATTATTTCCGTCTGCAACGCTGCCGGCCGGGAGCAGCAAAAAAATTGCCGATTCTATCAAAAATCAGCCTATAAAAATGCCTGTATGTATTATGTTTTTGATGCATACTGCGATTGTGTCGAAGCGCAACGCAACACCTAATATGGTTTAGAAGACAGAATCCCTTTCATACGCGCTGTTTGGGGGTTTTTCTACCCGGAACCTTGAGCCCTGTGTGTGGGGTCGAAGCCCGAAGGGCGCAGTCCCAAGCCACTCAACCTAAACGATACTTAGCTGAGCTACTCTTTCCAATCCGCCGGAGAGGTCAACTGCCCCAGCACCGCCCGCCTTATCCAATCCAAGCCCTGGATCGCGAGCCAGCTGCGAATATAATCGAAATTTTGATAGTTGCGGCCCGCTTTGGTCAGGCGCATATCACGCGGTCCGCAAAGCGCAATCCAAGTCGAATTATCTTTGAAGGGACCAATCAGCGCAGAACCGATGCCGTCGGGCGGCGCGACGTGCTCCGCCAAAGCCATAGCCAGTTTGCTGTAATCCCCGTCCCGTGCTTCAGCCCGACTTGCCAGGCCGGCCTTTTGCAGTGCTTCCGACACATCTATTGTGTGCAGGTTGACCGTGATCAAATCGCCGAATCCGGCATCGCTAAAACCCCGGCCAAGCAAGCCGCCGGTAAGGGTGTCGACCAGGCCTAATCGTAGATTTTTTTTGGCCAGCAACCCTCCGATTACTTCAGGCACAGTTTCTTTTTCGACGCCGTAAATGGCGACACCAAGCCGCCGCCGAACTTCAGCTTCAAGGGGCGCGATGAGGGTCTCGGCTTCCGTCTCGGTGGCGGCCTTGGCCGTGATGCGGATATCCGTTTGACCCGCATGGGCTGCCAACCCGATGGTCGGATTTTTCGTCGTCATCAAATCGCCGATGACCCGATCGACGTTGCTTTCGCCCACGGCACAGGTTCTCAAGATTCGAATCTTCGTGACCTTTGCTCCTCCCATTCTTTCAACCAACAGCGGCATCACTTTTTTACTCAGCATATACTCCAGCTCACGCGGAACGCCGGGCAGAGAAATGACGATGCCGCGTCCCCGGGTATCTTCACAAAGAAAACAGGGCGCGGTCCCGGCCGGGTTGGACAACGGCAAGGCACCTTCCGGAATATACGCCTGGCGCTTATTGTTATCAGCCATTTTGCGGCCGAAACTGCGAAAACGGGCTGCGATTTGCGCTTCAAGGTCAAGGCTGTAAATCAGTTTACGTCCGGTGGCGTTTGCGACGGCCTGGCGGGTCACATCATCGACCGTCGGTCCGATTCCGCCTGAGGTTATGATCACATCTGAGCGATCCAAAGCCAAATCGAGTACTTTCGTGATTCGGGCTTCGTTATCGCCGACAGTCGTTTTGTAATAAAGGTCAAGACCGATTTGGCATAATGCTTTGGCAAACCTGTTGGCGTTGGTATCAACAATTTCCCCCAGCAAAAGCTCCGTTCCGATCATCACAATTTCTGCGTGCATTAAAGGCCTCCAAGGATGTTAGCTGAATCTTGCATGAAACATTTAGTTTCTTCCACGATCAGACTGGACGCTCGCGGCCAAAGGCGGCGCCCGTATGAAATTACCCGGCATTGAAGAGATAAATCGGACTGCTCCAGGCCTGGGACCCGTCTTCCAGGGTGAGGCAGACCCAAAGGGGGTTATCACCCTTCGGTTTGAGGGTCACTTCAACCTTGGTATCGTATTGTTGGGGCAATTTGTCGTCGGGCAAACGAAACACCCGGATACATCTCCCCAGACCACCCGCCGCCATTATCGTTTCTTCCATTTTCAGATCGGATAGCTTCGCTGCGAGGGTCCCATGATTGGTTTCGATTTCCAGGTGGGCATCGGGGCTCTCATCGAGCCAGACATCAAAACCGCCCAAGTTGCCGGTGGTGATGACATCCCATACCACAGTGTCGTTATTGACCGTTTCCAAAAGCCTTTCCGGATTCCAGACATTCAACCCTTGCCAATGACGGATGGACGCCTCCTTAAACCTGGCTTGTCCGCGCCAGTTTGTCTCTCTGCGCCTGCCACGATATTCGGCACCGCTCCAGATGACCCGAATCCGCCCTCCCAAACCCTCGGGGCCATATCCGCGGATTGTTTCCTGGACTTCAGTCCCGTTTCTAACCTCGATCCGCTCAATACCGGCCTGGGTGACTGCCACAATCCGAAGTACTACGGTTGGATCCTCAGTATGAGCGATGTCACCCATCATGACTTCCTTCGTTTTTTGAGATTTGGCTTTTTTGAAAACCTTAGGATCGCGGTCGAAGACGATTCCCGCAGTCGGAAACCTGGCCCTGACGTCCAGATGCAAGCGGCTGCCGGTGGTACCGTAGTGGTGTCGGCGCCGCAGGCACTCGAATATCCCCTCCCGGGTCAACTCTTCAGCCAGAAAGCAGGTCAGACCGCCGTACGCACCGAACGTCGAAGCGCCGGGATAGCTGGCCCCGGGACGTCCCTTGTGGTCGTCGCTGTTGCAGACCACGCCCACCCGATAGAGGGACAAAGTGACCGGTAGCGCATGGGTCGACCGAGACCTTGAACTCGAAGGCCGATTCAGCGAAGGTCTGGAGCTTAAGACCCGGTGAGCCCTGGAAAGTGTCACCGAAGACGACAGTGATGCCCTCGCCCTCCTCAAGGTAGCCGCCGGCCACCCGCACGGTCAGGCATTTGTTTCGCGGTCTGGGACTCATTCCGCTGGGACTCGCGTCGAGGATAAGTTTGGCCCGGCTGCTGGTCCTGGCGCTGACGAAGTTAGGTCCTGCAGGGTCGTGGGTTTGAAGCCTGCCCCAGTCGCCGACCGCACGGAAAGAGACCCTGATGGCGCCGCTGTCGTCAATACCATATCGGCCGGCGGTATACGTCAAGGTAAATGAGACATAACTCCTGACTACAAACTCGCCCCTGGGATCTAATTCGACACTGCCATAGATTTGCAGATTTTCAAAGGGTTGAACTGCTGGCCAGGCTTCACCGATGAGCTTGGAATCAATGGTTGAATTCATGTCCGTCTATTCCTTTTTCTGGGTAGCCTTTTGTTTACTATATCGTATATTGATACTCAAGCAGAAATTGGCGGGCCGTGCCGACCAAGGGCGGTGGGGGCATGGTACCGATGCTTTTGGGCGGACATCTCGATTTCGCCTGGAAACCTGCCAAATTCACGGGTAAGTGATAAACGATCATGACAGGGGAATCAACCAACCGATCAAAAGACATCCGTCTCGAAGTAATTTTGAAGGAGTATTTAAACCTGGCGCAGGGGAGCGGTTCCAAGGTTGAAACTTGTCCTCATGAACCTTATCACCTGATTTGTTTACCCCAAGCACGTTTCGGCTGACCACTAGATATACACTCTAACCATAATAAATATCAATTAACTTACAGTTTTGACTATTGACCTCATACAGAATCCTATTTTGAGCTGAGCCTCACCGCGAAATCGAAATTCATCTAATGAGTAGCGTTTTTAAGAAAAGGAGGTACCATGAGCAAAACGGCATTGTCTTTTAGAGCTCTTAATTGCGGTGACCTTCCTTGCACCGCTCAGTGCAACGGCGGCAATCCTCGAGGTGGGACCCATCGGGTATCCCTATGCGTCGATTCAGAATGCGATCGACGCGGCTGGGACCAACGACAGCGTGCGGGTTCATAACGGTACGTACGTGGAAAATATCTGCATCACCAAAGTCCGGCATCCGATACCGGCGTGAAGCGATTTTTTTTTCCAAGGGTGTTCCTTTTTTGATAATAACGAGTACGGGTTTTGGCTAAGAGCGCCAGCTCCTGATTCTCCCAACAATACAGTTATTGGATGCGTGTTTGAAAATGACGCGGTTTCTGGAGGATTAACCTGGTCGCTTTGGCAGCCGGCGACCGGGTTGACACCTGACACCGATGCTTTGCGTCACCAAATAGCCATCGACCGGTCTACTTCACCATGAAGCTTACCTCTGCTGTATCCTGAAACTGACCGGACCCGGCCGGCCACATTCGAGCCCTGACCGAATGGACACCACGCTGCAACGGCCACACATATTCTCCGGTTCGGGTCGTCGCCACCCGCTTATCGTCGACATACCAGTCAACTTTCCTATTCGTTTTCAGATTGGCCAGCCTGAAAACGAATGCCTCGCGGTCATCGGCAATTCGAGGATCCATCGCCAGTTGCATACCCTGGGTGGGATGCCGGAGATAAACCGGCCTCAGATCCTTGGCCTGCACGGTTTCTGTTTTGGGCCCGTTACCGGGCACAAACCATTCACTGAGACTGGTGCAATGCCCGTCGGCCTGTAATCCGGTGTCCCTGCAGATCTCGGCTTGCACCAGTCGCGGGCTAAGATACAACGGGCGTGTTTCCAGATGGCGATTGAGCTCCGCCATTACGGAACGTAATACCAGGGCCGGTCCATTGGCGCCGGTGATACCGTCTGTGGCGTCATGATCCAGATTGCCGACCCAGACACCCACCGTAAAACCGTGATTAAAGCCAACGGCCCAGGCATCCCGATAGTCACTGGAGGTCCCGGTCTTAACCGCAGTTTGGACCGGAAACCGTAACAGACCGCCGTTGCCGAACTCCAGCCGGCGAGCTTCCGGATCCGACAGGATATTGCCGATCAGCGATGCAGTCTCGGCTGAAAATATCCTGCAGGTTTCTTCCTGGCGGAACTCTTCGGCCATAAAAAATTTTAGGGGGTGGTAAGTTCCCTGCCGGGCCAAAACAGTATAGGCCTGCACAAGTTCCAGCAGCGTGATCTCGCCGTTGCCCAGCGCCAAACCATCGCCGTAATAATCCGGATGCTGCTGCAGGCTCCGAATACCCAATTCGTGCAGACAGGCCAGAAATTCATCGACGCCCACAAACTGAATGGCCCGCACCGCGGGAATATTCAAAGAGTTTCCGAGGGCCTCCCGCACCCTTAACGGGCCGTAGTGAATGCGGCTGTAGTTATGGTAAGAATGCAGCCCGCGTCCGACGGGCTCGGAAAGAGGTGAATCGTCCACCATGGTGGCCGCCGTCCAGCCTTTTTCCAATGTCAGGGCATATAACAATGGTTTCAAGGTGGAACCCGGCTGTCGGGGGGTGGTCACCGCGTCGATCCAGCTTGCCGGAACATCATCCAGGCCGGCGCCGCTGTTTACCCAGGCCAGGATCTCATTGCGCCGATGGTCCACAATCAATACCGCCCCGTTTTTGGCGCCGCGATTTGAAAGATCCTCTAGGCGATTATCCAGAATGGTTTGAACGATCTGCTGCAGGCCGGCATCGAGAGTGGTGCGCAAACGGCCTTTTCCGTGTGCACCCGAGGGCGGTTGCCGTTTATATACATACTGAACAAAATGCTCGGCCCTCACGGGCAAGACGGCTTCCCTGCTTTTTAGGTCGGCAGTATGGATCGTCGTATACTGTCCCCCATCGATGATCCCATATTCGAGCAGACGATCAGCGAGTCGCTCGATCGATCGCAACAGCCTCGGCGGGTTTTTACGCACATCCAGGCGCGTCGGTGCCCGTACCATCACCACCAGGGCCAGCAGCTCTGTCATGTTTAATGTATCGGGATCGCGGTCAAAAAAATCCCGGGCGGCCTGCACCACGCCCCGGCGCCGGCCGGCGTAAGGAACCTGGTTGAGGTAGAACTCGAGTATTTCACTTTTAGAAAATTCTTTATCAAGGCGACTGGCCTCGATCCCTTCCAGCCAGCGCGACCACAGCGTGCGCGGCCGCGGGTGCCACATGCGGATGACCTGTTCGCTGATGGTGCTGGCACCGCGTATCGAATCCAGGGCTTTGAGGTTCTGAAATATCGCATGTAAACGCGCCGGCCAGTCAACGCCCTCGTGGTGGTAAAAGCGTTGATCCTCGGACACCACAAAGGCCTGCTGTAAAAAATACGGAATATCATGCAGGGGGATATGGCCGTGAATGTTCCACCGGTTCTGGTAGGTCACGGTCAAGGGCGCATAATTGCGGTCCAATACCTGAACCTTACGCACATGGGAACCATCCGGCGAGAGGGAGACCGGCAGGGGCAGCAGGTCGGCATGGGTTTTCCAGAGAAATGCCCCGGCGGTGATCACTGTCATCAGAAGAATTGCGGTTATTTTTTTTCTGCGCTTGGTAAGTCCTAAATTCATGTTGACTGGGTTGATTGAGTTGATTGAGTTGACTGGGTTGATTGGATCTGTTTAATCAACCTCTCAACATAGCCAACTTAATCAAACATTTACTTTGCGTCCTAAATACCATAATAATTTAAACCGGGGCGTGGGTATTTGTTATTGGGTATTAGCTATTGGTTATGGAATCGCTTCGCTCTATCTAATAAAATTGATAGAATTCATTCCTTCTTCATTCATAATTCGTTATTCGATGTTCGTCATTCTCTTTTTCCCCATTCCGCCTTCCGAATTCAATGCTCTCCGCCCCATGCCCTACGCCCTATGCCCTCTACCCTCTGCCCTTTGCTCTATGCCCATTGCCCCATGCTCTATGCTCTCCGCCCTTTGCCCTCTGTCTCCTGTCGTCTGAAGTCTGCTGTCTGTCTTCTGACTTCTGTCATCCGTCATCTACTCACAGTCAAAGACCCCGGCACCCCCTTGCCGTAAACATCCGGATCATACATCTCTGCGGCATACACCGGCATCACAACGAATTCACCCGGAGCGATGGCCTGGGCCATGTAGGACAAGTGATAGTTTCCGGCCGGCAGGTATTCGGAGTAAAAGCGCGCGGTGTTATGGCGCAATTCCTGATGGTAAAAGCTCCAGCGCGAAACGCCATAAGACGACCAGTCGCTGTAGCGAAACCACCAGGAGCCGCCGGCAGCTTTAAAAGCCCCCATGTCGGCATCCACCGTGGAAGCCGTCGCCAGATCCCGATTGACCGGTTCAAGACCGCCGGGCACCGCATCTTCCACCACCACAAAATTTCTCGCCGCCGGCAGGGACACAAAAAGATCCACCCGCACCAGATCCCCGCGATTGAGCTGCATCGGGCTTTTTAAAATTTCCCATTGCCCGTTGTCCTCCCGGCTGTATTCACGATGTATTTCAATACCGGCATTGACGGGATCCGTTTTCAGGGTTTGAGGCGCATACGAAAGCCGTGCGCTGTAATACAGCCGGCCCGGCCCGGCCCTTTCCAGTTTAATGACAGCCGTGCGGCCCGGGTCATCAGCGCCAATCGGTTTTTGAAATATCACCGGATCATCCCGCAAATCCGTAAATCCGGCCCGGCCCAGCTCTGCGGCATCCAATAGCACGCGCAGCGTCAATGCCGGCGATTCATTTTCATACCCGCGACTGTAATCAACCAGGGCATTCATGCAAAACATGTTTTCCTGGGTGTTTTCCCAGTGATCACGATTCTTGCGGCTCTGGGTGATATAGCGCACGAGTTTATAGGGAATATCCCCAACGAGTTGTTTACCCTGATCCGTGCGAGCGTAGACCGTCAGGGCACTTAAAACAGCCCCGTTGGTCCGCAGCGCGGATGAGAGGATGCGGGCGTAGCTGTCATCGATCACTTCACTGAAAACGAACTTGCCGCCGGACTGATGGGCGTGGGCCAGGATCCGGTTGCAAACGTCGGTACGGATGGCATCCGAACCTGTGACACCTATCGCCGCCAGCAAAAAATGGGCCTTGCCGAAAAGACTCATTTGCGGCACATGGGATTGGTAGCGCTGCAGGTCAGACAGGTTTATTTTTCCGTGATCAACCAGCGCCGTCAATGCCACGGCCCGCACCGTGGCGGCCATGCCCTTGGTATAGAAATCCGGCATCACGTCGCGGCGCAGCATGGCGAGAAGATATTCGTGCAGCTTTTCTTCGACCGCTGCAGGTACTTCATAACCGCTTTTGCGCAGCCAGTTGAACGCCAGCGCCGTGTAAGCACTAAGATAAGGGCTGACATTGCGATCCTGGGCGATGAAATACGTCATTCCGCCATTGGGGGCCTGGTATTCCGAAGCCCTCTCCAGCATGGATTGAGGCAGATGCGCGCTGTCCTGCCAGGTAAAATCTTCGGCCAGATACGCTTTAAGGTCGTTGTAATGAGACGCCATCACCCCCCTGGTGAGGACCTGCTCCCAGCAACTATAGCCATAATCACGCAGGTACCTGAAAGCGCCTTCGAGGTTGCCGATCACAGATGGCGACAGCATCAGGCTCACGTTTCCGACATCCGTGCGGATGTCCTGGGGGAAAAGGATTCGTTCGGTGACCTCCGGTGCCACCGTCGATCCATAAGTCGCCGCAGTTTCCAGACGATAGCGCTTTTGGACGACGATGGTGTGAACCAGGCCGTCCTGATCCAACGCGTCTCCACCGCGCGCAGTCAATGTTATGATCCCGTCATCCGTGGTTTTCAACAGCAGCCAAACCGTGGCGCGCTTAAATGGCTCAATCTCCAGGGTTTGGGTTACCTGCCGGGTCTTTTGTCCCTCAGCGGTATCAATCACGCCCTGGGCTGAGAGGGTCACGGTCAGCTGACGCTTTCGGGGGGTGCGATTCATGATATTGAAGCCGGCTTCGAAGCTGTCGCCCTCGGTCACCTGGTTGGGCATCACCGGTCGAATCTCGGTGGGTCGATTGACTTTAAAATGGCCTTCTCCCAGCCCCATACGGTCTCCGGGCGTCATCGCCAGGACCAGCACGCGCCAGCCGGTTAAATTGTCCGGTACTTCAAACTCGAAACTTGCCCGGCCCTCTGAATCCGCAATAAGTGAAGGGTTCCAATAACTGACAAATTTAAACACCGAACGCAGGCTGATATCCAGGCCGCCGCCCCCGCCGGTGCTGGCCCCTTTTTTCTCAAACTTCTGCCGCCCTACCAGCCGCATCAACAAACTGTAGTTTTCCAGATCGAGTCCATCGACCGTATAGAATCCCTTGTAAGGATCGAAATAATCCCGACCCTGTATCAGCAAATCAAACACCGCTTCATCCAGCACGGCCACAGCCAGTTCAATCGGTTCGGCCTCGGCCGGATGGCGGGGTGCCGCCTGCATTTGTACTTTGACACGATCCCGGGGCTTATAGGTATCCTGCTGGGTCTCAACCTGCACCACGATCTCTTTATGGGGATCTGTGACCGGCACTTTGACATAGCCCATGCGAAAGGCCGGCTTTCCCAGATCTACCTGGTTGGCGGATGGTGCTGATTCAACCCGTGGGGAGGTGACGACCACCGAGAGAAAAAATCCCGGCAAAAAATCTTTCTGAATTTCAAATTCGATGATGGGGGTGGCGCTCGTCAATGTTTGCACCCAGCTTTGCAGGACGCCGTAGCGTTCGACCGTTATCAGGGCTTGGGCCCCGTGGAAAGGGTTTTTGATCAGATAGCGGGCCATCTCACCGACGCCATACTGCGATTTTTCCGCAATGATTTCAAGGCTGTTGTCCGGCCGTTCCTGCCACACGACCCGCCCCTTGCCGACAACCCATTGATAGATTTCACTGCTGTGGGGCCGGCTGCGGGTGTCTTGAATCCTAGCCGTAATCCGGTGGGACCCGGGGTCCCGGGGTGTAAACGCACATTGAACCGGCGCCAATGCGGATTGCAGATCGCATTGGGCGACCGCGACCCATTCATGGGTGTAGTGGGTCAGGAAGGCATTGCCGGCGCCCTTGACCCGGGCCGCCCTGGTTTCCCGGCGTTCAACTTTAACCCGGATGGGCACACCCGACCGGGGGTTGCCGGCGGCGTCCACCACCAACAGATCAACCGCCGCCGGCTCATCTTCGTTCATAACCCAGTCCGTGGAGCGCAGGCCGACGTAGCGGTTGCGTCCGGCATAGTCTGCCGTGGCCCGGCCCGCGATATACTTACCGCGATCATCCCTGATTGCACTCTCAACCACCAGTCGACCATATAAGACTTTACTTTCGGCAAGGGTGAATCGGGTCGTGAGATTACCCCGGTTGTCAAGAGTATTTTCAATTTGATGAACGGTTTGTCTGGCAGGGGCCCCGGGAACATAGGTGTTAAATTGAAATCCTCGGGCGGCCGGGTCTTGCGAACGGAAAAGACGAGCTTCCAGCGTCGTGGTCACCCGGCTGCCGGCATCGGTATAAGGGCCGCCGGAATGCAGTCTGGCCCGGGTAGCCGCCTCAACGCTGTCGCCCGGCTGAAAAATGCGGCCGTTAAGGTCCGTGGTCACTTTAAAAGGCGCCGGGGTAAAATCACTGACCAGCACCCGCAGGGGCTCCCAGCTGTCCTCGGAAAAGGCGGCCGTTAACTGAAAGCGATACCAGCCCACGGCGCCGCTTTGGGATGTGGTAAATTCCCCGTCATGGGCACCAAAATCCGATAAAGATATATCGGAAACCGTATGGACAATTTTGCCGGTAGGATCGACAACTTCAAGGGTATAACCCTCGCCGGGGGCCGGCACAAATGTCTCGTTGCTCTGGTCGCGAACATACAGCTTGTATTGAATCGTATCACCGGCCTTATACACTCCCTGGGCCGTGGTGCCCCAGGTGTGTATATGGCCGTAGCGCCGGCGCAGAGCGGGAAACACCGAATAGCGCGAGGCCCGGTAAGTATCGACTCGAAACTGCTGATCCAGCGGCACCAGAGCCAGGTCATCGGCCTTTTCGATTTTCACGAACAGTCGCGGCGCAGCCATGTCATAGGCCTGGATGAACTTTAAAGCGGGGTCGATTTCCAGGATGCCGGCCAGCATGGCAACACCGGCGCTGTCGGTCAGCGCCCGGGTCAGGATCCCGGGCAGCTCGGGCAAAGCCGTGTAGGTATCACGGTATATTTTTACCGTGGCATTCACAACGGGCAGTCCCGATCTTAAGTCTGTCACCCATACCAGGGTGTTAAAATGACCGATCTTTACATGCACCTGAAACGGTGTTACCTGGGCGAAAAACCAGCGCTGCCGGGAATGCTTGGTTACCGGTGGCATTGAATTCACCTGACCCTGGACGACTCCGGATCGGCCCTGGAGCAGGTCGCGGACCTGCAGCGGCATGCGAAAAGCGATATCTTGCGCCGACGGAATTTGCAGCTCATGTTTTTGGCCGGTTTGCTTTCCGTTGGCCGTCAGGCGATCATACGCCACCGTAACCTTTTCAAGATTGGTCACCACCAGGGGCATCTCCGTGTCCGCATCCTTTTCCAGCACTGCCTGGGGATGGGTCAGGGTAAAATCCGGCGGCCGGTGATCGGTGGCAAACTGAAAATCGATGGGGGCCGCAAGGGTCCGTCCGAATTCATCCTTGAATTTATCGCTATCGCTCCGGATGGAATAAACCTGATTGGCTTGCAACACTTCAGGCAGCCGAATACGATACATGCGCCCCTGTTTGTGTGGTGAATCCAGCCTGGAGTAACTCCGCCGATTGGCCCAGGGATCATAGTCCGTCCTTTTTCCAGCCAGGCCGGGCGTAATCGTCACGTGGTTTTTAACCTCTTCATCGATAACCGGGGCCGTGAAAACCACTGCCACCGGTCGCAATGGATTGCAGCGCGCCTTATGTTCAGCTCCCGCCCCCGAGGGACCCAATTTTAGCCTTGCGTTGTGGTTGTCCACGCATTCGACGCCTTTAAAAGCAAATTCAGGAAAACTATGAAACACCGTCAGAACACGATTTTCCACACCCCGCTCAGGACCACTGAAGGACACCAGACCCGGCTCCACTTTCAATGCCACTTTGGTGTCGGGGGCAAGTTCAACCACGGGAGATATCAGCCAGATCCGCCGAGCTGTGGTCTCCCGGCTCGAAGGCGACTTCGCAGGTTCAATTCCGGATGTTTCAGCCGATCTATCAGCGTCCGGGATCACATCAATCTTTTCACCCGGCAAGGGGAGAATGGAAGGTGGTTGCCTGTCATCAGGGTCCGGTTCCACCTTCAGCTGAATCCGTTGTTCGTTCGGGTGATCCACCATCATGAAAATGTGTTTTCCCACAGATTCCCTGGAAACCGGTTGATTAAAGGTCAGACGAATAAAGGGCATACCGGGGGCCTGCCAGGTCCTAAACCAGGTATGCCGCACCTTGGGCCGTTCGGTGATGAAGCTGTGCGCCATCGATTTGGATAGTGTGGCACCGTCTTCGGCCTGGATGCCGGGATTTACAGTGATATCATAGCGCGTAGCGGGTTTTAAAGCAGCGCTTTCATTCAATTCACAGGCCAGTAGCCGGGTGTTGAGCCAGCGCCAGCGGCAGTCTGTTTCAGGTGCAATGGTAATGGGAACTTCAGCTGCATCGCGATCCATGCGACCCACCGGCACCACCGCCCGATTAAATTCAAAAACAATTTGGCGGCCGGATGGCACCTCTTTGCCGGCTGGGGCGATCCGCACAACATTCAGCCCGGGATGTTCGTCACCGGAATTTACGGCAGCCGGCATTACAAAATGGAATAAAATCAACAGAGTGGCTAGATAGCCGATTGACAGCAGACTCGGGCGACGCATTGTTTTTCCTCCTGAGTATATTTCCGGCCTAAGATTGGCAGGAACAGCTTTAACGTCGAACATCGAACGTCCAATCAGGATTTTTTTGGTTTAGTATGTCTATTTCCTGTCCATCCTGTTAATCCTGTCAGAAAATGGAATATTCATGCCGTTAAGTTTCTTCTACGATCAGACTGGACGCTCGCGGCCAGCGGCAGCGCTCATATGAAACTACACCAAGTTAAAAGCGAACCGCCTTTAAAGGATTCTCTTTTTCAGAGTTTCTTTTCCGATCAAACGGGTTGCTTTTTCAGCCGGCGGGCGGACTGAACAACGAACCGCTTTTTAACGTTCATATAAGAGCCAACCCCACAATAATTAAATTGTCCTTTTTGTGCCTTTATGTCCTAACGGCTGAACTTTTACGGTGAATATAGGTGTCGGACGACGATTTGTAATGGCTCCCAATTGTACTAAAATTTACTGTTTCTGCAATCAAAAACTTGGGTGTATGTTGTCGGGCCGCAATCTTATTTTGACATCTTTCCAATTCTTTTATATGAAAAGCTGAACTGAAAACAAAGGGAAATTTATGTTGTCAGCCCGAATCAGAAAAATATTCCAAGGAATTTCAACGCTGCTGAAATTTAGAAATAAAAAGCGGTTTTCGACCTACCTGGTGACCACCTTTGTCGCGCTTGCCACCCTGTCGGTCTTCGTCATCCTGATCGCGTTATACGGGTATTTCGGCAAACGCGTCGAATCTGAATTTCGCCAAAAGATCCTGGCGGAAAAAGGCCAGGTCGAAATCATTCTAAACAACCGCATCTCCAGTATCAGCGGTATGTTAAAAGACCTGGGATCCGACAACATTATCCGGGTAACGGTGATGCTCGACGGTAAATCTCAGTTGCAGGAACGGGTCTTCGAGTTCTATCCAGCACGGGAAGGCGTTTACTTTTTTGTTAAGAAACAAGGTGACAATTCAGTTATTCCGGAGACCTACCCCCAATTATCCACAAACCTTATCGATCTCGTTCAGAAAAGGTATCCGTACGGGGAAGTTTTGGAAGACGCGGGCAAAAAACGTCTAGTATGGTGGCTTTCAACTCCCATTATGCACCAAACTCAGATCATGGGAACCGCCCATGCCCTGTATGATATGACCCAGGACCTAAATCTGATTAACTCCGTTCTTCATACGGTAAGCGGCGATATTTCCATAGTGAAGTCCGATAAGCTCTACAGCCTGACCTCTGAAAAGACGTTTCCGTTAAATGACGATATCCGTCAAAGCATTGCCATGAACCTGGAACTTGTTCCGCTGGGGGAAAAATTAATATTATCTAAAATTTACGGATTTCATAACCTGTATTTCCAATCATCACTGGAAGCCCTGGTCGCTGAAAAGCGAAAAGTCACCTTATGGATTGGATTGCTCTCGATTGTCATTCTGGCGGTATCTACTCTGATATCCATCTATCTTGGCAAGAAAATGGTGGAACCGTTGCGCCAGATGACGCAAAAGGCAATTCAAATCTCCGAGGGCGAAAAAGATTTAGTGTTTGAAGACAAAATCAGCAATTACTGGGAATTCAATCAATTGTCTCAGGCCTTCGATTACATGCTGGCCAATTTGAAGGATGCTGAAGAGCAATCCCGATATAAGGAACTGCTTGAGAACGTCGATGATGCGGTTTACATCCTCGATCTGGAAGGTAATGTACTGGAAGCCAATGAAGCGGCCTATTCCTGGTTGGGATACACTCCGAAGCAATTTTTTGAGTTAAATATAGCCGACATCATACCCCGGGAGGATTCATGCTCAATCATCGACCAGCTTGGCAAAGGCATTCAAGACGGCAGACCCCAAAAAATCATCGTCGAAACCTCCCATACAAAAACGAACGGAGAGCTAATACCCGTGGAAATCCACTCCCGGGCGATTTCCTACAGAGGCCGCAATGTGATACTCAATGCTGTCAGAGACATCACTCTACGAATTGAAGCCGAAAAGGAGAAAAAACTTCTACAGAGCCAGTTGCTCCATTCCCAGAAAATGGAAGCCATCGGTACCCTGGCCGGCGGCATTGCCCATGATTTCAATAATCTTCTGATGGGAATCCAGGGATATATTTCTCTGATGCGGCTGCAAACAAATTCGGATGATCCCAATGGTGAATACATCCAGGGTATTGAAAATGCGGTCAAAAACGCCGCCAACCTCACCAACCAGCTGCTTGGATTTGCCAGAAAAGGAAAATATGAGCTAAAACAAACCTGTATTAATGACCTTGTAGTAGATAGCACCAGAATGTTCACCCGTACCAGAAAGGAAATTGTGACCCACAAACAACTCCAGGACAACATCTGGAGCGTCAGGGTCGATCCCGGGCAAATCGAGCAGGTA
>Ga0316192_10000204_pt1 | contig 41536 bp, 36 predicted proteins | sample MerIslwburrow_MG_FD_204931 | JGI IMG/M metagenome (GOLD analysis project Ga0316192, IMG submission 204931) | Coastal sediment microbial communities from Maine, United States - Merrow Island worm burrow | ecosystem: Environmental > Aquatic > Marine > Coastal > Sediment | place: USA: Maine...
GATTTGCTGTCCGGACGGCGCAACCGGTCGATTGTGCGGCCAAGGCAAATTGGCATGTATCTCGCCAAGCTGCTGACCTCCCGGTCGCTGCCGGAAATCGGGCGCCGTTTTGGCAATCGCGACCACACCACCGTGCTGCACGCCATCCGCAAGATCGAGCAGCTAATGGGGGACGATAACCAGCTCCGTGAGGAGATCGAACTCCTCAAGCGCCTGCTCCGCGACTAGGAGAGCCACCAAGGGCCTGGAGCGCACTTTCTGGGCCCTTGCTCCTCTTGCAAATTGCGGCGCAGCGCTGCAAGTTCGTACGGCTTTTTCGGCTGCGGGCTTTCGCCCGACCCGCCAAAGCTCCGCCCGGGCTGGAATAGATTTGCTTTTGCCGAACAGAAGCCTGGATATGAGCTTCGGACCGGGGCCATCCAGCGGACATGATGCAAGCTTTCGGGGTACTCTCCAACTATGCGCCTTACTATCGGAAAGCCGGGACTCGCCAAGGCCCTCGCCCACGTCGCGAGCGTGGTCGAAAGGCGAAACACGATCCCAATCCTATCAAACGTGTTGCTGGTCGCCGGCGCGAATGCCTTGAGGCTGACCGCGACCGATCTCGACATGGAAGTCGTCGAGACCATCGACTGCACAACGTCCGAAGACGGGGCCGTGACAGTACCTGCACATATGTTCAACGACATCGTACGCAAGCTCCCGGACGGCGACATTTCGTTTGAGCACGATGCGAAACAGGAACGTCTCGTCATCACCTCCGGGCCTGCGCAGTTCTCGCTTCAGACGCTGCCGGCCGACGATTTCCCGGCCCTGTCCGTGGAGAACCTCGATTACGCCTTCACCTTGCCCGCAGGCGATCTCAAGCGGCTGATTGAGAAAACAAGCTTCGCCATTTCAACGGAAGAGACGCGCTATTATCTCAACGGCATCTATCTGCACGAGGCAGAGACGGACGGCTCTGCCACCTTGCGCGCGGTCGCCACGGACGGTCACCGGCTCGCTCAGGTAGAAATGGCGCTTCCCTCAGGGGCGAGCGGCATGCCGGGCGTAATCGTACCGCGCAAGACTGTCAGCGACCTTTTGAGACTGGTTGAGGATGAAGATCTCGAGGTCCGCATCGAGCTGTCGTCATCGAAGATCCGCGTTTCAGCGGGGCATGTTGTCCTCACATCGAAGCTGATCGATGGCACGTTCCCCGACTATGGCCGCGTGATCCCGCAAGGCAACGACAAGCGGCTCGAACTGGACAACAGCACGTTCGAACAGGCTGTGGACCGCGTCTCGACACTCTCCAGTGACAAAGGCCGCGCCGTCAAGCTGGCGCTCAGCGAGGACAAGCTGACCCTGTCGGTGAACAACCCCGATTCAGGGAGTGCCACGGAGGAACTTGCAGTGGCCTATGCCCTCGATCCGCTCGAGATCGGGTTCAATGCCCGCTACTTGCTTGATATCTCGAAGCATCTTGAGAGCGAATCAGCCGAGTTCCTATTTGCCGGCCCTGGCTCGCCCACGATCGTGCGTGACGTGAAGGACACGTCCACGCTCTACGTGCTGATGCCGATGCGGGTATGACCGCGAGCCCGCGTGAAGACGAGACCGAACTCGATCTAGCGGCTGCGCGTGGGCGAGAGTCCTGCAAGGATGACTCGATGCGTCTTGCCGTTCGCACCCTGAAGCTCACCGACTTTCGCAACTACGACACAGCGCGGCTCGATCTCGATGCACGCCCTGTGGTGCTCGTTGGTGACAACGGCTCGGGCAAGACCAACCTCCTCGAAGCCGTTTCCCTGCTTGGTGCAGGCCACGGCTTGCGGGGACGCCCTTACGCCGAACTTGCAAGACAAGACGGACAGGGTGGGTTCGCCATCGCTGCCACCGTTGCGACGCGCCACGGCGACATCGAAATCGGCACAGGCCTGCTTGCAAATGCGCGGGAGGACGGCGCGGGTCGCACCGTTCGCATCGCCGGCAAGGACCGAAGCACAGGCGCGCTCGGCGAGTACGTCAAACACGTCTTCCTAATCCCAGCCATGGATGGGTTGTTCGTCGGGGGTGGCTCTGACCGGCGGCGCTTTCTCGACCGGCTTGTGCATGCCATCGCGCCAGGCATGCGCACCTCGCTCAATCGCTACGAACGCGCCATGCGCCAGCGCAACCGCCTGTTTCAGATGCGGGAGTATTCCGCAGCCCTGTTCGAGGGCCTTGAGGAGCAAATGGCCGAGGCAGGGGTGGCTATCGCTGCGGCTCGTCTTGATGCGGTGGAACGGCTGACGGCCCTCATTGAGGAGACGCGAGAGGCGCAGGCCCAAAAAGCGGAGGGACAAAGCCCCTTCCCGCACGCGGTGCTCTCCCTCCACGGGACGCTCGAGGCAGATCTTTCGATGCGATCGGCAACGGAGGCCGAAGATGCCTTCCGCATTGTTCTAGAGGAAGGCCGGGACCGCGACCGTGCGGCCTCGCGCACCCTTGAAGGCCCCCATCGAAGCGACCTCTTGGTGATACACGGACCGAAAAATGCGCCTGCGGCGCAGTGTTCGTCCGGTGAGCAGAAGGCTCTGTTGCTGGGGCTCGTTCTCGCCAAAGCCGAGCTGATCAAGATGCTTGAAGGGACCTCCCCGCTCCTCCTTCTGGACGAAGTCGCGGCCCATCTCGATGCGTTGCGCAGAAAAGCGCTTTTCGACGAGATTTTAAGGCTTGGCGTCCAAGCATGGATGACGGGAACAGACAAGGAACTTTTTTCACCGATTTCTCAAGATGCTCAAATCTTGGCCGTGAATCGGGGTATGATAGGGATGTGATTAAGAATCCTTCCGGCACCTCCCGCTGGGCTAATGACGACTTTCAAAGAAACTCCAAAGACCATGACATCAGCTGCCAAACGTAAGGCGGAAGCCGCGGCCGATTACGGCGCCGAATCGATCAAAGTGCTGAAAGGCCTTGATGCGGTGCGCAAGCGGCCAGGCATGTATATCGGCGACACCGATGACGGCTCCGGCCTGCACCACATGGTCTATGAAGTGGTCGACAACGCCATTGATGAATCGCTCGCCGGGTATTGCGACGCGATCAACGTGACGCTCAACGCCGATGGCTCCGTGACCGTGAACGACAACGGGCGCGGCATCCCAACCGAGATTCACGAAGGCGAAGGGATCTCGGCGGCGGAGGTCATTATGACCCAGCTCCATGCGGGCGGAAAGTTCGACCAGAACTCCTACAAAGTCTCAGGCGGCCTTCATGGCGTTGGCGTCTCCGTCGTGAACGCGCTCTCCAGCATGCTCGAACTCAAGATCTGGCGCGGCGGCAAGGAATATTCGATGCGCTTCGTTCATGGCGTGGCCGAAGGACCTCTGTCGGTTGCTGGCGACTCGGACGGCAAGACGGGAACACAAATTACATTCGTGCCATCGGCGGAAACTTTCACAATGGTCGACTTCGACTATGCAACGCTGGAGCATCGCTTACGCGAACTCGCCTTTCTGAACTCAGGCGTCCGCATCATTCTGAACGATTTGCGCGGTGTTGAGCCGAAATCCGAGGAGATGCACTACGATGGCGGGTTGCGCGCCTTTGTGCAGTTTCTCGACCGCACCAAACACGCGCTCATCTCCGAACCGGTCGTTGTGGAGAAGACCCTCGGCGGCACCACCGTGGAAGCCGCATTGTGGTGGAACGACAGCTACCACGAGAACGTCTTGTGTTTCACGAACAACATTCCACAACGCGACGGCGGCGCCCATTTGGCCGGCTTCCGAGCAGCGCTCACCCGGACGGTGAATACGTATGCGGCCGAGTCCGGCATCGCTAAGAAAGAGAAAGTGTCGCTCACAGGCGATGATGCCCGCGAAGGGCTGACATGCGTTCTTTCGGTGAAAGTGCCGGACCCGAAATTCTCAAGTCAGACCAAAGACAAGCTTGTCTCCTCCGAGGTGCGCCCCGTGGTGGAGAGCGTGATCGCCGAACGGCTTTCGCAGTGGTTCGAGGAGAATCCGAACGAGGCGCGCAATATCGTACAGAAGATCGTGGAGGCGGCTTCCGCGCGCGAGGCAGCACGCAAGGCGCGCGAACTGACAAGGCGCAAAGGCGCGCTCGATTTTGCCTCGCTGCCCGGCAAGCTCGCCGACTGTCAGGAGCGGGATCCGGCAAAGTCTGAACTATTTCTGGTCGAGGGCGATTCAGCTGGCGGCAGTGCCAAACAAGCGCGCGAGCGGGGCTTTCAGGCGGTCCTGCCTTTGCGCGGTAAGATCCTCAACGTGGAACGCGCGCGGATTGACAAGATGCTGTCGAGCGCCGAGATCGGCACGCTCATTACGGCGCTTGGGACGAGCATCGGCGATGAGTTCGATGTCGGGAAACTCCGCTACCACAAGATCATCATCATGACGGATGCCGATGTGGACGGCTCTCATATCCGCACGCTGCTGCTCACCTTCTTCTATCGGCAAATGCCGGAGATTATCGAAGCAGGCCATCTCTTTATCGCGCAGCCTCCCCTCTACCGGGTGAAGCGCGGCCAGCAGGAGCGCTACCTCAAGGACGAAAGTAGTCTTCAGGACTATCTCATCGGTGAGGGCCTTCAAGATGCCGTGCTCGTGACAGGCGATGACGCCGCGCGCGCGGGTGCCGATTTACATGACATCGTCGAGACAGCCCGAAAGGTCACAGGCATCCTCGGTGGTCTTCATAGCCGCTATCCGCGCTTCGTCATTGAACAGGCAGCGATCGCCGGCGTCCTGAACCCAACTCTGCTCAAGGACGAGAAACAGGCCCAGGAGGCCGCGGCCTATATTGCGCGAAGACTCGATGCCCTGTCTGATGAGACAGAACAGGGCTGGGAGGGCGAAGCCCTTTCCGAGGGCGGACTTCGGTTCTGGCGCGAACTTCGCGGTGTGATGGAGTCCCACCTGATCGACGGACCGTTTATCGCCTCCTCAGATGCCCGCAAGCTCGATCGGTACGCCGAGCATCTTCAAGAGGTCTATGCCAAGCCTGCCGCACTGAAGCGCAAAGAGACCAGCCTCACCGTATACGGGCCGTCCGATCTGCTGAACGCGGTGATGGAGACGGGGCAGAAGGGCCTCTCCCTACAGCGCTATAAGGGCCTTGGCGAGATGAACCCGGAGCAGCTCTGGGAGACGACACTCGACGTCGATAGCCGCACCATCTTGCAGGTGAAGATTCGCGAAGGCGAGGATGCCGACGATATCTTCTCGCGGCTGATGGGCGATGTGGTGGAGCCCAGGCGCGAATTCATACAGGAAAACGCGCTGCAAGTGGCCAACTTGGACGTCTAACCGGACGGCCAAACCCTCCATTTCCTTAGGGCCATTTAGACATGGTTGCCTTAACGCCATGGCAACATGCATGGCCTAGGTTGCAAGGCCTATGGCCTTGCGATTGCGCCATGTCTGGCGGCAAGGCCAGTTCCATGCGTCTTCAGTGGAGTCTGCGTTCGAATGAGTGGCGCGAAGCGCAAGGCCAAACCTCAAGGCAAGGGCCAAAGGCGCACGAGCCCTAAGCCTGCGGCATCCAAGGTGCCTTCCCGGCGCAGACCGCCGTCGCGGCGGCGGTCGCAACGGCGCCGTGGGAGCCTTTGGGCCCGGCACAAGCGCACCTCTCAGCGCCACCCCTATCTGTTCCGTGCTGCCCGTTTCGGTCTCATAGCCTCGATGTGGGGCACGATCATTCTGACCGGCGCCGTCGCATTTTTCATTTCACGCGTGCCAGACCCCGTCCTCGCCACGCTCGATGACCGGCCGCCGAATGTGAGCATCTTGGCCGCTGATGGGACGGTCCTTGCCGAGCGGGGCTTGCGCCGCGGTCATATCCGAATCGACGTCCTGCCCGACCACCTCATCAAAGCGGTGATGGCAACGGAGGACCGGCGCTTCTACGACCATTGGGGCATCGATCCGGTGGGCATGGCCCGCGCGAGCTATCGTAACTTCAGGGCCGGGACGGTGGTCCAGGGCGGATCGACCATCACTCAGCAACTTGCCAAGAACCTGTTCCTAAAGCCCGAGCGAACACTCACGCGCAAGCTCGAAGAGCTGATCTACACCGTGTGGCTGGAACAGCGCTTTTCCAAGGACGAAATCCTGGAGCTTTATCTCAACCGCGTTTATCTCGGCGGCGGCACGTTCGGCGTCGAGGCAGCGGCGCGCCACTATTTCGGCAAATCGGCGCGCAACGTGACGCTGCCGCAATCGGCGATGCTTGCTGGCCTTTTGAAAGCGCCGTCGCGCTATGCGCCAACGCGTAGTGTTCGCATTGCGTCGGGCCGCGCCCAGATCGTTCTCGACAACATGGTCGCCGCAGGTTTCCTGACCGAGGACCAGGCGCGCAAAGCTAGAAAGCAGTCGTTGGCCTTGCGGGCCAAGGGAGACGACACAGGCTACCCCTACGCCGTCGATTGGGTCGCGGCATTGCTGCCTGAGTATGTGGGCAATCATGACGACGCGCTGATCGTGGAGACTACGATCGATCCACGCCTACAGCGTGTCACACAAGAGCGCTTGCGCAAATTGCTCGACGGCGAGGGCCGGAAACTTCGCGCCGGCGAGGGCGCCGTGGTCGTGCTTGAGCCCCGGTCCGGTGCGGTGCGCGCGCTCGTGGGTGGCCGCTCTTACAAGAATAGCCCTTACGACCGGGCGCTGAATGCGCGGCGGCAGCCTGGCTCCGCCTTCAAGCCCTTTGTATATTTGGCCGCGCTCGAGGCGGGATATTCTCCGAACTCCATTGCGATTGACGGGCCGGTCAATATCCGCGGCTGGAAACCGGCGAACTACACGAACACCTATAGAGGTAAGGTAACGTTGCGCTATGCCATGGCCCACTCGCTGAACACAGTGGCGGTCAAGCTGACAGCAACTGTCGGGCCTGGCCGTGTCGCGCAGACGGCACAGCGGCTTGGCATCCGTTCGACGCTCCATGCAACGGCTTCGCTTGCGCTCGGCACCTCCGAGGTGACGCTGCTTGAACTCGCCGGCGCCTACGCACCGTTTGCGAACGGGGGATCGCGCGTCCTGCCCCATGTCATCACGCGCATCCGAAGCGACAATGGCGCAGTGTTGTATAAGCGGCACCGATCGTCTGCGGGCCAGGTGGTAGCGCCCTACCATGTGGGCGCCATGAACGACATGCTGAGCGCGGTCGTCACACGCGGAACGGCAAAGCGGGCAGCTATCCCCCGGCATCCGGCCGGCGGCAAGACCGGTACCACCCAAAATTCGCGCGATGCCTGGTTCGTTGGCTACACGGCGCACTACGTCGGGGGCGTATGGATCGGCAATGACGACAATTCCGCCATGAAGAAAGTGACCGGCGGATCGCTTCCCGCTGAGCTTTGGCATGACATTATGCTCAGCGCGCATAAGGGCAAGAAGCCGATCGCCCTTCCCGGCAAGCGCGGTCAAGACGCCATCGCCACACGCCTGCCGTTCAACTTTGATGTGCGCAGTGCAAATCGCAGCGGCGCATCAAAGCCGTTCTACCAGCGCGTGATTGGCTTCTTCGGCGGAGGCTAGAACCTCTATCGCGGCAAGGCTGAGATCGGCGCAGACCGCCCCTCACCCTCATTCGATGCTGGCATTGAGCGATCCCTCTTGGCAGGGCTTTGCGGAGCCATCGGCCCCATAAGCGTGGAGACTCGATCCGTGCGTGTGCAGCCAGTCTCGCGCCTCTTCATGCCGAGGCATGGCGCGCGCCACAAGCGCCCAAAAACGCCGCCCATGATTCATATGGGCAAGATGAGCGACCTCATGCACGGCGAGATAGTCAAGCACGAAGGGCGGCGCGAGAATAAGCCGCCAGGAGAAGGACAGCGCCCCAGTGGAGGAACATGAGCCCCAGCGCGTCGTCTGATCGCGAACATAAATGCGCTTTGGCGAGAGGCCGAGCCGATTGGCGTGGATTTCCACACGGAGCCGGAGATCGGCGTGCGCCTGACGCCTCAGCCAGTCGAGCAGACGACGCGGCGCATGGGCTGCGTCGCCGGAGACATGCAGGCGCGGCAAGCGCTCCTTCGGCCCTGCGGCACCGGCCGGCCAGGCAGGGGCGATTCTCGCGTCCTCAGGCTCCTCGATCCACACGACCCCACGGCGGCGTACCGGCCCGGCAAACGTCAGCACATGAGCAAGCCCGCGTAACGGGACGATCGCGCCATAGGTGAAGGGGACAGGGTCCGGCAGGACCGCCAAACGTTCCTTCAGCCACTCCAGGTGGCGCGACAGAAATTGCTCGGCTTCTCTGAGGCTCGAATAGGCGGGCATCGTGAGCACTGCTCCTCTGCGGGCCTCACTGATCTGCAGGCTGAACCGCCTTGCTCGCGCGCTGCGCCGAAGGAGCATGGGAATGTCCATGCCCCGAATTTCAATTTCCATGGTCTCGCCGCGCCCGAGATTGAGCCGCTTCAGCATGCCAGGCTCCCGACTGCACCCCTCAAATGGCCACCGAATCTGCAGGAGCCAGCATAGCACAGGGGCTTGCGGGAACGCGCACCACTCGGGCTCAAGCAACCCGCGCCAGGACGCGCTGGAGCATGGTTCTCGGCCGCTGATGACGCCTGATAAATGTCCGGACCTTCGGCAGAATCTCTTCACGAAAGCGGGTTCCATTGAAGACGCCGTAGTGTCCGACGCCGTGCTGCAGATGATGATCGCGCATGTTGTCGGGAAGGTTTTTGCACAAAGCCAGCGCGGCTTCTGTTTGGCCGATTCCGGTGATGTCGTCCTTTTGGCCCTCGACCGTCATGACGGGCACGCGCTTGATCCGCGATGGATCCACAAGCATCCCATGATGGCGCATCTCGCCTTTGGGCAGCCGGTGCTCCATGAACACGGTCTCAATCGTCTGCAGATAATAGTCCGCCGAGAGATCCATCACGGCCAGAAACTCGTCATAAAACTCCCGGTGCTTGGCGGCCGAATCCCCATCGCCCTGGATCAGATTGTGGAAGAGATCGCGGTGGGCATTGATATGCCGGTCCAGATTCATCCCCATGAAGCCCGAAAGCTGCAGAAACCCAGGATAAACAAGGCGCATATGGCCCGGGTAGGGAAAGGGCACCTGGGTGATAACATTTTGGCGGAACCAGCTAAGCGGCTTGCCCGTCGCATATTTGTTGACGGCCGTCGGACTCTTGCGCGCATCGATCGGGCCGGCCATCAGCACCATGGACCGCGGCACGCTTCGGTCGCGGATAGCCTCCATGAGCGATACGGCCGCAAACACCGGAACCGTCGGCTGACAGACAGCCACTACATGCACGTTCCCGCCGAAACTCTTAATAAATTCAATGATGTAGTCAATATAGACGTCAAGGCCGAATGGACCTGCAACCCGCGGAACGAAGCGCGCATCGATCCACTCGGTGACGTAGACATCGTGGTCGGGCAGAAAGTCTCGCGCAGTGCCGCAAAGCAGCGTCGAGAAATGACCCGCCATGGGCGCCACGAGCAGTACTTTTGGGTCATTGTTCTGCTCTGCCTTGGGTAGACCACGCTCGAAATGCACGAGATTGCAAAAGGGCTTGGATCGGACGGTGACGGGCTTCACGGCCACATCGCGGCCATGCGCGATCACCGAATCAATCTCCCAGCTCGGCTCTCCGTACCGGCGGGTCGAACGCTCGAACAGCTCAAGGGCCGCCGCAGCCCCGCGACCCATCACCGTATGGGCCGCCGGGTTCAGTGGATTGCGACACAACATCCGGTAAGCTTCCGCCGTCGCCCGGGCCGGCTGTAGCGCAGCCTGGTTCAACTCATAAAGGTGGTACAGCATTGATGCCTCCGACGCAGCTCATCATAATGCTGCATCGCGAAATCAAATGGTGATTCTATGCTGCTGTGCAATGACAGATGGCCGCAGGGGACCATCCGAGGCGGATCTAGAGATAACGGCCTAATATTTCAGCCATTTTCTTGGGTGGCGTGCCGTATGGGACATGGGTGAGAAATTCACCGTCTGGCCCCATAAAATAAGCAAGAGCGGAATGATCGATGCTGTAATTGTCGCCCATGCTCTCGTCTTGATATTTTTGGTAGGCGACGCGGTAGGCCTTCGCGGCGCTCTTAATCGCCTCAGGTGAGCCGGACAGCCCCACGAAGCTCGGCCCGAAATTCTCCACATAGGCTGCAACGGAATCCGGAGTGTCGCGCTCTGGGTCGAGCGTGATGAAGACCGGGACGACCTTGTCGGCCTTGTCTCCCAAATCATCCAGCGCGGTCGCCATGACCTGCAGTTCGGCTGGGCAGATATCGGGACAGCGCGTGAAGCCGAAGAAGACCAGCATGTTGCGGCCGTGGAAATCCTTGTCGGTCACGACCTTGCCGCCCTTACCGACAAGCTCGAACGGACCGCCGACCAGGGCTTTGCCGCTCGTCACCACGCGGCCGGGCTGTTGGTTGCCTGAGTTCAAAATTAGCGCGCCCAGACCGATCAAGACTCCAAGTAAGAACCCGCCGACAATCACCAAAACAAAAGAACGTCGCATCGCCTTACTCGCCAAGTTGCAGCAACGAACCGTTGTCACGCGCACTGCTTAGGAACCAACTGAACACGGCGTATCCCACGGCCAGATAAATCACATTCAATCCAAACGCCCACCACAAATCCTGCGCATCGAATCGATGCTCCAAGAGGATCGCGCGCATGCCTTCAAATACGTGAGTAGGCGGCAGCGCAAGCGCAACAGGCTGCAGCCAGCCCGGCAACGCGGACAAAGGATAATAGACACATGTGATTGGGAGCAACAAAAAGGCCAGCGACCACGCCAACTCCTCAGCCCCAAGCCCATAGCGCAACATGACACCAGCCGCGATCAGGCCCAGCGACCAGCTTGTCAGCACCAGCATGCAGAAGAACACCGCAAGCCAGACCCCAAGATCAAGGAGATTGAAGCCGAAAATAAAGAAGGCGGCAATCGTGACCGGCAACATCCCAATGGAGAGCCGCAGAACACTCCACAAGCAGAGTGCTGAGACGAGCTCTGCGGGCCGCAAAGGACTGATCAAGAGATTGCCGAGATTGCGCGACCACATTTCCTCAATGAATGTTGTGAAGAACCCAAGATTGGAGCGAAACAAAATATCCCATAGCAGCACCGCGCCGATGAGAACGCCCGCCCCTTTGGCATAGGGATTTTGTGTGCTTGCCAGAAACTTCTGCAGGAACCCCCATGTCAGCATTTGGAGAAATGGCCAATAGATGAGCTCCACCAGACGCACGCTGGAGCTTCGCAGCAAGTAGATGTAGCGCCGCAGTAGCGCGCGGACTCGGCGGAGCGAAGCCATCAAGCCTGTCGGTGGCAACAGAACGGGCTCCGGCCCGCTCATGGTATCGCGCACGCTCACGAGGCTCTCCTTGCGGCGGTATCGGATCGGCCTGTTACGGAACGGCCACGGACAACATCCAAGAACACGTCCTCGAGGGTCTCGCGACCATAGGCGGCGATGAGCGCGGTCGGCGTCTCGTCCTCAACGATGCGACCGGCTTGCAGCAGGATGACACGATCGGCAAGACGCTCGACCTCGTTCATATTGTGAGAGGCGATCAGAAGCGTTGCATGCCGAGCTCGTGCATAGGCCATGAGGGTTTGGCGCACCCAGTCGGCGGTATCGGGATCGAGAGATGCCGTGGGCTCGTCGAGCAGCAAGAGTTCTGGCGCGTTGAGCAGCGCTTTGGCGAGGCCGACGCGTGTCTTTTGCCCTGCCGAAAGTTTGCCGGTGGGCCGGTCAAGAAGCACATCGATCTGGAGCTGCGCGGCCACGCCTTCGAGGCGCTCTTGCGCATTTGCGATGCCATAGAGGCCCGCATAGACCATCAGGTTCTGTCTCACCGTGAGTCGCTGCGGCAGATCCACATAGGGGCTTTGGAAGTTCATACGCTGCGCCACGGCGTAGCGATCGCGAGCGATATCGGCACCAAATACACGAACTTCGCCCGCACTTGGCCGGATGAGCCCGAGCAGCATGGCGATGGTCGTCGTCTTGCCCGCACCGTTACCGCCGAGCAGCGCTACGATCGTGCCCGGCTCGATCGTAAAGCTGATCGAGTCGACTGCCGTCACAGTGCCATAGTGCTTCGCCAGACTATCCACCACGATCGGTAGAGGGCCGGTTGTAGCAATGGCGCTATTTTGTTCGGAGATGTCCCGCGCCACCTGGGCGATGTCCTTCCATACTGGGCGGCAATAGGCCAATCGCTTGCCGTTTCCGTTTTGGCAGAATTGTGCTTCCTGATCGTCTTGCGGTACGGGAGATGTTTGTCGGAATTATAGCTTCTCGCACCGTGCTAGGTTTCCCGCATGGCCCTGCTCGACAGTCGTCAAACAGTCTCTGAAAGCACCACTCCCGAATGGCTGCACGTCGGCCATAGCCGTTTACGCCTGCATACCATCGTGCGCCTGCGCTGGCTTGCCGTGTTGGGCCAAAGCCTGACTGTCGTCGTTGTCCATTGGGGACTGGGGATGGAGCTGCCGACCGACTGGTGCTTCGCCGTAATCTCCCTGTCCGCTTGGCTCAACGTGGTACTTCGGATCCGCTATCCCGCGAGCCAACGTCTCAGCAGCCGGGCCGCCTTCCTCGTGCTGGGCTACGACATCATCCAACTCGCTATCTTGCTCTTTCTCACTGGCGGATTGGAGAACCCGTTCGCGTTCTTGTTGATCGCGCCGGTCATCGTCTCGGCATCGACGCTGCCCTTGCCAGTCACGATAGCGCTCGGCGTGCTCGCGATTGCCGTCACAACCGTCCTCGTCCCCTTTCATCGAACACTTCCCTGGCCCGAAGGCCCAGATATGCGCCTGCCCGACCTCTATGAGATGGGCGTCTGGGTCGCTGTGGTCCTTGGGATTATCTTCATGGGTTTGTATTCCAGAAGGACCGCTGAGGAAAATCGTCGCATGGCGGAAGCCTTGGCGGCCACGGAGATGGTGCTTGCTCGCGAACAGAAGCTCTCGGCGCTTGACGGCATGGCGGCCGCGGCTGCACATGGCTTAGGTACGCCGCTTGCCACAATCGCCGTCGCCACCAAGGAATTGTTGAACGAGACAAAAGAGACCGATCCCACCTATGACGACCTTCTTCTTGTGCGCACCCAGGCCGAACGCTGCCGCGATATTCTGCAAGAGTTGACCGCGCGCTCCGAGGAACTCGACATCATCGTCTCGTGCATGCCTGTCAGTCATCTTATCGACGAAGTGGTGGAACCCTGTCGCCTGCTGTCTGTCCCCATCAAGGTCACATCCCGCCCGCAACTAGGTATCGCACCGGAGAGCGATGGGGCCAGCGAACCGGTGGCCTTCCGGAACCCGGGCGTGATTTACAGTCTCGGTAATCTCGTTGAGAACGCAATCGACTTCGCCAAGGAACAGGTCACCGTTGATTCAACCTGGTCCCGGGACGAGGTTCGGATCGTTATCACAGATGATGGCGAGGGATTTCCACCGGATGTCCTTGAACAATTGGGAGAGCCGTTCGTGACAACACGGCCCGCGCAGGACAGGAACGGGGACGAGGCCAAGCATACGGGCACTGGCATGGGGCTGGGCTTCTTCATCGCAAAAACGCTGCTTGGGCGCGCCGGCGCGCGGCTGGAGGTAGCCAATCGGCCCGAGCCGGCGACTGGGGCGACGGTGACTGTAGTCTGGCCGCGGATAGCATTTGAGACCCCGCAATATTGCTCTGAACCCGAGCACTTTGTCTAATTGCCCGCTCTTGTTGGGGAGTACTTTTGAATTTTTCGCTCTAACGGCTCCGCCGACCACGCCGCATCCATAGCGGTCTATCAGTGAATCAGGCCCCATTAACCATTGGCCCAAATGGCAAAGACTTGTCACGCTCCGCCAGAGACCTTACTTCTACGCAAAGCTGCTTAGGGTAACAAAAATCACAACTGCCTCTCGGAGATTGCGCCCGGGCGGGGCTCTGACTCCGTCAAAGGAGCAGGTCTATGGATCTCCAGCCGGTACCGATTATGCCAGAAGAACTCAGCGCACCGCCGCAGGACAACACTCTGCTGATCGTCGATGACGATCCTGCATTTCTGCAACGATTGACTCGCGCGATGGAAGCGCGCGGATTCGATGTCGAGGCTGCAGCCTCCGTCGAGGAAGGCCTTGCTCTTTTGCGGCATCGGCCACCAGCGTTCGCCGTCGTGGACATGCGCCTTGAGGACGGCAATGGAATCGACGTGATCGCGACGCTTAAAGAGCTGCGTCCGGAATCGCGCGCGGTAGTGCTGACAGGTTACGGAAATATCGCAACCGCCGTATCGGCTGTGAAGATCGGCGCGGTGGACTATCTGGCAAAGCCCGCGGATGCTGACGACGTCTACAGTGCGCTGCTCGCCTCACCGGACGACAAGGCGCAACCTCCGGAAAATCCCATGTCGGCCGACCGCGTACGTTGGGAGCACATTCAGCGCGTCTATGAGCTTTGCAACCGCAATGTCTCGGAAACCGCGCGGCGGCTCAATATGCACCGCCGCACGCTGCAACGCATTCTCGCCAAGCGCGCGCCCAAGTAACGATGCGCCGCTCAACTCCTCAAACCGCATCCGGGGTCGAGGTGATGCTGGAGACGGAGTGCAGCTGCGCGGGCGAAGCACAACATCATCGCTTTACGCCGGGCGGCATTGAGCCGTTCCACAACGGGATCGCGCACAACCTCCGCGCCATAGCGGTCCGCGAGAATGAGCCCTGCATTTTCGGGAATGACTTCGTGCGGAAAGTCCGCGGCGACGGCGAAGTAGAGCCGGTCGCAAAAGTCGACGTATTCATGCCATTTGCCGTCCGTGCGGTAGTCGGTCAAGCACGACTTGATTTCAACAATAGTGACGTCGCCCGAGGGCGAAAGCCCGACCACATCGGCGCGCCGTCCATTGGCCAAAGGCAGTTCCGCGATCACGGAGTGCCCGCGCGCGCGCAGTGTCCGGCAAACGCCACGCTGCAACGCGGCGGCGGCCTCCGATTGGCGTCCATCGAATGCAATGAGGGGGTCCTGCTCGGGAGAACTCACGGAAAAAATCCTAGAAAAAGTCAGACCATCGTCACGGAATTGTGCATGGTTGCTCGTTTAGAGATATGGAACAAGCAGCGAAACGCTGACCACGTGACGATGGCCCAGGCATTCCAAAACTCAGGCATTCCAAAGCCCAAATATTCCAAACCACGAAGGCCCACGGGAGGAACTATGAGCCTCACCCATACCGTCCTCGCCGAACCGAGGCGGAAGCGCCCCACCAGAGCCGACGTGCTGAAAGACCGTATTTCAAAGACGCGCGGGCTTTCGGTTGAACTCGCCGTGCCGCTGAGCGACGAGGACCAAGTTGTTCAGGCCATGGACGATGCGAGCCCGACGAAGTGGCATCTGGCCCACACGACCTGGTTCTTCGAGGCTTTCGTGCTGTCCCGCTTCCTGCCGGACTACAAGCGCTTCAATGACCGCTTTGAGTATTGCTTCAACTCCTACTACGAGACCGTCGGCACGCGTCATCCAAGACCCTTTCGCGGATTGCTGACGCGCCCGTCCTGCGACGAAGTCCGGGCCTATCGTGCCTATGTCGACGAATCTCTCGACGGTCTCTTCGAGGCGGATGTGGCGGATGAGGCAGCAGCGCTTGTGGAACTTGGCATCAATCACGAGCAACAGCATCAAGAGTTGCTGTTGACCGATATTTTGAGCCTGTTTGCGTCCCAGCCACTCAAGCCTGCTTATCGCGAGGACAAGAGCCCTGTTTTACCTTCGGTACCAGAGCCCTTGACGTTCAGCGCCTTCGACGGTGGTGTCTTCAAAATTGGCCATGACGGCGATGGCTTTGCCTACGACAACGAAGGGCCGCGGCACGAACAATTGCTTCGCCCCTTCAAACTCGCCAGTCGCTGCGTCACCAATGAAGAGTGGATCGCCTTTATCGAGGATGGCGGCTACGAGATCTCAACGCTGTGGCTTGCCGATGGTTGGAACACCATCAAGGCTGAGGGCTGGCGCGGACCGCTCTATTTCGAGAAGACCGACAGCGGCTATCACCAAATGAGCCTTTTGGGACGTCGCTCCGTGGACTTGGGCGCACCTGTGACCCATGTGAGCTTTTTCGAGGCGGACGCATTCGCGCGCTGGGCGGGCTGCCGACTGCCTTCGGAATTTGAGTGGGAGCACGCATCCGAACACGTATCGGAGAACGGTCGCACGCTCGGTGGCAACCATCTGTGCCCCCTGCCCGCCCCGAGCAATTCAGGGCTGACCCAGATGTTCGGCGATGTCTGGGAGTGGACAGCAAGCGCCTACCACCCCTATCCGGGCTTTAGTCCCGCGCCCGGTGCGGTTGGCGAGTACAACGGCAAATTCATGTGCAACCAGTTCGTCCTCAAGGGCGGATCCTGTGCCACACCGGATGGACATCTCAGGCGCACCTACCGAAATTTCTTCTATCCACATCAGCGCTGGCAGTTCACTGGATTGCGCTTGGCGGCAGACGCTTGATGGCGCACTCAACAACGTCCGCTCAGGCTCGTGGCGAACTGTCGGACGACAGCCGCGCCTTCGATTCCGCCGCGCTCTCGGATGAGGCGGCCGAGTTTGCCGATGCGGTCTTGAGCGGTCTGACCCACGTCCCCCGCAGCATCCCATCGCGTTTCCTCTATGACGAAACGGGCTCGGCGCTGTTCGAAGAGATTACCAAGCTCGACGAATACTACCCCACCCGAACCGAGATGGGTTTGCTCCTGACCCATGGCGCCGAGATCGCCGATGCTGCAGGTGATGTCGATACGTTGGTCGAGTTCGGCTCGGGCTCCAGCCGAAAGACGCGCCTTCTCATTGAGGCCCTTGAGGGCTTGCGGACCTATGTTCCCATCGACGTCTCGGAGGCCTTTCTTGCCGAGGCGGCACAGCGCTTGAAAGCTGACTGCGCGGGTCTGACAGTGACCCCCGTGGTTGGAGACTTCACGAAGACCCGAAACCTTGATCGCGTGCCCGCCGGCCGGCGGCTCGGCTTCTTCTCTGGCTCGACCATCGGCAACCTCACACACGAGGAATCGCATGACTTCTTGGTGAATGCCTCGCGCCTCTTAGGGCACGGCAGCACTTTTCTCATCGGTGTCGATCTCAAGAAGAGCCTGGATACTCTGATTCCGGCCTATGACGATGCACAAGGGGCAACCGCGTCCTTCAGCCTTAATCTTTTGGCCCGCATCAATCGTGAGCTTGGCGGCGACTTCGACACCGGCCGATTCGCCCACCGAGCCCTCTACAACGCGGCCGAGGACCGGATAGAGATAAATTTGGAGAGCCTTGCCGAGCAGACGGTCCATGTCTTAGGGCAGAGCTTCTTCTTCGCCAAAGGCGAGCGCATCCATACGGAGAACTCCCACAAATATTCGGTCGAGGGGTTTCAGGCGCTAGCACGGCGCGCCGGGTGGATGCCGGTCCATGCCTGGACTGATGAGGCGAACCTCTTCAGCCTCCATCTCTTGCGGGTCAACTAGGCCCCCAAGACCGTTTAGCTTCGTCTTGCAACAAGGCGATGCTCCAGGGCATTGTGCGCCTCCACGACGAAAAGAGGGGATAGCGTGTGTCTAAACTTCCAACCGGCAATGCGGCCATCGGGCAATCGGGGGGACCGACCGCCGTCATCAACCAATCGCTGGCGGGTGTCATCGAAGGGCTCCAAGCCGGGCTCGTTGCGTCCGGAACGGTGAAGACTATTTTCGGAATGCGTCACGGCGTGCGCGGCATCGCCAAGGACGGTGGAGACCTGATCGATCTCACCGGCATGCCCCCTGCGCAGTTAGAGGCCATCGCTTGCACGCCGTCCGCGGCCCTCGGATCGACCCGCGATAAGCCGGACGATGCCTATTGCGCGCGCATCCTCGACGGCTGCCGGGCGCACGATATCCGCTACTTCTTCTATATTGGCGGCAACGACTCCGCCGACACCTGCCGTATTGTGAGCGAGAAGGCAGCCGAGGCAGGCTACGAACTGCACTGCTTTCACGTCCCCAAAACCATCGATAACGATCTCAAAGAGAACGATCACACGCCGGGCTTCGCCTCCGCCGCACGCTTCGTCACGCTGGCTCATATGGGCGATGCCCTGGACAATGCAAGCCTCGGCGGCATCAAGATCAATGTCATCATGGGACGCAATGCTGGCTTCCTCACTGCTGCTGCCTCTTTGGCACGGGGGGCGCGCGAGACGGATAAAGACGCGGCCAAGCGGCCAGCTCCGCATCTGATTTATGTGCCCGAAGTTCCCTTCGTCATGGATCAGTTCTTGAGCGACGTGGAGGCGGTCTATTCCTCACTCGGGCGCTGCCAGATCGCCGTGAGTGAAGGCATTCAAGACGCAAGCGGTAACGAGATCGGCCCGCAGCTCATGGGGTCGGGCGTGGGGTCGGGCGAAGTGGACGCGCACGGCAATGTGCAGCTCTCGGGCACCGGCGCGCTGGGCGATGGGCTCGCCGCTGCGGTCAAGGCCGGGCTCACGCCCGCGGGCGGCAAGCCACCTCGTGTCCGCGCCGATACATTCGGCTATCTCCAGCGTTGCTGGCCTGTCACCTCAGCCGTGGATGCCATAGAGGCATGGGGCGTGGGGCGCCACGCGGCGTCCCTGGCGGCGGAAGGAGACGCAGGCGCCTCTGTGACGATCGTACGGACCTCGAATACGATCGACAATTATCGCAGCGCCTTCAGCCGCGCCGATCTCTCCGCCGTGGCGCGCCATGCACGGCACATGCCTGAAGACTTCACCGACGGCCGCAATAATGTCAGCGCGGCGTTCTACGACTATTGCCTGCCGCTCGTCGGCGACCTGCCCACGTTTGGAAAGCTCTAGGGTTCGGCGCTTGGTGAGCCAGTAGTAATCAGACATAGGCAGGTCCGCCTCCCAACTTGAATCTCACCCCACAGGAGGTTTGGACCCTTGAAGTCGAGAATGACCGAGATGCGAGGCAAAGCGGCCGTCCGCTTCTAGGCCACTCGCTCGAAAACATAGGCAAATGCTGAGCGCGTATAGGCGACGCCTCGGCATGTTGAGAACAACAACTCTCGGGTGGTATCCACGGGTTTCTTGGGTTGCAAGTAGTCAACCAGGTGTGCCTGCGAAACGCGGTAATCTCCTGACTGCGAGACGACGACGCCAGCCAACCGATAGCGTTCATCGATCGACGCGAGGGCTGCATCCCCGTGGCTTGGATTGACAAGGAGGTTGACGCCAATCCTCAGGAAATCGGTGCAATATTCCGAGATGAACCCCGCATGGAGCGAAATCAGCAGATCAAAGGACTGTTCAGGTAAGGTCAGCTTGGCATAATCAGAATATATGAAGGAAAACAGGCTATTGGGAGGCGCAGAGCCCTGCGCCTCGATAATCTGACGCACGCCTTCCTCGTCTTCAAAGAAGCTCTTGGCGCGGCGATCCATGTCGACATAGGTGACATCGGGAAAGACGAAGGATGGCGCGACATCGACGTAGCTTCCGGCATAGAGAACCGCTTCCGGAGCAACAACTTTACCGACGGCGCAAAACAGTCGAAGCCTGTCGCCGGGGTGTTGGTTCTGTTTGTCCCAGAGCCTTTTTCGTCGTCTCCCGCAAACGCGCTCCCATTGCGATAATGGCACTCCAAACATGACAGAGGATCGAAGCGCAATCCAGATCGCTATGAGTTCCAATGGACTTTTCACATTGGGCTCAGCGCGGCCTGGACGCTTCTTTCGATTAATGGGTCCTGAGCCTGGACGAGAGAACTATTTCTCCACCAGCTCTCGGATATAGATCGGGAGCGCGAAGGCAGCCATCTGCATCTGCGGGCTCCAATAGCGCGTCTTGAACGATCCGGCTTTCTTGTAGCGCCGCGCGATCTTTTTAGAGCTGTGCTGGCGCAGCGCCTTGTTGTCCGTGGCCCAGCCATAAGACATGGAGCCACCGAAATAGCTTGGCGTGGTCGCGACATAGGCGAAGGCGTCTTTGAAGAGCTTGCGGAAATAGCGTGCCGATTGCGCGAGCTCAGGTCCTTGCAGAAACGGCAAACCGTTTTGCGTGACAAGCACACCGCCCGGCTTCAACGCGCGGCGGCAATCTGCATAGAATTCCTTGGTGAATAGAACCGCGCCGGGCCCGATCGGGTCGGTTGAGTCCACAAGAATCACGTCGAAGCGCGTCTGCGTCTCCGCCACGAATTTCGTCCCGTCGGCAATGACGACACGCGTGCGCTTGTCGTCATAGGCCCCTTGCGAGATGTCAGGGAAGTGCTCGCGGCAGAGATCGATCACGCTGCGGTCGATCTCACAAAGCGTAACGCTCTTCACCTCGGGGTGCCGTAGCACCTCGCGCAATACGCCACCATCGCCGCCGCCAACGATGAGCACCTTTCTCGCCTTGCCGTGGGCAAAGAGCGGCACATGCGCCATCATCTCGTGATAGACGAACTCGTCGCGCGTTGCGACCTGAACGACCCCGTCCAGCATCATCACGCGGCCGAAATCCTCGTTCTCGAAGATCACCAGCCGCTGATGCTCGGTCTGGCTGTCGAAGAGGACCGTGTCCGCCTTCAGGCGGACGCGGAAGCCGTCATGGAGCGTCTCTTCGACCCACCGTTCCATCGCTCAAGTTCCTTGCCCCGAAGTTCTGTTTTCACGACCATTTTTTCAGGTGAAAAGGCCCGCTTCATCACCTCAAGAGTGGCGTTCGGATCCGCGGTCCCGCACATGAAGACGTCGAGCGCGGCATAGCCGTATTCGGGCCAGCTGTGGATCGAGATATGCGATTCGGCGAGAACCGCAACGCCCGAGACACCACCATTGGGCGTGAAGCGGTGCAGATGAATGTGCAGAAGCGTCGCGCCAGCGGCATACACGCAGTCTCTCAGCGCCGTCTCGATATGCTCTAGATCGTCGAGCCGCTCGGCGCCGACGAGATCGATCAAAAGATGCGTGCCCGCATAGCGGGCACCCTCTCGCTCACAGAAAAAATCCTTGCGCGGCTCTCCCATCTCGGGATCGTAGCGCACGAAATGCGTTTCTTCCGTTTGGGCGGTACTTGGATCGGCATCCAGGCCCGTCTCCAATTGGAAGAGGGCGTCACGCGACATGGCGTCCTCCCCAACCAGCAGTCTGATCCAGTCGAATAAGCGCCGGTATGTGCACCCCGCGAGTCCCCAGCGCAAGTGGTTTTTTAAGCTCTTCGGTCATTTTGGGACCCCGTGACGCGTGCTACTTGTGGTCCCTTCGGTATTATCGCTTCTAACGCCAAAATCGCTGGCGCCAGGAAGGAGACCTGTCCTGTGATGCGCCTCCCGGCTCTCTGTCTTGTGGCAACCTTAAGTATGGTGCTCGCTGCGCCCTGTGCGTCCCGGGCGGCCGAGATGTTGCCTCAGCTCGGAACGGAGCTGTCGCAGACGTCTGTGTCGGGCCTGTCCTCTGGCGCCTACATGGCTGGGCAGTTCGAGATCGCCCATGCGGACAATGTTGTCGGCGTTGGCATCGTTGCCGGGGGCCCATACGCCTGCGCTGAAACAAGCTACGCGCGTCTCTTTCGCTTTTGGGCGACGGCCATGGCCCAAAACGCCATTCAGGCAGCCCAAAGCTGCATGAAGACACTTGGCGGGAGGCCAAATCCGGAGAAGCTCGTCGCGCGGGCCCGCGAACTTGCGGAAGAAGGACAGATCGACGACCTGGCCACGCTCGCAAAGCACCACGTCTATCTCTATTCCGGAGACAAGGACGAGACGGTGAGCCGCCCTGTGGTGGAAGCGGCGAAGCGGTTTTATGGGCTTGCCGGAGTGCCGCCCGGCAACCTGGCGATGGAGCTGGGCCGGGGCGGCCACGCCTTCATCACCGAAGAGGGAGGAGCCGCATGTGGCCTGTCCGAGCCCCCCTTTGTCAGCGATTGCGACTACGACCAGGCGCGCGCGATTCTTGGCTGGATCTACGGCCCGCTTCACCCTGCATCCGACCAACCGCAAGGCACATTCATCGTTTTTGAGCAGGCATCATTTACCGAGCCGGGCGAGGGATTCGCCGACGAGGGTGTGGTCTATGTTCCGCCCTCGTGCCGCACGACGCCGGGCTGCAAGGTGCATCTCGCCCTGCATGGCTGCCAGCAATCTCGCGCCCGGATCGGCGAGGAATTCATCCGCAAGACAGGCTATGCGGAGCTCGCCGACACAAATCGTCTGGTCATTCTGTTTCCGCAAGTGGCGGCCAACACAATCAACCCGCAGGGCTGCTGGGACTGGTGGGGCTATACGGGCCTCGACTATCTTGGCAAGGACGCCGCGCAAATCAGCGCGCTGTGGAAGATGGTCACGCACCTCTCCAAACCCACCCCTTCCCCAACGCTGGAGTGAGGCCATGGCTGGTGACACGATGATAGTCATTCTCGAAGCCCCGCTTGGCTCGGACCTTTACCAGCGGGCTTTGAGTTTGCGCGAGGACATCCTACGGAGGCCCCTCGGTCTCACTGTCACGGAGGCGGAACGCAGCGACGATGCCATGCGTCAGCATTTCTGTGCGGTTGAATACGGCAAGGTGGTCGGCACGGTTTCCTTGCGGCCTTTGGATGAGACGACGCTGCACCTGAAGCAAATGGCGGTTTCGCAAGCCAATCGCGCATCGCGCATTGGCTCTCGTTTGATGACCCATGCGGAAGTCTGGGCGGCTGAGGCCGGTTTCCAGCTCATGATCGCCCATGCGCGCATCGGCGCCGAGGGCTTTTATTTGAAGCACGGCTATGCTCAAGAGGGCGAGACCTTCATGGAACAGACGATCCCGCATATCCGGCTGGCCAAAACACTGATCCACAGGACATTAATCTAGGAGACATGACAGAATGAGCATCGACGTCGGCGACAAGGCACCCAGCTTCACCCTTCCCACCGATGGCGGCGGCAAGCTCTCCTTGAAGGACTTCAAGGGAGAGACCGTGATCCTGTACTTCTATCCAAAAGACGACACGTCGGGATGTACGGCTGAGGCCTGTGCCTTTCGCGATTCCCTGCCCGATTTCTCCAAAGCAAGGGCAAAAGTGATCGGCGTGTCGAAGGACCCAGTGAAGAAGCACGACAAGTTCAAGGACAAGTATGATCTCACCTTTCCACTGGCCTCGGACGAGGACGGCAAGGTGTGCGAGGCCTATGGGACGTGGGTGGAGAAAAGCATGTATGGCCGCAAATATATGGGCATCGAACGCTCCACCTTTGTCATCGACGGCAAAGGCGTCGTCCGCGAAGTATGGCGCAAGGTGAAAGTCCCTGGCCATGTGGACCAGGTTCTGAAGGCCGCACAAGCGCTCTAGGCCTGATCATGCCTCATGCGCCACGACGTCTTTGGCCCCGTTTTGGGCGCTTCTCCTATCCCTGGCTGATCCTTGTTGCCGCCGTCATCGTGGTTGGGGGGGTTGTCTATTTGCCTGGGCTCTACCGCATGGCCCTGCTTGGCTCCGGATACATGGCTCAGCAGCTTTGCGCCGGGGTTTTCATATCAAGTCGCCCATTCGAAGATGTGATGGCGCAGGACCTCACGGGCCCAGGGCTTGAGCCCTTGCGACTCTTTACGCCCACTGTCGATGAAGATGCCAAGGACGTGAGCGCCGGGGTCTTTGGGTTTGCCCGCCAGACCGCGATCTTTCGCGAGGGCTTTGGCTGCACGCTGATCCACGACACTTCGGCAAGCGCTTTGCGCAAGGAGACTGCCGGTCTGTTTTCCCCCACTTCGCCGCTAAAGGCCGGTGCGGAATGGCCGGAGGGAACGCGGGTCACGCAGCGGCCCTGGCCCAATGGTATGGATGGGAAGGCGGCCTCGCGCGCGATCGAGGAGATCTTTGCTAAAGGCGATCCGGAACGCCCGCGCGCCTCTCGGGCACTCGTCGTCGTCTATCAGGGCCGCATCGTGGCCGAGCGCTATGCGCCAGGCTTCGATGCATCCATGCCGCTCGCCGGGTGGTCCATGAGTAAAACGGCGACCAACGCACTGGTAGGGATGCGGGTCAAGGACGGCGTGCTTGCACTTGACGATGCGGACCTGTTGCCACAGTGGCGCAAACCCGGCAACCCACGCAGCGCCATCACGCTGAACGAGCTGATGCGTATGACGTCCGGCCTCGCCTTTGACGAAAACCCCAACGACAATTTGAGCGATGTATCCCAATTGATATTCGTGCAGGACAACACAGCGAAATTCGCGGCCGCAAAGCCGCTAGCGCACCCACCAGGCACTCATTGGTCCTATTCGAGCGGTGAGACCAGCATCCTTTCGGGCATCGTGCGCGACAGTTTCGATGATCCGCGCGACTATTTGCGCTTTCCACACGACCGCCTGTTCGAACCGCTCGGCATGCATACCGCGCAGCTCGCAACCGATGCGTCGGGCACGTTTGTCGGCGGGGCGTTCCTTTATGCCTCGGCGCGCGATTGGGCCCGGCTCGGGCTTCTGTTCCTGCAAGATGGGCGATGGCGGGGCGAGCAGCTTCTCCCTAAGGGTTGGGCCGCGTACACAACGCGCCCGACGAGCCAATCGCCCAAGAACGAGTATGGCGCACAACTCTGGCTGAAGCTTCCCTCCTCGCCTGGGCTCGGCGAGCCGCCAATGCCTGAGGACGCCTCTTACATGATGGGTTTGGATGGGCAGGTGGTGGCGATGGTGCCCTCGCGCGCGCTCGTTGTGGTGCGGCTTGGGCTCACAAAGCGCGGCGGCGATTGGGACCCTGCGCGCAACCTCGCCCCGCTCGTCAACGCCTTCCCGGAGGTAGATATCGCTCGCGAACGGCTGGAGGCTCCCTGACCTCAGGTCAAGAGACCCGCCACGGCGCCCGTCATGAAGCACGCGATGGTGCCTGCCAGAAGCGCCTTGGGACCAAGCGCCACGATCTCGGCACGCCGTTCCGGAACGATCGTGGCAAGGCCGCCCAGCATGATGCCGAGACTGCCGAGATTGGCGAAACCGCACAAAGCATAGGTCATGATCGTATTGCTGCGCGGCGAGAGACTTCCCTCCGGCAACGCCGCCATTTCGAGGTAAGCGACGAGTTCGTTCAACACGATCTTGGTACCCATCAGTTCGCCCGCAAGCCCGGCCTCGGACCAGGGAATACCGATCAGCCACGCGGCTGGCGCCAAGACCCAGCCAAGCATGCGCTGCAGGCTCAAGCTCGCGCCGCCGATGTCTGGAAAAAGGCCAAGCACCTGGTTCGTCAGGTGCACCAGCGCGATGGCCACGACGAGCATAGCCGCAACGCCGACCACGAGCCGTAGCCCGGCCAGTGTGCCGTTGACAATCGCCTCGGCGGCACTGGTTGCATCGCTCACAGGGTCGGCTTGCTCGATGGCCTTCCCGGTCAAGTCGCCAGGCACCATGAGCGCGGCAAGGGCGACGGCGGCGGGGGCGCTTATCACCGAGGCCGTCATGAGTGTTCCGGCGGCGTCGATGAGCACCGGCGTCAGAACGGTCGCATAGAGCACGAACATGTTGCCGGCGATGGTCGCCATGCCCGCTGTCATGACGAGAAACAGGCTCGCGCGGTTCATATCGCGCAAGTAGGGACGAATGAGCAGTGGCGCCTCGATCATGCCGACGAACACATTGGCGGAGGCAGCGACGCCAACGGCACCGCCAAGGCCGAGCGCCCGCTCCAGCAGCCACGCGAAGCCCCGCACGATCAAAGGCAAGATACGCCAATAGAAAAGAAGCGCGCTCAAGGCACTGACAATGAGAATGAGCGGCAGGCCCTGCGTTGCCAAAATGAAGACGTTTTGCGGGGCGGTCGGCTCGAACGGCGCCGGGCCGCCCCCGAGATAGCCAAACACGAAGGACGTGCCGGCGAGCGTTGCCTGGCGAAGCGCCTCGACGGCCTTATTGAGCAGGGACAGCAACTCGGCGACAGGCGGCACGCGCAAGAGCAGCAGCGCAAGGGCGACTTGCAGCGCCATGGCCGTGGCGACCACGCGGACCGGAATTTCACTACGTTTTTCGCTGAGTATCCAAGCAAGGCCCAGCAAGACGACAATTCCGAAGGCACCCTGCAGCGCGCCTTGAAGTGTCTCTTGCAGTCCACCTTGCCCCATGGCGTGGCCCCCGCTCTCCTGCCTTAGTCCCGCGGCGGCCATTGCCCTCCGTGGCGACCCGCCGCAAATGACTGGGCTGTGGCTCACTGCAGCTCAGAGAGGCCTTACATCAACATCGGCCAAAGAACTATCTGCCCCAGTCGCCAACCGCATCGCTGCCTGGCACATCGAACTCAAGATACTCCTCGATATCGAACGGCATGCTGTCGACGGTGGCCCTGACGCGCGCCGCTATGGCATTCGTCTCCGGCCGCGCGTTAGCGAGCCCCGTATACGGGATGCCCTTGGCGTTCTCAACATCCGGATATTTCTTCTTAAAGAGCTCGTGCCGGGCACGCATCTGGTTGAACTGGCCCTGTGTGTGAATCAATGGAACGAGTTGCGGGTTCTCCTCGCGAGGATCCATGTAGAGGTCGTAGTAAGCTTCGGGCATCCCCGATGCCTCTACCTCGCCAGCACCAATCCAATGCCGCTTATATCGCCCCTTGACCGTGGCTCCGAGCTCGTGACCGGCATAAATAAAGACGTAGTCACGCCGGCCATTTGTGTCGCCATTCAGAAAAACAGCAGTTTGGTCGAGCCCGTCTACAACGCGATCTGTTGGGATGTACTCCGTCGCATCCGCGAGACGGGCAAACGTCGTGTAGAGGTCCGTGACGTGGACGATGTCGCCGACAGCCTGGCCTTCCTCGATCATACCGGGCCACCACGCGAATGCCGGTACGCGCACGCCACCTTCGGTGAAGTCGCCTTTACCGCCGCGATATATCATGGGCAGCATGCCCCAGCCCGCTGGCGGGCTGTGTACCATCGGACCGTTGTCTGCCATGGCCACGAAGAGCGTGTTTTCGGCGATGTCAAGCTCCTTGAGCTCGTTCATGACCTTGCCCACGAACGCGTCGAGCTTTGGAAAGGAGCCGGCAACTTTCAGCCCCGCCACCGATCTCTTCGGCATCTCGGGTTCGAGGAAGTTGAGAAAGTTCGGCCAATACGAAACGAAGAAGGGCTTGTCCGCCTCCGCGTTCTTGCGAATGAATTCAATCGTCCGTTTCTCGGCTTCAATATCCCGCTTCTCGTAACATTCGTTGGACGTGCCGCACCACTCGCGCCCTTGCTCACCCTTCTTACCCTCGATGTTCATGACCCAGCCCTCAGGAACCAATCCAGGACTGTCTAGCTGGTAGGGATCAGGAGGATAGATATCTGGAACCAGGCCAAGCACCGCATTCACCGCATTGCCTTGTGGGCTGTAGAGTGAGGTTATTTGGTTCATGGGCGTGAAGAGCGCCTCGTCGAACCCCTGATTATGAAGATAGCTCTCCTCGATATCGCCGAGATGTCCCTTTCCGAAGAAGCCGGTGGCGTAGCCCGCGTTGGACAGCACTTCGGCTATGGTCACTTCCTCCGCGCGCAGTCCGGAAAACTCGTGGGGCATTCCAACTACGCCCATGCCGTGGCGGACCGGATGACGGCCTGTCAGGAACGCGGCACGGGTCGGTGTACATGCCGGCTCCGAGTACATGCGCAGGAAGTTGGCGCCCTCTTCGGCCATCTTGTTGAGGTTAGGCGTCTCATAACCGAAATTCTTTTGCAGGGCCGGGAAGCCGACGGCGCCATAGGCTGTGTCGTCCCATAGGATGTAGACGATATTGGGCGGACGGCCGAATTTCTCTCTCAGCGCGTCGAGCTCCTTGTCCTGATCTGCCACCTCTCCCCGTTCTGAGCCTTCAGAATGTAGAACTCCGCGTCGTGAACAATCTCATCGGCCATCGGACGCGAAACGCTCGACATAGCGAACAAGAGAGCCATCAACGCGACTGCGTACCAAGCCTAAGGGACATCCGATCCTCCTACTTCGCCATTGAACCAGCATGTCTTAACACCCTTCGGCCGGCGGGATAACTATGGACGTGCTGCGAATGAAAATTCTTTCATGCCAATGACTAACAACCCCACCGGGTTACTACGCGGCTCGGTCAATGAGGATTGCAATATCCAATAGCTTTCATTGCTTCTTCTCCTGGATGCCATTGTCTTGCATCTAGCTCAGGCCCCATAGGGCTCCGGCGAGGCCTGCGCCGGTGTTCGGTGGATTCCTTTTTTGCAAGAGTGCTGCGTCCCAGTCGGCCGAATGAGATCAACCACGACTGTCTCGTCTTTGGGGCCGTTCGTTGACGTCGTTCGCATTGCCAATATAGTCTTTCGGACAACGTGACTTCGGCCCGATACCTAGCCAATCGGAGACAAGTCGTGAGTCCAGACGAGAGCGAACTCAGGACGTCTGACAGAAAAGCCTAGTTGGACGCTCGGTCTCCCATTTTGGAAGGGGCACTGCAGTGATGACCAGTTTCAAGGTGAACGGCCGCCAGACCTCCGTATCAGCTCCCGATGACATGCCGCTGCTCTGGGTGCTGCGCGACATGCTCGACTTGACTGGGACCAAGTTCGGCTGCGGAATCGCCCAGTGCGGCGCCTGCACGGTTCATGTAGATGGCATGCCCCGACGCTCCTGCATCACCCCGATCAGTTCTGTCGCAGATAAATCGATAACGACAATCGAGGCTGTGGGACAAACGCCCGAAGGCATGGCCGTGCAGAAGGCCTGGCTAGATCTTGAGGTTGTACAGTGTGGGTACTGTCAGTCAGGGCAGATCATGTCGGCCGTGGCTCTACTTAGCGAAAATCCCGCTCCAGATGATCGCGATATTGATAGCGCGATGACGGGTATTATCTGCCGCTGCGGAACCTATGTCCGCATCCGCGATGCCATCAAGAACGCCGGGAAGATACTTGGCGCAGAGCGAGGGTGACCATGCCGAGCGACAAACCTAAAGAGCAAGACGTCTCTCGTCGCATCTTCCTAAAGGCTGGAATGGCGGTGGGTGGCGGGCTGATGATCGGATGGGGTTGGTTGGAGAACAGTGTATCGGCAGAGCTCAATACTGGGGATAGCGTGCCGAGCAACTTCACGCCAAATGCATTTCTGACACTCGATCGCAATGGTAAGGCAACCGTCATCTCTCCGGCCATCGAGATGGGCCAGGGGACATATACTTCACTGCCAATGCTTGTGGCAGAGGAACTAGACATCGATATGCAGGATGTCAGCGTCGATCATGCGCCGCCAAACAAGGGGCTCTACGGCAATCCAAACATTGGTGGTGCACAAATCACGGGAGGTTCCAACTCAATCCGCGGCTTCTTCAGTCCAATGCGCGAAGCGGGCGCTGCCGCCCGACAGATGTTGATCGCCGCTGCGGCGGCGAAGCTTGGGGTTGATGAATCGAGCTTAACCACAGACGCAGGCCATGTGATGCAGGCGGAAAGCGGAAGGCGCGTCCCCTACGGTCTGTTGGTTGACGACGCAGCGAAGCTGCCGGTGCCTACCGTGGTCAAGATCAAGGATCCAAGTGAGTTTCGCATCATTGGGAGGCCAGTAAGGCGACTGGACGCTGACGGCAAGATAGATGGCTCGGCAGTTTACAGCATCGATGCAAAGGTGCCGAACATGAAGATAGCCGCTGTCGCAGCTTCGCCGGTGTTTGGCGGAACGCTAGCCTCCGCAGAGGAGGCGGCTGCGCTGGCCGTTGCCGGTGTGCATCAAGTTGTTAAGCTCGATAACGCTGCTGCGGTCCTTGCGGACCATTACTGGGCGGCAAAGAAGGGCCTCGAAGCGGCAAAGCCTAAGTTTGATAATGGTCGCTATTCCTCGCTCTCAACAGCCGATATCGTGGCTGCCTTGGCCAAGGCGTCGGAGCGAAAAGGCGTGGTGGCAAAGTCCGTTGGCGACATATCGAGCGCGCTATCAAAGGCGGACATAGCGCTCGACTCAGTTTACGAGGCTCCGTTCCTCGCCCACGCCGCCATGGAGCCCATCAATTGCATGGCTCATGTGACATCTAATGGATGTGACATCTGGGTCGGCACTCAGATTCCGAGTATTGCCCAAATGATCGTCGCCGACGCGCTTGACCTCGAACCTGAGCAAGTACGCATTCACAATCATCTGCTCGGCGGTAGCTTCGGGCGCCGTCTCGAGGCAGATTTCATTCTGCAGGCGGCGCTGATCGCCAAGAACACTAAAGACCCTGTCAAAGTCATATGGAGCCGGGAAGAAGACATTCAGCACGACATGTACCGCCCATACTATTATGACCTCATCAGCGCCGGGCTTGATGCGGAGGGCACCGTTGTCGGATGGAAGCATCGCATTGTGGGTTCATCAATTATGGCTCGGTTTGCACCCGGTTCCGTCAAGGACGGTGTCGATCCCGACGCTGTAGAAGCTGCTTCGGATTTGATATACGATATACGGAATTTTTACGTGGACTACGTTCGTGAAGAGCCGCCCGGAATCCCGACGGCTTTCTGGCGAGGTGTTGGTCCAACGGCTAATGCGTATGTTGTCGAAAGTTTTGTCGACGAATTGGCGGCCGCTGCGGATAAGGACCCGGTCGACTTTCGCAGGGGCCTGTTGGCCAAGAACCCGCGCGCGCTGCACGTCGTAGAGCGCGCTGCCGCGATCTCCGCCTGGGGCACTCCACTCGGCGCCCGCAGGGGCCGCGGCATCGCCTTCCTTCATGCCTTTGGCACCTACCTCGCGGAGGTCGCAGAGGTGAGCGTGGCCGATGATGGACAGGTGAGCGTCGACCGCGTGGTGGCTGCGGTAGATTGTGGCCTCGTTGTCAATCCAGATACAGTCGAAGCACAGCTGCAGAGCGGCATCATTTTTGGTGCCACCGCAGTGCTTTGGGGTGAAATCACTCTGAAAGATGGTCGCGTGGAGCAGTCAAATTTCGACAGCTACAGGATGCTGCGCATTAATGAGACGCCGGTTATCGAGACTGAAATCGTCAAGAGCACCGCGAAGCCTGGAGGTCTCGGCGAGCCGGGCACATCGGCGCTAGCGCCGGCCGTTCTGAATGCAGTGTACGCGGCAACCGGCGTACGCCTGCGCAAACTTCCGATCAAGCCAGACTTATTAAAAGCTTAGGGCGCGCGTTTTGCGCACGCTACTGTTGGCAGCTGTGTTCGACCTGTCAACACCTGGGCCGCCCCTGTCCATTGCAGACCGATGTATTTCAGGAGTGCTAACCAAGATCGACCGGTGCATCGGATGCCCAAATTTTTCAGCGCACGAATTACGCTTCACTCTTGAGGGCCCTAGGGCGGCAGACTTTGAAAGATCAAAATCCAGTTGAGGCGGCGCGCCGTTGGCTTGAGAAACACGACCGCATTGCGCTCGCCACCGTCGTCTCCACCTGGGGTTCAGCGCCGGTGCCAATTGGCGGTCAGCTTGCCGTTGCCCCGGGAGAACACTTTGCCGGTTCTGTCTCGGGAGGCTGCGTCGAAGCCGACGTTATCGCCGAGGCCGCCGAGGTAATGGCCGGGGGACACGCCAGACTTCTGAGTTTTGGCGTCACCGATGAAATGGCCTGGCTGGCTGGCCTGCCCTGCGGCGGCACTATAAAGATTTTCCTTGAGCCGCTCGAGGCCAGACCGGACTCCGCTTTCCTGGATCGCATCTTGGACGCGCAACGTTTGCGCCAAACGCTCCTCGTTTCGATTGACGTTTCAACAGGTTCACGCGATGTGCTTGAGGAAGGCTCGTTGTTGCCGCCGGCGGCTGCCGTATGCCTTCGCTCGGGAAAGAGCCGATTGATCGAAACACACGATGGCGGCAATTTTATTCAGGTGTTCCTTCCGCCTGTCCGCCTTGTCATCGCAGGCGCGACGCACATTGGGCAGGTACTGGCTAGTTTGGCACGCGAAATTGGTTACGACGTTGTTGTCGTGGATCCGCGTGGGGCGTTCGCAACGGAAGACCGCTTCGCTGACACTAAAATCGTGAATGAGTGGCCCAAAGACGCAATGGCTACGCTGGGGGTTGATGCGCGCAGCGCGATAGTAGCGCTAACGCACGCCGAACACATTGACGACGAGGCGCTTTCGGCCGCGCTACGCTCTCCGTGCATTTACATCGGTGCCCTCGGGTCTAAGCGGACGCAGGCGAAACGCGTAGAGCGTCTCGAGAACGCAGGATTCTCCGAAGTCGAGATGGCACGCATACATGCTCCGGTCGGACTTGCAATCGGCGCGCAAGGTCCCGCCGAGATCGCCGTCTCGGTTCTAGCTGAGATCGTCAAGGTCGTGCGGGGGGTCGAGTGACGAGGACGCTCGGCGCCATCGTGCTCGCGGCGGGTGAGTCGAAGCGCTTCGGACCCAAGAATAAGCTGCTGGCGGACGTTGGTGGCGATCCGCTCATCCGGCGCGTAGTGCGCGAGGTTAGCCACAGCAAAATCGACGACATCGTGATCGTAACCGGTTGCAACGAGTACCAGATCACTTCAGCGCTCGCGGGTCTTTCCGTGCGCTATGCTTACAACCGAAATTGGCGATCAGGCATGGGCACTTCAATTGCCGCTGGCATTGCAATGCTTCGCGCAGGCGTTGATGCAGCCTTCGTGGTGCCAGGCGACATGCCGAGAATTAGCACTTCCTTGCTTAATCAACTTGCCGAGGTTTTTGAAACGAGCCTTCGGCAAGAAATCGTTTTCCCAGAGACGGCGCAGGGACAGCAGCGCAACCCGGTACTATGGCCCCGGCGATTTTTTCTCGAGCTAATGGAACTATCCGGTGAGGTGGGGGCTAAGAAGCTGCTGCAAGCCCGGTCCGCCGAGTGCCGGGCTGTTTCGATCGTCGACCCGTGGGCTCTCAAGGACATAGACACTCTTGCCGACCTCGAAGCTATGCGGGCACGAGAGTAAACTCTTTCGCCGTCTTGGGGGTGGGAATTATCGCCCATCGCATACGGGCACAGTCCGCCTTTAGATCTCTCGTTTCCGGGCCGCGTCCCTTCATGTTTTCAAAGCACAAGCGGAACAGCCCTTCATGATCGTTACTTGGCGACCGGCATGGAGAATTCCGCGCCCTTGGCGATTGATGAAGGCCAACACTACCGAGCTATGCTTTGGGTCAGTAGCGAACCTTGCTCGCTGCAAGCGGAATTCTCCACTCCACATCTGGTTGAGTGATTGGGGATGGTGCATGACTCTGAACGGTTCAAAAGCTTACCATTCGGAAAAGAGAGATCTCCGTCGACAGGGGTGCTGAGAAAATATGAAATTCGGAACATCGGCGCTTGATGTCTTGGCGAGCTTTCGTACCGCCTGGCAATTTCAGTGGCCATTTCTGGTCGCACACCTGCTGGTTCGACTGCTTGTGCTGGCGGTAATCACACCGCTCACAAGCCTACTACTGTCGTTGGCTATCGCGACTAGCGGTCAGAGCGCGTTGACCGATCAGGATATTGCCTATTTCCTGCTTACTCCGGTTGGTCTGGTCGCCGCAGTTGTCATTCTCTGTCTGCTCATCGTCGGCGCAGTTCTTGACGTAGCCCTCATGACTAGCATCCTTCGCACGGATCAGAAGACCACTGTGGGTGTGATCGGTCACGGCCTGCGGTTCATCATCTCTCATTTTGTCGCGTTAATGAGCTTCAGCCTGCGACTGATCATCCGTATTTTGCTCATTGCAGTTCCATTCTTGATCATCGCGGCCATCGTTGCCAAGCTCTCATTTACGCAGCATGACATAAATTACTATCTGACTTATTGGCCGACGGACTTTGTGATTGCTGCATCTATCATCGCGGTGATCGCCCTGGCGCTGGCCATTGTTCTCATCCGACAGCTTTCTAGCTGGGCTGTTGCGCTTTACTTCGTTTTGTTCGAGAACCAACCAACCGACACGGCGTTCGGAAACAGCGCCCGGAGGCTGTCGGGACACAAGAAGCAGCTGGTTATGAGTCTGGTCGCGTGGGCCGTCGCGCGGAGCATTCTCGGCCTTACGGTTGCAGCGATTGCGGGCGCATTATTCAATATTGTCCCCAGCTTGTTCGGAACGGATCTGCGTGGCATTGCTACTGCCACCATTTTTCTGCTGCTTCTTTGGGCATTAGCAGACGCCTTTGTGGACGCCCTTTCAAATGGTGCTCTATCGGACCTCTTGTACCGTCTTTACGTTCTCGTGTCGCCAAACGCTGCCCTTACGACGAAGACCGAATTGGGTGTCGGTGACCAGTCCTCCCGCGCTTCTGTTCCCACGCTGGCTCTCATTGTCTTTGCCATCTTGGCCTTGGTTGGAGGCATATTCGCTGGCGGCAGGCTGCTTGAGAATATTGGTGCTACGCGGACAGTGGAGATTATCGCGCATCGCGGAGCCGCCGGTAGCCGTCCAGAGAATACATTGGCAGCAATAAATCAGGCGGTCGATGATCGCGCTGACTGGATCGAGATTGACGTTCAAGAGACGGCTGATGATGTAGTGGCCGTAGCCCACGACAGCGATTTTATGAAACTTGCAGGAGTTGATCTCAAGGTATGGGACGCGACCATGGCAGATCTCGCCGAGATCGACATCGGAAGTTGGTTCGACCCCGCCTATTCAGGCGAACGCACACCCACCTTGCGCCAAGCACTTGAGGCCGTGAAGGATCGTGGCAAGGTTCTTATCGAGCTCAAATACTATGGTCATGACGTCGATCTTGAATCGCGCGTCGCGCGCATCGTGGAACAAGCGGGAATGGTGAGCGACGTTGCTGTGATGTCGCTAAAGTATGACGGTATACGCAAGATGCAGGGCCTCCGACCCAATTGGCGTTATGGGGTTCTGGCGGCGACGGCGATCGGTGATCTGGCTGCACTTGAAGCAGACTTCCTGGCGGTAAATACCGGCCAGGTCTCATTGCAGCTGATCAGGCGGGCCCATGCGCAAGGCAAGCAGCTCTATGTCTGGACCGTCGATGATCCGCTGACCATGTCGCGGATGATATCAATGGGCGTGGACGGCCTAATTACCAATGAACCCGCCCTGACCAGACAGGTAATGGAAGCGCGCAATCAACTCACCACCTATCAACGATTGGCACTGTGGCTGACCGACCGCTTCCGCTTAGGTAACTTCAAGCTCGTTGCCGAAGAAGCAGATGCGTAAGCGTTACGCAGGGGCGCTTGGATTTTTTGTTATTTTTTGCTTGGTAGCGCTCGCAATTCTGTTCAGAAAAGATATCGTTCATATTCCCACAGCCAAGGTCCAACGCGATTTTGAACTGTCGGCCCACCGCGAGCTCATCCAGTCATTTAGAAGAAACGGTCGAAGTCCTGACGTCTTTACCACCGATGGGTGCAGCGGCGGTCTTTCAAAGGCGTGGCGGACGGTTTCCGATCGTTTTTCAGCCTTCGCCAAGGCTCATGAGAAAGCTCCACCGTGGGAGTCCTGCTGTGTTATCCACGATCGATCTTACCATTCCGCAGGAGGAGCTAACGAGGCGCACGAAAGTTATGCTTTGCGACTGTCTGCCGACCAAGCCTTAAGGGAGTGCGTATTGGACACGGGACGCAAGCGTTCAGCCGATCTATCCGTCAAGTATGGTTTGTCCGAAGACCAAGTTCACGGAGCCTACCAAGCAATAGCCAACGCAATGTTTGATGCGGTTCGCATTGGCGGGCTCCCCTGCAGCGGGCAAGCATGGCGCTGGGGGTATGGATATCCGCATTGCCCGAGGACGGCGGACAATTGATATTCTGCAATGATCGCGATGAGTCATCAGCAGACGTCCTCGTTGCTCTCGATTTGCGTCCGCTAAATACCACAAGCGAGATCTTGCGATCTGACTGACTTAGCGCTTGAGTGTCACTAGCATCGTTCCGCAAGTCGTATACGCTGCGCCCTCACTGGAGTCGCCATGTGGTCTCGCCTGTTATTCCTCGCGCTGCTTTTGCTGCCCGGTCCGGCCCTGGCCGGTGCCGCGACGACCGTCGCGGCCCTCGCCCCGTCGGGGCTGGTGCTCGTGATGGACGCCGAGGGCAAAGAGCTGGTGGCCCAGAACGCCGACAAGCCTTTCGTCCCAGCCTCCGTCACCAAGATCGTAACCGCCTGGCTGGCGATGGAGGTCTTGGGTAGCGACTACCGCTTCAAGACCCGCTTCTACCTGGATGATGACCGAGTGCTTTATGTGCGCGGCGGCGGCGATCCTTTCTTGATCTCCGAGGAGCTGGCTCTGCTCGCGCCTCAGCTGGTCGCCCGGATCGGCAGGGAGCCGATCACCGGCATCGTGCTCGACGCGAGCTACTATCCTACCGATCTCCGCATCCCGGGCATCGAGGACACGAACGAAGCCTACGACGCACTGAACTCAGCCCTCGCGGTGAACTTCAACACGATCCACGCTGTGCGCAGGGGCAAGACCGTCCGCTCCGCCGAGAAGCAGACTCCGATCACCCCGCTGGCGATCAGCCAGTTCAGGGCACGGGGGCCCAATGGCCGTAGCCGCATCAGCCTCGCCCAGGACCCCGCGGTGAGCCTGCAATATGCCGGTGAGTTGCTCGCCGCGTTCATCGAGCGGGCAGGCGGGAGCGTGAAGGGTGAGGTCACAGTCGGATCCGTGCCGGAAGGCCAAGAACCGGTCTACGTGCACAACCAGTCGCGCGCGCTCTCGGAGATTCTGACCCAGATGCTCCTCGGCTCGAATAACTACATCGCCAACCAAGTCTTTCTGGAGATCGGCGCGCAACGTCTGGGCGGACCGGTCAGCCTCGATAAGTCGCTAGAGGTCGCGAACGGGCTCCTTTCAGAGCACAACCTCACTGGGGCCATTCACCTGGAAGAGGGCTCAGGCATAAGCCGCGGCACAAGCTTCACGGCGCGCGGCCTCGCCCAATTGCTCCACCTATTCGCGCCACACGCCGACCTGCTCAAAGGCCGGCGCAGCTCCAAGTACAAGACCGGCACGATGAGCGGAGTCCGCACTCTGGCGGGCTACGCAAAAACCGCAAAGCACGGGCAGGTGCGCTTCGTGATCTCGCTCAGAGGCAACACCGGCGCTATGCGCTTCCGGCTACTAAGGGCTATCGAGCGCGGACTATAGCCAGCAAGCCAAATTTCTCTCGCTTGAAACATGGCGGTGACACGGAAACTCTGGACTATCAACGGCCTCGCCACCGAGCTTGGCAAAGGGCATTGTCAGACAAACCTGAACGAGCGTGCGATGGGTGCTGGTCTGAAGCGTTCAAGCCGCCAACTGACGCCATTCCGCGAATGCGGCAGCGCGGTTCTGTTTGAAGATGTCGCGGGGGTTGAGGTGACGGTCGTGGTTGAAGTGGTTGTGGATTGATGCGTGGGCGGCGGTGAATTTCTGTAAGGTCCTTACGGCCCTAAATCTCTGCATCGCTCGTTCTCGTCGTCGGAACGGCTGGTGGGAATTCTCAGCCCGATTGTTGAGCCACCGACCGCACTCCTGGTTGGCGACGCTGCCGATTGTTTTCATCGCCCATCTGTACGACCGAAGCCGGTCTGTTATGATCGAATGTGGTCGGCCATAGCGCTTCATCGTGCGCTTCAGGAATTTCAGCGCAGCCCTGCGATCTCGGCGCTTCGTCACGAAGACCTCAAGCACCTCGCCTTCGTGATCTACCGCACGCCAGAGATAATGCGTCTCTCCATTGATCCTGACGAACACCTCGTCCAGGTGCCAGCGCCATTGCGAAAATGACCGATGATGAAGGCGTCGTTTCCTGGTCGCGGCCGCAAACATCGGACCGAACCGGTTCCACCAGTACCGAACCGTCTCGTGGCTGATGTCGATGCCTCGCTCGAACAGAATATCCTCAACCTATCGAAGCGTCAGCGGATAGCGGATATACATCATCACCACGAGGCGGATCACCTCGGGCGAGCTGTTGAAATAACGGAAGGGATTGCGCCCCACCGGAGGCTAAAAAACCTCGCCAGGTGGCTCAAGCCAATTTACTCTGACAATGCCCAATGCGGTCCTTGTTCATCCAGGAGCTCAAAGCAATGGATAAATCTTCACGGTCCAATCCCATGTTGGTCGGTGAGAATGCTCGCCAGAGCGACGTGAACCAATCTTGGGAACAGGACAATCAAGCATGGTGGGACTGGTACGTTACCCTGGCGGAGAATGAGAGCCATTCAACGAATGATCTCGTTGATGTGGCTCCGCTTCCGGCGATCGACCTTCCCAGCGATGCAGACATCGCCGACGAACTCAACACGCTTTACCAGTTAACTCCCGACAAGTGCGAAGCCTTTCACCGTGACGGATTCATCAAGCTGCCAAACGTCCTTTCACTGGGCGCCATGGTTCGTTTGCGTCAGGAACTGATCGCAATCCTATGCGAGAACTTCGATACCACTCTAGACGGCGGCGCAAAGGATCGTTTTCTGAGCCTGGAAATGGTCTGGCTGGAAAATCCGCTGATTCGGTCGTTTGTCTTGAGTCCGCGTATAGCGAAAATTTCTGCCGATCTCTTGGACGTCTCGCGCATTCGCCTCTACCACGACAACGTTCTGTCAAAGGAGCCGGGGTGTGGACGAACTCCCTGGCACTACGACGATCATCACTTTCCCCTGGCCACCAACGCCGTCGTGACGGCGTGGATCCCGGCCCAGCCGATCCCGCGTGAGATGGGCCCCTTGGCTTTCGCCAAGCCTCTTCAGGTCTTCGAACTGGTCAAGGACATTGCATTCAACAAGTTTGATACGAGTTACGACCGGCAAATCGCGGATGTATTTCGACAAAACAACGTAGAGGTCGAGGCAGGGCCTTTCGCGAGCGGCGAGGTCAGTTTCCACCACAACTTGAGCTTCCATACCGCGGCAGGCAACCGGACGCGCCAAAGCCGCGTCGTTCTCGCAAATACATACTACGCTGACGGCGCGCGAGTACTCGATCAACCGACGATGGTCTCGGGAGATTGGCAGAAATTCATCCCAGGTGTCAGACCTGGCGAGATCGCTGCCAGTGATCTTAACCCGATCTGCTGGCCGACGGAGGGATAAGCTTGTGTCAGAAACGTTCGAGCGCAGTTGCGCGCATTGGAGCGAAGCCCGGCGCCGTGAGATGGACCATTTCTATGCCCTTGCGTCTATCGATTATCGGCATCTAGCTGAAGCCTTCGATTGGAAGAGTTGGCTGGAGTCACGCCAAGCCGACGTCGGCGACCGGCAATTGAAACTGCTCGATGTGGCTTGCGGTTCAGGCAAGTTTCCCGTGGCCTTGTCACAATATGCTGATCTGGCTAGCTCCAGTATCAAGCCCATCGATTACGCGCTGCTTGATCCATCCGCATTTTCCATTGCAGAGGCGCGGCAAGCTCTGCCAGAACCGTTCGAAGCCGGAGCCGAATACGAGACCACGCTCCAAAGCTTCACTTGCCCAGAGAGTGCGTTTGACGTCGTGTGGGCGACGCATGCGCTATATGCAATCCCCGAGGCAGAGTTGATGGGCGGACTGAGCCGCTTCCTCACCGCACTCGGTGGGTCCGGCTTCATTGCGCACGCTAGCGCCGCCGCGCACTATCTTCGGTTCTACAAATTCTATCTGCAAGGTTTTAAGAACGGCGAGGGCGTTCCTTATTCTAGTGCGGAGCAGATCATGGCAACTCTCGATAGGCTCGGGGTTAGGTACGACGCGCGGGAGATCGTCTATGAAAACGGCGCTGCAGATGACGCAGTCGAGCAGATCGAAGGCTATCTCCAACGCTGTATTTTCGACGACACGATCGACCTAGCCCAGATGATAACGAACCCGGTCACCGGGCCCTTTCTGCGAAGCTGCCACCAGAATGGCCGCTGGAGATTTTCGCAGCGGGTAATGATGATCTTCATCTGCACTTAAGTCGTCGCACGTGAACGGCCGGGGGAGGTGCCATCGTGCCTGCCGCTCGTTGGACAGAAATGTATGGTACGAATCATTGTCCAGCGATCCAATCGTTGACTGTCGGTATCGCGGTTTTATCGACTGCGTGCGCCCCAGACGTGATGGGCTGGCTGATCGGCGCGGCCGTTGGCCTCGAAACAGCAGTATCTAATTTTTTGCGGCTATATATTTATCTGCGCCCTGGGTTTCGTGCTCGTGCTTCGAAGCCTTTGACGCCCTCGTCTGCCTCCTTCCTGGGTCACTCCGTAATGCGCGAATTGAAACACCGAGTTTCAGACTTGCTACAACCAATCATTGGAAACTAACGGCCATGACTCAAGCGCCGAGTGTCATCACCTGCTGGACGCGCAGCCTTGAGCGCGGTGACAAGCCGACCCACGCCCATCTGCGCGACCACCTTTTAGCCGTGCACAAACATCGTGCTGGATTTACAGAGTCGTGCGCATGGAGCTGTCGGGATGAACGCGGCCGTAACAGTTATGAACTCCTAACTGAAATGCTCGACCCACGTCAGCACAAACGCATCATGGATCTTGCATGTGGAAGCGGCGTGTTGCTCGAGCTCTGTCTGCAGCGTTTTGGCACCGAAGTTTCGTTAGTCGGCGTGGATATGAGTGCAGATGAGCTGAGGTTGGCACGGCAGCGCCTCCCCGGTACGGGCATCGATCTCTACGAGGGTGTCGCTCAGGATCTGCATTTTATTGCCGACGGCACGATCGATCTGATCTTCTGTCACTGGGCGCTGACCCTAATGGATCCAGTTATCTCTGTCCTGCACGAGGCGAGACGGGTGCTCGCGAGGAACGGGACCTTTGCAGCCATCATCGACGGCGACCCCGTCACCGCGCCTGGGTATGCCGACGTTCATAGCCTCATCTACGAGTGGGTGCAGCGCCGGTACCCTGAGTACGGGACCTTTGAACTTGGGGACGCGAGGGTGCGGACCAAGAAAGCACTTCTTGAGCTTGCCCGGGAGGCATTCACTGGTGCGCACATCGAGATAGAGCCGGCGGTCCTGCGATTATATGCATCGCCAGCGATTCTTGCACGGGAGGTCGCGGGCTTCTTCTACGCTTCGTTCGTCTTGTCTGCACCGGATCGCAGCCGGATGCTGGAAGAACTTGCAGCAACTTTCCAAGCTGGAGGGCTTGAAGATCAAGGTTGCTTTGAAATGCCGGTGAACCGGCTGGTTATTCGCCGGCCGATTTGAGGCCCGCCACTGTGCAATCACTTCAACCACGACCGTCACCTCAACCGCCGCGACATCTTCAAACGGCTTTGTCACGTTGTTGGCGTTCAGTTGCGGTGAAGGTGTTGTCACATTAACCGCCACCGCGCGAGCTTTGGCGGTCGGATATTGTGGTTCATGCCGCCGCTGCTGCTTGCCGCCATTGCTCCGTCGCCTCGGCGCGGAACTGGCGGAGTGTCTTCCGGGAAATCAAATGACGTTGCGTGTAGAAGGTGTTGTAGATGGCGGCGTGGGTGGAGAGGAAACGTTGCGCTGAACTGGGCGATTTGAAGCGCTGCATTCGTCGCTCTCGTTGTCGAACCGGCAGATGGGAATTCTCCGCCCGATTGTTTTTCCTGCCACCGAAATCATGCCGCTTCAATAAACCGAGATCGCCCAACGCAGCACCGTAAGATGGCAATTTGTCGGTGACGAAGGCATCAGGGACGAAGCCCTGGTTTTTGAGCAGCTTTCTCATCAGTTTCAGTGCCGCTCTCTTGTCCCGCCG
>Ga0316192_10000205_pt1 | contig 41420 bp, 40 predicted proteins | sample MerIslwburrow_MG_FD_204931 | JGI IMG/M metagenome (GOLD analysis project Ga0316192, IMG submission 204931) | Coastal sediment microbial communities from Maine, United States - Merrow Island worm burrow | ecosystem: Environmental > Aquatic > Marine > Coastal > Sediment | place: USA: Maine...
AGTAAGGCTTCCCGGACTCTATATCGCGCTTGCCGTGGTTCTCGCCGGCCTCATCCATGTTGTGGCCGTGCTCACGCTGCCCGTGCTGGCGCCGCGCGATGCGCATGCAAGACTGGCGGCTCTCGGCACGGTCAACACAATCATTCAATTGCCGACGGTGACCCCAGGACAGCAGGTCATGCCAAATATGGCACCCGATGTTCGCTATGCGGTTTGCCTGTTCGATCTTTCAGATGGTCCCGTGCGCCTTCGCGCGAGAATTCCCAACGAGCTTTGGCTCATCGCGTTCTACACGCCGCTCGGCGAGAACTTCTATACGGTCATCGGTGCCGATATGAAGCGGGCGGATGTCGATCTGATCGTGACGGAAAAAGACCAGCCAGTCCCCGATGTCGGGGTCGATTCGACCGAGACCTTCGACAATGTTGTGGTGGTCAGCTCACCGGTCACAAAAGGTGTTGCCTTGATCCGCGCCCCATTGGCCGGTCCCAGCCGCAGCGCCGAGGCTGAACGTGCGCTGAAAGCGACCTATTGCGGCACGCGCAAGAGTGGACCCACCATCTCAAGCCCGTGATTTCGTGCGGGCGCCCGGAGACGGCTCAATGCTGTCCGGCAGGACCTGACGATCCTCGCTAGCGGTGTCATGACGTTCTATGCGGACACCTGGGAAGATGATGATCTCACCAAGTGCACCCTCGACCGGCTTCCCATTTGGGACAGCAGTATCCTCGGTCACGCGGAATTCCAATATGGTCGCCATTTCAGGTCTCCACGGCTTGCCTCACGCGGTGCGCACACAACGAAGCGCCCAACGCGCCTTTCCTCAAATAGGACCCCGTCAGGGTTAACGAACCACTAACGGCCTTGGCACCCTTCAAAACTGGATCAGTGTTTCGCCGAGAAAGTGCCGTCCCTGCTTGTCCTCAACGGCGAGGACCCAGAGGTCGGAATCGAACTCGGCCTGCCGCTCCAGATAAGCGCTGACAGCCTCCTCGCTCACTGCGCGCCCCTCAAGACAAGGGACCCAGAAGCGGTCGTTATCGGAGCGCGCGACGCCCGTCGGAGCCGGCCCGTAAAGATTGAACGTACCGTCCAGCTTGTCGACCGAGATAAAGATTGCACCCGCTTCCACGTGTCCCCGGCGGACGACGATCGCGGGCACCGCCTCGCTTGCGCAGCGACGTATGTAGGCACTCACCCAAAGCTGGCTTGTCAGGCGCATGAGGCGGCCCTTCCCATCGGAACGTGGCTGCGAGGGCAATTATTACGGACGTGAAGCGGTCTTGGCAAAGTCCCGGCCCGTTACGCGTTGGAACTCGGCCAAGAGTTGCGGCGTGATCGTTCCGGTCTGCATCATGCTGCGGTCGCGTTGGAAAGCGCTGACCGCGCGAGCCGTATTCTCGCCCCAGGCCCCGTCAATTGGGCCGGGTGCGTATCCAAGCTCTGCGAGAACTTGTTGCACCCGAATCACGGTTCCATCCTCACCTGCATTCGCCGCAATACTATCGGTCGCGACCACGGCCCCGGTCGCATCTGAGACCGCGATCGTGTCCCCTAACAAGATTTGGCGCAAAAGATCATCGCTCGGAAGGCCCGTGACAACGAGGCCCTCACGGGTCTGAAACGCTGAGATCGCGGCGCGCGTCTTATTAGACAATTGACCGTCGACCGGTCCTACGTCGTAGCCCCGCATAGCGAGCTCGCGCTGAACCGCTCTCACAACCAGCTGCGATTCGCCGCTAGTCGACGCCAAGGGCGGAAGGTCGGTGACAACCGCTGAGACCTTCCCACTTGCGGAAGGCGCCTTCGCATACTCGGTGATCGCAACGCCGGTGGATCCGGATGGCGGGCTCGATGGCTTCACGGACACGACTTGGGTCTTTCCATTTCCAGCCGCTACCGCAGGCCGTGCATCGGCCATACCGTGAGGTTCGTGCTCCTGCAGATAGAGCGCGTTATAGGTAATAATCGCGGTGAGAGCCAAAAAGCCCAAAAACAAAAGCCGCGCGGTGACGACGCCCATAGGTCCCAAGAAGTACTTCCCGTCAAAAAATAGAAGAGCACCTTGCGCTTCCTCTGCCCCATTTTGGCGTCGGAAACTAAAGAGTTGCTAAACGCGAAAAAACTCAGGCAGCGAAGACCGTCCGCTCGTCCAAGGGCGGAGCGATCAGCTTCGTTGCACCATCAAGCGGCAGGATAATGGATCCGACCGTTCCCTCGCCGAGCGTGCTGGTAAGTTTGAAAGCACCGCCGTGAAGTTGGGCCAGGCCACGCACCACCGAAAGGCCAAGCCCGGCACCCTCGTGACTCCGGTCATAGGTGCTCTCCGCCTGCACAAAAGGATTACCGAGGCGCGGCAGGTCCTCTTCGGCAATCCCGATGCCGTTATCCGAGACCGCGAAGACAACAGTGCCGCCATTAACCGAGGCCGACACCTTCACCCAGCCGTCAGCTTCGGTGAACTTAATGGCGTTTGAAATCAAGTTAAGGAGCATTTGCTTGCATGCGCGCTTGTCCGCGGCAAGCTCGGGGATATCGCGCGCGATATCGACTTTGAGCGAAAGCCCCTTGGTCTCCGCCGTATGCCGCATGATGTCGCAACACGATGTCACCAACGGCGTGGCCTCGAACGGCTCCTTCACGATAGTGAATTTGCCCGCCTCAATCTTCGACATATCGAGAATGTCGTTGACCACGCCCAGCAAATGCCCGCCGCTTTCGTGGATCAGCCGGGCGTAGTCGCGATAGCGCTCCTCGCCGAGCTTACCGAACAATTCCCGTTCAAGAATCTCAGAGAACCCAATGATTGCGTTGAGCGGTGTGCGCAGCTCGTGACTCATGCTGGCAAGGAACTGCGTCTTGGCCCGGCTTGCGCTTTCGGCCTCATGACGAGCTTGCCGCAGGACGGCCTCTTGCTCTTTGTACTCTGAGATGTCGCGTGTCGCGGCCACGACACCGGGCTTCCGGCGTCCTTCTGCTGGAGGCGCCGGCCGGCATCGCATCTCCACCCACAAATAGCGCGCAGACTCGCCAGCGCCGCCTCGGCGAAGTCGAAACTCCACTGCCATGGCCTCGGTCTCTGCCCGGCAGCGGCTGAGGGCCGACAGATATGCCGGCCGGTCGGCAACATGGACGTGCTCGAAGAGCCCATCGCCTAGGACGGCCGGAATAGGACCGCCAAGCAGATCCTGCGCGGCGCGAGAAGCAAACACCACCCGACCCCGCTCGTCGTGCAGTGTAATCATGTCGTTCACATTCTCAGCCAGCAGACGGTAGCGGTCCTCTCCGACACGAACGGCGTTTTCCGATTGCTTGTGAACAAGCTGCACCATCACCACGAGGCTGGCCGCATAGGCCATGGCGCTCGCAACTCCGAACAAGACAAATGCCGACGTCGCTATCGGAAGCGTCAACAGTGAAGGGTCCAATCCCGCAGCGCTTGAGAGCGCAAGGACCATGAGACTAAGCCCAGCTGCGCCAGACGCCCAGGCAACACTGCGGCGGTCCGTGCTGAGCCCGGCCTCCAGCGGCACCGCAACCAGCCAGGGGAGAAGCGCGGAAGACAAGCCTCCCGTCAACCAAGCGCAATAGGTCACGAGGCCCGCGAAATTCACCGCGGACACCCGATGGGCGCACGCGAACCGGCCTGTCTTAGACAGATAGATGGCAATCGCGATTGGCGATAACAGCCAAAGAAACGCAACGGCCCCCAAAAGCGAGGGCTTACCACCGACCACGAGATAGATCGGGAAGACGCATAGCGCCAGGGCGCCGCCCAGAAGGCGCGATGCAATAAAGGATTGGTGGCGCGCCAGCGTTAATGCGTCGCCCCGCGCCGACCCATGAACAAGCGATTGGAAGTAGGCAGCAAGCCCACGGATACTCTCACGGCTCAGCACAGGCATCTTCGGAGCGGTATGGCGCCGCCACGTCCCAGGATTGTCTTTGCGCCGGATTATTCGCCTGCCCGCTTAAGGAAAGCATAAAGCGGGCGCGAAGATGAGCACTCGGCCGTCTTTCGAAACAAACACAATCAGCCTGGCTCCGGACCTCCCCGATTTGATTCAAATTTTATGAAAATTTTCTTCGTAATATAGATTTATTTGAAAGAAGTATTTCTAACCTATTGCTAAATTGAGAGAGAATTTGCACACCGTTAGTAGAGCAAAACTTGATTTAAATTTTATCGATTTTTGGGAAAAGGCGTTATTTTGTTTGAGCTATAGTCTCTCGGCCTGAAGAAAACGCAGGCAAACGAGCGGTATAAAAATCAAGCCGCCATCAACAGAGGGGGCAACCCAATGATGTTTCTATTGAGGTCAGCTTTTTGGCTCGTCGTTTTGATCCTTCTGATTCCGACTGACGCGGCTCAGCAGAAGCAAATCTACGGGACAGCGCAAAGCGCCATGAATGACCTATCGAGCTTCTGCGACCGCAATCCACAGACATGCGCCTCAGGCCAAGACGCCTTCAACACCCTGGTGCGGAAAGCCCAGTATGGCGCTGACATGATCATGGCTCTGGTTGAGCAGCATTCCGGGAGCTTTGACGCTACCCATTCGGCGGCTGTGGCGCTGCCGTCTAACCAAGCTGCCCAGTCAGCGCCCGTGGCGATCCCGTCCAACGATAGTATCATGCCCGTCCCCTCGGCGGTTCCTCTTGAGCCCATGCCGTGGGAGCAGAGCACGTCGCAAAGCACGCTCAGCCCGCAAGATCTCGAAACAAACTGGGGCGGTCCAAGCATCTAATGGGTCGACGTGCAGCGGTTGCCGGGAGCAAGTTGGATTTTGCAGCTTGATCGGACCTGCCTCAGGTCACAGAGCGGTGTCCGTCTTGGCACCGACCCTCTACCAATAGAACCGCAGTCGGAATGGTTTGCCCTTTCCCTGCCACTGCGCGCCCTTTTGACGCTATTTTTCTGGCTCCCTATCGCCGGACCCCCAGCACCGAACTATAGTCAGCCAATGGACACGGTAACGAACACAGACATTCCTTCATTCGACCAAATTCTCTCTGACTTCGAGATGCTAGAGGACTGGGAGGACCGCTACCGCTATGTGATTGAACTCGGCCGGAAACTCGAGCCGCTTCCCGACCCCTTGAGAAACGCCGACACAAAGGTCCAGGGCTGCGTCAGCCAGGTCTGGCTCTCGACCACGGTGCATGATGAAGACGGTCCGCGGCTCACATTTGTCGGCGACAGCGATGCCCACATTGTCCGTGGACTGGTTGCCATTCTGTTTGCGATCTATTCGGGCAAAACAGCAAACGAGATTCTCGGCATCGATGCAGTGGGGACGTTAGGCGAGCTCCACCTCAACGATCACCTCACGCCACAGCGCTCTAACGGCCTCATGGCGATGGTGACGCGAATTCGCAAAGACGCCGAAAGTGCCAGAGTGAACGCCAGCTAGATCTTAGGACGTCAAGGTGCCTCTGCATCCTCAGAAGCACCGTCTATGCGCGGCCGGCAGTGCTCCTCGCCCCAATGGCGCACTCGTCGCCGCCGACCTCGCTCTTCGACGATGAGGCCATAATGCTTGGCGAGCCGCGTCAGCGCGATTTGAAGGACGACTTTCCCGGCGCGCTGTGGCCAGCCATTTTGTTTCTCCGCCTCTTCGAGCCCTTTGAGCTCGCAGCAAATATCGACAAGCACACCAGAGACTTCAGGACCCACGGCCGCGAGTGCCCCCATGACCCGGTCTTTGGCTGCGAGAACCTCGTCCCGTAGATCAGCGGCGCTTGCTGGTGCACCGCGCGCCGATTGCTCCTGAGGCGCGAGCGACGACCAATTGGCCGTTACGCGGGGGCTCATCTGCGCGAACCAATAATCGGCCCGCAAACGTTCCCCGGCCTCGAATTGCTGCTCACCGATAAGCGGCCGTCCGTTAAGATCCTTGCGGCTGCGCAGCCAACCGAGCGGGCTTTTTCCCTCATTCAGCAACACGGCCTGGCGCACACCGCCGAATTCACGCAGCTCGCTCTTGCGGCGATGATGCTGAGCGCGAAACGGCTCGTTTCCCTCTGCCTTGCTCCGCCGAACCCGCGCATGGCCCACATCTGTCAGAACCAACCGGCTTCCATCCCAGGCGAGCCAATCGTCAGCAATGCAAGCATCGATCATGCGGCGGCTCACCAGCCTGGACGGGCCTGTCCCGCCCGCCTCATCGATCAGTTGGAACCCGTGCCGACCATCTCTGGCAATGAAAGCACCGTCCGCGAGACGAGCAAGGAGCCAGCGTGTCTCAACCATAGAAGATGCAGCTGCCCGCCCTACCTGCCGCCCGCTCACACCAGCGTCCTGCGCCAAGACAACGCGCCGATCAGCGCAACCACGGCACATTCCAGCCGCTCCATACGCTTGTCGAGGTCGGGATCGTCCCGCCGGTCCTCCACGGCCTCGCAGGCATGGGCCACAATTGTGTGATCCCGAGAGAACAAGACGCCCACTTCCGTCATGCTCAGTCCACAGGCGACATGGGCGAGATACATGGCAACTTGCCTTGCGAAAGCAGCCCGAGGCGATCGACGCGTCGGCGCACGAAGATCGTTCGGCTCCACCTCGAAGACGAACGCCACGGCTGGATCGATCACCAGACGCAATTGGGCGCTGTTCCCAGTTCCTTCCGCGCGCCTGCCCGGCTCCTCGTTACTTTGCTCCCTGTGTACTGAACTCATCGACCCACACTCCCTTCTTTTTAAGATAGGCTTTTTGTCCTATTTCACTCTAAAGAGGAAGACGTGCGCGAGGATAGCAAAGAGCTTTAGGATGGAAAGGAGCGCCCGCCCTATGCCCCCTAAACCCCCGAGCCCCAATGCCGGTGCATGCCGGAGACGTCGCAAAGAGCAGGGATATCGCGCATGTCTTTTGGGCCTCAAGGCAAAGGGAAGCCGAAGCCGCCATCACTCCAGGGCAACGTAAACAGCCAGTTGCGCCTCCTGTCTCTCTGGCCCCATGAGATCTCCGACCGCTCGCAGCGCGGGCGTCTCCATGTCCTGACGTGCCTGCGCCGGGCCCTGCGGGCGGAAAAGCGGCGCGCGGCTTCCCGGCAGAAGCTATGATCTGACCCGGCACCTCGCCCTTTTCTGAGCACATCAGACAGAACGGGCCGCGCTCGCAATGATTGAAAAGCGCCCTATCCGAAGTGGTCGTAGAGCCGTGCGGGCGCAGCAGCCAGCTCATGTCGGGGATACTGGTACCGCGTGACCTCAGGAATTGGGTCTGCGTCGTCCTTGGGCGCCGCGACGTCGTGGACGAGGATTCGGTCCACACGGGTCCCGTCGTCCGACAACGGAAGGCGTAACCAGAAAAGCACGATATGCTCCCGCCCCTCGGTGGGGCCGTGAATAACGCCTTGGGCAGACACGGCCTCGGTTGCGATCCGCGCATGGACCTGGTTCCACGGCGCCGCACAACGCCCTAAAAAAACCTCGGACAAGCGAAGCCCTGTGATCTCCTTACCATAAATGTCCCGCAAGCGGGTTCCTGCAAGACGGAAAAGCCCCTGATCGAAGCCTTCGCGTAGATCGATCAGGCCAAGATGCGGGAGAAGATGAGGGACTTTGAGCGGGTCGAAATCGGCGCGCGCTGGCAGCGGCTTTTCGCCCGCGATTTCGAGCCAATAGTCAAAGAGCGCACGCTGTCCTAGCAGCGCCAACTGTGCCCGGAAGGCGCAATCGGACAGCATGTCGTCCCCCTCGCAAATTCGAATCCGCCCGCTCCCGACTATGAGCGCGATCGACTGTTACATGCAAGAGCGGGACAAAGTTTCCTTAGCTATCACAAGGGTTTGTGGCGTATCCGCCGAGAGCCACCCGATCTTGCGAAGTCACAGAAGCAATGCAATATCGAAGATGCAGCTAACGGCTGGAGGGGGACTCTTTACCAGCCTTTAGCGGCGGCGCTGTCCCAGCCCCATGCGCTTGGCAAGATCCGAACGGGCTGCCGCATAGTTTGGCGCAACCATCGGGTAATCATGCGCCAAGCCCCACTTCTCACGATATTCTTCCGGGGAAAGATCGTAGTGAGTCCGCAGGTGCCGCTTAAGTGACTTGAACTTCTTGCCATCTTCCAAGCAGATGATGAACTCCGGCGTCACCGATTTCTTGATTGGGACGGCAGGTCTCAAATCCTCTTTGGTCGGCTGACCGCTCCTGCTGGAGGCTTTGCTCAAAGCATCGAACACATTGTGGATAAGGGCAGGCACATCTGCAGCCACTACAGTGTTGTTGCTGACATAAGCCGAGACGATATCAGCAGTTAGTTCAACGATTTCGTCTTTTTCCACAGTCGCGTCCATGATTTGGCTCCTTTTTTTGTTTCAGTCCCCATTTGAACGCATAAGACCGCGAATCAGCGGCCCTTTCCGAGCTTGCCGGACCCAAGTGACCTTGGAGATTCAACAAATTACGCCGTTTCTGTGACCTGAAACTTAAGTATTACGGACTTAAAATGCATATAGCTCAATGAAGTTCCAATACGTTGCTTCGTATAGCACTTATCGACAAAACCGCAACGGACTTTTGCTGACGAATTCTGCATCCAAATCACGGAAAGTGATGTGCACCGAGCATCTCTTCTGCTGCTTGAGTTTTCGCATCCCGCTTGCAAGGGCCGAAAACTCCGTATGACTCTTGTTTACAGAACTCTGAGTTGGCGCGTTTCTCAATCAAGCCTGCGTTACACATCTTCGAGAGCCGCGCGCGCATTCCTATATTATCGGACGGACAATAGGACGGCAGTTTGAGAAGGCATCATATGACTGACACCGACAAGACAAACGCCCCAAAAAAACCGCCCTCGACAGGCGATTGGCGCGAAAAGCTCACCCCCGAGCAGTTTCGCGTTACCCGTGAGCACGGCACCGAACGTGCTTTCAGTCATGCCTATCATGCGGAGAAGCGCGAGGGCATGTATCGCTGCGTCTGCTGTGGAACGGGTCTATTCAGCTCCGATACGAAATTTGATTCGGGAACGGGTTGGCCAAGTTTTACGGATGTTGCGGCAGCGGACACGGTGACAAAGCACGAGGACGACAGTATCGGCATACGGCGTGTCGAGGTGCGCTGCGCGAGCTGCGAAGCCCATCTGGGCCATGTCTTCCCTGACGGACCCGGTGTGACTGGCCTGCGTTATTGCATCAATGGATGCGCGCTTGAGCTTGACACAAACGGCGCGGACGGCAACACGACCAGCTGACGTCACACGATCACGAGTGCGCCTGAGCTTTGGCGCACATTCTCCCTCATACGCTCCATGCACGAGTAAGTCTCATGACCTTAGACGCAACTGCTATGCGGGGCCCACGCGCCGCTCGGCGTGCAGCGCACTCCCATCATCACGGCATCGACCGCACGGACGATCTCGCCTGGCTCCGCGCCGACAATTGGCAGGCAGTCATGCGCGACCCTGCGGTTCTGCCACAGGATATCCGCGCCCATCTAGAGGCCGAAAACGCCTACACGGCGGCAGAGATGGAGGATACCGCTGCGCTCCAAGAGACTCTCTTTGCCGAGATGAAGGGACGCATCAAGGAAGACGATTCGAGTGTGCCGGCGCCAGATGGTCCCTTCGACTACTACACTCGCTTCGTTGCGGGCGGACAGCAACCGCTTTTCTGCCGGCGGCCGCGCGGCGGCGGCGAAGAGGAAGTTCTGATTGACGGGAACAAGCTTGCAGAAGGCGAGGCCTATTTCCGCATCGGCCATGTGGCCCATAGCCCCGATCACAAACTGATCGCCTACTCGGTGGATATCAAGGGTTCGGAGTACTTCACCGCAAAAGTCATCGACGCCAAGTCCGGAGCCGTGATTGAAGAGTCTGTCACCGACAGTTGCGGCGGCTTGGTATGGGCGGCCGATGACAAGACGCTGCTCTATGTCTGGCTCGACGAGGAGCACCGACCGCGAAAGCTGTTCGCGCACGGCGTCGGCTCAAGCACTGAAGACCGCTTGATCCACGAACAGGACGACCCTGGTCTTTTTCTCGATATCGGCGCGACGCAAGACTACAAATACCTTCTTCTCAGCACCCACGACCATGAGACCTCCGAGGTCAGCTTGATCGATGCGGCAACCCCGGATGCGGCGCCACGACTGGTCGCACCGCGTGAGGCCGAGCACGAATATTCGGTCTGTCACCATGAGGGCCGGCTGATCATCCTGACCAATTCCGGCGGTGCCGAGGATTTCCGCATTGTCGAGGCGCCAGCAGACGACACGGCGCCGGCGAATTGGCAAGAGATCGAACCACACCGTCCAGGGCGGCTGATCCTCGACCTGGTTGCCTATAAGGATTTCCTCGTCCGGCTGGAGCGCGAAAATGGGCTGCCGCGCATCGTTATCCGACGATTCTCAGACTGTGAGGAACATGCCATCGATTTCGATGAAGAGGCTTATGCGCTCGGCATGAGCTATGGTTACGAATACAATACAAAGACCTTGCGCTTCACCTATGCCTCGATGACAACGCCGACGCAGACCTATGACTACAATATGGAGACGCGGGAGCGCGTCTTGCGCAAGACACAAGAGGTCCCGAGTGGCCACGACGCAAGTCTTTACGTCACCCGCCGTGTTTATGCGCCCACAAAGGACGGCGAGACAGTGCCGGTCTCCCTGCTCTACCGCAAAGACACGAAACTCGATGGCACTGCGCCGCTGCTCCTCTATGGCTATGGCTCCTACGGCGTCACGATTCCCGCCGGGTTCATGGCGAACGCGCTCTCGCTTGTGGATCGCGGCTTTGTCTACGCGATCGCCCATGTCAGGGGCGGCAAGGAGAAGGGCTTTGCCTGGTACAAGAACGGCAAGCGCGCGAAGAAGGTGAACACCTTCACGGACTTTATTGCCGCGGGAGAATATCTGGCTGCGGAGAAGATCACATCGCGCGGGCTGATCGTTGCCCAAGGCGGCAGCGCGGGCGGCATGCTGATGGGGGCCGTGGCCAACATGGCACCGGACCTCTTCCTCTGCATCATCGCCGAAGTGCCGTTCGTTGACGTACTCACCACGATGCTCGATTCAAGCCTGCCGCTAACGCCGCCCGAATGGCCCGAATGGGGCAACCCCATCGAGAGCGCGGAGGACTACCGCACAATCGCCGCCTATTCGCCCTATGACAATGTGGCGGCGCAAGCCCACCCTAATATCCTGGCAGTCGGCGGCCTGACGGACCCGCGCGTCACCTATTGGGAGCCGGCAAAATGGATCGCAAAGCTCCGGGACGCCGACACAGGCGACAACCTCATCCTCCTCAAGACAAATATGGAGGCGGGCCACGCGGGCGCCTCGGGACGGTTCGACCGGCTCAAGGAAGTCGCATTCTCATACGCTTTCGCGCTGAAACTGACGGAAAGCGTATAAGTTTTTTGTCAGTCTCCAGTTTCCTGGCAAACGCATCCCAAAGAGCAAACGTCCCCTAGGCGGACCCAAGCCATTTATGCCAATGTCCCGCTCATGCTGATCTCTCGCGACAAATCCCAAGTTCTCATCGTCGATGTTCAGGACAAGCTTCTGGACGCAATCTCTGGCAAGGACCGGGTGATCGACCGCTGCGTGCGCCTTGTGCTCGCCGCCCGCAGGCTCGGCGTTCCCATCACCTTATCGGAACAATATCGGCAAGGTCTGGGCCCCACTAACGATTCGGTCCGCGATGCCTTCGCCAATGACGGGTTTGTCGCCGACAAGACCGAGTTCTCTTGTATACGCAATGCCATGCTGCGCGAGCGGCTGCACGACCTCCGCAGAGCGGGCCGATCGCAAGTCGTGCTCGGCGGGGTCGAGGCCCATGTCTGTGTAGCCCAAACCGCCATGGACTTGGAGTCCCAGGGCTTCGAAGCCTTTGTGGTTGCCGATGCCGTAGGCAGCCGCGCCAAGACGAGCATGAAGCTCGCCCTCGCGCGCTTGCAGAAATCGGGTGTCGACATCGTCGACAGCGAGATGGTGCTGTTCGAATGGATGGAACGCGCCGGCACACCCGAGTTCAAGGCGCTCCAGGCCCTCATCAAATAGCACCCAAAGCCGTTTCCTCACTTCAAAAAACCCATGAACGCGGTCTGCAAGTGCGGTTCAGCCTGCGTTCAGGTGGAAAGACGCAAAGTCCAAAGCGTCAGATCCCTGTAGCTGATGTAGCGAACCTTCCTCGGCACCGGGCGTGGAGTTCAGGGGCTCCACGTCCACCCCCTCATCTCCTCACAACCCGCACCAATTCCCGCCCCCGCTTGCGTCGCTTTCGGGGAGGCATTAGCTTCGCGCTCGACTTCCCTGTTCACCCACATCGCGCGGAGATCCGAAAGTGGCATTCGAACTCGCACCCCTCCCCTACGCTTACGATTCGCTGCAGCCCTTTATGTCGGCAGAAACGCTGGAGTATCATCACGACAAGCACCACAAAGCCTATGTGGACAATCTCAACAAGCTGATCAAAGACACCGATTACGAGGGCAAGGACCTCGAGACCATCATTAAGGAGAGCTACAGCAAAGATGCCGGGGTCTTCAACAACGCCGCTCAGAACTTCAATCACATCCAGTTCTGGCCATGGATGACCAAGGACGGTGGCGGCAAGAAAGTGCCGGGCGCTATTCTTGCTCTGATCGACCGTGACCTTGGCGGCTTCGACAAGTTCCGCGCCGATTTTCTGGCAGCCGGTGCGACCCAGTTTGGCTCAGGCTGGGCCTGGCTCACGCTCAAAGACGGCAAGCTGGAAGTGACCAAGACGCCCAACGGCGAGAACCCGCTCCTGCATGGGGGCTGGCCGCTGCTCGGCTGCGATGTGTGGGAGCACTCCTATTACATCGACTACCGTAACGCGCGGCCGAAATATTTGGAGGCCTGGTTCGACAATCTCATCAACTGGGAACATGTCGAAGAGCTCTATGCCCAGGCGCCTGGCGCTTAGCACGCAAGCCATCACACAAGCGGGTGCGGGCGCCTTTCGAGGCGCCCGTTTTCGTTTGGGCCTCCTCCCAAAACGTCCGCGTCTCTACCCAGGCTTGAGAGGACAATGTCCGCGAGACAGGAGCGCCACGCCTCTTCGCCTTATGGTTGATGTCGAGATAAGATGAAGATCATAAGGGGAGTTCATCTTGGGGAGACAGATGTTATGGGGCGAATACTTTCGGCATGCCTACTGGAGACCTTTTTGGTCGCCGCGGGCTGTTCCACAAACAAGACGCTGACACCTACCGGAGGCAGCCGCTTAGATGGCACTGTCGAGATGAGCTACGAGATTGGCTCACTCCAGAAAGCCGAGATCAATATGGAACAGGGTCTCACCTCAGCCCGTGAGCGTTGTCGAGCGTGGGGCTACTCGGACGCGCAACCGTTCGGTGGAGAAAGGCGAACTTGCCAAGCATCAAACTCCTACGGCAGCATCCAGCACCTCGTGACGGTGACATACCAATGCCTAGGTGGAGGGCGACCGCGCTAAATGGCTAACTCTGAAATCTGTTGGCCAACAATCTAGGGATGGCTTAATCAAAAATCATTGTGAACAAAGCCGGAAGCTGACTTAAGCGCTGGCCCCGGCCATCGCTGTCTCGACAGCTTCGCTGGCCTCCAGCCAGCGGGCTTCCGCCACCTCGATCTCGCGCGTCAGTTGCCCTCGTTGCTTCATGAGGTCACTGGCCTCACGCGGCGCCGCCTCGACAAGCTTTGCATCGAGCGCATCGCGTTTGGCGGAAAAGTTCTTCATGTCGGATTCTGCTTGGGCGACGGCCTTGCGAAGCATTTTCGTTCGTTCCCGCGCATCCACCGCTGCCTTGCGCTTTTCCTTGCGATCAACTTTTTGGGCTGAAGCGCCGGCACCCTTCTTACCCTTGCTTTTGTTGGCTCTGCCCGCCCCCAGCACGCTGTCGCGATACTCGTCGAGACTACCGTCAAATTCGCGCACCCTGCCTCCCTCCACGAGAAGCAACCGGTCGGCAATCAGACCCAAGAGATGGCGGTCATGACTGACCACGATGACGGCACCGCCAAAGCCCACAAGCGCCTGAACCAAAGCCTCGCGCGCATCCACATCAAGATGATTGGTAGGCTCATCAAGAATCAGAATGTGCGGGGCATCGAGCGTCACCAGCGCAAGCGACAGCCGTGCTCGCTCTCCGCCTGACAACTGGCTCGCCGCCACGCTGACCTTGTCGCCGGAAAACCCGAACCGGGCGAGATGACCGCGCACTTCGCCAGGCTTCGCATCCGGCAATAATCGCTCCATGTGCTGAAGCGGCGTGTCTGCGGGGACTAAATCCTCAATCTGATGCTGGGCGAAGTAGCCGACGACCAGCTTTCCGCTCGCTTTGAGTTGCCCCGTCATGGGCGAGAGATCGCCCGCAAGCGCCCGCGCAAGCGTCGTCTTGCCGTTGCCGTTGCGGCCCACAAGTGCAATTCGGTCATCCGGGTCAATGCGCAGATTGATGCCCGACAAAACGGGCGTGTCCGGCACATAGCCGACCGCGACGTCTTCAAGCATCAGCAGCGGCGGCTTCATCTCTTTCGGTGATGGGAAGTCGAAGCTGAGCGAAGCATCGTCGTGAATATCGACAACAGGGGCCATGCGTTGCAGGGCCTTCAACCGGCTTTGCGCCTGGCGGGCCGTGTGGGCCTTGTAGCGCCAGCGGTCCACATAGGACTGCAACCTCTTGCGCCTGGCTTCTTGTTTCTCGCGGGCGGCCGCTGTCTGTGCTTGCCGTTCGGCACGCTGGCGTTCGAACTGATCGTAATTGCCCACATAGAGCGTCGTCTTGCCGTGATCCACATGAAGGATATGGCTCACGACATTGTTCAGAAGGTCGCGCTCATGGCTCACCACGATCAGATTGGCGCGGTAGGTCTTGAGAAACGATTCGAGCCAGAGCGCAGCTTCCAGATCGAGATGGTTCGAGGGCTCATCAAGCAGCAACAGGTCCAGCTCGGAGAACAACAGCGCCCCCAGCGCAACACGCATGCGCCAACCGCCGGAGAATTCATCGAGGGGCCGGCTTTGCGCCTCTTCGGAGAAGCCAAGTCCCGCAAGGATGCGCGCGGCTCGTGACGGCGCCCCATGGGCATCGATCGCGTTGAGCCGTTCGTGAATTTCGGCAACACGGTGCGGATCAATTGCATGCTCGGCCTCAGCCAGCAACGCATCGCGCTCCTCTGCAGCGGCCAGCACAGTCTCGAAGGGCGTCGCGCTCCCGCGCGGCGCATCCTGTGACAAATAGCCGATGCGCGCACCGGTCGGCGCCTCGATCCGCCCCTCATCGGGCTCGTAGACACCGAAAATCATCTTGAGGAGCGAGGACTTGCCTGCACCGTTACGGCCGACGAGACCCACACGCGCCCTGGGAGGAACCGCCACGGAGGCACGATCCAAGATGACATGGCCGCCAAGGCGCAAGGAGAGGGCATCGAGCGTGAACATGGGCGGCGTGATAGCACAACAGGCTGCGAAAAGCGCGACTACAGAAGCGCGCTGCTTAGCGCCACTTCCTTGCGCGGCTTACCTGCGCCTCTGATGCCCTCCAAGCGCGTTACGCCTGATCGCGTCTTCAATCACGCGCGTTGCCATGGGCACGACTGTGCGGACGACGGATTTGCCGAGCGCCGTCCAAAAGCTGTCGCCTCGCGAGCCGCCAGACCGCTTTTTAGACTTTGACGCGCCCTTCGCAGCCTCCTCTGCGGCTTCCGCCTCAGAGACTTCTTTTGCACGCTCTTCCGTTCGCTTCTGTAAGATTTCGTGAGCGGATTCCCGGTCTACCACCTCATCGTAGATACCTGTGACCGGGCTCTCCTCCATGAGAGCCTTGCGTTCGGCCGTTGAGATCGGCCCCACCTGCGACGACGGCGGCTTGACGAATGTTTGCTGCACGATGCTTGGCTGGCCCTTCTCGTCCAGCGACGAGACCAACGCCTCGCCGATGCCCAGCGACATGATCGCCTCTTCCGTGTCGATGTCCGGATTTGCGCGGAAGGTCTCCGCCGCGGCCTTGACTGCCTTCTGCTCAGACGGCGTGAAGGCGCGCAACGCATGCTGCACGCGATTGCCAAGCTGCCGCGAGACCGTATCGGGCACGTCACGCGGATTCTGCGTCACGAAATAGACGCCAACACCCTTGGAGCGAATGAGACGTACTACTTGTTCAACCTTCTCCAGAAGCGCTTTTGGCGCATCGCGGAAGAGCAAATGGGCCTCGTCGAAAAAGAACACGAGCTTTGGTTTGTCGGGATCGCCGATTTCCGGTAGTTCCTCGAAGAGTTCCGACAACAAGAACAAGAGAAACGTTGCGTAGAGCCGTGGGCTTTGCATCAACTTGTCGGCGACGAGCACGCCGATCACCCCACGCCCATCATCGGCGGTGCGCATCAAGTCTCGCTTCACATTGAGCGCCGGCTCGCCGAAGAAATGGTCGGCGCCTTGCTGCTCCAACACAAGGAGCTGCCGCAGAATGGCGCCCACCGAGCGCTTGCCCACCGTGCCGTATTTCGTGGTGAGGTCCTTCGCTCGCTCGGCGATATTCATGAGCAAGGACTGCAAATCTTTGAGATCCAGAAGCGGTAGCTTCTCCTCGTCAGCAAGGCGGAACGCAATGTTCAGCACGCCTTCCTGCGCCTCACTGAGATCCATCAAGCGCGACAGGAGTAGCGGCCCCAACTCTGAAATTGTGGTGCGTACCGGGTGGCCCTGCTTACCAAACAGGTCCCAGAAGATCACCGGATGGGCGTTGAAAGAAATGTCGTAGCCGATCATTTCAGCGCGCTCTTTGATCCAGCCCTTCTCTTTGCCCATGGCGGCAATTCCGGAGAGATCGCCTTTCACGTCGGCACAAAACACGGGCACGCCCTGATCGGAGAAACTTTCGGCAAGCCCCTGGAGGGTCACGGTCTTGCCCGTGCCCGTGGCGCCGGTGATGAGTCCGTGGCGGTTAGCTAGCTTCAGGAGAATGTATTCGGGCTTGATGCTCTTCCCGATAAAGACGCAATCATCGGGAATCTCGGTGGGTTCGACTGCGAGGGCATCCTCAGCCGCGACCGAAGCTCCTGCCGCCTTCCCTATGGCAGGCGCCCTCTTCTTTTTGGCGGGCGCCGTCCCGTCCTCGGTTTCAGCACCGTCCGCCGAAGCCTTTGTCCGCCTTGCCATCCCCCGGTCTCCTCGCTTGCCTATTTGGCCCTCGCGGGCACTCTAACGTCCGCGCGCGCTGCGCCAAGATGCCCCGTGCGCGACAAAGGCCTACAAAACGGCGCCAAAGCCAAGATTTATTGCGCCCGCCCTTTGGGTTCCTTGCCCCGCGGGCTTCGTGCTAGGAGAAAATCCAGAACCAAACTAGGCTTATCCATATGTCCGAATTGTCGCTCGCATCCGCCTTCCCGAAGGCCGAAGACGCCGCGTGGAAAGAGCTGGTGGAAAAAGCGCTGAAAGGCGCCCCTTTTTCCTCTCTCGAATCCAAGAGTTACGACGGCGTCATCATCTCGCCCCTCTATGCCCCTGCGGCCGTAGGCGCGGTCGTCCCTGGGCGCGACCCCGGCACGCCCTGGGAGGTGATCCAGCGGGTCGAAATTGCCGATTCCGACACCGCGAATGGACAGATTCTTGACGACTTGAACAACGGCGCCGCCGGTATCGCATTCGTGTTTCAGGGCGCGGTGGGAGATCGCGGCTATGCCCTTTCCGGCGACGAAGCCTCCCTAAGAGCCGCGCTTGAGGGTGTCCATCTGGAATGGGGCGTCCCGATCGAACTACAGCTGGGTGAGAACGCCAAAGCCATAGCCACAATGGTCACCGCGCTTATCGAGGCGCGCGGCATTCCAGCGAACCACACGAATATCCGCTTCGGATTCGATCCTCTCGGAACGCTCGCCGCCCATGGTGCGAGCGATCTGTCCGCTGACGACGTTGCGGCGCTGGCGAAGGATTTGTCGGCCAAGGGCTTCAAGCGGCCCTTCGCCGTGGCGGACGGGCGGCCCGTGCACGACGCAGGCGGCACGGAGGCACAAGAACTCGCTTTTGCGCTTGCATCTGCAGTCAGCTATTTGCGGGCCTTCGAGGCGGCCGGCATCCCGCTGGAGGCGGCGCGGCGGATGGTCTTTTTCCGCTTGGCTGCCGATCAGGACCAGTTCCTGACCACCGCCAAGTTCCGCGCCATCCGCAAGCTTTGGTCGCGGGTGGAAGAGGCCTGCGGACTGACGCCGGAACCAGCCTTCGTTGCGGGCGAGACCGCGTGGCGCATGATGACGAAACGCCATCCACAAGGAAATATCGTGCGCAGCACGATCGCGACCCTTGCCGCCGCGATCGGCGGGGCCAATGCAGTGACCGTCCTGCCCTACACCGCCGCGCTCGGATTGCCTGAGGATTTCGCCCGGCGGGTCGCACGTAACACGCAGACCGTGCTTCTGGAGGAATCCAATCTCTATCGCGTCGCCGATCCCGCCGCGGGCTCGGGCGCCCTGGAAGCGCTGACAACCGATTTGTGCACGTTGGGCTGGACACTGTTTCAAGAGATCGAAGCGGCAGGTGGCGCGGCCAAGGCCCTGGAGACGGGCCTCATCCAAGACGCCGTTGCCAAAGTGAGCATCATCCGCAAGGCGGCGATGGCTCGCCGCAAGGAGTCGTTGATCGGCACGAGCGACTTCCCCGATCTCGGCGAGGATGCCATCGCCGTGATGGAGGTGACCCCCTCTTTGCGTGAGGGCCACGCTCAGACCGTGAAACCACTCGAACCGATGCGCCTCGGAGAGGACTTCGAGGCCTTGCGCGATATGAGCGACGCGGCGCTTGCCGCGGACGGGAGCAGGCCCAAGATTTTCCTGGCCTGCCTTGGCCGCCCCGCCGACTTCAACACGCGGGCGAGTTTCGCCAAAAGCCTGTTCGAGGCCGGCGGCATTGAGACCCTCGCTGCGGGCGCTGCCCAAACGATTCCCGAAATTGTGGACGCGTTCCAAGCGTCTAGCGCATCGCTTGCCTGCCTTTGCTCCTCTGACAAGCTCTATGCCGCAGAGGGCGCCGGCGCTGCGAAGGCTCTTAAGGACGCGGGCGCTACAGAAGTCTATTTGGCTGGAAAGCCGGGTGAACTTGAAGCTGAGCTGAAAGAGGCCGGCATTACGAGCTTCGTTGCGGCCGGCGGCGATGCGCTTGCGACACTGCGCGCCGCCTATGAGAAGTTGGGGGCTTAAGTGACTGGGATTCCGAATTTCACCGACATCGATTTTCGCGAACCGCGCGAGCCCGCAACGGGGCCTGCCGCCGAGCCTTGGGAAACGCCAGAAGGTGTCGTGGTCAAACCTATCTATGAGCCGCGAGACCGGGACGGTCTGGACTTCCTGGACGGTTTGCCGGGCGTGCCGCCTTACCTTCGCGGTCCCTACCCCACGATGTATGTGCAGCGCCCCTGGACCGTGCGCCAATATTCCGGCTTCTCAACGGCTGAGGATTCTAACGCCTTCTATCGGCGCAACCTCGCCGCCGGTCAGCAGGGTGTCTCCATCGCCTTCGATCTCGCTACCCATCGCGGTTACGATTCGGACCATCCCCGTGTGACAGGCGATGTGGGCATGGCGGGGGTCGCCATCGACTCCATTTACGACATGCGCGTGCTGTTCGATGGGATTCCGCTTGACCAAGTCTCCGTGTCGATGACCATGAATGGCGCGGTGCTGCCGGTGCTCGCACTCTTTATCGTTGCGGGCGAGGAGCAAGGCGTGGCTCACGACCAGCTCTCCGGCACGATCCAGAACGACATCCTCAAAGAGTTCATGGTGCGGAACACCTATATTTATCCGCCCGAGCCTTCCATGCGCGCTGTCGCCGACATCATTGGCTACACCTCGAGGGAAATGCCGCGCTTCAACTCCATTTCGATCTCCGGCTACCACATGCAGGAAGCCGGAGCGACGGCGGACCTGGAACTCGCCTACACGCTCGCCGATGGCATTGAATATGTGCGCGCGGCGATCGCCTCGGGGCTGGACGTGGATGCGTTTGCGCCGCGGCTCTCGTTCTTCTGGGCGATTGGCATGAACTACTACATGGAGATCGCCAAGATGCGCGCGGCGCGCGCGCTGTGGGCGACTCTCATGGCCAAAGAGTTCAGCCCCAAGAACCCGAAATCGCTCGCCCTACGTACCCATTGCCAAACGAGCGGCTGGAGCCTGTCCGCGCAGGACGTCTACAATAACGTCATCCGGACCTGCGTCGAAGCCATGGCGGCCACCCAAGGCCATACGCAGTCCCTTCACACCAACGGTCTTGATGAGGCATTGGCGTTGCCCACGGACTTTTCCGCGCGCATTGCCCGCAACACGCAGCTAATGCTCCAAAAAGAAAGCGGCACCACGCGCATTATCGATCCGTGGAGCGGCAGCTATTACGTCGAACGTTTGACCTACGACCTCGCTGAGAAGGCCATGCAGCACATCAACGAAGTCGAAGAATTCGGCGGCATGGCCAAGGCGATTGAGGCCGGCATTCCGAAACGCATGATCGAGCAGGCGGCGACCGCGACGCAAGGACGTATCGATTCCGGTCGCCAAACCATTGTCGGCGTGAACAAATACCGCGCCGAAAACGACGCGGACATCGCCATCCTCAAAGTGGACAATCGCTCCGTGCGCCGTCAGCAGCTCGACAAGCTTGAGCGTCTGCGCGCCGAACGCGACGAGGAAGCCGTCCAGCAAGCCCTTGACGCGCTCACCCAATACGCCGAGACGGGCAAGGGAAACCTCCTGGAGGGCGCCGTGGCGGCGGCCCGCGTGAAGGCGACCGTCGGCGAGATTTCCTACGCTTTGGAGAAGGTGTATGGCCGGCATCGTGCCAGCGTTTCGACGATCACCGGTGTATACAAAGCTGAGATGAAAGAAGACGGAAATATGAGCCGCGTCGTGGAGCTGATCGAGGTCTTTGAGACCGAGCACGGTAGACGGCCGCGCATCCTGGTCGCCAAGATGGGCCAGGACGGCCACGACCGGGGCCAGAAGGTCATCTCCTCGGCCTTCGCCGATCTGGGCTTCGATGTGGATATCGGGCCGCTGTTCCAGACGCCCGATGAGGCTGCGCGCCAGGCAATCGAAAATGACGTCCACATTCTCGGTGTGTCGTCGCTGACCGCCGGCCATCTGACATTGGTGCCCGCGCTGCGTGAGGCTCTTGAGAAGCAGGGCCGCGGCGACATCATGATCGTTGTCGGTGGGGTCATTCCGCCCCAGGACTATCCCGAACTCTATGAAGCAGGCGCCAAGGCCATCTTCGGCCCCGGCACACCCATCGCGAATGCTGCTATCGATATCCTTGCCAAGCTCGGCGTCGATGGTGCGCAGGCCGCAGCGGAGTAAGCCCAAGGCAAACTAGGCCCTTGTCGAGGACAGGACGGCGGCGATCCCTTCTCCGCCAATGGCCCTTGCGAGCCTTTAGAGGGAAGACGAACAGATCGGCAAAGGCCTGCGGTTGGACATAGACTTTCAGCCATCTAGGGACTTGCACTTGCCCCGCTTTCCCCCTACCCCGCATTCTATGTCTGTGATGAGTAAAACTCCTCAAAGCATCGACGACCTCGCCGCCGCCGTCCGCGCTGGCGATCGCGTGGGGCTGGGGCGTGCGATCACCCTGATCGAGAGCACGCGGCCCCAGGATCACGCGCGCGCACGCGCGCTCTTGAAGGCGTTGCTTCCCGACACAGGCAAAGCGATCCGTATCGGCATTAGCGGTGTTCCAGGCGCCGGCAAGTCCACGCTCATTGACCAGTTCGGTCTCAACCTGATCGAAGCCGGCCACAAGGTCGCCGTGCTCGCGGTCGACCCCACGTCGTCACGCACGGGCGGCTCTATTCTCGGCGACAAGACGCGCATGGGGCGGCTGGCCTCGGAAGCGAACGCCTATATCCGCCCCTCACCCGCCGGCAGCAATCTTGGCGGCGTGACCAAAACCACTCGCGAGACCATCGCCATCGCCGAGGCAGCCGGTTTCGATGTGGTGCTGGTGGAAACTGTTGGCGTTGGCCAATCGGAGACCGCTGTCTCCAACATGGTGGACGTGTACGTGGTAGTCGCTATTCCCGGGGCGGGCGATGAACTGCAAGGCATTAAGCGCGGCCTCCTCGAACTCGCCGACATCATCGCCGTGAACAAGGCCGATAGCGACAATGTGGAACGCGCGAACCGCGCCGCCACCGAGTACCGCGCGGCGCTCCACATCCTCGCCTCAGGCAACGCAGCCTGGCAACCAGCGGTGCTGACCATGTCGGCCCGCGACAATACCGGCCTCGATACGCTGTGGGAGAAGATTGGCGAGTGTCACAAGACACTGACCGATGCGGGCGTGCTTGATGCGCGCCGCGCCGAGCAGGCTGCCGCTTGGATGCGCGAGATCTTCGAGCAGCGCCTGCTGGCCGCCTTCAAGGGTGGCCGCCGTGCCGCGCGCGAATACCAAGACATCGAAGATCAGGTGCGCGAAGGCACGCTGACGCCCGCGGAAGGGGCGGACGCGCTATCGGAACTGGTTGGGCTGAAGGAGCCCGAATAGCCGGCTTTGGGCAAACCGCATCGCCGGAATTCCGCTTCCCTCTTGTGGCGCGCAGGGCTAAGGCAAAGGGATGACTAGGCCACGCGTGCTTCTGACCGGCTTTGGTCCCTTCCCCGGCGTTGCCAAGAACCCCTCGGGTTGGCTGGCCGAGACCTTGGCGGGTAGCGCCTCATTGCCCGATGCCTCATTGCCCGATTTTGACCTGCTTGCGGCTGTGCTGCCGACCGAATGGGCAACGGTCGCCACGCAGCTCCCGCGCCTCCAAGCCGAGTTTCAGCCCGATCTGGCAATTCATTTTGGGGTCAGCGTGCGGGCGGACGGGCTACGCATTGAACGGGCCGCCCATAATCGCATCGGGACCCGCATGGACGCCAGCGGGTCGCGGCCCACACGGCAAGACGTTGTGACCGGCAGCCCGGCACAACTTCAAACTCGGCTTCCAGTAACGACCCTTGCTGCACGATTGCGCGGCCAAGGCATCAACGCGCGCGTTTCCAATTCCTGCGGGCGCTATCTTTGCAATGACCTCTACTACCGCTCGCTGCATTGGACGAGCGCCCATGGAGGCGATGCGCTCTTCGTGCATGTGCCGCTCGCGGACGGGCAAGAACGCACACGCTGGGAAGGCCACACGTTTTCACAAGAGACGTTGCTGCGCGCAGGCCACGTCGCCTTGCATGAGGTAGCCAAAACCATGCGCAAGCCCCACATGTCGCGAAGGAGCATTGCCGCGCCCGAAAACGAGCGAAAGCGGCAAGACACGCGGATGGGACAAGATTTGCAGCCGAGAGAATCGACATGATTCGTGGACCCAAAATCGGCAGGCGTGACGCCATGCTGGCAGGTCTCGCTGCAAGCCTGAGTGCGAGTATTGGCACGGGGCTTGCCGCGATAGGCGCCGCCCAAGCCAAGCCCGCGAACGGATTCGGCAGCGCAGGTATCGCTCCGGCGGCTGGCGTGATTGCACAGACCGCGATGCTGCAGCAAGCACTTGATGAGGCGGCGGCCTCTGGAGAGCCGCTCTTTCTGCCCGCAGGCACATACAGAACGGGACGTCTGGTCCTCAAATCCGGCACGCAGGTTCACGGTGTCCCTGGGCAAACGGTGCTTCGCTCCGGCGGCGAAACCATCTTCGAAATCTCTGCAGCCAACACGGTTCGTCTCTCTGGCCTCGTGCTGGATGGCACTGGCGCTTCTGAGGACGAGGATGGTGCGCTTCTCGCGGCGACAGATGCGAGCGATTTGGACATCTCCGACTGCCGTTTTCTCAATAGCGGCGCGGGCGGTGTGATCTTGCGCAAAACGGCGGGGCGAATCGCAAATTGCGAGTTTGGCACCATCAATGGGGCGGCCCTGCTCAGCGAGGACGCCCAAGGATTCGAAATCCGCGGCAACCACATTCACGACTGCGGCGACAACGGCATCCTCGTCTGGCGCTCGGAGGCAGGCGAGGACGGCACCATCGTCAGCGGGAACCACATCGAGCGCATTGCGGCCAAAAGTGGCGGCAGCGGTCAGAACGGCAATGGGGTCACTGTGCTTCGTGCCGGTTCTGTGCTGGTCACGCAGAACCGCATCGCCGAATGCGCGTTTTCCGCCATCCGGATCAAGGCCGCGTCAAATTGCCAGCTCATCGCCAATTCCTGCGCGCGGCTCGGAGACGTGGCGCTCGATGCGGAGCTCGGCTTCGAGGGCGTGATGGTCGCAAACAACATTGTCGATACCGCCGCCACCGGTATCTCGGTCACCAATTTCAATGAAATTGGCGCGCATGCCGTCGTACAAGGCAACATCATCCGCAACCTCTTCTTGCGCAAAACGGGAGAGGCGCGCGGCACCGGCATCTGTGTTGATGCCAATGGTACGGTCATCGGCAATGTGGTGGAGGGGGCTCCCGCCTACGGCATGCGCATCGGACGGGGCAACTACCTGCGTGACCTGACCGTGAGCAGCAACGTGATCCGCAAGAGCTATATCGGCATCGGCGTGTCGGTGAGTTCCCAGGCGGGTTCCGTGCTCATCACCGACAATCTCATCAATGGTGCGCGGGACGGCGCAATTCGCGCGATGAAGGGGCCAACGCCAATCGGTTCGGATCTCGCCCTTGAGCGGACCGCGTCCTATCGAAACCTCGCTGTCCACGCCAATCGCAGCAGCTAACCCGCTTGCCCCCGGGGTGGCTTGCGACCGCCTACTGCTCGTCTGCGGACACCAATTCCGTTGGCACGCCGGCGGCATGTTTCGAGGCGCGGATCACGAGCGACGTCTTGACACTCTCAACATTGGGCGCAGCCGTCAGCTCTTGGATGATGAAGTCCTGAAACGTGGTCAGGTCGGGCGCCACGCAGCGCAGCAAAAAGTCGACTTCTCCGGAAAGCATGTAGCAATCGCGGACCACGGGCGATCCGGCGACCCAGCCCTCAAAAGCACTGAGATCGGCCTCCGACTGACTGTGGAGTTTGATCATGGCAAAAGCGGCCACATCGAAACCGAGCGCCTTGTCGTTCAGGATCGCCGTGAAGCCCTCAATGATGCCCGCCTCCTCAAGAGCACGGACACGCCGCAGGCACGGCGGGGCCGAAATCCCGACTTTCCGCGCCAGCTCGATATTCGTGATGCGCCCATCGGCTTGAAGCTCGCGCAAAATGAGCCAATCCGTGGCATCAAGACGGGTGGCTCGCATGAGACCCCATGCTCCCTGGACGATTGCAGGCCCATCACTGTAGAAGGCGCTAGTGGACCCTAAATAAGTTTGGCGAGAAAGTTTTGCATATTTTTATGCAGCTCACACAACAGAATCGAAAACAAATTGAGCATTTTTCGTTCTAAAAATTCCCCCGCTTCAGGATTGCGGAGCGCAGGAGGCGGCACGCCAGAGACCTGGATCGTCACCGATGGCGCCGTTGGCATGGAAGCGCAAGGCCTTGCTGTGGCTGAGGCCGTGGGGCTCCCCTTTACGCTAAAGCGCGTTCGCCCCACTGCCGCAATGCGGCTTATACCGACTCCTTTTCAATTGCTTGTGCCATCGCAAGGACGGATCGCGGCAACGGAATCGAGCAGCCCGCTAGCCCCGCCTTGGCCGCGGCTCGTCATCTCCATTGGCCGCCGCAGCGTGCCACTCGCACTTGCCATCAAGCGGCTTGGAGGGGCCTTCGCGCTTCACATCCAAAACCCGAAAGTGCCCGCCGGCCTATTCGACCTCATTGCCGCCCCCCTCCACGACGATTTCGAAGGAGATAATGTCATCACGACGTTCGGGGCGGTCCATAGCGTCACGCCAGAGCGCTTGGCCGAAGCGGGTATGGACTTTGCCCCGCGCATTACGGACCTGCCGCATCCGCGCATTGCAGTCCTCCTTGGCGGCGACAGCCGCGCCTTCAAGTTTCCGCCCGAAACGGGCGCGGGCTTCGGGCAGGCACTTGCCAGCCTCGTACGCGAGACTGGCGGCGCGCTCCTCATCACGCCCTCCCGCCGCACAAACCCTGAAACGCTGAGGGCCGTGGCAGACGCCGTGAAGGACGTCCCGCATTTCGTCTGGGATCGAGCGGGCGTGAACCCCTATTTTGCGTTTTTGTCGCTCGCGGATGCCATCGTCGTCACCGAAGACTCGGTCAACATGGTCACGGAAGCCGCAGGGACCGGGAAGCCCGTCTACGTTCAGTCCATGCCTGGCCGCTCGAGGCGGCTCGCGCGCTTTCATGCGCTCATGCGTGAACGCGGCGCAACACGGCCGTTCGTCGGTCGGCTTGAGACGTGGGACTATGCGCCAATCAACGATACCGAGGTCGTTGCCGCCCATATCCGGCGTGCACTGCGTCTTGAACCGGATGGCTAAAGCACTTGTGACGCGAGATGGGTTGCGCAAGGCCGTCTTGATGCTTACTTCTCGCAGCGATCCCGCAAACAAAAAGCACAAGCCGAAAGGTCCGTTCCATGGGTTCCCGCCACGAAAAGGTGATCATCATCGGCGCCGGTCCAGCCGGCTACACAGCGGCCATCTACGCAGCCCGCGCCATGCTTAAACCACTCCTCATCGAGGGTATTCAGCCTGGTGGCCAGATGACCATCACCACCGACGTTGAAAACTACCCTGGCTTCGCTGACGTCATTCAGGGTCCATGGCTCATGGACCAGATGCGCGCTCAGGCCGAGAATGTGGGCACCGAGATGCTCGCAGACACCATCGTCGAGGCCGACCTCTCCCGGCGCCCGTTTCGCCTCAAAGGCGACACCGGCGACGAGTATCTCGCCGATGCGCTGATCATCGCCACAGGCGCGAAGGCGCGTTGGCTGGGCCTGCCCTCGGAAGAGAAATTTCAGGGTTTCGGCGTTTCGGCCTGCGCCACGTGCGACGGCTTCTTCTATCGGGGCAAAAACGTCATCGTTGTCGGTGGGGGCAATACCGCCGTTGAGGAAGCGCTCTATCTCGCCAACCTCGCGGAGAAGGTAACGCTCGTCCATCGCCGCGACGAGCTCCGGGCGGAGAAGATTCTCCAGGAACGCTTGTTCCAAAACCCGAAGATCGAGGTGTTGTGGAACCATCAACTCGCTGAGGTAATGGGTGATGACGATCCGCTCGGCGTCACCTCCGTGAAACTCGCCGACACGCAGACCGGCGACGAGACCACTATGCCCATCGATGGCGTCTTCATTGCCATTGGCCACTCGCCGCAGACCGATTTGTTCAAGGACCAGCTTGACCTGAAAGCGGGCGGTTATATTCGAACCGCGCCAGGGACCACGGTGACCAGTGTGGATGGTGTGTTTGCCGCAGGCGACGTCTCGGACGATGTGTATCGTCAGGCCGTGACCGCCGCAGGCATGGGCTGCATGGCCGCGCTCGACGGGGAACGCTACCTTGCAGGGCTTCAACCCCAAGCCGCAGCGGCTGAATAGCGTTCAGAACCAGACCGACACGACACCGAACAGGCTCTCGCCCGCCACGAGACCGGCCGCGATGCTGAGCACAAAGCGCGAGGCCCAGCCCGGCGCGGCCCAGTGCAGAAAACTCGCGAGTGCCGAACCCAGGAAAAGCATGATCGACGTGCTTGCCGGGATCACGAAAGCGAGCCCAAGTGTTGCCCCGCTCGGCACAAAGAGCAGATGTTTGGGATCGACCCGCCGTTCCAGGAGCGCCAGGACGACGCCGATCACCGCGCCTAATGCCATGGCGATCAACGCCGAAGGCTCAATGCCTGAGAGCCCGCTGCCCAAGGTCTCGGCCACCGCTTTCCACGTAGCAACGGCAGGCGCGGGCCATTCAGGGGTGAACAACTGCGTGGCCGGATCGGGAATCAAGGCCAGATAGACGAAGCTGCTGACGATGCTGCCGACGACAATCCCGCCGCATTGGGCGATGACCTGCCGGGCGGGTTGAGCACCCACCTCGTAGCCCGCGCGGAAATCGTTGAGTAGGTCCGCCGCCTGCCCGGCGGCGCCCCCCGCCACATTGGCTGTCATGAGATTGGTGATGGGGTGGCCTGGCGCCATCGCACCAAAGGAAAGTTGCGAGACCTTGCCGATCGCACCGATCGGCGCGACGGAGGTCTCGCCAACCACCCGCGCCGCGACGGTCGCGAGCACAAAGGCAATCGGGATTGCGGCAAGGGCCATCGTCCAGTGAATGCCGAACAGCACGATCTGGAGGACGACGGCGATAGCGGCGGCGAGAACGAAACCGCCGAACTGAGCACCCCCGCTAAATGGCTTCTTCTCTCCAGCGCTGTCGCCGCCAAGCGGGCGAGATGTCTCCAGCAGCGAGGCCCCGAAACTCGTCAAACTCGCAGCGACCATCATGGTCACGCCAGGCCAGAGTAGCCAGCCCACCAGCTCTTGAAACCAGTCGGAATCGCCATGGGAGACCTCAACGAACCCGCGCGCAATCAGCTCCGGGGCAATCAGCCCCCAGGCGATGAGTGCACCGAAAAGGAGCCCGAGCCCGGCGCGCAGCCCGATAATTCCACCAAAACCCAGCAGCAGCAGCGAGGGATCAAAAACGAAAGTGAGTTTCTTCGCTGTCAGTGAGGGCGCAAGACGCGGCACCTGCCACATAAGCGTATCGATGAGATTGAACGATACGGCCGCGGCGAGCGATGACATGAGGACGCCCACTCGCTTCATCGCCTCACGCCCATGGGCGAACATATCTCGCATGGTCTCGGCTGTTGCCATGCCAGCGGGAAAAACCAGGTTCGATTGCACGATGAGTCGCGGGCGCAAATACCAACCGATCCAGACACCGAGAAAACTCACGGAGAAGACCCAGACCGCGAGCGTTCCCCAGGGAAGGTTTTCGCCCGTCAGAACCGCCAGCGCCGGAATTGGCGCCACCAAGCCGCTCGAAGTGATGGCCGCCGCGGCCGACGCCGTTGTCTGGTTGATATTGCTCTCAAGCATGTCCCAGGTCGGGAGTTTCAAGAGGCGGGACAGTGGAACCCAAAACGCGAACGCAAGCAGTAGGGCTGTGATCGACATATTGAAGGACCAGCCGATTTTCAGGCCCGAATACACATTGCATGGGGCAAGGAGCGCCCCGAGAACGAGGCCCGTGACTAGCGCCCGTGGCGTGAGCTCTCTTTGCGTCGGGGCCATCGCGCGGCGCGAGGCGGCGGTCGGGTGGATTTCATAAAGGCCTGCCATAAACTCTGCCAACTGCCACGAACGGGCCGTGCCACCAAGGAGGAAGGGCCCTGACATGTGAGGGCGGCATCGACGCCCAGGCCACACCTAAGCTATCGCAAGCGTTCCTTAAGACCCATGCCATAGCATTCGAGGCCGATTATGCTGTATTCTAAGAAACTACCTTAGTGGGCTAAGCGCCCACGCATTTAAAGAACTCGACTAAAGGGAAATCCATGAAACAGAAGCAAGTTTTCGAGTTTCCTCCAGAGATGCGCGACTTGGCGGAGAACAACGTAGAGCAGGCGCGCGTGGCCTACGGCCAGTTCATGGAGTTCATGAGCCAAGCCATGAATGCCTGGTCTGCATCGGGCGTCCCGGAGGCGAAGAATTTCAAGACCCTTCAGGATCGTGCGGTTGGCTTTGCGAAGGAAAATGCCGACCGATCATTTGCGTTGGCGAGCGACCTTGCCAAAGCGAAAGACATGCAGCAGGTCATGCAGCTGCAGAGCCGCTACGTTCAGACTCAGATGCAAACGTTCGGCCTTCAAGCCCAGCAGCTATCTTGGCTGATGGCCGATGCCCTGCAAAACATGCAGTCTGGGAAATCAGACTCTTGATGCACGCGCATCGCTAGCGCAGTCGCGAGGTGCTGCCAGCCCTACCCTATAGACGGCGATCGCCGTGGCGGGGTTTGTCTTGGTGCTCCGCCTGAGCGGCCGCGGCCTGCTCACGGTTCTGATCGTCCGCGTTGATGAGGCTGCCTGTCGAGCCTTGCGCCGCACACACAGCGTAACGGCCTTGGCCGTGGGCCACATGTGTCCGGACGACACTGACCGTCATTCGTTCGGCCGCAAGTCTCGATGGAACTACCATGATGCGAATCATGACTGATTCGCATGGTGTTGACTCCCCCCAAAATGGCTAAAGCATGTTTGCCCTGCCCTTCAGGGAATGAGCCCCGGTCAAGGCGCGTTTGCCAAGCCAGGAATCCTCACGCTAAAAGGAGTCCGGTAGGCACGGCGCACATTTCGAAGGGTCTGACGGGTCTTCGAGCGCGGGAACCCGGACCAAAATGCCGTCTTGGCATTTTCTGGACAGACATTCATGGCGTGAGCACACTCAAGTGAACCGAAAGAGCGAAACAAAAATTAGAACGAGAACGCTCTACTTAAATGGAAACACCAAGGGCGGCTCGGCGCTATCGTCTCGCCATGAGCCTCCAGAGCGAGGGACAACCCAGATGGCGTATACTCGACTGATCGCGCTGGCGAGCGCTCTCCTGGTCTTAACAGCTGCTCCGGCGCTCGCGGCCCGATGCGGCAACACCGCTGCAGGTTTCGAAAAATGGAAGCGCTCCTTTGCCAAGGAGGCGAAGGCCAACGGCATCGGCAAGCGCGGCATCAGCGCGCTGATGGGGACGCGATACTCCTACGGCACCATCAAGGCCGACCGCGGACAACATAGTTTCAAGCTGTCGCTCAATCAGTTCATGAAGAAGCGCGGCGCAGCTGCCATCGCCTCGCAAGGCAAGCGCTACAAGCGTTCCAACGCAACGCTACTCAAAGCTATCGAGCGCAAATACGGCGTCCCGCCAGGGCCTTTGCTGGCCATCTGGGGCATGGAGACCGGTTTTGGGCGCTATATGGGCAAGCAGAACACGCTGTCGGCCGTGGCCACCCTCGCTTATGACTGCCGGCGCCCCCACTTTTTCACACCTCACCTCTACGCCGCACTACAACTCATCGATCGGGGACGCTTGAGCGCCGCACAGCGTGGAGCGATGCATGGCGAAGTCGGCCATACGCAATTCCTGCCCAAGAACGTTCTGGTTTACGGGGTTGATGGGGACGGCAACGGCCGCATTGATCTCAACTCCAAGGCCGACGCATTGGCCTCCACGGCCAACTTCCTGCGTGGCCATGGCTGGCAGCCCGGCGCCGGTTATCAGCCAGGGCAACCCAACTATCGGGCGATCCAGGGTTGGAATGCGGCAGGCGTCTATCAGCAGACGATCGCCATCATCGGCCTGCAGATCGACAACGGCTAATGGCCCGCCGGACCTCGTCCCGGTCCCGCAGCCGGCGCTCGCAATCACCCAAGCAGACGCTTGCCCAGCAGCTCGGCAAAGCCATCGCGCTTCTGCTTGTTCTGGGTCTTGTGCTGCTGCTTCAGCGCTACTGTAGCTTGGCGCCGGAGACGTTCGGTCCCGGCGCTAAGATCGTCGCCATCGACGGCGATACGCTGCGGGCGAGCAGCGGCGAGGAATACCGCATCTTCGGCATTGACGCTCCCGAGTTGCACCAGAGCTGCACGGACGAAAAAGGCAAGGACTGGGCTTGCGGGCGCGCGGCAAAGACCGCTCTGGCCAAGCTCATCAAAGGCGGCGAGGTCTCATGTGTGGAGAAGGCCACCGACCGCTATGGCCGCAACGTCGCCCAGTGCCGCGCCAGCGGTGTCCCGGATCTCGGCGAGACCATGGTGCGTGAGGGCTACGCGATCGATCTCGGCCGCAAGACAGGCCGTGTCTATGCGGGCGCCGAAAGCGAAGCTCGCGCGGCAAGTCGTGGCATCTGGGGCGGAACGTTTCAGCGGCCTGGCGCCTGGCGGCAGGACCATCCGCGGAGTAACTAGCGCTCCGCACTTTGTGCCCAAATTGGCGCCGTTTGGGCCTCCTCCCAAAGCCAACCCGGCCGTGCTTAAATTCCCTCTGCGGGAGGCGCACACAAGCTGGTTCCAAAAAATGGGGGGGCCCGATGAAACGATTTGTGCGCGCTCTACTATTGACCACCTCGATCTTCGCCGTTGCTCAAGACGCGCGAGCGGAAGGGCGGCGAATGCTTATTTTTACGATTTACGGCTCATACGACACGGTTAGTAATGGCGCGACGACCACTGTCGTGGATTTCTCCACACAAGTGGCCTGCCGGGATGCTCGCAGGGCCCTGCAGCGTGATAACAGCCTTAGAACGCAAGACTTCTGGGTCGTGGCCTCATGCGTGGACCCATAGGCGCCATCGCGCGACGGCGGCGCGCCAATAGCGCCTGCATCCAGTGGTCTTGCCGGCGGCAACGGCCCCCACTCTCTGCCTGTCGCCTTGCCCCAGCCTGTTATCCTGCTTGTCATGGACACAGCAACGCGCGCGACCGCATCGGCTGCAGCCGCGTTTTCGAATAATGGAATTTTCCGGAAAAGAAGAGATGAGTGGCTGGCCCCCAATGACGGGCACCAGCCACGCGTGATCCTGGTTACGCGGCTTTGGCGTAGTAGGACTTGAGCTGGTTCATCACCGCCGCCTTATCGAACTCCGCGCCCATGGCAAGCATGGCGTCGGCGAAGCGGCTGACGATCTCACCGATCTGCTCGGATGACAGCTGGTTGAGGATCCCGATGCGGACCTGAACCGGCTCCGACAAGGTCGGCCAGATACCGAAGCCTTGCGCGCGGGCGCCCTGGACCAGTTCCTTCTCCCGGCCGGCGAGCTTGCCTGGCAGGTTGAGCACCACGAGGCTTGGCATGTTCGAGGTCACCTCGCAGCCCATGGCCTCAACGGCCTGGCGCAGCGCGGCCTCATGATATTTGTAGTCCGATGCCTTGCGGGCGCGGCCATAGCTAAGAATGATACGCAGCGCCTCATGGAACGCCGCCACAGCGTAGCCGGAATGGGTCCGATGGTAGGTCGGGGTGTCCACATCCTTACCTTGAATAATGCCCCAGTGACGCGCTTCGAAGATCGGGTGGTGCACGAAGGTGTACGCGCCGCGCTGCTTCAGGACCTCAATGGCCTTGTCGGTGAAGCTCACCGGCGCATACGTGAGCGGCAAGGACAGCACGCCTTTTTGCGGACAGGACGCCCAGGCAACAACGCCAGGATAATCGTCGATGCTGAAGTCGCCCACACCGAGGCTCGACACCGCATCAACAATGCCCATGATACCGTGCTTCACGCAGGCATCGGAGAAACCCTGGATGTCGTTGACCCGGCCCGAACCTGTTTCCCAATGGGCCATGAACGCCCACATAGGCTTGTGCTCGGCAAGAGCGGCATCAACGATCTCGCCCGAAACGGACTCCCCGTGCGGCACGGTCACCGTGTGAACGTTGCCGGGGTGAGGGTCGAGCGAATCCGCTGCAAGCGCCTCAAGGGGCGATGCCTTGATGCGGATGGTCAAATCATCAATGCCCGAAAACGTGCCGTTAGCGAAGGAGACCACCTTGTCACCCGGCAGGATCAGGCTGTGCACGCTGTCCAGGCCACTCCAGCCTGTTCCGGCAACGCCGAACGTGTAGAGGTTTTTCGTCCCCCACAGTTCACGGAGCATGTGCTTGGCCTCGATCATGCCGCGCAACACGTCCGCCTGCATGTGGTCGGCAACACCGGCCTTGGCAAAGGCTTCGAGCACGCGGGGATCGGTGTTGCCAGGCCCGGGGCCGGCGGCAAGAGTCTCTGGAATTTCAAGCGCTGGGAATACAGTCATGGAAAAACCCTCTATCTAACGGTCAACGGACTAAGAATTCGGCTTATTCGTCTACCGGTCCAAGCCGGGCGGGGCAAGGGCAAGGCACCACTTTTGGTGGCTGCGGCCCCTTTCCGGCGGCCCCGTCTCTCTCAGATAGCTCCGACCACTCATCAGGCAGCCTTGTCGCGCCGATGCGCCAAAACCTGGTCTGAGGCCTTGCCGACAAGCTCGGCCAGATGGTCCGGACGGGCCTGGAACGTTCCAACGCCAGCAGTCGCCGAGCGCAGTTCCACAATCAGGGTCTGGATCTCAGCCTCCGGAATATTGGCCTGAACCACGTCCCAACCCGGCCAGCCCGGGCGCGCATCGAAGCCCAGGATCTGCCCGCGATGGGAGGAGACGATGGAGTTGACCCGTGGTGTGGCCTCACAGGGAATAGCGATTTCTACAAACATGACCGGCTCCAGCAACACAGGCTGACACTGGGGCATGCCTTCGGCCATTGCGAGCCGGCCCGCCTGACGGAACGCCATGTCGGAGCTATCGACCGAGTGGTAAGACCCATCGATCAAACAGACCGCCACGTCTACCACCGGAAAGCCCAACGGGCCCGACTGAAGGAAGTCGCGAACGCCATGTTCGACCGACGGGATGTAGTTTTTAGGCACGACACCACCGGTTATCTTCTCGGAAAAGGCAAAGCCCTGCCCACGTGTCTGTGGCTTGATGGCGATGACGACATCGCCGAACTGGCCGTGACCGCCAGACTGCTTCTTGTGACGACCACGCACCTCGGTTGATTTCCGGATGGTCTCCTTGTAGGGAATTCGCCGCGGATACGTGGCCGCACCCGCGCCGTATTTTCGGATCAAGCGCTCCAAAGCGACCCTCAAATGCATCTCACCCTGCCCCCAAAGAACCATCTGCCCCATGTCCTGCTCGTGGGCGATGGATATTGAGGGATCTTCCTCAATGATTTTCGCGAGGCCTGCGGTGAGTTTCACATCGTCTTTCTTCTCCTTGGCAACGAGCGCAAGACCGAAGACAGGCTCCGTGATCGTCCCGGCCTGAACGTTGGGCACAGCGCCTTTCTCCGTAGACAATGTGTCGCCCGTCTTCACGCTCTCCAAACGACCGAACGCCACCGTGTCGCCTGGAACTGCGGGTCCGCGCTTCACCGGGTCCTGGCCCAGAAGCTCGAACGTCCCCGCGATGCGCTCATCCTCTGCGCCGCCATGGACCGCATCGCCATCGGCGAATTTGCCGGTGAGGACACGGGCAAGCGAGAGCTTCCCAGCATGCGCGGTGTGGAACGTTTTCATGACGAATGCACAGGAAGCAGCATCCGCGACGCCGAGACGCGCGGCTGTGGCATCCACGAATGGGGCCTCATGGCGTAGCGCCTTTAAGAGCCGCACGATCCCGTTACCGTTTTCCGACGAGCCCAGAAGAACCGGACAGATCACACCCTCACGCAATTCCGAGGCAAGGTCATCGAAGATCTTGTCGCGCGGTGGCGGCACATCTTCCAAGAGCTGCTCCATCAGCTCATCGTCATAGTCGGCAAGCTGCTCCAGCATAGAGAAGCGCGCCTCCTGCTCGCGTTCGGCAAGAGCGGCGGGCATTTCGATCACTTCGGAGGGGGCATGCTCGCGATACACATGGGCCCGTTCCAGCGCCAAATCGATGAAGCCCGTGGCAATTCCCGCCTCCCAGATTGGCACTTGCCGCAATACGAGTGGCACTGTGGAGGCCGGTTGCAGCATCGGCACGATATCGCGCACGCGTGTCTCCGCCTTGTCGATCTTGTTCAGGAAGAGGAAGTGCGGGATGCCGCGATCTTCGAGCTGCTTCAAAATGAGTTGCAGCGCGGGAACCTTCTTCTCGTCGGGCTCGCACACGACGACTGCCGCGTCGCACGCCGACAATACGTTAGCGACGTCCGCTTGGAGTTCTATCGAGCCCGGGCAATCGAGAAATGTGAAAGAGTCGCCGAGAAATTCGACCGTTGCGGCATTGAGCTCAACGCTCATGCCGTGATGCCGGGCCTCGTCGGATGCATCGCCAACTGTGTTGCTGGCGGCGATTGTGCCCTGCCTATTAATGGCGCCCGTTCGCGCCAAAATAGCTTCAAGAAGTGTCGTCTTACCGCTGAGATAGGGGCCAACCAGTGCGATGCAGCGAGCGCTGCGGGCTGGTTGGCCCTGCGCTTGGCCCATACTTTCCTCCCTTGGCAATGCGCGCAAGGTGAGCCGTTTTTTACCGGCCCTTACTCCTTCCGCGAGCCTCAACAACAGCATCGTGACAAGCGAGGGCGGCTCTGGCAAGACTAGAGTATACCCGTGCTTATCTGCGGCCCGCTCAATGTCTGCCTCGACACGCCCTAGCGGCCGGGCGAGGCAGACGAGATTAAATGAAGATCAGCAACACTCATCCGCCCCCAAACGGAGACATTTAATGATGAAGAAATTTTCGCGTATCGCAGCGGCGGTGTCGGTCCTCTGGCTCACGGTCGCTGCATCCAACAGCGTCGTTGCCGCCGAAGACCTGAAATCGGATTCGATCTAATATAAAATTGCCGTACAGCGCGCCACGCAGGCCGCCATTTGGGGCATGCCAGCGGCCGGCATCATCGACATCTTGCTTGCCACCAAACGCGACCTTGGCGGCGATATCGGCGACGTTGTCTATTTCTCGAAGCCGATGGTATCCTGGCACGGGTTTCTGATCCCCAACAACAACGTTCCTTACGTGATTGCGTCGCTCTCTACAAAAGATGGCCCGATTGTTGTCGACGTGCCGCCCGCGGATGAAAAGACGAGCTACTTCGGTACGTTCGTCAATGCGTGGGACACGCCAATCGCCGACGTCAGCCCTCCTGGTGACGACAAGGGAAAGGGCGGCAAATATCTGTTTCTGCCGCCCGGCTATGACGGCGAGGTTCCAGATGTACACCTGGTTTTCCGACCCGATACCTACAGCGTAAACTTCGCTTTTCGGCCGGTCTCACAAAACGGCGGCACACTCGAAGAGGCCGTTGCCTATGCTAAGAGGCTAAAGGTCTATCCGCTGTCGGCAGCCGACAATCCCCCCGAGACCACGTTCATTGATGCGTACCCAAAAAAATACAACACGCTGCCCGTCTATGATCTCTCCTTCTTCACGGACATCAATACGGTCGTCCAGAACGAGCCAATCCTTGAGCGCGATAAGGCAATGATGGGCCTCCTCGCCGGCATCGGTATTGAGAAGGGCAGACCTTTCAAACCTGGCCCGGTCATGACAAAGGCCCTGCTGGAAGGCATCGAAACAGCCTATGCACAAATGCAGGCCTACTTCACGTCGTCGGGCAAAGCACTGATACCGTATGGGAACGACCGCAATTGGCAGGCCCTCAACCTCCCCAAGGAGCAGGCTGCGGCGGGGTTTCCCTTTGTCACCGACGACCAGGTTCTGATCGACGAGCGTGCTGGCGGTGCATACTTCTGGGCAACGTGCCTACCGAAAGTCCTCGGCAAAGGCTCTTTCTATTTGATGGGCCTCAAGGACACCGAGGGCAATCCGCTCGACGGCAAATCGACCTATCGGCTGCGAGTCTCGAAAGACGTGCCAGCCAAGGACTTCTGGTCGGCGATAGCCTATTCGATGAAAACCAAAGGCTTTATCGAGAATGCAGATCCGGTCGGACTAGGCTCGCTCGACAAGGAGTCCATGACGGTGAAAGACGACGGCACGGTCGACATCTACTTCGCGCCGGAACCGCCGGGGGGTTCAAGTCCAACTGGATTCCAACCGGTCAGGACTTCATGCTCATCTTCCGCCTCTATGGCCCCGAGGACAGTCTATTCAACAAATCCTGGGTTCTGAACGACGTCGAGAAGGTCAAGTAGCGCCGAGGCCAGGAACCTCCAGCCTATCCCCAGTTGGGGGCGCCGCGAGAGCCCCTCTGTTGGCCGCTGCGGCCCCTCTCCTATATGGTGCGCCCAAGAGTTGGAGGGGATTTCATGCGTCTCGTTTGCGGTTTGGCACTGATGGCTTTCGTTTGGATATCGCCCGTACTCCTGGGCCGGGCGCACGCACCTGCATTTTCAGGTCCGCCTTTGCCAAGCGCCTCTCATGTCATGACCGTCAAATTCGTTTGCGGCGACACGCCCGACGGCTATCGCTGCCGCAACGAGAGCGGCGCGATCCGGCGCGGCAAGATGCACAAAATTCCGAAGAGAAAGTCAGACGGATCGACCGGCGGTGGTCTATGGAGTGGTGGCGGCCTATGGGGCGGGGGCGATGACGCGCAGCCTTCCGCACCCGCTGCAGGTGCCGCCAGCGGTGGCGCGGCGGCGGCGTCCAGCGGCTGTCCGGCAAATTCCGAGCGCCTTGGCGGGCACTGCATCCCGTACACGCAGTCATGCAAAAGAGGGCTCGCGGCGAATGCCGCGCCCCAAGCCTGCCGGAGTGCGCAGGAAAAGCTGATCTGCGACTTCCGGTCCGACGGGCTGAAAGATTGCTGCTGCCGGACCTACAGCGCGAACTGATACGGCAGCTCTAAGCGTTGTCTGCATGCGGCCCGAGCGGCTGCCCGTAGGAAAACTCAACCACATATCCGGTCGGGTCCAAGACGCCGCATAGATAGCCTGTGGGCGGAGCGTACTCGAAGGGCTCCCAGAGAAGACACCCGTCCGTCTTCGCCTGCGCCGCGATCCTGTCCACATCTTGCCGCGTTGCCACGCCAAACCCGTAATGGGTCATGTCTCCTGCATCCCGCTGGCGTGGGCGGCCACCGCCCAGCAGCACTAAGACAAAATGCATGTCCGCACCCGGGCTAGCGAGCCAGACCACACGCTTAGGCCCCTCCCCATGCTCCTTGACGATCGTCATGCAGCAATAGCGCGCATAGAACGCGATGGAGCGATCAAGATCCGCTGCCTGAAGCGCGCAATGGGTGAACGCGACCGTCATGGATTTCAGAACCAGGTTCGAAGCCCGATTCTCGAGGCGGTTTTGGAACGCGGACCCGCATGGATCGAGGCCAAGACAGCCTCGACAGCTCCGAAAAGCCAATAATGACCCATGTCTTCGGCCACTTCGAGCCTACAATCGGGCAATGCGTCCGCGAGGCGATAAGCGGCTTCCGGGGGCACGATCGTATCCGCGCTGCCTTGCCACATCACCACGGGTGTTTCGAGCTCATGGAGCGGCAGGTCCCAGGGCTGGCAATAGAGCCGCAAATCCTGGACGGCCCCTTGGATGGAGCCGCTAAACCCCTCGTGCATGCTCGTCTCCAAAGTGCGGCGAACCTCGGGCCGCCGCAGCACGGCGTGATCGGAGTCCGTTGCGTATTGCGTCAAGAAGTGTTCGGCCCCGCCGGGTACCCAGAAAATCATCGACTGCACGCCGAGGAAATACGCACTCGCCGCGAATTGGGACCGGCCCAAATAGGAAAAGATGAAATGGTGCAGCCCGGACATCGATACCGGCTCGCCATCGGCGACCAGACCAACCGTCGAGATGAGAGCGAGCCGCGTGATCCGCTTCTTCAGATGAAGCGCCGCTGCCAACGCGTGCGGCCCGCCCCCGGAATATCCCACAAGCGCAAACTGGTCGAGGCCGAGCTCATCGGCAAGAGTCTCAATGTCGTGCGCGGTTTCTGCAAGCGTCTCGATGTGATGTGCATCGGATAGGCCGTAGCCAGGCCGGTCCGGCGCAATAATCCGAATCCCCTTCGCACGTGCCGCATCGTCCATCAGAGCAAACATCGTGCGCGCGCCCGGCGTCCCGTGAAGTGCGAGGACAGGTATCCCGTCGTGCGCGCCATATTCCGCATAGCCGATACGCCGCCCGTCCGTTAGACGGAGCACGCGCGCGGATCGGTCGGGCGCAGTTCCTGGTTCATCGGTAACGCGTTTGTCCATGAAATCCTGAGGTCAACCGAAACGACGGCCCAGCGAGCCAAACCGACTCACAACGCAAGCGCCCGGACGGGATTGGGAATCGGAGCCTCTATTCGCAGCCTATCATGATATCGACGGGATTGATGATCAGCGCCACTGACTTCCCTTCGAAGAGCTTAAGGTGTTCAAGCGAGGCGATGGTGACGCTCACCTCCACCATGGTCTCGTCAGCGATTTGCACATAGACGATGGCAGTGACGGCACCTTTTCGAATCTCCATGATCTTGCCCGCGATCTGGTTCGCAGTGCTAATCTTCGAGAACTTCATACTGTCACTATCAGACATGGCGCCACCCCCCTTTGATTCCTCGGGACTATTATAGACCGCTCAAGTGAGGCTTGCGCAAAAGCGTTGAATGCGGTGGCAGGCTTCCTGCAAAGCGTCGAGGCCAGTCGCATAGGAAATGCGGAAAAACGGCGATAGGCCGAACGCCTCTCCGTGCACCACAGCAACGCCTTCTTCTTGGAGAAGAAGCGTGGCGAAGCCCGCGTCGCCGTTGATGACATCGCCCTTTGGCGTCTTCTTGCCGATCGCGCCCGCGCAGGATGGATAGACATAGAACGCGCCCTGAGGCGTTGGGCAGGTTAAGCCTTCCGCATCGTTCATCATGGACACAACAAGGTCGCGCCGCTCCTGGAAGGCCTTCACCCAATCCGTCAAAAAGTCCTGCGGCCCACGCAAGGCCTCGACGGCCGCCCATTGGCTGATCGAGCATGGGTTCGAGGTCGATTGGGATTGGAGTTTACCGATGGCCTTGATCAGCGCAGCCGGACCGCCCGCATAGCCGATACGCCAGCCGGTCATGGAATAGGCCTTAGACACGCCGTTCAATGTCAGCGTGCGATCTTTGAGCTTGGGCTCCACTTGAGCGGGCGTCGTGAAGGCAAAGCCCTCATAGACGAGGTGCTCGTAGATATCATCGGACAGGACAAGGACGCGCTCGTGGCGAAGTAGCACGTCGGTGAGTGCCTTAATCTCTTCGCGCGTGTACGCAGACCCCGTTGGGTTCGACGGCGAGTTGAAAATGAACCACTTCGTCTTCGGCGTAATCGCCTGCTCTAACGCCTCCGGTGTAAGCTTAAAGGCATCCTCGAGCTTTGTCTCGACAACGACAGGTGTGGCGCCCGCGAGCAGCACGATGTCGGGATAGCTCACCCAATATGGCGACGGGATCACGACCTCATCGCCAGGATCGAGCGTTGCGATTAGTGCGTTGTAAAGCACGTGCTTGCCGCCGCTGCCCACGGTGATTTCGGCCGGTTGATAGTCGAGCCCATTTTCACGCGCGAACTTTTCCGAGATCGCCTGCTTCAACTCGGGGATGCCGTCCACGGCGGTGTATTTGGTTTCGCCACGGTTGATCGCATCAATGGCTGCCGACTTGATGTTGTCCGGGGTATCGAAATCGGGTTCGCCAGCGCCAAGGCCGATAACGTCGAAACCAGCGGCTTTCAACTCGCGCGCTTTGTTGGTGATCGCCATGGTTGGCGAGGGCTTGACCCGTTCAAGCGTGCGGGAGACCAATCCCATGAAGAACTCCTGAAGATGCCAGAGGGCTGCAGTTTGCAAGCGAGTTGCGGGGAAATCGGGCCAACCCTATGCGGGCGCTGGGCGCGCTGCAAGTGCTATGCACAATAGGCTCCGGATTTGATGTGCGATGCAGCAACGGGGACCCTGAGGGGCTATCTGATTTGAGCCACATATGTGACGGGACCCCACATTGCCGTTACGGCAATGCCGTATTGTCCCGGTTCATTGGGATTGGAACCTATACGGGGTGGCTCAATGATTTTCTGGTGCGCCACGAAAGGCTGTCGCAAAGCTCTGCACGACGAACTTTTGGCGCTCAAGCCTCCTGAAGCGCAAGGGTTTTGGGGCGCCAAGGTCCTGGGGCGCGAAGGTC
>Ga0316192_10000206_pt1 | contig 41319 bp, 37 predicted proteins | sample MerIslwburrow_MG_FD_204931 | JGI IMG/M metagenome (GOLD analysis project Ga0316192, IMG submission 204931) | Coastal sediment microbial communities from Maine, United States - Merrow Island worm burrow | ecosystem: Environmental > Aquatic > Marine > Coastal > Sediment | place: USA: Maine...
GACTCTTGTCACGGGGTCGCCCCCTACGCCCCTACGCCCCTGAGCCCCTAAGCCCCTAAGCCCCTAAGCCCTTACACCCCTACTGCCTTCCGCGGTGCCATGATGGTTCGTCCCTTGGGACCCCAGGGGGTTCTGGCAGCGGAAGGGAGGAAAGCTCCGTGGGGTCCCAAGGGACGAACCATCTCCAAGCAAGTGAGATGCATGCGTTCTAATCGCCGGGTTCCACTGCGGGAAAGCCGCCGGTCGAGGTCAGTCCCATCTTCTTGGCGTAGTAGCGGAACGAGCGGAAGCTCATGCCGAGCACCTCGGCCGCCTGGGTCTGTACCCCGGCGGCACGATCGAGCGCTTCCGCCATCAGTTGCTTGCGAATCTCGTCGAGGTATTGCTCCAGGTTCATTCCCTCGGCCGGTAGATTGGGAGCGTCCCCGATCGGTGGGGCCGGCTCCAGAATCTGCGCTGGCAGATCTACGGCGCTCAGGGTGTTGCCTTCGGCTAGGGCCAGGGCGCGCTCGATCATGTTCTCCAATTCGCGCACGTTGCCCGGCCAGTGATAGCCCTCCAGAATTCGCATCGCCTCGACCGAGATCTTGCGGGGTTCGATACCCAGCCCGGTACTGCACTTCTTGATGAAAAAGTCGACCAGAAGGGGGATGTCTTCTCGTCGGCGACGAAGGGGAGGTAGTTGAATCGGGATGACGTTGATCCGATAGTAGAGGTCCTCTCGGAACTCGCCTTGTTCTGTCAAATGCCGGAGGTCCTGGTTGGTGGCGGCGATGATGCGAACATCGACGGGCTCCTCGTTGCTGCCACCCACCATTCGGATCTTCTTTTCCTGCAGAGCCCGCAGCAGCTTCACCTGCATGGCGGGAGTCATCTCGCTGATTTCATCGAGGAGCAGCGTGCCACCGTGTGCCTCCCGAAATAGACCTTTCTTCTCACGCACGGCGCCGGTGAAAGAGCCACGCTCGTGTCCGAAGAGCTCGCTTTCCAGCAGGTTCTCGGGGAGGGCGCCGCAATTGACGGACAGGAATCGATTCGAAGATCTCGGGCTTTCGTAGTGAATAGCGCGGGCGATGAGCTCCTTGCCAGTGCCGCTTTCGCCTTCCAGCAGCACGGTCGAGTTGGTGCGGGCGACCCGCTCGATCAGCTTGAAGATCTCCTGCATCGGCCGGCTACGACCGATGATGTTCGAGAAACGGTATTTCTCCTCGAGCTCGCGCCGCAGGTAGAAGTTCTCGTCAACCAACTCGGTCTTCTCGAGAGCCTTCTGCATGACGACTTTGAGCTCCTCGACATCGAAAGGCTTCGAGACGTAGTCGTAGGCCCCTCTCCGCATGGCCTCGATGGCGGTCTTGGTGGAGGTGTAGGCGGTCATCATGATGACCGAGATCCGGGAGTCCTGTTGCTTGATCTCGCGCAGGAGATCGAGCCCGTTGCCGTCGGGCATGATGATGTCGCACAAAACGAGGTCGAAACCGCTCTCGCGAATCTGCGTGCGTCCCTCTTCGACGGAGCTGGCCGTGGTGACCTGATATCCAATCTCCTCCAGCAGCAACCGCAGGAACTCCAGCATGCTCTGCTCGTCGTCTACAACCAGAATCCGAGCTGTCAACGGTCAAGCCTCCTCTGCAATTGGTGTCGGCTCCCCAGGCGTGATGGGCAGCGCTACTGTAATGACAGTACCCTGACCAGGTTGGCTGTCGACGGCCAACCGGCCTCCATGTTCCTCGACGATCCGGTAGACGATCGCCATGCCTATCCCTGTGCCGCCATCGAAGAACGAGTGGAACGGATGGAACATCTTGCCGCGCTCTTCGAGATTCATGCCCCGACCATTGTCGGTGAAGCGGATGCAGTAGTCCGCGGCCACTACGTGACCCTCTACTTGCAGGGTGCCTCCCTCGGGCATGGCTCGTAGGGAGTTGCGTGCCAGGTTCCAGAAGATCTGGCTGACCTGGTCGGGATCAGCGATCAGGGTCACGGATGGTGGATCGACCACCAGATCCAGGTGATGCTGCGGCGAGACCTCAGGGCTGTTGATCAGCAACTGTACGTTCTCGCTCAGCAGTCGGGCGATGTCGAAGCGCACGCTGGAGCGTTCTTTGGGTCGGGCGAACTGCAGAAAGCTCTTGATGGTGCGGTCCAGCCTCTGGCTTTCCTTGAAAATGATGTCCAGAAGCCTGCGATGGGCGGAATCATCCTCCAGGGCGGCGGTGAGCATCTGAACAGAGCCGGAGATGGCGGCCAGCGGATTGCCGACCTCGTGGGCAATGCCCGATGCCAACTCGCCGACCGCGGCGAGTCGCTCCCTGAGCTGCAGCTCGTCCTGCAGCTTCCGCCATTCGGACAGGTCCTGGAAGATGAGGATGAAACCGGTCCTGGTGCCTTCGGCGTCGGTGAGCAGCGTGACGGAGTAACCGACGTGGCGCTCGGAGTCACCTCGTTGGTAGGTGACCTCGGGTCGTAACCGTCGATCGGGACTGATGTGACTCTTGATTTCGATCCACTCCTGATCGGTGAACAGCCGGGTGGTCGATACGGGCCTGCCGAGCAGCGCGTCGAGGTTCTTGCCCAGGATGTCCTGGGCAGCCAGATTGACGCTGGTGATCATCCCGTCCAGATCACAGGTGATCAGGCCGCTGGGTACGGACTCCACGATGTCGCGATGGATGACTTGCAAGTCGGCCAGGTCCAGCTGTTTTTCCTGCAACTCGCGTTCGGCTCTCGAGATGTTCTGAGCCAGGCGTGTCGTTAGGTAGGCGACGGTGTAGAAGCCGAAGATGTGGGTTATGAGGTTGTAGAACAACTTCCAGGCTGGCAGTCCATCCACTTGGCCGACCTGTTCCTGCGCCCCCACGGATACGTCGTTGATGACCGTCGCAAGGGCTCGGACCTGGGCTTCTGCAGATGGTGGTATCCAGCCGAAGTAGAGCGCTACCACGGTAGCCGCGTACAGGAAGCTGGCGAGTGAGGCGACCGCAAATCCGGTTCTGCGCTGGAAGAGGGCGGAAGCGACGATGATGACGATGAAATAGAGAATCGAGAATGGGCTGGCGACACCCCCGAAGTAGTAAACCATGCCGGTGATGAGAAGCAGATCGCCGACAAACTGGATGAGGGCCTGGGCTCTCCAGTGTCCTCGTAGCAGCTTCAGCAGGGCGATATAGAGGAGGCTGGCACCGTAGGTGAGGCCTGCCAGAAGGTAGAGGAACGAGAATTCACGGGTCTCTTCTGGGGAGGCGAGCTGCAGGAGAAAGTACGGTAGGACGACGCTGGTGATGACCACCAGGCGGATGCCGATCATCCAACGCAGCTGACGCTCGACAGCCAAGAGGCTCGCAGGAGTCGAAGTGTCAGGCCCCACCGATTTGCCCAGATTGTTCATGACAGGAGTGACACCGCCTCAGGTGGCATCGTACGGCGCTCGATTCTAGCCTGAATTCTCCAAACGGAATCCCGGGTTCCGGCCAGTAGATGCCGAAACCCGGGGGAGGAGGTTTTTGCGGTCTGCCGAATCTGCGGCGTCCGGCTGCTCAGATCTGTCCCAAGATCGTGTACAGGGGCAGGTACATGGCGGTAACGATGACGCCGATGATCATACCCAGGACCACGATCATGAGGGGCTCGATCAGCTTGACCAGTCCGGCGACCGCCGTATCCACTTCTTCTTCGTAGAAGTCGGCGATCTTGGAGAGCATCTGATCGAGAGCACCCGTCTGCTCACCCACATTGATCATCTGTACGACCATCGGTGGAAAGACACCGGTCTCGCCCAGCGGACCGCTGATTGTCTTACCTTCTTCGACACTCTTGCGCACCGCCATGATGGCGTCCTGGATAATGGCGTTGCCGGAAGTCTTGGCGGTAATCTCCAGGCCGTCGAGGATCGGAACACCGGACGCTGTAAGGGTCGCCAGGGTTCGGCAGAATCTCGCCACGGCGATCTTGCGCAGCAGCATGCCGATGACAGGTATCTTGAGGAGAAGACTATCGAGAACACGCGCCCCTCGTTCGGTCTTGTGCCAGGCCTTGAGGGCCCAGATGACGACGAAGATTCCGATGATGATCAGCCAGGAGTACCGTCCCACCCACTTGCTCGCGGCAACGACCAACTGAGTCAGCATGGGCAGCTCTCCGCCGAGCCCGGCGAACAGCTGGGCAAAGACTGGAATCACTTTCCAGAGGATGATCCACACCACGACGAGGGCGATCGAGATCACGGTGGAGGGGTAGATCAAGGCCGACTTGACCTGACCCTTCAGCTTGACGGCCTTCTCCATGTAGGTCGAAAGCCGCTGCAGAATGACGTCCAGAATACCGCCGGCCTCACCGGCCGCCACCATGTTGACGTAGAGCTCGTCGAACGCTGCCGGTTGCTTCTTCATGGCATCTGCAAGTGAAGCTCCGGATTCCACGTCGGTGCGTACCTGATTGATGATCTCCTGGAAACGCTTGTGCTCCTGCTGCTCTCCGAGGATTTCCAGACACTGAACCAGGGGTAAGCCGGCGTCGAGCATGACGGAGAACTGCCGGGTAAAGATCGCGACGCGTTTGTCCCCGATGCGGATCGGAAACTTCGGCAGGAGCGGGAACTCCTTGCCTTTCTCGCGAATCGATGTGACCTGGATCTGCTGGCGTCGGAGAGTGGCTACCGCTGCGTCGCGGGTGTCGGCGAGCAGAATACCTTCCTGGAATTGACCCGCGCGACCTTTGCCTTTCCAAATGAAACTCGGCATCGACTCAGCTCCTTACTGGGGCTCTGGGATTGATCAAAGCCGGATTGAGGGCCCCGACACCGCGGGCGATGATCTCCTGAAGTTCGTCCGGGTACGAGGACCGAAGCATGGCTGTCTGCAGACTGATCTGACGCCGGAAGTAAAGGGCGGCCAGCGACTGGTTGAAGGTCTGCATGCCTAATTTCGCCTGTCCAGCCTGCATCATGCCGTAGACCTGATGGATCTTGTCTTCTCGAATCAGGTTCCGGATGGCGGTCGTGGGGATCATGATCTCCATGGCCAGCACCCGGCCCTTGCCACTTGCCTTGTGCAGCAGGGACTGGCAAAGAATTCCCTGCAGAACGAACGAGAGCTGAACTCGCACCTGGCCCTGCTGATGAGGTGGGAACACGTCGATGATGCGGTTGATGGTCTCGGAGGCCGAGTTGGTGTGCAGGGTGGCGAACGTCAGGTGGCCGGTCTCAGCGACTCTCAAAGCAGCTTCCACTGTCTCGTAGTCACGCATCTCGCCGATCAATACGACATCGGGGTCCTGGCGCAGCACCGACTTCAGAGCATTGGCGAAGCTGTGTGTGTCGGCCAACAACTCCCGCTGATTCACGATGCAGCTCTTGTGGCTGTGGAGGTATTCGACCGGGTCCTCGATGGTAACGATGTGTTCGTGACGTTCGCCGTTGACCCGGTCGAGCATTGCGGCCAGCGTCGTCGACTTGCCCGAGCCCGTGGGACCTGTGCAGAGCACCAGTCCTCGGGGCTTCCTGCAGAGATTCTCCACGACGGGCGGCAGGCCCAACTCTCGAAATCCGCGGATCTCATAGGGGATCTGGCGGAAAGCGGCGGCGATGGCACCGCGCTGATGAAAGACATTGGCGCGAAACCTGGCCAGCCCCTTGATGCCGAAGGAGAAGTCGAGCTCCAGGTTCTCCTCGAGTCGCTGCTTCTGTTTGTCGGTCAGGATGGAGTAGGCGATCTGCTTGGTGTCGGAAGGGTTGAGTGGCGGCGAGTTCAGCGGCCTGAGCGCCCCATCGACGCGAATCTGCGGCGGAGAGTTGGTCGTCAAATGGAGATCTGAGGCCCCCTGATCCACCATGGTCTTCAGCATGGAATTCAGAGTCGGTGGCATCACAGCTCCCCTAAGTTATGTCGGCAGAAGACGTTGCGTCAGTTTATATCATCGCGCTACAACCTCAACTGTGGTAAACGTCACAGATGGGGTCGCAGCGGCCACATGGGCTGTTGCAGCGACGATTGTAGCCATAGGTCCGCCTCGGGTCTATGGCTTTTGGCACTGCCAATCCCTAGTCGCCGGGCACGTCGGAGGCTTCGGATGTTGGTGGCGACTCCAGTCCTTCGATCTCCCCCAGCAAAGTGGCGAGTTGTTGCATCCGGTCCTTGCTTTCCCCTTCGGGATAGACGAAGGCAAGAGTGAGAAGACGACTGTGAATAGGATGCAGGGCGAAGACCCGAATCTCTCCGACTCTGCCGTCATCTCGGTCGTAGGCCCCGCGGGCAGTGAAGGCTGAACCCATGGGTGCCACGAGCTCGAGATTGCCAAAGTACTGGCCGTTCGTCAGAGACTCGAAATACGGCTGCATGGCCTTGGCCTCCGCTGGCAGGTTGATGGCGGCAGGTCCTGCAGGTCCGACTTCGATCTCGACGGTGCCCGCACCGTTCGGCCCCGGGGCCGTCAAGCGGAGGTTGGTTCCTCGATTGATCTCGACCTCGAATGCTTCCGGCAAAGCGGCGATTGCGATGCCGAGATCGGCATTCTCGACACGTTGCGGGCTGCTGGGAGCTTGTTCAGGAGCCTGGCATGCGGCGCCAAGGAGGCTGAGCGAAAACGCAAGCAGGGTCGATGGAGATGGGGGGAGTCGGATCATGGCAGGGACCTTTCGAGTGTCATGTCAGTGCCGTGCCCACCGGTTCTTCAGGATATCCATCCAATCGGCAACCGTCCGCTGGGCGCAAGCGGGACGAGCTTCTGCTAGCTCAGGTAGGCCTCCAGGAGCTGGCCGGCGATGGACATGAAGTCCCGCTCTGTGACGATTCCTATCAGCCGCGTCCTCTTGTCGACGACTGGCAGGCAACTGACCCTGCGGTCCCGCATCAGCCGTATGGCATCGAGAGTAGACATCGTGGGGTCGGCCGTCACCAGGTCGGTGGTCATGATCTCACTGACGGGAACCGGACGTTGTTCCTTGCCGGCTGCATTGTCGGCAAGTAGCCGCAGCAGCGAGCGGTGCGTGACCAGGCCCACGAGCCGGTGGAGGTTGTCCTCGACCGGTACGTGTCGGATGTGATGCCAATTCATGACGCAGGCCACGATGTCCACCAGCTCGTCTTGATTGACCGTGAACAGGTCGGTCGTCATCAACTGGCCGACTCGCTGGTGATGCTTCTTGCCGTCGCCGGCCTCCTCGAGTGAGGCCAGCTCCCAGGTATGTACGGGTTGCTCGGAGAGTTGTCGGCTGACCGTGGCTGCCACGATGGCTGTCAGGCACTCGGCCTGCGATCCGTCGCACTTCATGGCGTCGTAGGAGTCCACCTGCCATTGAGATCCCGTGCGCAGGCTGCGAACTCTCTCCTCGATGACACCCAGGTATCTATCGATATCGGATGAGTCGGTGTCGAGATCCTGCAGACCCTGCCGAGCCACAGGCAGTAGATCCACCAGAAGTAGCTGCTGTGCCGGGATGTTCCCTCTCTCGGGCCAGCTCAAGTGAGCGCCCAAGCCTAGACGAGCGGCGGCAACGAAGTTCTCGCGGGCCACGTCGAATTCCATCACCGAGGTGATGTCCGGATAGAGACTGGAAACTCCGTTCAGCAGACCGAACCAGAAAGTGGCGTTGGCGACTTCGTCGAGGGGCGACGGACCGGCGGGAAGAATCCGATTCTCGATGCGAAGATGAGCCTTGCCGTGCGAAATACCGTAGCAGGGCCGATTCCACCGGTAGATCGTGCCGTTGTGCAGGCGAAGCGCTTGCAGCCGAGGCGCCATCCCGTTATCTATGATCTCGAATGGGTCCTCGTCGACCTCTGTGCTCATGATGACCCGAAAGCGGGAGATGTCCTCTTTGTAGATCTCGACAACCGACTCGTCCACCCACCGCCGGCCGAAGCTCACGCGCGGGCTTTGCATCCTGAGGTGTCCAGCCGGGGAGCGCGTGTCGATGGACTGCTGAAACAGTGCGATCCGGGTCTCCCGCCAGAGCTGCCTTCCGAACAGCATGGGCGAGTTTGTAGCAGCCGCCAGAACTGGAGCTGCCACCGCCTGAGCGACGTTGTAGAGACGGGCGAAATTCTCAGGCTTTACCTGGAAGTGCACCTGGAAGCTGGTGTTACAGGACTCGAGCATGACGTTGTCATGCGTGACGTTGATCTCATCACGGCCCTTGATGTGCAGGTGGTAGCGCTCGCCTCGCAGTCGATTCATCGCCTCGTTGAGGGCGAAGTATCGCGGCCGTGGCGTCATGTTCTCGAGGTTGAGATCCGCCTTGTCCAGAGTCGGGAGAATGCCGCACAGGACTACTTGCGTATCCAGTTCTTCTGCCGCCATACGGGCCTTGTGCAGCAGGACCGTGAGTTGGCGCTCCATCTCTCGGAGAGAGGTTCCCCCCAGAGTGATCGCGTCGAGGTTGCATTCCAGATTGAAGCGCCCGAGCTCCGTGGTGAAGTGGGGGTCGTCGATGCGCTCGAGAAGCTCCGGGGCGACCAGGGCCGGTCGCCAGTCCCGATCGACCAGGAACATCTCCTGCTCGGCCCCGATGCGTCGCACCTTGGTCTCGAAGAGACCTTCGGCGAGCATCGTCTCGAGCGCCCGGAGGTCTGTCAGCAGCTTGCGACTGAACAGCCTGAGCTGCTCGGCGTCGAGTTGACTTTTGACTTGCTGCTCGCCCATCGCAATTGGCCCCTGCTTGCCCGTCGCAGGCGCAGATAGAGGGCTAACTCCGGCTGGCGGGCTGCTGCGGAGGTCGGAACCTCGACTGATCGATTGCTTGGCGATTCTACGCCGACGGGGCACCACCGGCAAATGCGATGGCGCCCCGTGAGCGTACAAACAGTAGCGGCCAGAGGATCCTGGCCGGGATTCGAGGTCAGGCCGCGGCGATCAGGCTCTTGACCTCGCTGACGATCTCCTGCAGGACCTTCTTGGCATCGCCGAAGACCATCATGTTGTTGTCGTACTCGAACAGCTCGTTCTTGATGCCAGCGAAACCTGGACTCAAGGAGCGCTTGATCATCATGACCGTTTGCGCCTCCCAGACCTGCAGAACCGGCATGCCGGCGATCGGACTCGACGGGTCCTTCTCGGCAGCGGGATTCACCACGTCGTTGGCACCGACAACGAGCACGGCGTCGGTCGTCTTGAACTCCGGGTTGATCGTGTCCATCTCGATCAACTGCTCATAGGGCACGTCGGCCTCGGCCAGCAGCACGTTCATGTGACCGGGCATTCGTCCCGCAACAGGATGAATGGCGTAGGAAACTTTGACCCCACGCTTCTGCAGTAGATCCGCGAGCTCCTTGACGGTGTGCTGCGCCTGGGCCACGGCGAGACCGTAGCCCGGTACGATGACCAGTGACTCGACCGTCTCCAGCACCATGGCGGCCTCTTCGGGACTGTAGGAGCGAACGGTGCCGTATTCACCTGCATCCGCCGAGCCACCCTCCTGACCGAAGCCGGAGAACAGGACATTGCTCAGCGTCCTGTTCATGGCGACGCACATGATCTGCGTCAGGATCAGGCCGGAGGCTCCGACCAGAGCGCCGCTGATGATGAGCACGTTGTTGCTCAGCACGAAGCCGGTCATGGCGGCAGCGAGGCCGGAGAGCGAGTTCAGAAAGGAGATGATCACCGGCATGTCGGCGCCACCGATGGGAATCACCATCAGCACGCCCAGGATGAGGCTGATGATGGTGGCTACGAGAGCACCCGTGATCATGCTGGAGGGCTCAGTGCTGAAGAACCCGATGTAGATTCCAGCTGCCAGGCAGCCCAGGAAGAACAGGCTGTTGATCGCGTGTCGGGCCGGTAGCAGCGTCGGCTGTCCGCCGATCTTGCCACTCAATTTCAGAAAAGCCACAAAGCTGCCGGACAGGGTAATCGAGCCAATGAGGATCGACAGGAAAGCGGTGATGGCAGATGCGCCACCCAGAGCTTCGGCAGCCGATCCCGCGTAGGCAGGCTCGACAAGCTCTTTCCAGACGATGGAAAGCGCCACCAGAGCCGACGCACCACCGCCGAAACCGTTGAACAGCGCGACCATCTCGGGCATAGCCGTCATCTCGACCTTGATTGCTGCAATGGCGCCTATCAGACCGCCGACAATCAGTCCGGCGATAATCCACTGGTAGTCCACCATGCCGAGGTCCAGCAAGGTCGTCACGATGGCGATGAGCATCGCCAAGGCCGCAAGAGCGTTGCCTCGGCGAGCGGAGCGCACCCGCGTCAGGCCCTTCAATCCGAAGATGAAGAGCACCGCTGAGAGCAGGTAGAGAACAGGGACAATGATGTTGCTCAGTGCGTCGTTCATGACTTGGCCTTCTTCTTGCCGAACATACCCAGCATGCGATCGGTGACGAGGAAGCCGCCCACCACGTTGATGGTGGCGAAGACAATCGCCACGAAGGCGAGAACGCTGCTCATCACGAGCTCCCCGCTACTTGCAGCGGCCAGGGAGCCGACCAAGGTGATGCCGGATATGGCGTTGGCTCCCGACATCAGGGGTGTGTGCAGCGTCGGTGGGATCTTCGTGATGATCTCGAAACCCACGAAGCACGCCAGAACAAAGACATAGATTCCTACAAGAAGGGGTCCCATCATGACTGTTCTCCTCGCAGCCTTTCAGCCGTAGGCGCATGGGCTATCTCGCCCGCATGCGTCAGCAGGCTGCCAGCCACGACCTCGTCCTCCAGATCGATCTGGATTGTTGCGTCCTTCATCATGCCCTGTAGTAGAGCCAGTACATTGCGAGCGTAAACCATGCTCGCGTCGTGAGACATGCTGGCAGCGAGGTTGACGGGGCCGAGAATCAGCACGCCATTGTGCTCGACCTCTTCGCCGGCCCGTGAGAGCTCGCAGTTGCCCCCTTGCTCGGCCGCCAGATCGACGACCACCGCGCCGGGACGCATGGCGTTGACCATGTCGAGGGTCAGCAGTCGCGGAGCCTGCTTGCCGGGCACCTGTGCCGTGGTGATGACCACGTCGGCCGCACCGACATGCTCGGTGAGGATCTCTCTCTGTCGACGCAGAAAGTCCTCTCCCATTTCCTTTGCATAGCCACCTGAGCCCTCTCCGGATTCCTCGAAGGGCAGATCGATGAACCTCCCGCCCAACGACTCGACCTGCTCCTTGACCGCTGGTCGAATGTCGGAGACCTCCACGATCGCCCCCAGACGCTTGGCGGTCGCCACGGCCTGGAGTCCGGCGACGCCTGCCCCCATGATCACGACCCTGGCCGGGGGGATGGTTCCTGCGGCCGTCATCAGCAACGGGAAGTAGCGAGACAGTCGGCTGGCGGCCAGAACGACGGCCTTGTAACCGGCGATGTTGGCCTGGGACGAGAGGGCGTCCATGGATTGAGCGCGTGTGATTCGCGGCACCAGCTCCATGGCCAGGGACGTGATGCGGCCGGCCGCCAGCTTTTGCACCATCTCCGGTTCGCGATAGGGATCGAGGAGCCCGATGACGATGGCTTCCGGCTTCAGAGCCTCGATCTCGTCGACCTCTGGCGGAGCGACCTTGAGCACGACGTCGGCCTCGGCCCAGGCTGACGCGCCGTCTGTGACGATCGTGCCGCCTACTTCCTCGTAGGCCGTATCCGGGAGGTACGAATCCTCTCCGGCGCCGGCCTCGATCCGGAGATCGAAGCCGTCCTTGATGAGTCGTTTGACTGTCTCGGGTGTTGCTGCCACGCGAGACTCACCCGCGCGTCTCTCTTTCGGAATCAGAATTTTCACCATTTTCCCAGGGGGTTGTCGGTCGTTCGACCGGAGTGGAAGATGAAGCACCCGCCGCCACCCGAAATCCTCTTCCAACCGCTGTCACATGTCAAGGGCTGAGCATCGGCAATTGGGGCGGGGATCTGCGGTGCTCCACGGCTCCGGAACGGCAGTGGGAATTGGCTGCCCTTGCGTCGAGTTATCCTTTCAAGGACATGACGGCAGAACCCGAGGTGATCTTCTTCGATGGCGACTGTGGTCTGTGCCATCGTGCCGTTCGCTTCATTGTTCGCCATGATCGGAAGGGACGGTTTCGCTTTGCTCCGCTGCGGGGGGAGACCTTCCTCCGCCAGGTTCCTGATGTAGTGCGAAGTCGCTTGCCTGACACCCTGGTGGTCTCAGCCGGCGACGGCCGGTTCCTAATACGCTCGGATGGCGTTCTCTATGCCCTCGAAATTCTCGGTGGGCCCTGGAAGGCACTCGCTAGGGTGGGGGGCTGGCTGCCGCGTCGCTTCAGGGATTCTCTCTACGATGCCATCGCCGCTCGGCGGGCGAGCCTCTTTAGGAGACCCAATCAGGGCTGCCCGGTGGTGGAACCGGAGCTGCGCCGTCGATTCGACCCGTGATCCCTCCTGAGTACATGGTAGTTTCGTCTCCATGACGGCTCTCTTCATCACGTTCGAAGGGCTCGACGGGAGTGGCAAATCGACTCACCTCCGAGCGGCGTTTCGCTGGTTGGAGGACAACGATATCGATTGCCAGGTGGCCCAGGAGCCGGGCGGCACGCCGTTGGGCGACGCGATACGCGAGACCTTTCTCGACCCCCGCTGGGGCGAGATCGACGGTACGGTCGAGGCCCTCATGGTCTTTGCGAGTCGTCGTCAGCACCTTCTGGAAGTCATCGAGCCGGCCTTGGCCGAGGGCCGGCACGTAATCTGTGACCGGTTCACAGACTCGACGTTCGCCTATCAGGGGTACGGGCGAGGGGTGCCGATCTCGATTCTCCGAGAGGTAGACCGATTGGCTACTGGTGGTCGGGTTCCCGACCGGACGTTGCTGTTCGACCTGCCTGCCGAAGTGGCTCGGCAGCGAGGCCACTCCGAAGCTCGCCGTGAGAGTGAAGAAGGAGTCACCCGCCTCGATGCAGAAGCGCTCGAGTTCTACGGCAAGGTTCGCCAGGGGTACCTCGAATTGGCCCAGGAGTTTTCCGACCGATTCGTGGTAATCCGCTCTGCGGGAACATTCGAAAGCACTCAGGAGCAGGTGAGGTCGGTGCTCAGCGAGATCTTCAGGCTCGAGAAATGAACTTGGCAGCGACCGAAGAACTGGCTCGGCTGGGCCACCTCTATCCTGCTGTCATTCTTCACGGACGGAAGGCGGAGGACCGGCAGGCAGCCGCCCTTCGCCTGGCGCGGACCCTGCTTTGCGAGGCGGAGCGATCGGCGCGGCCTTGTGGAAGCTGCAAGCATTGCTCGAGGATTGTCTGGCCGAGTGCCAAGAGCGATGCCTTCCATGCGGATTTTCGAGTCCTCGAGAGGGACTTGAAGACCTCGACCTCGGTCGCTGCGACCAAAGCCTTCCTCCAGGATGCACAGGTAGCACCCTTCGAGGCGCGAGGTCAGGTCTTCGTGCTAGCCAGCGCCGAGAGCCTGACGGGAGAGGCGGCCAATGCCCTTCTCAAGACGCTCGAGGAGCCGCACATCTCGGCGCCGCGGCACTTTCTACTCCTCAGCCCATCGCAATTCGATCTCCTGGCGACGGTCCGCAGCCGCTCGCTGGCCGTCTTTCTGGGCGTGAGTGAGGCCGAGTTCACCGAGGAGATGGAAGGTCTGGCTGAGAGCTTCGCTGTCTGTGTCCGGGGTTTCATGAGCTCGGGAAGCATCCTGCAGCTGCTGGCTGGTGCCGAGGTTCTGAGTCGTGTCAGCTCCTGGAAGGACCCGCGTGATGCCACTGCCTGGTCACAGGCGGCGGCGATCGTGCGCCGTTGCTGCGACCTGGTCGAGAGCCGAGGCAGCCGAGGCTTGTTGAACCTGGCCGAACAGATGCTCGGTGGATGGCAGTCACGGGTGCGAGGAATCCAGGCCCAGAGGATACTCGAGGCAATGGTGGTAGAAGGACTGGCACCGTTGGCACCCAAGGGCGAGACTCGAGATACCAGGCTTGTCCCATCTGTCAATGGCGGATAAGATGCCGCCTGTCGTGCGCAGCCGATAACTCGCCTGCATTCACATACTTACAGCCAATCTGAGGAGTCCATCGGCATGGTCCAACTACAAATTCAATTGAGAGGCCTGGCCTTGGCTCTCTTGCTCGCGATTTGCTTCTTGTCTCAGGCTTGCACGGTCTCTGATTCGGTTGTCTACGCCGCCAAGGGAGAGCAGGGCGATGCGGACGTCATGGCGGTCGTGGGCGGCGGTGAGATCACCGAAGAAGAGGTGGCCGAGTTGGTGGCTGGGGAGCTTCTACGGGTCAATCGTGAGCGATACGAGATTCTGGAAAGAGGTCTCGACAACCTGGTCACGACGCGCCTGCTGGAACTCGAGGCCGAGGCGAAGGGGATCTCCGTAGACGAGCTGCTGGCCGAAGCTGTGGAGTCGAAGGTGAAACCACCGTCACAGGAACAGATCGATGCTTTCTACGAAGCCCGAAAGGGGCAGATTCAACAGCCCAAGGAAGCGGTGGAAGAGCGCATCGGCCAGTTCCTGACCCAGCAACAGCAGCAGACGGCGCTGGCCGAGTTCATCGTCGAGCTGAAGGCCAAGTATAGCTTCGAGAGCTTTCTGGAGCCTTTGAGAATCCCGGTAGAGGTTGCGGGGTTCCCAGCCCGCGGGCCGGAAGACGCTCCGGTAGTCATTGTCGAGTTCTCGGATTTCGAATGTCCCTACTGCTCTCGGGTGATCCCGACGCTCGAGCAGGTCGTCGAGACCTACGGTGACCGGGTGCGACTCGTCTTTCGCCAGTTCCCCTTGAACAACATCCATCCCAATGCCCAGAAAGCGGCCGAGGCCTCACTTTGCGCCAACGATCAGGGGAAGTTCTGGGAGATGCACGATCTCATGTTCAAGGAGCAGAAGAGTTTGGAGCTCGAGCAGTTGAAGGAGAAGGCCGCCCGACTGGAGCTCGACGTCGAGGCTTTCAACGAGTGCATCGATTCCAGCAAGTACGCCGAGGCGGTCATGAGTGATCAGGAGGCCGGGAGCCAGGTAGGTGTCTCCGGCACGCCGGCTCTCTTCATCAACGGCCGTTTTCTCTCGGGCGCGCAGCCCTTCGAGCAGCTCGCTGCCGTTATCGATGCGGAGCTGGCGAGGCAGGAGCCCAAGTCCGATTCCTGAATGTCGCGAGACGTCAGTGACCCCGAGCTGAGGGCGGCCCTTCACAGGGTCGCCGATATGGTTGCCGACTACCTGCAGGATGTCGGTAAGTACCCTGTGCTGCCCAAGGTCCAGCCAGGGGAGGTGGCATCGATGCTGCCAGGCATGGCTCCACGGCAAGGGGAATCCCTGGACCGGATCCTGGACGACTACGCTCGCATCATCGAGCCCAATGTCACGCACTGGAATCATCCCGGTTTTCTGGGCTACTTCTCGATCACGGGCTCAGGCCCCGGGATTCTGGGCGAAGCTCTTTCCGCGGCTCTCAATGTCAACGCGATGTTGTGGCGCACCTCTCCTGCCGCCACGGAGCTGGAGGAGCGCGTATGCGACTGGCTGCGACAGATGCTGGGTCTGCCGGAGATTTTTCGAGGGCATATCAACGACACGGCCTCGGTCAGTACCATGCTGGCGCTGGCGGCCGCACGCCACGCCCAACCGGACCTGGATATCAGGGAGCTGGGATTGGCGGGCCGGCCGGAGATTCCCGAGCTGGTGGTCTACATCAGCGACCAGGCGCACTCGTCGTGCGACAAGGCCGTAATGACTCTGGGCCTCGGCCTCCGGCAGGTACGCAGGATCGTGTCGGATGAACAGTTCCGGATGCGCCTCGACTCGCTGGCAGAGGCGGTAGAGGCCGATCGTCGCGCGGGTCGTCGTCCCATGGCTGTTGTGGCGACTGCGGGGACTACTTCGACAACCAGTGTCGATCCCATGGATCGCATCGCCGAGCTCTGCCAGCGAGAAGGTCTTTGGCTTCATGTCGATGCGGCCTATGCCGGCAGCGCAGCCATCTGCCCCGAGCTCCGAGGACAGTTCTCTGGCTGGGAGAGAGCCGACTCGATCGTCTTCAATCCGCACAAATGGTTGTTCACACCCATCGACTGCTCGGTCCTTCTGATGCGCGACGTGGACACCTTGAAATCTGCCTTCTCCCTGGTGCCTGACTACTTGAAGACAGACGAAGAGGGAGTAACCAACCTGATGGATCTCGGGGTGCAGCTCGGGCGACGGTTCCGCTCCTTGAAGTTGTGGATGGTAATCCGGGCTTTCGGCGTCGAGGGGTTGCAAGATCGGATCCGCGAGCACTGCCGGATGGCCAGGGATCTGGTATCGCTGATCGATCAGGACCCTGATTTCGCGGTGGTGGCTCCCGTGCCGTTCAGCGTCGTCTGCTTTCGTTGGATCGCGGGAGATTCGCCAGAGCAGCAGGACTCTCTCAATGAGGTGCTGCTGAACGAGGTCAATGCCCAGGGCCCGGTCTTCGTTACCTCCACGGTGCTAAAAGGTCGATATACGCTGCACCTGGCCATCGGCAACCTAAAGACGACCGAACAGCACATTCAGGAAGCCTGGCAGATTGTCCGCACGACAGCCGATCGCCTGTCGACTTGATCGGTTGCGACGGGAGTCCCGTCGGGGTGGCACTCAGCGAATAGTCCTGGGGCTTGGGTCCTGGATGCTGAACCGGTCTTCTTCATGAGGTCCGTCCGGGTGGTCCGCAGGCGCAGGTGAACCTGGCCATAGTGGAGGGGTCCGACGCGGGGCCCCCAGGGGGCTATCCTCCCTACCACAGCAACCAACCCCTGAAGCCCGCCCTCCCACCCTGGGGGTTGATCAGCCGTCGTGCCTTCGGCTGATCTTTGAGGCAATGGGGCAGTGAGGGTCCCCTCTCCGAACCCTGGACACCCTTGCCCAGCGAGAGCCGCCGGTGTTATTGGGCCACGCACGAGGCTCTCCCCCGTCGTCCTGGGCCTCCGGCTGGAGACCTCGTACGCGGCCTCGCACAGCTCTCCGCTCTTAGCATATCGATGCGGATCACGGGTTCTTTCGGGATGTCGTCCCCTACGCCCCTAAGCCTTTACGCCCTTAGGCCCTCATTGCCTCATTGCCTCACTGCCTCAAGGCCCCAAGGCCCCAATGCCTCACTGCCCCACTGCCTCAAAGATAGGCCGGAGGTACGACGGGCTCCTCAACCCCCAAGCCCTCAAAGATCGGCCGGAGGTACGACGGACGCCTCAACCCTCAGGGCCGGTGGGCGGGTCTACCCGACCACCTTCGGGTGATACGCTGCGTCGAGGGTTTTGACGGTCGATGTTCTGCATACGGAGCTGGATGGAGGATCTGCGGTGAAAGCACTTGTTCTCGCTGGAGGCAGCGGTACCCGGTTCTGGCCGGTGAGCCGTCGGCAACGCCCGAAACAGTTGCTGTCCCTGGAAGGTGGTCCGAGTCTTCTGCAAGCCACCGTCGAGCGGCTCGAGCCGTTGGTGGATCCGTCGTCGGTCTGGGTCTGTACGACCGAAGCCCTGAGTCGGCAGGTCCAAGAGCAGCTGCCTCTGGTGCCCGAGAATCAGATCCTGGCCGAGCCCGCGGGCCGCAATACTGCGCCGGCCATCGGCTGGTCCCTGCGAAGCATGCCGATGGACGAGCGGGACGAGGTGGTCGTGGTCCTGCCGGCTGATCACCGAATCGAGGACCACGATGCCTTCCGGAGAACTTTGGAGACGGCGGAGAGGATCACCCGCGAAGGTGACCGGGTGATGACCCTGGGAGTCCAGCCCGTGCGACCGGACACCGGCTACGGATACCTCGAGCTCGGGCGTCGACTCGAGCCAGAGTCCGGCCTGCGGCAGGTCCTGCGGTACAAAGAGAAGCCGGACCAGGCAACGGCCGAGCGATTCGTCGCCAGCGGTGACTATCTGTGGAACGCGGGCATCTTTCTGTTTCGAGCGGGACGGCTACTCGAGTTGCTGGCAGTGCATCAGCCCGAGATCGCTCGTGGCCTGGAGGCGATCGAGCGCCGACCGGAACAGATCGGCGACCTGTATCCCAACCTGCCGCCCATTTCGATCGATTTCGGGGTGATGGAGCACCTTGACGACGTGGTCACGTTGCCACTCGACTGCGGTTGGAGCGATCTGGGATCCTGGGATGCCCTGGCCGAGATCTTGCCGCGGGATGCGAACGGCAACGTGACGAAGGGCGAGGTCATCTCGGTGAACTGTCAGGACAATCTGCTCTATGCCGAAGAAGGTATCGTTGCCGCTCTGGGGATCGAGGGCCTGGTGGTCGTCAAGACGCGTGACTCGGTACTGGTGGTGCCCAAGGATCGCACCCAGGAGATTCGGGATATCGTTGCCGCGCTCGAAGATCGTGGGTTGACACCTCTTCTCTGAGCCGATGATTCCTGTTGCCACCAGCGCTGGCGAGGCCGAGTACAGCTTGCGGGAACTGTCGGTTCCGCTGGATCTGCAGCGCCTGGTGCCGGCGGCCACGGATTGGGAAGTGGAGCTGGGCTTCGGCAAGGGGAGCTATCTGCTGCGCCGGGCCGAGTCCAGTCTCGATCGCGGCTTTCTGGGTGTCGAGATGGCCGGCAGCTACTACCATCTGGCGCAGCGCCGAATGCGGCGCCGACGGCTCTCCAATATCGTCCTGGTGCACGGCGAGGCGCTGTACCTCTTGTCGGTGGTGCTGCCCCGTCGATTCGCCTCGGCAGTCCACGTCTATTTCCCCGACCCCTGGCCCAAGGTGCGCCATCAGAAGCGGCGGCTATTCGACACCGAGACCATCGATCTCGTCCTGGACCTGCTGGCCGAAGGGGGGCGGTTGTGCTTCGCTACCGACTTCCTGGAGTACGGTGAGGTCGTCAAAGGAATTCTGGAATCGTACCCCGCGGTCGAGGTGGTAGAAGTCACTGGTCCCTGGGCCGATGGGGCGCGCACCAACTATGAGGCCAAGTATGAGCGCGAGGGTCGGCCCATCTTGCGACTGGAAGTCCAGCGGGTTTCAGGTAGCGGGGTCCCGCTGCATCCGCTGGGGGAGGCCTGTGTGCTGGCTGCGGTCGGCGTCAGACAGGAGGTTTTCTGATGAATGTCCTCATCCCTGGCGGGTCGGGGCTTGTGGGTCGAGCCTTGTCGCGGGAGCTGATCTCCAATGGGCACAGCTGTTGGATCCTGAGCCGGCGGCCGGACGCGATTGTCGATCTGCCTGCCGGAGCTCGAGTGGCCGCCTGGAGCGGGACCTCTGCGGAAGCTCTCCGACCCCTGCTCGAGGGTGTCGATGCAGTGGTGAATCTGGCGGGCGAGAGCATCGGTGTCGGCCGTTGGACTGCCAGTCGCAAGCGTGCGATTCTACGCAGCCGAACCGAGTCGAGCCGCGCAGTAGCCGAGGCGCTTGTGGCAGTTGGCAACCAGAAGACAGTCCTGATACAGGCTTCAGCTGTCGGTTTCTACGGGCCCCGAGAGGACGAAGAGGTCACAGAGGATGGGTCGGCCGGCAACGACTTCCTGGCGCGAGTCTGTCGGGAATGGGAGGCGGCCAGTGAGTCCGTCGAAGCGGCGGGCCTGAGGAGGGCAGTGATTCGGACCGGTGTGGTGCTCAGCGCAGACGCTGGCGCCTTGCCCAAGATGCTTCTACCGTTTCGTTTCTTCGCCGGCGGCCCGCTGGGCAGTGGTCGTCAATTCGTACCCTGGATCCACATAGCTGACGAGGCTGGTGCCATCCGCTTTCTGCTCGAAGACGAACAAGCCCGTGGCCCGTTCAATCTCGTAGCACCCGGGACAGTCACCAATCGGCAATTCGGGCAGGCAATCGGCGAGATTCTCGGCCGACCCAGCGCGCTGCCGACGCCGGCTCTCGCCCTGCGGACGATGCTTGGAGAGATGTCGACTCTGTTGCTGGACGGGCAACGGGTGATCCCGAAGCGCTTGCTGGAATCCGGATACGAGTTCAAGTTTCCCGACTTGGAGTCAGCACTGAGAAACCTCCTGGGTTCTTCCGCCGCTTCAACCCCCTAGCCCGATCCCCTCGCTCGAGTCAGGCGGTCCAGAGCTTCTGCAGACGTGCTGTCACCTCGGAGAGCATTTGAGGCTGCGTGTAGATTCGATATCGATCGATGCGGCCGAGATGCCTGACGAAGTGGCTGGCCTCCTCCATGGGCTCCAACTGACCGTCGAAACGCTGGACCAGGACTCGGCTCTCTCCTAGGCGATGAGGATCCTTTGCTGCGTGTGAGACGAGGATGTGGGCGGCCCCGAACTCGGTGCGGAGCTGCGGTAGCAACTCTTCGAACCGACTCTTCTCTTCGAGCGACAAGTGCTCGCGAGTCTCGAACACCATGGGGAAGTAGCGGCGCTCGACCACCGCCAGGGCATGTTCGCTCTGGAAGCTGCGCATGGCTGTCATCGTCGAGATGTCGTCGAGCTCGAGAAAGGCCTCGGGGTCGGCCGGCCAGTGTTGATCGATCTCCTTGAGCCACTCGTTGAAGTGCAGCTCCAGCGCCTTACCCACTCGATTGAAATAGACCTGGGTGAACATGTAGTAGCGAGCCATTACCAGGGCCTCGAGAGCGTGCACACCGCCCTCCGCTACACCCAGCCCCCACTCGCCGGTCTCGGGATCCTCCAAGGGCACCATTGTGTCCAACAGGCGGGCCAGGTCGAAATTGCCATAGCGCACTCCGCAGAAGAGGCTGTCCCTCAACAGATAGTCCATCTTGTCGACATCCAGCTCGCTGGAGACGATCTGGGCCAGAAGGCGCTCGCGGGCTGTCCCCGGATGCTCGAGCAGACGAGCCACCTGGGTCGGCTCCACGCCCTCGCCCCAGCGCTGGAAGATGGACTCGAGCTCCGCGGTTCGCAGGAGTCTCTGAGTCATGGCCTCATGGTCGAGGTCCTCTTCGAAGAGGTCCTCGGCAGAGTGGCTGAAGGGGGCATGCCCGATGTCGTGGAGCAGAGCCGCAACCCTGACCAGTCTCCGATCTCGACTGCCTGGCTGGTTGTCGAGCAGGTCCGGGTTGCGGTTGGCCAGGGCGTCGTAGACCCGTCCAGCGAGCTCCATCGCACCCAGCACGTGACTGAATCTGGCGTGCTCGGCACCTGGAAACACCAAGGAGGTGAAACCCAGCTGTCGAATCGACCTGAGGCGTTGGACGGGCCGGCTGTCGATCAGCGCCCGCTCGAGGGAGTCGGCATGGATAAACCCGTGAACCGGGTCGCGAAAAGAAGCTGTAGGTCGGGTGGCCAAAGGTCGTCCCCCTGCCGCGCTAATGCGGAGCTCTGCATCGTATCTGGGATTCGAGCCGAGCTCTCTTCAATCTGGTGGAGCTACCCTCTCGTCGACTCCGGTCTCACCTTCGGAGCGAGCGATGATGGCGGCGCCGCAGGAATCGCTGAATACATTGACAACAGTTCGGTACATATCCAGCGGTCGATCGACTGCCAGCATGGCGCCGACCAGGACCTCCACCTCCGGTCCTCGGAGATTCACCGCCTCGAGCACGATGAAGATGATGACCAGACCGGCCGAGGGCACCGCGGCTGCTCCGATCGATGCCAGAAGGGCCGTGACCACGACCACGGCCTGCTGTCCGATAGAGAGGTCGACTCCCAGGACCTGAGAGATGAAGAGGACTCCGGCGCACTCGTAGAGTGCCGTGCCGTCCATGTTGACGGTCGCACCCATGGGCAGAACGAACGAGGAGATCCGGTTCGATACTCCGACCTTGTTCTCCACCGCGTTGAGGGTCACCGGCAGAGTGGCTCCCGAGGAGCTGGTCGAGAATGCCATGGCCATGGGTTCGGCCATGTTGCGAAAGTGAATCCGCGGCCGGATTCGTCCCAACAAGAGGAGCAGTAGCGGCAGTGTGATCAACAAATGGAAGGTCAAGCCGAATGCGATCGTCGCCATGTAGAGGCCCAGGGCGCGAAACGACTCCAGCCCGGAGGAGCCGACGACTCTCGTGATGAGACCAAAGACCCCCAGAGGGGCAAATCGAATAACGCCGGAGGTGAGCCGCATCATGGCTTGAAAGGCGGACTCGAAGAGCTCGACCAGAAAGTCGCGAGGCCTGTCGGGCAGGCTGGCGATGCTCATTCCCAAGAGGATGCTGAAGAAGATCATTGCCAGCATGTTGGGCTTGGCGGCGGCAGCGACGACATTCTCGGGCACGATATCCAGCAGCAGATCGACTGGCGAGCTGGGAGTCGAGAGCTCGGGAATCGCGGCGGTCTCGGTACCAGCGATATTGGCACCGACACCGGGCTTGATCAGATTGACCATGGCGAGACCGGCCAGAATCGCCAGAGTGCTGGACAGGACGTAGTAGCCCATCGTCTTGCCGAACAGCCTGCCCAGGCTGCGGCCGCCGCCGACGGCCGAGACTCCGGAAACGATGGAAGTGACGATCAGCGGCACGATGACCATCTTGAGCAGGCGAATGAAGAGAGTGCCGAGCCAACCAACTTTCGGCGCGACCTGCTCTCCCCAGAGCAGCCCGACCACGGTGCCGAGGGCCATGGCGAGCAGGATCTGCCAATGCAGTCGCTTGTACCAGGGGGTGGCGGCGGTGCTTTCCATTGCAGCGTGACGTTACGGTATGAGCTCGTGTCAGCGCAACCGGCCGACCCGGTCGCTTGCTTGCCCGATAAGAGCAATCCACAAGCTACGGTCGAAGGCGGAGCACTAGCTTGGTGGTACCTGCCTCCAGCCAATCTCTTCGATCTGCTGCTCGTCACCCAGGGCCGCGAGAAGCTCGGTCACTGTCTCACCGTCTGGGGGTATGGACTGATCGGCGGCGAGCTCGGCCAGCGGAGCGAGGAAGAAGCGTCTTTTTCGGAGCCGGGGATGGGGGACCTGAAGCTCCGGCTCGTTCACCTGGAGATCGTCGAAGAGCAACAGGTCGATGTCCAGAGGGCGGGGACCGAAACGCGCCGCCTGTGTCCTGCCGGCCGCGAGCTCGAGAGCTTTTGCCAGTCCCAGGATCTGCCAGGGATCCAGTCTCGTGTCGGCCAGCAAGGCCGTGTTGAGATAGGCGGGTTGGGGGATGGGAGAGATGGGGCTGGAGCGGTATATGGACGCGATGTTCAGGATCACCAGATGGACTTTCAGTCCTTCGATCGCGGCTCGAAAGGCGGCCTCAGGGTCGCCGAGATTTCCGCCCAGGGCCAGTGCCACCCTGGACGCTTGATTCTCAGGTCGAAGGGGACGCCAGGTCGAGAGCCTGCCCGTTGACCAACTCCTCTCATTCCTCAGACGACGGAGTCTCCTCTGCCTTGTCTTTCGACTCGTCGTCCTCTTTTGCGGCTTTCGTCTTCTTGGCCTTTTTCGCCTTTTTCGCCTTCTTGGCCTTGCTGCTCGGAGCTTTCGCCGCGGCTGGTTTCTCGTCTGCCGCGCCTTCGGCTAGCTCTTCCTGGTCGCCTCCGCAACTCGGGCAGACAAGCTGGCTCCGACCCAGGTCGTAGAACTTGGTACCGCAGCTCAGGCACTCGTGTTTGTTTCCCAGGTCGGCCATGTTCAGAATTCCTCCTAGCGGGCGAGCGGCAAAGTAGCATCGGTCTGAGGGCCTGTCAAGGCTTCCGCTCGGCGCGTCGGTTGCCCTCCACACGATCTCGTCGGTTGCGTCCAACAGATTGTGGAGGTAGCATCCGTCTCGCCCCTTGGCCCATGGCTGAGGGAGCGGTTCGTGTGCCGGGAACCACCCGTTTATCCTAGAGGTTGTCTGAATGCCGCTGATCAGGATCTGTGTAGCCTGCCTTTTGCTGGCGATCTCGTGTCCGGTGTGGTCCGAGGATGCGCTGCCTGACCCGCGGGGCGAGGGCCAGAGCCCGTCCGAAAAGCTGACCGCTCTCGTCGAGCGGGTACGGCTCGAGCAGAGCAGGGTCAGCAGCCTCGAAGCCGACTTCAAGCAACTCAAGGAGAGCTCCATGCTCGTGGAGGTGGTGGAGGCGGTGGGCACCTTCGCCTACTCCGCTCCGGATCACGTGCGCTGGGACTATCGGTCCCCGAACCCGATCTCGATGTTGATCGATGGTGATGAGATGACCACTTGGTTTCGGGACCTCGGGCAGGCGGAAAAGGTGAAGGTCGGTCGCCGCTCACAGCGGGTCCTGGAGTACCTGGGTGCCACGAGCCCGTTGGACGACATGCTGCAATACTTCTCGGTCACCCTGACTCTGCCCAAGGACGTGACCCAACCATTCTTGCTGGAGCTGTCGCCCCTGTTCGACAAGGTGGCGAAGCGACTCCAGGGAGTCACGATCTGGATCGGCGGGGAGCACTACCTACCCATTCGTCTGCGCTACGTCGATGCCGACGGCGACGTGACCGATCTGAGATTCGAGAATCTCAGAATCAACGGCTCGGTGCCAGTCGAGCGGTTCGACCTGAGGCTGCCGGATAGCGTCAACGTTCGGATTGTCGAGCTGGATCAACGCACTCGCCTCCAGTAATAGCTCCGGCCCGTTTCGCCGTCCTCCCTGCCGATGGAATTCGCCTTCGAGGTCTTCGCCAGCGACGGCAAAGCTCGTCGAGCGAGACTCACTCTGCCACACGGGGTCGTCGAGACACCGGCCTTCATGCCGGTGGGTACGCTCGGGGCAGTCAAGGGGCTATCGCCTTCTGATCTGGAGGCTGCCGGCGCCTCCATCATGCTGTCCAATCTGTACCATCTCAGCCTGCGGCCCGGAATCGAAGTCATCGAGACTCTGGGTGGACTGCACGAGTTCACCGGTTGGCAGCGACCGATGCTCACTGACAGCGGGGGGTACCAGGTGTTCAGCCTGGCAAATCTGCGCCGCGTCGGAGTCGATGGGGTGACGTTCCGTAGCCATCTGGACGGAGCCGAGCTCCGTCTGACTCCGGAGTCGGTGGTCCAGGCACAGCGGCGCATCGGAGTCGACATCGCCATGGTGCTGGACGAATGTCCGCCCTGGCCGGTAACCCGGGAAGCAGCGGCCGCCTCCCTCGATCGCACCCATCAGTGGGCCATTCGGTCGCGCCAGGCCTGGCAGGGCACGGGAATGTCGCTGTTCGGGATTCTCCAAGGCAGCACCTTCCCCGAGCTACGCCAGCGTGCAGCGGAACAGTTGAGCGAGCTCGATTTCGGCGGCTATGCCATCGGTGGCGTGAGCGTGGGAGAGCCGACCCGGGAAAGGCGAGCGGTGGTCGAGTTGACGGCCCCTCTTCTGCCGACCGGCAAGCCCCGGTATCTGATGGGTGTCGGGACCCCGCGAGATATTGTTCATGCCGTCCAACAGGGTGTCGACCTCTTCGACTGCGTGCTGCCGTCGCGCAATGCCCGCCATGGGATGCTGTTTACCCGCCAGGGATTGGTGCGCATCAAGAACGCACGGTATCGGGAGGACTCCCGACCGGTGGATCCCGACTGTTCCTGCCCGGCTTGTCGGCGGGTCAGCCGTGCCCTGCTGCACCATCTGATGCGCAGCGGCGAGCTAACCGGAGCGGTGCTCGCAACCCAGCACAATGTCCGCTACTATCTTGACTTTGTGATGCATCTCAGAGAAGCTATCGCGTCCGGAACGCTTAGCCGTGTAGCGGCGTCGGTGGCTGCTTGCTATCCGGAAGACAGCTCGTTCTCGGAATCGCCAGCAACTCCTGATTCAACCGCTTCCATTTCCTGATCTCGAATAAGGATTTCGGAGAGTTTCGACTTGTCGCTGCCGAGTCATCGGGCGTAATCGCCGCAGGCAAGAGGGGTAGTGCCTATGAGTCATCCAATCGCAGTTCTCGCAGTCGCAGAAGGGGCATCGGCACCTGCGTTCATGCAGTTCGTTCCGATTCTGCTGGTCTTCGCCATCTTCTACTTCCTGTTGATCGCGCCGATGCGCAAGCGGCAGAAGGCGCTTCAAAGCCTGATCGAGAGCTTGAAGAAGGGTGATCGAGTGGTCACCAACGGCGGGCTCTACGGCACGGTCGCGGCGGTCGAAGACAAGGTGGTCGTCCTCAAACTGGCCGAGAACTTGAAGGTCAGAGTCGCGAAATCGGCGATTTCTGGCTTCGAAGGGCAAGAGGACGAAGGAGATCGGAAATGAGCGGCAATCTTCTCTGGCGGGGGCTCCTGATCTTTGCTGTCGTCACCCTGGCAGTGATCTCGGCGTATCCTCTTCAAGAAAAACTCAAGCTCGGCCTGGATCTGCGAGGAGGCATTCACCTGGTGCTACAGGTCGAGGTCGATGATGCCGTTCGGTCCGAGACGACCAAAGACATCGACCGGCTCGTTCAAGAAGTGGCCGATGTCGGGATCGAAGACGTCACGACGAGTCTTACCTCGAGCTCCAGCTTCGAAATGCTGGGTGTGCCAGCCGAGCGGGATCGAGAGATTGGCGGCATCGTCACCGAGTATCTGCCGGGCTGGAACTGGCAGCGCCGCGGAGATCTGCTGGCCTTCAAGATGGAGCTTGCCAACCTCAACGAGATCGAGAATCTGGCCGTAAAGCAAGCGTTGGAGACGATCCGCAACCGAGTCGACGAGTTCGGTGTGGCGGATCCGGTGATTCAGCGGCAGGGGATGGAGGGCGATCGGATCGTGGTGCAGCTTCCCGGGGTGGACGATCCCGAACGTGTCAAGAAGCTGATCAAGAACACCGCGTTCCTGGAGTTTCGACTCGTCACCCATCCTCCGGGCGGCGGTGGCGTGGGGAGCCGAGAAGAGATCATGGCGCACTACGGTGGCCAGATGCCCGAGAACGTTGAGATTCTCACCGGCGCCATCCGTGATGATCAGGGCCGGGCCATCGGTCAGCAGTTCTACGCAGTGGAGAAGCGGACCGTCATTACGGGTCGAGATCTGAAGACGGCGCGGCCCGGTGTCGGTGAGTTCAACCAGCCGGTCGTCAACTTCTATCTCACCCATGAAGGTGGAAAGCTGTTCTCCGAAGCCACCGGTGCCAACGTCGGCAAGGGTCTGGCGATCGTGCTGGACGGCAATGTGGTCTCGGCGCCGAACATCCGCTCGCGAATCGGTGACTCCGGTCTCATCGAGGGTAGCTTCACTCGACAGGAAGTCGAAGATCTGTCGACTGTCCTGAGATCGGGTGCGTTGCCCGCCGGCATCACCTATCTCGAAGAGAGAACCGTCGGCCCGACTCTTGGGCAAGATTCCATCCGCCAGGGAATCAGGGCTGGATTGATCGGCTTGGGGCTCGTCGTCCTCGCCATGCTCTTGGTGTACAAGGGGACAGGCGTGAATGCCGTTGTCGCCCTGGCACTCAATATCATCCTGATCTTTGGCGCATTGGCCTATTTCGGAGCCACCCTGACTCTACCCGGCATCGCCGGCATCGTGCTGACGATCGGTATGGCGGTCGATGCCAACGTGCTGATCTTCGAGCGGATCCGCGAAGAGTTGCACCATGGTAGAACGGTCAAGTCGGCGATCGATGCCGGGTTTGGCAAGGCCCTGTCGTCGGTGATGGACGCCAATATCACGACCTTGATTGCGGCCCTGTTTCTGTTCCAGTTCGGAACGGGTGCCATTCGGGGATTCGCGGTGACTCTGTCCATAGGAATTCTCGCTTCACTGTTCACGGCCATCTTCGTGAGTCGATGGATTTTCGATCTGATTCTTTCGCAGCGACGTCGCGTCGATCGACTGTCGATCTAGTCATCTGGACTGGCTCTCGATCGGTTGACGAGGGACGGTCGCGGGAGTAGAGCGCATGGAGTTTTTCCAAAATACGAACATCGACTTCATGAAGTACCGCAAGCACTTCATGATGATTTCGTTGGCACTGCTAGCGATCTCTGTCCTCGAAGTGTTCATCCAGAAGAATCTGAATGTCGGCATCGACTTCGCGGGCGGCACACAGGTGACGATCAAGTTTCGCGAGCGGCCGCAAGTCGATGAGCTGCGGGAAGTGGTCTCCGCCGCTGGCGTCGGCGATGCGCAGATCCAGAGATTCGGTGCCGAAGAGGCCAACGAGGTGATCATCAAGACTTCGACTGTCGAGGGGAGTGAAGAGGGCAGTCAAGTTGCGGTCATCGAGGCTCTGGATCGGCACTTCAACGGTGCATCCGCAGGCGGTTTCGATCTCAATCAGCGAGGCAGCGACGCGTTGTCGGGACGGCTCATCGAGAGCGATCCGGACCGAATCGTGCCACAGGATCCGGAGGTCGCCAGGCAGCACTACGTGGAGGTTGCCGAGTCGATCGTGGAAAAACGCCGAGAAGACGGGCTGCTTGCCTCCTGGGACGAGGTGGCGCAAAGCGCTGGCGTCAGTCGCGAGGTTGTGAACACCCTCGAAAAGCAGACCTACCTGGGCGAGTTCGCCGTGCTCGGCTCCGAGAACGTCGGACCTCAGATCGGTGCCGAGTTGCGTCGCAAAGGCATTCTGGCCGTCGTCTCTTCCCTTATCGGTATGCTGATCTATATCTGGTTCCGATTCGAGCTTCGATTTGGCATCGGAGCGCTGGTGGCAGTGACTCACGATGTGCTGATCGTTCTCGGTCTGTTCACTCTGGCAGGCTTTGAATTCAATCTGACTACGATTGCCGGCTTCCTCACTCTTGTCGGGTATTCGGTCAACGACAGCGTAGTGGTCTTCGACCGGGTGAGAGAGAACCTCCGTCGCAACCGGCGGGAGCCACTGGTGGAGACGATGAATCTGAGCCTGAACCAAACCCTCTCTCGGACCGTGCTGACTTCAGGCACGACTCTGCTCGCGGTTGGCAGCCTCCTGTTGTTCGGTGGTGATGTACTGAGGGGATTTGCATTCATCATTACTGTCGGCGTGATCGTGGGAACCTACTCCTCTATATATATAGCCAGCCCGTTCGCTCTACTCTGGGAGCAGTGGTTTGGTGGGGACGCCAAGCGGCGAGCCGCGAGCCGGATGGCGTCCTGATCCGATTCAGCTGGATTCAGGTCGGTTGCCTTCTCTCGCCCGCATGGCTGATCCCTGCCCTGCATGATGAGCTGCCGCCGTGGCGTTGCCGTGTAGACGGTGAGTGCTGTCCTCTATAATTCGGCTGGAAAGTGCGGCTGTCCAGTGTTGCCTGCCGGAGTCGGCATCGGTGCGGTCGCCGAGACGGCGTATGCCGAACCTCAGACGATCACCCTCCTCAAACCATCACCAACCACCGGTCCAGGTGCGCGAAGACGTCCAACTCGAGGACGTACTGAAGGGGCTGAAGCTTCACGACCGGGCCTACGACGAAGCGTTCCTCAGGTCGGTGTACGAGTTCTCACGCGAAACGCACGGCGATCAGCTCCGACGCTCCGGAAAGCCCTACTTCACCCATCCGCTGCATGTAGCTTTCATCTTGGCCCACCTGGGATTCGACGAGACCTGTGTCGCTGTCGGTCTGCTGCACGACGTGCTGGAGGACACCCTGGCGGAGAGGCAGGAGGTAGCCGAGAGGTTCGGAGAGGAGATTGCTCAACTGGTAGATGGGGTGACCAAGATCGGTCGCCATTCCTACGTGCGGCGCGACCAGGCGCAGGCCGAGACCTTCCGCAAGTTGATCCTGGCCTCCGCCAAGGACATCCGCGTCATTGTCGTCAAGCTCGCCGACCGTCTGCACAACATGCAGACCCTCGAGCATATGCCTGTCGAGTCCCGAAGACGCATTGCTCGGGAGACGCTGGAGATCTACGCACCTACCGCTCATCGACTCGGCATGTCGAAGGTGCAGGGGGACCTTCAGGATCTGGCCTTCTTCCATCTGCACCCGCAGGAGTTCAGCGAGCTGCGCAGCCAGATCCAAGAGAAGGTCAAGCATGGACGTCAGGCGACCGAGAAGATCCGCTCTGAGCTGGTCAGCCTATTGAGCGAAGCGGGACTCGAGGTCGAGATCAGCTTTCGGGTCAAGCGCTTCTATTCCATCTATCAGAAGATGCGTCGTCAGGGAATCGACGCCTCGCAGCTCTACGACTATCTGGCGTTTCGCATTGTCACCGCATCGGTGCGTGATTGCTACGCCTGTCTTGGAGTGGTGCATCAGTCGTGGCGACCGGTGCCCGGTCGGTTCAAGGACTACATCGCCATGCCGAAGCCGAATTTCTACCAGTCCTTGCACACCACCCTGGTCAGTCCGAGTGGTGAGCCGTTCGAGGTTCAGATTCGGACCCAGGAGATGGACCTGATAGCCGAGGACGGCATCGCGGCCCACTGGCGCTACAAGGAGGGCGACGCAGATCCGACCGAGGTCGACCAGAGCTTTTCATGGCTGCGCCAACTCCTGGAGTGGCAGAAGGACGTGCAGGATCCGCGCACTTTTCTGAATTCTCTGAAGATCGATCTCTACCCCGACGAAGTGTATGTCTTCACGCCGAAGGGTGACGTGTTCTCGTTCCCCCGTGGCGCCACGCCGTTGGACTTCGCCTACAAGATTCACACCGATCTGGGGCACCATTGTGTCGGGGCGCGGATCAACGGCAAGCTCGAGCCGCTGCGCAGTGTGCTCAAGAATGGCGACATCGTCGAGATCGTCACCAACCCCTCTCGTTTCCCGAGCCGCGATTGGCTGAGCTTCGTTGCCACCTCCAGAGCCAAGACCAAGATCCGTCAGTGGCTCAACACGGAGCAGAAACAGCGAGCCACCGAGATTGGCAAGCGTTTGGTGGAGCGGGAGCTGAAAAAGCACAAGGTCGGGATCAAGCGGTTCCTCGACAGCTCCGGCCTGACCAAGTATTTGGCCGCCGAGGGGATCGCCCGTCCGGAAGATCTCTTTGCTGCCGTTGGATACGGCAAGACCTCGGTGCGACATCTACTGGATCGGGTTCTGACGAGTGACGAGCTGGAGAAGGTGGAACAGGTGCCCGGTCCGCTGCGACGCGCGGTCACGAAGATCCTGCCGTTCGGTAGCGACGCCATCGCAGTGAAGGGGCACAGCGATCTCCTCGCCTATCTCGCCAAGTGCTGCAGCCCACTGCCCGGAGAGCCCATCGTCGGCTATATCACCCGCGGCAGGGGCGTGTCGGTGCACTCGGTCGAGTGCACCAATGTTCGTAACCTGCTGTACAACCAGGAGCGGGAGATCGAAGTCGAGTGGGCCCGCCAGAGCGACGAGCTCTATCCGGTAGTGCTGGTCATCGAGACCGAAGACCACCCCGGCATGCTGGCCCGGCTCACCGAGGTGATGGCGAAGCTCAACAGCAATATCCGTCAGATCGAAGCGGAGACCATCGAGTCGGGCCGTGGCCTGATCGAAGTCGTTGTCGAAGTGCAGAACCGCAAGCACCTCGAACGACTCCGCCAGGGCATCCGGGCGGTGCCCGGTGTCTTCGAGGTCGGTCGGCGACGTGGACTTGGCTCGAAGACAGACCAGCGGGAGGGCTGAGTCGAGCACGGGCTGTCACCTGAGACCGGGTGGGCCCTCCCGTGTGGGCCGCAAGAGAGATTTTGGGGAGTCGAGTCGCTTTGCTACGAAAGAGCCTGCTACCTCACGAGTCAGCTTCAGCCTCGTCGGGCTGCCAGGTGCGGGGCTCCGGCTTCTGTACCTTGCCGCTTCGCAGGCATCGGGTGCAAACCCAGACGCGCTGCGTCGTGCCATCGATGACTGCACGCACCTTTTGCAGGTTCGGTTCCCAGGTTCTGTTCGAGACGTTATGGGCATGACTGATGCTGCGTCCTGCCACGGTTCCCTTGCCACAGATTGCACATTGCTTGGACATGTAGTGGATCTCCTTGACATCTCTGAAGAAGGCGCCTACGGTAGCAGAAACGTGGGAGAGATCCAATAGATGCGACTCGAAAAAGAGCGGTTGGAGATCTGGTGTGGAGAGGGTCGAGATGCATCTACTCGTGCTCGTCGAAGCTGCGGAGGGAGACAAGCCGGCAACCGGGGAAACGGGTGGCTCGTAGTCGAGCGTCCGATTCGAACCGAGTGTTTGTGACCGGCGCCCTTGACAGGAAAAAAGGCTTCTTGTTAGTTTCCGGTAAAGCTTGAAGAATTGATGTGTAAACTTGCATAAACACAGTGTTTTCAGGAGTTTCCTGGCGTCGTGTTTTGGTCACGGTCTAAAAGCGTAGTTGGGCTAGACATCGGCAGCTCCGGTGTCAAGCTCGTCGAGCTCAAAGAGCGCAAGCCCGGTGACTACCATCTCCTTCGGGTTGGAGTGGAACCGTTATCACCGGAAGCCATTGTCGATGGGTCCATCATGGATTCGTCGCTGGTCGTGGATGCCATTCAAAAGCTAACTCAGGAGACTGGTGCAAAGGGGGCAAGTTGCGCCACCTCCGTCTCCGGCCACTCGGTGATCATCAAGAAGATCCAGGTGCCGGCGATGCCGACCGCCGAGCTGGAGGAGTCCATCCAGTGGGAGGCGGAGCAGTACATCCCGTTCGACATCAACGATGTCCGACTCGACTATGTCGTGTTGTCGGAGGGAATGTCCGGCGACGACTCCATGGAAGTGCTCCTGGTCGCGGTCAAACGGGACAAGGTGAACGACTACGTGTCGGTCATCAGTCAGTGTGGCAAGAGCCCGGCGGTGGTCGACCTCGATGCGTTTGCGGTGCAGAACGCGTACGAAGTCAACCATGACCTGGATCCCAACAAAGTGGTCGCGCTCGTGAACATGGGCGCCGGTGTCACCAACATCAACATTCTGGCGCACGGCTCGACGGTCTTCTGGCGGGACATCTCTTTTGGTGGCAATCAGTTTACCGAGGCCCTGCAGCGGGAATACAACCTGTCTTTCGATCAGGCCGAGCGAGTGAAAAGAGGTCAGCAGGTCGATGAGTGTTCGGCAGCGGAAGCCCGAGCGGTTCTCGATTCCGTCTCCGCCGAGATGGCCTCAGAGATCCAGAAGACCTTCGACTTTTTCGCCGCTACCGCCGCCGAGGACAGCGTTGATGAGCTAGTGCTCTCTGGTGGTTGTGCACAGACGCCGAACCTGCAGTCGGTACTGCAAGAGAGATTCGGGGTTCGCACCGAGCTGATGAATCCGTTGCGCCGCATCCACTACCGGGAGAGCGACTTTGACAGCCAGTGGCTAGAGTCCATCGCGCCGATGCTGACCGTGGCCGTGGGACTGGCAGTTCGCAAGGTCGGGGAATAGCGAACCATGATCAAGATCAATCTGGTTGGCGAAAGAAAGCGCCCGGCTGCGCCGGGGCCCTCGCAGCAGTTGAAGGGTATTCAGGAGGGGGCCAACGTCGGGATATGGGCCCTGGCGGGGCTGGTCCTTGCCGGTGTCCTGATCACTCTCGGTCACCTCTATGTCGTCAACGGCAAGGTGAAGGACATGCAGCAGCAGGTTGCCGAGGCGGAAAAAGAGGTCAAGGAGCTCGAGCCCTACATCAGAGAGGTCGAAGAGTACAAGGCCAAGAAAGTCGAGCTCGAGCGCAAGGTTCAGGTCATCAATCAGTTGAAGACCAATCAGAGAGGGCCAGTGCAAATCATGGATCGGGTATCCCGCGCCCTGCCCGAGCTGATGTGGCTCACCAAGATGGAGGTCTCGCCGACAACCATCACGGTCTCTGGCGAAGCCTTCAACACCAATGCCGTTGCCAACTTCATCGAGAACCTCGATCGCGTTCCCGAGTTTCAAGAGCCGATTCTCAGGGATACATCGCAGCGGGGTCAGATCTACACTTTCGTGGTTGCTTTCAACTACACCTATCAGGTTTCGCAGCCGGAGCAGCCCGAAGGGGCCGAAGCCGCGGCGGGATAGGAGAGGCTGGCGAGAATGGAAATCCGCACCGGTCTGGAAGACAAACCCTGGTGGGTCTCGGCAATCGTGGGCCTCGTGCTTGCGAGCCTGATCTACTGGGGCGGGCACCACTATTTGCTGAAACCCAAGTATCAGGAGCTCAAAAAGCAAGAGGACAAGTTGGCTGGGCTTCAGATCAAGATTCAAGAAGGTCGAGCGGCCAAGGCACAGCTGCCGCGCTTCCGGGAAGAGGTTCAGCGTCTCGAGCTCGAGTTGGACAAGCTGCTTCGCATCTTGCCTGCAAGACGCAACACCCCCGAGTTGCTGCGTCGAATCCGGGATCTGACGGAGCAGGGTGATTTCCAGCTGAAGCGATTCACGCCCGGGAACTTCGTCGATCAGGAGTTCTACAGCGAGTGGCCGATTGCCATCAGTCTGGACGGCACCTACCACAACCTGGCGTTGCTCTTCGACCGCGTGGGACGTTTCTCTCGCATCGTCAACATCGAAGGGTTGAAGATTCAGAACGCTCGTGCGCGTGATTCGGGTGCCGATACCATCGAGGCTAGCTTCACGGCGAAGACGTTCATCTACAAGGAGCCCGCTACTGTTGAAGCGGAACAAGAAGGAATGGATCAGTAGATGGCACGAGGATCGGGAGAGGGACCATGAGATCGACAGCACAGCGAACCCTGGCATCGACAGCGCTATGCATAGCGCTGCTCCTGGTGATCGGGTGGCAGTCCACTGCTGTCTCGGCCCAGGAGTCTGAGGCGGCGTCAGCCGAGCCGGTCCTGCCGGCCCTGGATGACGAGCCCGATACCAATGTGGATGACCTCCTGAAGGACGAATCGGCGATGTTGGCGGGTGAGGGCTACCTCTACGATCCGGGTGATCGTCGGGACCCCTTCAAGTCGCTGCTGGAGGCCAGAGACCGCCCGTTGATTCGAGGACCCAGGCCAGAGGGAATCCCTGGTCTGTTGATTGACGAGATTGACATCTCCGGCATCTTTGTCACCGCGGATGGACCGATTATTCAGGTCCAATCCTCTGACAGAGAGCAGAGCTATTTGCTCAGGGTGGGCGATCAACTCTACGACGGCGATGTGATCAGTATTAGTGGGAAAGAAGCGATATTCAAGCAGATTGTGGACGATCCGACCGCCCTCAAGCCGTTTCGGGAGGTGGTCAAGAAGCTCAACCCATGAGCGGGTACGGGATATCCCGGGCACCTGCTCTTGGGAGGGAGGCGAGCGCCATGCGTAGTATCGCGAACAGAAATAGTCGGAGGGGTATGCGGCTCCTTGGCGCCTTCGGTGGCGTCACGGCGGCGATTTTGCTGATCGCTGCTGTATCGGTTCTACCGGCCCAGGCTGCGGCGACCTCGACAACCGAAATTCAGGCCTTGGCGGTGCATCCGGGCCACGATGGAGCCCAGCTCGAGGTGGCCAGCGATGGCGCCCTCGTCTGGACTACCTATCGGGACGCCGATGGCCGACTGGTCATCGAATTGCCCAATAGCACGCCGGCGGACTCGGTTGTCGACCTGTGGCCTGACGAAGGGCTGCTCGAGGCCGTGGAGGTCGCTACCGAGATGAGCGGCGACCGTCCCCTGACGCGTCTGACCATTCGGACGCGCGGAGCCTCGGAGCACTCGATCCAGGCGTCGGGGCCCGCTTTGTTGGTGGATTTCACCGCTGTCGGTGAGATTGCCGACTCGGCAGGTGTCACCGATGAGCCATGGGCCGAGCCGTTGGTGGACGATACCGACACCGCGACAGTGCAAGCCGTCATGGTCGAGGAGGAGAGTCTGCCTGCGGCCCCGCCAGCCTCCAAGGTGGCGACCTCTGAGGCCCCATTCGATGCCATTCAGGGGCCGGTAGGCGAGCCCATCGGCGTCGCGGCCACCCAGCTCGAAGGCATCGAGGTGTCGAGTGATGACGGCCAGACCGTCGTCCGGATCCTCGGCGATGGTGGCTTCTACTTCTCGAGCTTCAACCTCGATGCTCCAGAGCGTTTCGTGGTCGATCTACTTGGAGTCGCCAACAGGGCGCCTTCACCGAGCATCATGGTCGAGAACCAAACGGTCGAGCGAGTGCGGATCGCCCAGTTCAAGGCGCAACCGGACATGGTCTCCCGAGTCGTGGTGGATTTGAGAGACGCCTCCGAGGCACAGGTCGAGCAGATCCCCAACGGCTTGGAGCTCCGATTCGGCGCCGTCGAGGTGGCTGCCATGGAGCTCGAAGAGAGTCCCGTGGTTGAAGAGGTTCCCCAGGTGGCGGCGCTGGAGCCAGCGGCGGTCGAGCCCGAGCCGATCATGGAAGTCGAGCCGGAGGGAATGGGTGCGAACGAGAACGGCACCGTGGGCACCCACGAGCTTTCGACTCCGTCGGTGACGCTTCCAGTCGAGGAGGTTGTTCCAGAACCGGAGTTCCAGATCGCCGATGCGAATCTGTCTCCCGAGCCGGAACCGTCCTTTGTTCGCACCAGCTATCAGGATGATGTCGCGACAGGCGGCACGGCACCGGAGAAGGATGAGCTGTCATTCCCCAGTCAGACCATAGGCGGTGCCACCACCAGCTACAGCGGTGCGCCGATGTCCATCAGCCTGAAGGATGGCGACATCAAGGATGTGCTGCGGTCGTTTGCGCAGATCAGCGGCCTGAATATCGTGGTTCAGCCCGGCGTCACCGGCACGGTGACCGTCGAGCTTACCGACGTGCCCTGGGACCAGGCCCTCGAGGAGATTCTGAAGATCAACGGCCTAGGCTACGTGCTCGAAGGCAACATCATGCGAGTCGCGCCGATCAAGGTATTGGCGGACGAAGCAGCAGAGCGTCAGAGACTGCGTCAGGCCAACGCCCTTTCCGTACCGCTGAAGACCATCATGAAGCGAGTCAGCTATGCCTCGGCGAGTACGATGGCCGGTATTCTCATGGCCGGTGGCGGTGCCAGCCTGGTGAGCCAGCGCGGCACGGTCGTGGTGGACTCGCGTACCAATACCCTGATCATCAAAGAGCTGCCGGACTACATCGATACGGTTCTGGCGGTGATCGAGACCTTGGATGTTCCAGAACCTCAAGTCATGATCGAGGCCAGGATCATCGAGACCACCAAGCGGTTCAACAGAACTCTCGGAATTCAGTGGGGCTTCGACGGAGTCTCGGCTCCCGAGTATGGCAATACCACCGGGCTGCAGTTTCCAAACCAGGGCTCGGTCGACGGTAGTGTCAACCTCCTGACCGGTGGTAGCAACGGCCTGCTGAACATCTCGTTGGGCAACGTGCTCGGTACTTTCTCGATCGACGCGACCCTGCAGGCGGCCGAAGACGAAGGGTTGATCAATATCCTGTCGGCGCCGAAGGTCGCGACCTTGAACAACGAGCAGGCATCCATCCAGAGTGGTCTGCAGATCCCGATTCAGACGGTGGCCAACAACACTGTCAGCGTACAGTTCGTCAATGCCACTCTGCGATTGGACGTCACTCCGCACGTTACGGCCGAAGGCACGGTGCTGATGGATATCAGCATCCAGAAGCGAGAGCCTCTGCTGGCTTTCACGGTGGTGGGAGCCACGAACGCCCCTATTGCCACGAAGGATGCGCGAACTCGGGTCATCGTCCGGGACGGCGGGACCACGGTTATCGGCGGTATCTACAAGGTCACTTCCGATCAGGGTGAGGACCGAGTCCCCGGGCTCGCCAATATCCCTGTTCTGGGTCATCTCTTCAAGAATAAGCGTCGAAGCGATGAGAACGAAGAGCTGTTGATCTTCATCACCCCAAGGGTGATCAAGCTATAGGCTGACGGAGGAGCTGCTCATGCGCCGTGTCACGAACTGTTTGTTGATCCTAATCCTGGCCGTTGGCATCGCGGGTTGCGACAGCCGAACGGACAGGACCGATGGTGGTGGCGTCCTGCTCTCGGTCAGCGACTTCGACGGGCTGCCATTGCTGGCGAGTGTCAATGGGACCTTGGCTGCCGGAGGTCTGATTCAGATCGAGTCGTTGACCATCCAGAACATTGCCAAGAACCCCGTTGGGAACACCAGCGATCTGATGAACGTCGAAATCCAGTCGTACGAGGTGAAGTACTCGCGAGCCGACCGCGGAACGCGGGTGCCGACACCCTTTGTGCGGGGTATCTTCGGAGTGGCGCCGGTGGATGGGACTCTGGACTACGACAATCTGCCCATCATGAGCTCCGATCAGTTCAACCAGGAGCCTTTGTCAGACCTCAAGTTTTCCAATGGGGGCTTCGACAAAGAGACTGGGGAGTCCAACATCGTGATGAATTTCGCGGTCCGGTTCTTCGGTCGGACATTGTCGGGTGACACCGTCGAGACTGCGCCGATCTTCTTCACCATCGAGTTCATTCCATAGCCCCGCGGGGCCGTAGAGCAGGAGAGTCGCCATGAGTCGACTAAAGACAAGAAGGTTCAAAGGGCTGATCGTCACCGCCGTTTGCGGGCTGGCCTTGCTGGTGGCGTGTTCGACTGATTCGCCGACGGCTCCGTTTCAGGTGCCTCCGCCGCCAACCGACGGAGGATCCGATGACTGGAACATCACGGTCACCGCGTCGCCTTCGAGGCTGATAGCCAACACAGACCAGCCGACGACGATCACGGTTCAGGTCCGAGACAGGATCACGGGCTTCAACCCTCCACCGGGCAGCACGGTCGGGCTGCGGACGACCATCGGCGAGTTCGACTTCTCGGGTAGTGAGGCTCTGTCGACGGGAGCGGTGATCGATCTAGGCAATGCGTCCGCGCTGTTGTTCGCGAGCGATTTCGCCGGCACTGCAACGGTCACAGCGGAGTACAACGGGAGCAGAGGCAGTACCAACGTCCCGATTACCTCTGGCGAAATCTTCATTGCGGAGATTTCCCCAAACACTGGAACCGGGGCCGGTGGCACGAGTGTCAACATCGACGGGGTCGGTTTCATCGAACCGCTGAGGGTGGAGTTTGCTGGCGCCCTCGCAACGGTGAACAGTGTGTCTTCCGATGGAACCAGGATCAGAGTCACAACTCCGCCCTATGGTGGGGATTACGACAAGGACGAATGCGACTTCGGCAATAATGGTCTGTTGGACGGAAATCGCAATTCACCGACACCGGTGAGCGTCACGGTAGAGCTAGCTGGGTCCGGTGGGACCGAGACTCTCTCAGGAGCGTTCATATACCTGCCACTGGATACGAAGTGCTACGACGAAGGGATCTAGGAAATCGTTCACGAGGATCCTTTGAATGACAACTCGGAGGCGGCTACCTAGACGGGTAGCCGCCTCTGTTCGTATACTCTCTTGAAGCGATGCGCTACCTTGCGACAGCCTGCGTGATCCTGCTCCTGATAGCTGTGGCTCCGGGCTGTGACAAGGCCTCTCCCGTGGCGCCGGCCGGAACCACCATCAGTCTCAGTATCAATCCCTCCAGGATCGATATCACCGGGCAGGCGTCGGTCACGGCTATTGTCAGACGCGACAATGGAACCGCCGTCAACCCGGGCACCGAAGTCAATTTCTCGACCTCGCTGGGTTCCCTGGATCCAGACCTGGCCAAGACCGACGACGCGGGTGTAGCCCGCACCACGCTCAGAGGCACAGGGCAGGTGGGCGTTGCCACGATCGAAGCCAGCACTGGGGCTGCGACGCCGTCTACAGTGGAGATACAGATCGGATCTCTGGCCTCATCGGTGACTCTGGTAGCGAGTCCGACGGCCATCGGGCAGGGAGGCGGAACCATCGAGCTCCTGGCTGTCGTGCGCGATGACGCGGGTCAGCTGCTGAACGAGCTGGCGGTGAACTTCTCGACCACTGCGGGAGTCCTGGAATCCCGCGGAGCGGCCAAACTCACCAACCAGCTCGGCGAGGCGAGAGATACGCTGACCGTGACCCAATTGGACATCATTGCCCTGGTAACCAACGTCATCTCAGTGAGCGTCTTCGCCTCGACGGAGGGAGGCGCCCTGTTGGAGACCACCACGGATATCAGCGTCCGGGGTCTGATCTCGACAATCTCCCTCCAGGTGTCGCCTGGATCGGTAGCGGCATCCGGCGGCACTCTCCAGCTGCTCGCCCTGGTCAAGGACGATGTCGGCCTCGGAGTCCAGGGGGCAGGGGTTAACTTCGTGAGCCAGGCTGGGACATTGGCCTCGGGTGGAGGGGTGCTACGCACGGATTCGGGTGGGCAGGCTGAAGACTCGCTAACTCTGACTGTCCAGGATATCGACGCCCTCGGAAGTCGAACATTCATAGTTACGGCCTTTACCACCGATTCTACGGGTGTGGAAGTGTCGGCCAACTTCACTGTCAGTGTCCAAACGGGAGCACCCATCGCCTCGTTCACTTTTGTTGCAACCGGCCTTTCGGTGCAGTTTCAGAACCAGAGTACGGGCGATCAGCCGCTGTCCTATCTGTGGGATTTCGGTGACCAGACCACGCCGCCGAATCAGACGGACGCCAGTCCGACTCATGTCTACAACACTGCGGGCAGCTACAACGTCAAGTTGACAGTGACTAACGCGGTGGGAACCGACGCCGTCGTCCAGCAGGTGACAGTAGCTCAGTAGGCACGTGGGGGCCGTCGGCTCTTTCCCTTCTTCGATTGCAGGCCTTGCTGTGAGGATCTGTCCTGATTTCTCGGGTATAATTTGCCAGTTCCAGCAAGGACGGGGCCTTTTAGTGCTCTCGCGAACGCGAGCCTCGATCCTGTCAGGTCCAGCTTTGGACTCTGTGGGAGCGTGCAATGACCGAATCCATTGAAGAGATGCTCCAGCGGTGGGAGGAGGAGCCCACGCCACAGCTGTCCCTGCAGCTGGCCGAGGAGTACCGTCGGCACGGTCGGCTGGAGGAGGGGATGGCAATTCTCGAAGAGGCACTTCGACTCCATCCGAGCCATGTAGCCGGCCGAGTCGCACACGGGCGATTTCTGCTCGAGCTGGGTCGAACGGAAGATGCCGGCCAGATGCTGGAGGCGGTGGTGGAGGAAGATCCGACCCATCTCGTCGCCAACAAGCTCTTGATCGGTCTCTATCTGGATACCGACCGCCTCAAGGATGCCAGGGACCGCCTCGATCTCTACAAGCTGCTCAACGAAAGTGATCCGGCGATCGAGGTACTCGAGTTGCGATTGCGCTCGGCTGGGGCCGCCGGAGCTCAGCCCACCGCCGTCGATGCGGCCGGCCGTGTCTTCGTGCTGACCGAATCTCCACCACTTCCGGATCTCCAGAGCCTGGTTGTTCAGAAGGGACCAACTGGTCTGAGTACGCGACCGAGATCTCTGGCTTCGGAGGGTCCCTTCGGCGATCTATGGCAAGGGGTGGATGAGGCGGAGTACATGCGTGCCCTCGGGGCAGATGGCATCTTTCCGGTCGTTGTTCCGGTCGTTGTTCCGGTCGCGATCGAGGAGCCCGGGGTAGAGCTGGCGGCACCGATCGAAGCGGTGGAACCCCCCGAGATCGAACCTGTGATCGAGGTGGAGCCGGTGGTGCAGAAGCTGGCGGACGAGCCGGCAGAGCCACAGGCGATCGTCGACACCGCAGAGCTGGACGAGGAGGCACCAGGCCAGGAGATCGGAGCGACGGCCACGCTGGCGAAGCTCTATCTGGACCAGGGGCACCTGGAGGATGCAGCACATGCCTTCGAAGAGGTCCTGGCGAGAGAGCCGGAACACCTGGATGCCCTGGAGGGGCTGACCGAAGCTCGGCGGAGACTGGGGGAGACCCAGGCTGCCGAGGGAATCCTGGACGGGGAAACAGAGAACGATACAGGCAATAGCCGCGATCGGAAGATTCGAGTGCTACGCGAGTACCTCGATCGATTGAGGGCCGCGAGCGGGAGGCAGTAGACGACTATGTTCCAGGAGAGGCTACAGAGT
>Ga0316192_10000207_pt1 | contig 41242 bp, 40 predicted proteins | sample MerIslwburrow_MG_FD_204931 | JGI IMG/M metagenome (GOLD analysis project Ga0316192, IMG submission 204931) | Coastal sediment microbial communities from Maine, United States - Merrow Island worm burrow | ecosystem: Environmental > Aquatic > Marine > Coastal > Sediment | place: USA: Maine...
CCCCGGGTTTTATAATCGCTAATTTCAAGCGCGCGTTCAGCAGGTTTGTGGTGAGACAATGGGAAAACGATCTGAATTTTTGTTTCCGGGGCAAGCTGGTCAATTTTCTCGATGGCATCCTGCACCGTATCTTGTTTGATTTCTCTCTTACAAGAGCCACAGACAGTGCGGCCAATACGGGCATATAGCAGCCGCAGATAATCGTGAATTTCAGTTGCAGTCGCTACTGTTGAGCGCGGCGATTTTGGCGGAATTTTTTGTTCAATGGCAACCGCGGGAGAAATGCCGCGAATTTCATCGACATCGGGTCGTTCCATTCGCATGAGGAATTGTCGCGCATAAGCTGACAACGATTCAATAAAGCGACGTTGCCCTTCCGCAAACAGTGTGTCAAAGGCCAGGCTTGATTTTCCGGAACCGGAAACGCCGGTTATGACAACCAGTTTGTTGCGCGGAATATCGACATTGATGTTTTTGAGGTTGTGAACACGCGCGCCGAGTATTTGTATTGGTTTCTCCATAACCTGAAGTATATGCATTTGTTTAGCCGGATCAAAGGTTATTGGTCTGTCGCAAGTTAAGTTTCCGGTGAATTTTAAATGACAAGAAACCTTGCTGACTCCTGAAACGAAAGGCGCATGAAAATGACCAGAATCAGCTTCGCTTGTAATTGCATTTATGACGTCTGGGCGCCTTTTGACGCAACTGGCAGTTCTGTTTTGTTGAGCGTGATTTTCATAAAAAAAGCCCTTCAACAAGAAACGGAGAAGAGCCTTCTAAATCGATTAATTTTTAAAATAATTTGCTCGGCTAACCTGTCTGCGAGGCAAGGCCGGAGAACAGCGTCGGGTTGCGGCGCTATTTTTTTCACAAAAGCTGATTAGCCTTGGCATTTTTCCGATAATGATTGAGGATAATAGGGTGCGCGGGAGAGGGAGCGTTGACTCTAACACAGTCCCCCCATGCTGAGTTGAGCCTGTAAGTTTCCAGAGAGGGCGCGGAAAGCGTGAATTGGTTTGTTAAAAATGGCGCGCTAATAAGATAGATTTTCCGTTTAGAGAAGGCCCTTTAATTCACCGCTCTCAAGTAATTTTTTTGCAGCCGATTCAACCATCTTTTCACTGGAATATGAACCGGTTTTGATTTTCGCTTGCGCTTCCTGAATTAAATCGAGGCGAGCCTGCGGCAGCTTTGATAAAAGCTCTCTGGCCAGACCTATCTCATCGTAAGATTGATTCAGTTTTTGCGCTTCAGGAGAAATCTCCACTTGATCACTTTTCATTAAAATAATTGGAGGTTTATCGAGTTTGCGATCAGTCTTGCGTTCATAAATGTCATTTAGTGACGATTGCTTGTCCGGTTTCCGAGGCGATGGCGCGCCGTATAAATCTTGAATTTTCATAGCTATATCCCTTCGGGGATGTTTACTTCATTAAAAATATCAATAGAGCATATCAATGATTTGTCTTTTTCCGACCTTGGAAAGGGATTGCAATCCCTTCATTGTTTTCTTTTCTTTCGAGAGTTTCAACATGGCGTCTACTGTTGTCTTAATTCTCTGGTCGAGTATCTCCATATTATTTTTATCGAACGATTTAATTTTTTCTATAATTGCTGTGATGGCGTCAGAATGTCGCTGGTTTTTTAATTCGGCAACCTTTTCCGGCGATATCAAATCCAGCAATTTTCGCCGCATTTTCAATTTTTGCAAAATCTCCTCAAAGTCACCATCGGAAAGAAGCTTATTTAGTTCCATCGTCAGATCTGCCAGACTTTTGAGTTGTTGATAAGTTTCATCCACTTACGCCACCAATTAATACCTTATGGAGCCAGCTAGGCTTGAAAAAGCGATGCTTTGACCGCTAAGCAACTGCGCGATTTCCTGCATACGGCCAAACTGCTCACGCAATTGGACTTCTCGTCTGGCCAATCGGTCGTCGAACCTGCCGATAGAATTATTAACTGTTTTTATCCTGTCTGACAAACTACTTTTGCTGTCATCTATGGTTCCGCCAACCTTGATAAAAGCGTTCAGGGTTTCTTCCAATTGCACCGCAATTCCATTGGAAGAATTGAATAAATCCGACACCTGAGCTGAACCTGTGGTCAATGCGGCTTCAAAAGTGGATTCATCGGAAAAACTTAGTGTTCCATCGGTTGCCGCTTTTATTCCAATTTGGGATAGATTCTCCGGGTTTCCGGCAGAGACAGAATCAACGGATCCCCCAAATATTCCGCGCAAGGTTGACTTTAAGAATGAGTAGGTGGTGTCGCCAGCCAACTCGCCTCGGAATCCGGTGTCGGAATTTACAGAAGATTTTGCTTTCAGGAATGAGATCACGCCGTTATATGAATCCATCATTTCCTGCAACAGTTTTTTCATCGATTCGGTGTCAACTTCGACTTTTAATTCCTCGGTGGAGGTTGTTGTATTTTTTATGGTCATTGTGACGCCGTCAAGAATATCATCGATACTGTTGCTATCGCGGCGATAAGTCAGGCCGTCAACGGTCAATTCAGAATTAAGTTCGCTATCCAGTTCTGATGTGCCGACCTCTGTTGTGTAACCTCCTGTTGCTCCTGAAGTTAAGGCGGCGTTGTTGATTCCCAGCTCGCTTAACAATGAATTGGCTGAGTCTGTAAAAGTTTGACGATGGGTGTACCCGCTAAGTCCGCTTCTAAAAATTAACCTGCTACTGCCGCCAGTCTCATGCACAACGGATGCGAAAACCTGTTCGACGCTATCGATTGTTTGCGCGCTTACAGCGTCAGCCATTGCAGTGTTTATGGCAAGGGCTACTTCATCGAGTATTTCATCATCCGTGGAGCCAGTTGGATTGATAGTGATGCCAATGCTTTCGCGGTTTTCAGAGTCGCCGCTGGTTGGGTGTCCCACATCGATATTAAATGTCTGCGAGCCGACGCCGCTAAAAAAAGAGCCAAGGCTTGTCCCTGTTGATGTATATTGGTTAGAAACCCGCGTGTCAGCCGTAGCAACTCGGCTTATGGCAATATCGTGGTTGCCTACCTGCGCGTCTTCGGTGGCGCTGGCCGTAAAAATATCAGAATTTGTAGTTGAAACCGCCTTGACTGCAAAATAGTCAGTTAAAGAATCAGTAAACTTTTTTGCGAATGAATTTAGACTGGAAAGCTTGGAGTCCAATTCCGACAATACAGATCTACGATTGCTAAGCGCTGTTACCTTGTCTTGTAACATAAAACGAGGTTGAGCCTCAATCTGAATTGTTGTGGCAATTAAATTCTCAATGCTTGATCCACCACCTGAAAAAATATCTATACTCATTTTAGCAACCCCTCACGTTGTGTTATCTGAGAAGCCCTTTCCGTAGGTGCAAAAACTTGTTCCCATGTCTGGCGCAATTCTTTTAAAATATTGCCTACTTCTTCAAAGCGTTGCTCAGTAAGAATTGTCAGGGCGTAATTATAAAGGTTAAAAAATGAGGTTGCCAATTCTGCGTAGTCAAAATTAAGCGCGTCAATAAGCGTATGGAGCGCTTTGTTAAGCTTGGCCTCATTCTTTTCATCGCAAGCCGAAATACCCAGGTCGTACAAATCCAGAATAATTTTTTCCGGCTGGCTCACAGCCAAATCTGCATCGTGGTTCAATAAACTTCTCCTAATGGCATCGCTTTTATCGACGAGCTATTTAAACCCATTACCGATTCTTCCCAAATCTCTTTCATCCCTTCTAAAATTATGAAGGCGTCATCAAATTTTTCACGATGGATCTGCTCTTGAACAAATCGGTACAATCGAAAATAACTTAATGCCACTTGAGAATAATCAAAATTTAACGCCCCGATTAATTCAGTAACAACAAGAGCCGCCTTGTTTCGATCTTTTGCCCTACAGCACCTTAAGCCCAACTCATAAAGCATCAGAATGAGTTTTTCCGGACTGGCGGTCATAATCTGTTGTCGTAGATAAGGGTTTTTCACGCCGGGCTTCTGAATTGGTTTTGTCATTATATACTCCAACATGCATCAAGTCGATTTAAAATTTCTTAGTTCTATTATCGGTTAAGCCAGTTAGGGCTTGCCAGTTTTTTTGATTTTTTTTGCGCGCTGTTAATAACACGTATTATTTCAAGAAGAGAAGCCAATATTTTAAGAGGAGTTTTGTGGCGTTTCTCCCCACCTAAAAAGGCAGGCGCCGGAGTATATGACGAGGTTTCCAATTCTTCTTTTTGGGAAAGTGTTGGAAATGAGGTGGTCTGAGGTCTTTATTGTTGAGGCTGAGCTTGGTTATAGAGTCGGCTCCTGGGCTCTGGCATTTTTATCGAAGTTTGTCGTGTTTAATTTTTTGTTGTTTGATTGTTGAGTGAAACTGCGCATGACTTCAGATAGGTCGCCTGCTTCTTTATCAATGGTTTTGATTTTCTCAGGATTGGTGTTGAGGTTGTCCAGTTTCTCAGGATGCGCAGCCAGGTCGAGCAAGCGTCTGGCCAGCGACTCATAATCACCTGGTGTGAACAGAAAACCATTATTGCCATGTTGCACAATTTCAGAAACACCTGCGATATGACTTGCTATCACGGGAACGCCCGCAAAAAGGGCTTCACACGCAACCAAGGGATGACATCCTCCCAAACAGGGCATAACCAGCAAATCGATTTTTTCGAAAATGTCCGCCCTTTCCTCTTGCAAAAACATACCTTTATATTGGGCGTTATTCCACGAGGCGAGTTGAACTTTAAAGCTCTCAAACACTTCCTGATCGACCGGATTTCCGTAAAAAGAATACTCTAGTTGACAGCGACTGTTCTTTGTTGGGTTTTCTTCTATATACTTTAAGGCTTTAAGTAAAACACCAAGCCCGTTGCGGGGATGAATTTCACCAATAAAGGCGACCCGAAGTTGTTTGCGGGTAGACCAGTCTTTTGTCTGACTCTTTACCTTGAACGGCAATATGCCAGCTCGAATAATATCAAAATGTTCATTTGCCAGGTTATTTTCCAAAGCAACCATTTTTAAATATTGCGACGGCGTATGCACAAAGTCTACCTGATTAAAAATGCGTTTCAGGCATTCTTTTCGAAATTCAAGGTAACGCATATTTTCTTGAAACTGCGCTGGGCTCTCAGGGCCGAAATCACGAGAAAAACAATAGAAGCATTTTTCCAGGCTTACCGAGCCGCCGCATGTTGCTTCGCTTGGTTCAATAAAATATATCTGGTGGCAAAACCAGAACATATCATCCAGTTTTAAAAAAACCGGAAGCCCGCTTTCCTTTGCGATTGATATCCATTTGGCCGAAAGGTGATAGACATGTTGAAAATAGACAAGATCGTATTCGTTTTCTTGCAAATAACGCTGAAATGGTTCGTGATATTCGGGGTTCCAAAAATCGCTGCTTTTCTGCAATAACGCATTAAATTTGCATACTTTTACACCTTTGAACATTTCGTCTTTAAAGGTAAACGGTTCACGAGCTGCATCGCGCACAGGATAGAGTGTTGTGACATCATATCCCAATTGAGCCAGTTCGCATGAAAAGTTAAAAGAATACTGTTCACTGCCTTCGCTGTTTTGCGGCGGAAAAGCATGGGCGACATGCAAAATCCGGGGCTGTCGAGCAGGTTTTACAATCTCTTCCACCAATGTAACATTAGACATTTCAGGCAATTGTTGAATCGCGGTCTTTTTATGATTCCCTGCCAGTTTCATAATTAACTCCGCAACCCGTAAGGAAGCTTTGCCGTCATCGGTGGCGTGGATGTCGCGCAGCGCAGTCTGATGTCGACCGAGGCGCTCCGCTAAAAACGCCGGATTATTGCGAAGCTCTTGAATCAGTTTTATCAGTTGCTCCGAACTGTCTGCGAATAGAACACCGTCGGCTTCAGTGCAGATCCGTGGCTCCTCTTTAAACCATGGCAAGGCAATAACAGGTTTCTTGCGTAACATCGCTTCGCAAACCATTGTTGACAAACCAACGGTTACGACAATGTCAGCAGCGGCAAAAAGCTCTGGTGTATGCTGCCGAAGAACCATAACTTTATTTTTGGTTTGTTCTTTAAGCCAGTCGAGGTAAAATTTATCCATCCGGGCGTTCAAATCAGTTGCTTGAGCCATTGTTTCGGTTTCGCCGGGGTGGAGGTGAACCACGATTTGTGTATTCGACCCGATTTGCTCAACTGCTTGCAAGAGCATGGTGTGGCGCTGCATGACACAGTCGACTAACTGTGGGTAAAATGCCCAATTGCCGTCAAAGTAATTGCTGCAAAAAAGGATGACGGTTTTATCTTCATCCATGTTTAGTTTTTGGCGCGCTTCTTTTTGTGTTGGCGCTAAAGCAGAGGTATAAAATTGATCCCAGACAGGATATCCGGTGGGAATGACCCGATCTTCATGGTTTTCAATTTTGCTAAAATAGCGACGGCTGCGCTCGCCGAAAACAGCGATATAATCCGAAAGCAAAGTCGGCATTTCTGTGGATGATTGCTCGCCGGAAGGGCTTCCATACATTTCGCTGGCAATTTGTAAAGTTGCGATACCCGCCTGCCTGGCGCAGGCGATCAAAGCGCGTTCGGCCGCAGTATTTTCGCTGCCAACGACAACCAAACTGATCCGTTCATTGTCAAACAAGGCCTTGGCCGTTTCAATTGCGATAATTGGCGCTTGAAATTCAGCAACCAATGTTTCCTGAACACCACTCCCCAAATGAACCATGAAGTTGTCATATTGGCTGCCGCCGCCTTCATCTTTATTCTGAAAGGCAACGGCTTTCGAAAAGGCGTTTGATAGCTTCAACGCCTCCCTTTTTGCAGTTTCGAGAATATTTTCAGGCTGATGCTTTTCAAATGGCAATACAAGAACTCCCTGCGCCCGAATATGTCTGCGCAAAGCGCAATTGTTCATAAAAAGATTTGCGCCTAATTTTAAGGTCCCCCTCACCATTGGCATAAATTTGGTTTGTTGAAGGCCATAAAACAATACACCGGGTTTGTTGTTGGTTTTCATTATTTCTCAGACCCTTCCTTGAGGGGCGCCTTAATGGCCGCCAGGTTCTTGATTTGTCCGGTGGTTTCCGGTTGAAGTAAAATTAAAAGAAGATGGTAAATTGACTCGTTGGATAGTCTTTTTTGAAGCGGTTACTTCCTTTATGCGACGAGGTTGCCGTGATGTGAGGTTCCTTGGTAAATATCATTACTATTAGATAACAGGTTTGAGCTAACCTTTTTCAATAATATTTATATATATATCTGCACTAGCGCCCATTTACAGGTAATGGCGAAACTTTTTCCTGAAAGCGGCTTTAGAAGGTGTTGTTTTATAGCGGTTTAAGCTGCTATCAAGTTTTAGCACTGCCTATCTTGTGCAGAATGTGCGGAGCCAAAACTGCTTCCATAGACGAGCCAAGATCGACTCCTTTGTAGAGTAAGAGAGAAGAAAGCGCGCTGTTTTTGCGCCACTGTTCAGCGACCAGCGTCGCATCATATCTAACTTTTTCAAAATCTTCAGTCTGCTTTATCCGCAGCAACTTTTTTACTGTTTTTGAAAAAAAAGCTGGTTCAACAAACATTTTATGACCGCAGCGCGGGCAACTATGGCTGCTGAACGGCAGTCCTGCCAGCGTCGTCTGAGCGTTGCTGAACTCATATTCACAGCGCGCGCATTCTATCTGGAGAAGTATGCCGTTTGGGTTCGTCTGTATGCTCACAATATTCGGCTGTTGGTTGGTTTCTTCCGCAGCGTCCAGCGAGTTCGCCAATAAAAGATGAAAATCCTTTGCCTTTTCGGGATGTCCCAGTTTTTCGTAAACCGTAATGATCAGGCTTAAGGTGGGCGCATGATTCGGTTGAATATCAAGCGCCTTTGACAATTTCAGCAAACCATCAACCCATTTTTGTTCATAGACAAGCCGCTTGCCTTCGGCATAGAGTGACGCAATTTCATTTAATTGTGTCGATGAAACCTGATCCGTGGGTTTTTCCAGCAATCTGTTGATGAGATGAATGAGTTTTTTGATTTTTGCATCAAGGCTTTGATTTTCAAGTTTATACTTTTGGCGGATGACAGCCGCCGTTTTATTTAAGTTGGTTTGAGTCTCTGGGTCACGATACCTGCTTACCGCATTTTTCAGCGCCTCCGCAGATGATACGTATGCAACCCAGCCGTTTCTGGCGAGAACATTGCTTGCATTCAATTGGTCAAAATTAAAAAAATCACAAAACAGACTGCTCATTGGATAAATTATAGATGGAACGGAAATGGTAAAAGCTTCCCAAATAACCGAGGAATCTGAAGGTGAGATTAGCAGATCGGCTGCGGCGAGTGTTTCGCTCAATTGGTCATTACAAATTTTCACTAAATTTAAATCAAGCTCCATAGCAACCTTTTTCAGGAATGCTTCCACACCAAAATAAACTTGCGTATTTGAATAGGCAGGGTGCAGTTTGACGATAACCTGTAGGTCGCTCTCTTTTTGCAATTCACGCAAGACTTTGAACGAGTTTTTGTAAAACGAAATTTCATTGGTCATTGCGGTAAGAGCCATTGAAGCGTCGCGCGCTTCGTTCCAGCTTCCGGCAATCACAACGGTATACTTGTCGGGGGCGAGGCTCATGCTTAATCGGGCTTGCCGTTTTGAAATTCGCGCGTCGCTGGAAACATTGTTCGGCGTGCCGAGCGCTGTAAACCGAGGTGTTGCTATATCGTCGCCGATAAAATTAAAATACGACTTCCAACGCTCGATCTCAATGTTATTGTCAAGGTTTACGTGATCGGCCACAAATACCGGATGCGGCAACACAGGGTGTTTGAAAACTTCCGGATCCGGCAGCAGGCTGTAGTTGAAGCCATGTTCAATGTTAAGGGTCGGAATTCCCAGACGCTTCGCCTGAATTATGAGCGTGCGCCTGACAGGACAGCAATCTGCGTTTGTCAGAACCAGATCAACGCCGATTTTTTCGACGAACCTCTGGAAAAAATGGGATAGTGAATATATTGGGAAGGCAATATCAAAGAGTTTTTTAAACTCTTTGTCTGAGAGTTCGTTTGCGCCGCCCGGCAGACATGCTTGAATTTGCTGGTTTGTATGCAGGGCAAGTTTGTGCATTTCCAAGGTAAATGTTTTGATGTCTACCTGCTGGCTGTCTTCGGGCAACAACTCTTCCGCATAGCTGATTTCGCAATTTGGATCATCGATTTTATATTGGCTTTTCATGACCACCACACGGAAATGTTCAGCCAGTTTTTCCAGAAAACAGCTATTTACGCTTCGGTAAACGCCGACTGCGAAAATGGTGCGTTTGCTCAATTTTCGATAATCCTGTTTACAATAAATTCATTGACAACAAAAACGTAATCTTGCGCCAGAGAACGAGCTAGTTGCGGCGTTTCATTTTCAAAGCTAACAGCCTGATCCAGCTCAAATTGCAATTTCCGCAAAGCGATATCCGCATTGCGCAAGGTGTTGTCAGGTATCTCTTTGGCTGCGTTTTTTAGAAAATTGTATAACTGTTCCGAGTCCAGTTTTAAACGGGCAAAACAGTGCGGACAGTAATATTCCCGCAGCAGTAAAAGTGTCATTTCGATGCGTGTGTTGTAGTTTTTTTGGCAGGATGGGCAACGGCAGATGAAATCATAAGCGGTTTGGCCGGTATGACATGAAATTTTATACTGAACCAACTCAGTGTCGTACATCGAATCTTTGCCGGTTTTAAAATAAGAGCGCAGCCACGGAGCCAGGTTTTGGTTTTCTGTTTGTTGTAATTTTGGTTTTTCGTCCGCTTTGTTGGTCAAAAAGATTCTGGCGAAAAATTCCGGAGGCGCATTAAATTCCCCCGGTATTTGTTTTGTAAGCGCGATGAGTTCTTTGGCCTGCGCATCAAATCCGGCAAGCAAATAAGTTTTCGCGGCTTCATAAATTACGGACAGATTCTGCGTATGTTCTTTTAGTAATTTATTTGTGAGGTTTACGGCCAGGCTATGCTCGCCTGCCACCCGATGATTTTCCAGCTGACTAATTTGTGCGGCGAGGTTCATTTTGCGACCTGCTTTATCATTGATATTTTCAATTATGCGAGAGAATTGAGATTATTCATTTGTGATTATTTCATAAAACTGGTTCATTGTCTGGTTTGAAATGCCCGTTTGGCGCTCGTCATGCGCCTGCGGTTTTAGCGGCCGGGCTGCGAGATCAGTGAGAAACACAGAAATTTCTTCGGTCGAATCTTCGCCGGAAAGCTTGCGATTGCTCTGATGCTTTTCCTGGGAGTTTTTCGGTAAATTGGCCTTTAGATAATTTTGAATTTTTTCCGATAGAGCGACTGCATTCGAGGCTGTATGTATGCCAGGTTCTGAAACAAAGGGCGTTGTTCCGGTTACAAATAGGATAATTGGTTTTTGCCAGGCCAAACAGACTGGGTTTGCGCCAAAACTTACAATGAGATCGGCTGCGATAATATGTTCCGCGCAACATTTTTCAACAACTTGAACCCGTTCCAGCCCATTATTTTTGCACCAGCGCAAATACCTGCCAACTGACTTTTGTAATTCATCGCCTTGAGATTTATTTTGTTCAACTTCATTCGCATGCAGCGCAACAATCAGCTCTACGCTTTGATCCGTGTTTAACAAACCCTGAATCAGACCTAAATTAAAGGCGAGAAGTTGACGAGCCTGGCTGGCGTAATTCAGTGTTGCAATATCAAAGGCGCCTGGCAGCGCCAGAACAACTTTTGCTTCAGCAGATATATTCAAATTGGCTCGCGCTTCTTTTGGCTTAAGCTGAAACTCGGCCATGCAGTCCTTAAACGGATTGCTTGCCAATTTGAGCTTGGGTTCGTCAGACCTGATTGCATTTGCAACTGGCCGGGCGCCAGGAGTGATGACATAATCAACCAACGCTGCGGTTGGGTCTTCCTGCGTAGGAAGTTCGAGGCTGTCGAAAGTGTCAAGCAATACCGTTGGAGCGCCGAGTCGCCGGGCAAAGCTCAACGCGGCGCGATAGCGATGTGAATTTTCGGCAGCGACGATCAGGGCTGAAATCGGACGCTGTTCATTCACTTTTTCCATGGTTGCAATCATCCGGATCTCATTGTCGATGTTTTGTTTCAATAAGGCGAAAAACTCTTCGCCAATAAGCGGCAAGTGGTTGGTTCCATTCACTGCAAAGGCCTGCACAACTTCAGGCAAAGCCAAAGCCTGAGCAAGCGCGTTGAGGATGCGGGTATTTTCCCTTTCTGATATTGCAGCGGTTTGCGGCGGTTCAAATGCCTGAAAAGATTCAATGCCAGCGGAAAGCTGCTCGTCATCATTCGCTTCAAGTGTCACCGACAGACCACGCTCAACAAGTTTTTGATAAAGCGGCAGATGTGAAAGATACGCGCAGCCCAAAAAGAGCAGATTCCCGTTCATCGCGCGGCTCCATTCTTTCGGGTTTCCGTATAGAGGCTTCGGGCTATCAGATCGCGGAGTTGGTTATCGCATACTGCGCCAAGGTTGACGCCTTTATAATAGAGCAGACCGGCAATGAGATCGGTTTGGCGCCAGGAGCGCGTCATTTCGTTAGCCGCTTTATCAATTTTATCCGCGGTGAAATTTGGCAAATCAGGCAGCGACGTGCTGATGGCTTGCATTGTTTCAACAGGAGAAAATTCAATGAAGGCGCGACATTGCGGGCATTTATGAATTGCCGGGGATATGCCGGCGACAAATGTTTGTTTTGCGTAAAACCTGTTTTCACATGAACCACAGGAAACCTCAACAACAAGCTTTCCAGCTTTGAAGCGCGCACTTTTTATCAAGCTGTTTTGCATTGTCATTTCAACTCAGCAAATTGCAGTGAGAAGTCGTTCGTTTTTTAATTTTTCAACAATGGGATAGAACTCCCAAATCGGCGTTCCGGTTATTTCGGCAATGTCGAGAAGAGAAGCGGTTCCGTCTGCGTATGCAAGAAGGTTCATCATGACGCGGGTTTGCGCAAAACTCTTTTTTGTGCTCAAATTCGGGTATAAGCCGCGTTTGCCAAGTTGCGGCTCGCAGAGAATAGTTGTTTTGAGAAATTCATTCTTTTCAATGACTTGCGCGCACTTTTGCAATGCGCTTAAACCACCCGAAAGTCCTTGCGGCGAAATTATTTCAAGGTTGTCAAGCGAGGTGTGATATTCAGGATATTCCCAATATTTTGAACGCATGATAGAAGCGACCGGCAAATCGACGCCGGGGCTGCAATATTGGCGTTCATCGCTGCCGCTTTCCAAATAAGAGTAATGGCGAAAGTCGGGCGCCGTATGCTTGAGCACATGTTGGGCGGCGACATCAGCCAGGGTGTCGCCTTTTCGTGTGGGAACGTAAGAATAAGCGCGGTCATCGCCGACACAGGTAACATTGAAACCGGCTATCAGGTTCTTTTTCATGATTTCGAGGTTTTGGCTGAGATAGAGAATTGAGCCGATGGTTTCCGGAATGAAAATGATTCGGTAGCTATAGCGACGCCTGTCTAAACTTTGTAGCCAACGCGCCAGGAAAGTTGTCACCACCGGCCCGGATAGCTCATTGTTGGCCATGGATGGATGACAGACATAGGTTGAGAAAAAAATTTCCTTCTCGGTTTCTCCTGCAAGAAGAAATTCGCCGTAAGTCAGGCTGCCCGGCTTGAGACTGCTGTCAATGTGAACCTTATAGCTTCCAGGTTTTAACGAACGCCTTTGTTCATCGGCAAGGCAGAATCCCCAGCGACGTTTGTAATAAGATGTTACATAAGGAATTGCATTGGGTTGATCCGGCAGGGAATGAATATGTTGTTGCAGCTCTTCCAGAGCAACGGTTTTGTTAATTGGCTCTGAATAACCGACAACATGCAAATTGCATTTTTTGAAGTCGATTATCTTTTTGCCGGCCGGATCCAGCACATAAGCGTCGCGGATATTCCATTCCGGCGGCACAGTCCAGTCAAAACATTTGGCTCCGGAGGGCGTTTCGTGAATTTGTAGTTCAGGCAAATATTTTTCTTTCAGAATGGACAACGTTTGCCTGACGCCATCTCCTGTAATGCTGCGGCAGATTGGGAACAACGTTTGACAAAGTCTGTACATTTGGTCTCCGTCGCCGTCAGTCACCTTTGGCCTACCTTTGCCAGTCACTTTTTAAAAGCCCCCAAAACAAGGAGTCATGCCACTTCCCTTCGCTCCAATGTGTTTCCCGGTGTCTGCCGTCGACCTGAAAACCCAACGCTTCAAACAGGGCAGTTTTTTTAAAATCAAAGTCATAGATTTCCGCCCAAATCCGATGCAGATTGAGCTCATTATAACCATAATTTAGCAGAAGGTTGGCGGCGTCAGGAGCAAATTTATCATCGATATAGCAATTATTGCAACCCAGATAAATCGACAAATCTGCGTTGCGGTTTACCCAGTCGATGTAACAAAGTCCGGTTGCGCCCAGCAAGTCGCCGCTTTTATCAGTAATTGCAAACATTCGAAAGCGGTCATCTTTGGCAACGATTTTTTCAAACCAATTCTGTTGATGAACTGAATTGAGTTCGCGGTATTCACGGAAGAAGCGCCGGAATTCCGGTTTATTGCGCCAGGTCAGCAATTGCTGCAAATCAGTTTGTTCAATTGCGCGAAGAAGAGTGTGTTTTCCGGAAAGCAAAATTTTCTTTCACTTGTTAACAGATGGCGGCGTGATGGTTATATGGACTCAGGCATGTTTGATATCCTCTGGAAAGATGGCGTCGCCGCGCTGCTTTCGGACAATTAGTTTTCCGCCTAAAATTTCATTTATTTGATGCGGCTCCAATGCGCCTTGCGGCGCCGGACGCAGGGCTTCGACATGTTCGGCTGTCAGCCTTTTGTCTTTCGATAAGTTTTTTACAGCGCGCAGGCAACGACGTTGCAGCACGATTGTTTCCAGCTCGTTGGCTTCCACCCGTTTGACGCCATCGCCAAGCGCCTGTTCAAGTTCGCGGCTGCGTTGCGTCATTTCTAACCAGGTTTTGGGCGTCATGGAGAAGCTGTGATCCGGACCTGTTCGCGATGTGTCATCGGTAAAATGTTTTTCGATAACGCGCGCGCCCAACGCAATTGCGCCAAGTGTGGAAACATGACCCGGTGTATGGTCGCTAAGCCCTAAAATCAAGCCGGGAAACTTATTTTTAAAAGTTGAGAGAACGTTAAGGTTGATATATTTATAATTGTCTAAAATGCCTGTGTAGTTGGTGTTGCATTGCATCAAGACAACTTCAGTGATATACTTTTTGATAGCGGCAAGCGCTCTTTCGATATCGGCCATAGTGGAAGCGCCGCAAGCTAGCAGGATTGGTTTTCCTTTTTGCGCAATATGTTCAATGATCTGCAAAAAAGTGATGTCGCCGGAGCCGATTTTGAAAGCTGGCAAATAGGGGTCTAACGAGTCGACCAGATTAAGGTCGTAGGGACTGGTCATAAAATGAATGCCTGCTTGCCGACAGGTTTTCTGTAGCGCGGTTGTCCATGATAAATTTAACGATGCTGCCTGATAGGTGTCAAAGACTGATTTTTCCCACCTGTTCTGGTGCGACAGTTGTGAGCCAAGCGCTTTGAAACCGTGATCGCTGACAATGGTCTCAGCTTTAAAATGTTGGAACTTTGCGGCGTCGGCTCCCGCTTCAGCGGCAAGATGAATCAGGTCGCGCGCTCTTGCCAGATCGCCGTCATGGTTTGCTGCAATATCTGCAATAAAATAGGTTGGCTCATCCAGAGCGACCCTTCGTTCTTCAATGAAAATTTCTGACTTAAACAAATTTCACTCCTTGAAATTATGTTTGTGTTCCTTTGCGAGGTTTTGGATTACATCTTTTAATCCGGGTAATTGATATCCGATTATTTTTTCAGCCTTCGATACGTCGAGTCCGCAGCTATTATTTCTCATAATTTTTCTTTCTTCATTTATTGAAACAGCTTTGGCGCACTCAAGCCCTAAGTTGAAGGTTTTGGCCAGGGCTTCAACAAAAGACTTTTTACTGGAAACTTCAGAACTGGCCAGATTGAAAAGACCGTTGACGTTTTTGTCGACTAAATCCAGCAAAGCGGAGGAAAAGAATCTGACATCAATGCTTGATGTATAATAGTCATGAAAGAGGGAAATTGGTTTTCCGGCTTGCAGGTTAGTTATGACCCACTCGACAAAAGTTGGCCGATCGCTTCTGCGAAACCCTACAATATTGGTTCGCACCACCAGTGATTTTGTATACATCAAAGTCAGGCGTTCGGCTTGATATTTAGAAACTGCATATTCATTGCCAAGCGACACCTTGTCTGATTCGGTATGTTTTTGGTCGCCGTCGCCGCTGTAGTAATGATCTGTTGAAATTTGCACAAACCGGATATCGCGTTCATCGCATATCCTTGCTGCGGTTTGCGGCATTTTAGTGTTAATTGCATGGGTTTCTGCTGGAAATTCTTCACAAGCGAGCAGGCTTACTTTCCCGGCGCAATTAAACACCACATCTGGTTTGGTTGAATCAATAGCCTCGGTCAACGCATGTTCGTTTTTCAGGTCTAAATTGAGATCGCTGTCGCGTCGGGCGATTTTAAAACAGACGCTGCCGCGATTTTCAATAGATTTTACAAGGGCTTGCCCGAGCATTCCATTTGAACCGAGAACGAGAACTGTTGAAGGGGGCAACTTTACACCACCACTTTTTGTATTACGTTGCGGTTAATATTAGTCCAGTCAGGTCGTCTTTCGACAAGAGCAAGCGCTTGGCGCCAGCTAAATCGATCATGGCAAAAATGCTCGTAAAGTTTGCGCGCAAACCTCAAGTCTTCCGGTGTGTCTACAGTCCAGCGCATATCGGAATAATCGATATCATTGAGCAGGTTGCGAGTGGTGAACAGTTCGGGGTGACGTTGAATATAGACTGTCACATGTTCGCGCCAGGTGGTGTTTGAATCTTGAGCGCGCGCTTTTGCAAGCGCGTCAAAGCTGAAAATTTCAGCGTCCAGTCCGCGCGGGAATGTTCGATCAGGCCAGACATTGCTGGCATAGTCCACAATATCCGGCGCTTCGACCAATAGTGCCGCAACACGATCAATGATTTCCGGATCGATCATCGGGCAATCAGCTGTCACCCGAACAATAAACTCGGCGTTGTACTCACGAGCGGCGCAGTAGTAGCGTTCCAGCACATCGTCGCCGTCGCCGCGGAAGTAGTTCCAGCCATGCAACTTGCAAATGTCAACAATCGCGTCATCTTCCTGATTGGTTGTGGTGGCGACGACAACGTCGTTGATCGATTGCGCGTCGCTTACCCTGCGCAAATGTCGCAGCAGCATTGGCGTTCCCGCCAGATTTGATAATACTTTGCCCGGCAAACGTTGACTTCCCATTCGAGCCTGGGTTATTGCGATAATTCTCATTGTTTTTATTCGACTTTTTGTATGATTTTTTCAGCTATACTTTTAATGGATGTAGCGTCGTCATTATTATTGATGACAAGATCAGGATTTTCCGGTTCAGGCAAAATGAGGTCGAGGCCAACAACGTTTTGCAGCTCACCGGCGAAGGCTTTGCTGTAAATCGATTTCCGGTCGCGTCTCACGCGCGTTTCAAGCGAGGCTTTGATGTAGACCTCGAAGTAGCCCGGAATGTTGGCTCGGTTCCATTTTCGCACTTCCGTAAAAAAGGATATGGTCGCGCAAATGACATCGGCGCCTTGTTCGCTCAACCATTTGCACAGCCTGGAGATGCGCATGGCTCCTTTTTGACGTTCGTCAATCGAATAGCCCAGGCGATCTCCCCAAATTTTACGAACCTCATCGCCATCGACCAGAAAGCTGTTTTGCCTCTTTTTATTAATCAGCTTTTGCAATTCCATCGCAATAGTGCTTTTGCCTGCGCCAGAAAGTCCTGTCAGCCAGATTACCATCTTTCTTGCAGTCGCGGAAATACATCGTTCTGCGCCATTTGCCAATCCTCGCTATCATCAATTTCGATAAATGGGATTTGTTCAAAGGGAGCAATTTTAATAACATCGTTTGGCATGCAGTTAAAGGCTTTCGCGTCATAAGCGTTAAAGGAACCGTTATATAGAATTTCTTCTGCAAGATCAGCAAATTTTAGCCATGACTCTGAACTAAATCCGGCGATTCCGCTCCATTCGCCATAAGCTTTTTCAAGCGGTATATCCTTGCCCATTTCAATGAATTTTTCTCCATCCAAACGAACTTTCATCATTTCAGGATCGGTTGGTTTTGGCTCTACGGACAATGTGATTCCGGCGCTGGTTTGGAGCAGCGGAGACAATATCTCACGGTCGTAAAGTAAATCAGAATGAGCGTAGATAAACGGCGAGTCAGCGATAAAATCCTTTGCAAACCAAAGTGAGGCAAGATTGTTTGTCTCGGTATAAAATGGATTGGAAATCAGCGTTAGCCGATCTTTGTATCGTTGACAGATTTGATCTTTTTGGTAACCAACAACCACAGCGATATCAATTATTCCATAGCTCTGCAAATTGTCAATCGAATAATCGAGAATGGTTTTGCCATTTATTTCAAGCAGGCATTTCGGGATAGATTTGGTTAGCGGGCGCAGTCGGCTCGATTGACCCGCAGCCACAATCACAGCTTTCATTTCTCGATGCGCTCCAAAAGCTCTTTCAAATCATCATGCGTTAATTTACGCGGATTGTTCAACACGCGTGTTGGTTCAAAACCGTCTTGGATAATTGTTGCAATGCCACTTTGCGGAATATTGGCACTTTTCAATGTTGCGGGCAAGTCGCTATCTACGGCCAACTCCTTTATTTTTCGGAAGAGGTCATCCGCATCAATTCCCAGCGTTCTTTCCAGCCGGCCAATTTTTCCCACTGGTATGTATGGACGATTAAATCGCCAAAATTCGGCCAGTATCAATTGGCAGGCCAGCCCGTGCGGAATATCAAAGTGGAGCGTGAAAGGATAGGAGACCGCATGCACCGCCGCAGTTTTTGTGTTGGAAAAGGCCAGGCCTGCAAAAAGGCTGGCTCGCGCCATCGCCGCGCGCCCCGCTGCGTTTAAAGGTTCCTGAATTGCACGAACCAGGTTCTCCATTATTAAATGAATGGCTTCAATAGCGTATGTGTCTGAAATTGGATTGGCGTTTTTAGACCAGAAAGCCTCAAACGCATGCGCCAGCGCGTCAAACCCGCAGATGGCGGTTTGCAACGGCGGTAGACTAAAGGTTAATTCCGTGTCAATAATTGCATAATGCGCGAACATATTGTTATGTGAAAGGGAGTGTTTTCGTTTGTTTTTCGAATCCCAAAATGTTGCCCATGGCGTTGCTTCGCTGCCCGAACCGCTGGTGGTTGGAATGGCTATCAGTGGAATTGAAGCTTCAGCTCCGGTGAAATTTTCATTGAGGACTGCCTGTTCAAGGGGCGCTTTTTGCTTCATCATAAAAGCGAGGCCTTTGCCAAGATCCAGAACACTGCCGCCGCCAATAGCAATTATCCAGTCTATATTGGCAGATGTCGAATTGACTGCATTGGTTAAATCATCAAGGGTCGGGTTTGGCGCGATGCCGCCGATATGAACAATTTGACAATGCGGCAATGCTTTCTCAATGGTTTGAATGACGCCGTTTGCTTGCATGGATTGCTGGCCATAGCATAGTCCGATTCTACATGGGCGCCGCCGGAATATTTCCTGTAGTTCATCCAGGTAAACGCCGCAGCCGCTTATTATTTTAACCGGGTTATGAAATTTAAATTGTTCGCTTACCATGGCCTTGTCTTGATGGTTTCAGGTATCTCGTAATGATGATTCCTTGTTGACTTCCTTTTTAAAACGGATGGCGAGCTCATTTGGCTCAAGGCTTATTCTGGGAGGGCGCTGCAAACGTCCACTGTCAACCTTGAGATGCAGAAAAGCTGGCTGAGCCGCATGTTTTATACTCGGCAACGCCTGTTCAAAACTTGTCCAATGAGTGAAAAACTTAATATTCTTATAACCGACGGCGGCGGCGATTTTGTGCAAAGAGATTTCGCGGGAGAGACATGCCTGGCCGCCAGTGCTTTCGTAAGCGCCATTGTCCAAGACAATATGAATCAGGTTTTTTACCTTTGAGTTGGCAATCATGGCAAGCGCGCCAAGATTGGAAAATGCGTTTCCATCTCCATCCACGGCCACGACCTGTCGCTCCGGTTTATGCATGGCAACCCCAAGCGCGATGGGCGCTGTCATACCCATGGAGCCAATCATGTAAAAATGCCCGGCTCTGTCATGGATGCTATGGCTCTCGCGTGATATCATGCCGTTGGCAAAAATGAGTAAATCTTGCCTGAAAACCTCAACGATTTTTTCGATTGCCGCGCTGCGTTTCATGGCGCTAATTTTTCTTTGATGAGCAGCGCAACAGGCATTGATCTTTCTTGCGCGCACAGTGTCGCCTTGGGGAGCAGACTCGCATAGTTATGCTCTTCAAGCACAAAAGTTTCAACTTCAATTTGCTTCAAAATTTTCTGCATAACTTTTCCCATCACCAAATGCTCCGGAGCGTCTCTGCCTTCATATCCTCGCCAGCTAATCAATAAAATCATAGGGATTTTGTAAATGTTTGGCAGAGAAACCAATGTGTTCAGGCCGACTCCAAGTCCGGAATTTTGCATTAAAACCAATGGAAGTTTGCCTGCCAACCAGGCGCCGGAAGCCAGGGCAATAGCTGTGTCTTCTCGTGTGGCGGCAATATAACCGATGTCCGGCGCAGCCTCAAGATGACGGATAAGCTCTTTGAAAATGGAACAAGGCACGCCTGTCCAAAAATTGACGCCAACGTCTGTAAGTTGATTTTGTAGCGCGGCTGCTGAAATCATTTTGATTTGTTCTTTCGCAGGTATCGTTTTTCATTTTGTTTTAATTCCTGCATTCCTTGCAGAGCAAAAACTTCATCAAGGCTGGCAATTTTATCCTCAATTCCATGAGTGTCGCCGACTGCAATAATTTCTTTATATGTTTTTTCCATGGCTTTAATTGCAGAACGGATACCTTGATTGGCATAAATCACCATTTTAACGCCAAAGTCTTTCAACTCTTGCAGGCGCACACGATTATACGTGGTCGGCACAACCACAACCGGGGCGCGAAAATCCCATTGTTGGCAAAAGTCCGCAATTTGTTCGGCTGTTTGCGCGTTGCTGTGAATCAGGATGGCGTCGGCTCCGGCGTTGGCATAGGCGGCGGCGCGGCGCAAGGCTTCATTCATGTCATGGCCTGCAATAAGCGCTTCGACCCGCGCGATTACCATAAAAGCCCGGTTCTGTTGCGCGGATTTGGCCGCTTCAATTTTTCCGGTAAATTCTTCCATTGAAATAAGTTCCTGTCTACCCGGAATGAAGCTGTTCATCTTCGGGAAAAGTTTATCTTCAATGCAAATAGCCGCCACTCCGGCGTTTTCAAACTTGCGCACGGCCTGCATAACATTGTGGATATTTCCATAGCCAGTGTCGCAGTCTGCAACAACTGGTACGTTTAAAGTTTCGACCATGGCGCTTGCCACACGCAGAAAATCAGACATGGTTAAAATGTTGGCGTCAGGCACTGCTTGGGAGGTGGATATTTCAAAGCCGCTCGACCAGACGCCATCAAAACCAGCGTTTTCAGCAATTTTGGCGCTTAACGGGTTATGCGCGCCGGCAATGCGAACGATATCCTGTTTTTCGAATCGACTTCTTAATTTTTCGGCGTTTGTCATACACAAAGGTTTTTAAAATGGTTTTTCAATAGGATAAGCTAATTTTCAATTTTATTTATCATCGGAACCAGACATGTCTTAAAAGGAAAGCAGAAATGTAAAATTAACCAATGAAAGTTGGTGAGGCCTTTAGGAATTCGACGCTGATAGCGATATCAAATAAATGCGCGGCTAAAAAGGGGAATTCCAGTGATTCATTTAACGCGACACGCTGCAAATGGACTTTCCGGTGAATTTCCCGAACTCGTTCCTGCAATTGCGCGGCGTCAGCAGGCAGTTGATAAGATCCGCGCAGTCGTTGTTCCATCTCCCGAACTCCGCGTAAAATTTCTTCCGCTGAATTTTCATGCAGCTCAATCTGTTTTTCTGCAAAGAACGCAGTTTTATTGCCGTTGATTAGGTCGGTGGAGAGAATTTCTTCGTAGCTTAATTCACGATTCTCAGCGTTTGAAAAGTAGCGCTTAAACAGAATTAAATCATTTATGTCCTGCCAATTTCGCACCGCGACAACGGCGTTGGTTGTCAAGCTTGGCACGCCAAAACCTTTGGCCAGGCTTTGCGGCCCGGAGGAAGCGCCAATAAAGAAGTCGCTCACGGAAATAAAATATGGATCGGCAAGATCGTCGTATTCCTGGTGGCGCCAAACTTCGAGATAACCGCGTTCAAAACCGTCGAGCGCCTGCATGCTGTCATCTCCCAGTCGCACCACAAAATAGCCTTGTTCGATGAGATAGCTGATTGCCGGGCGATAGTTGTTTATATCTGAGTCGCGATATGAATGATATTGCATCGACGGCAGGTATCCGCCCTCGCGCACATGCAAGGTTACGACAGGCGTTGTCGCAGGAATGCCCATGCGCCTTTTCAGCTCCGCTCCTTTGGCCAATTCGGTCTGGTTTAATTGAAATGGATATATTTTTTCCCGCTTGCCATAATCTCGTAGGAAAAGATAATTCAATTGAACAGGGTGGTGGAGGAAATAATGGCAGTCGGCGATTTTTTTTATTTGTCCGGAATTGACTTTTGCATAGCGATGGCCTGAATATACGATTCGCTCGTCAAGCGTATGCAGCAGGTTTAGGCCGCGGGTCACAATTTTGAAAACGGCCTTATTGGCTCGCGGAACCAAATTAACCGGAAGCGTGACCAATGTCAGCTCATGGTTGTGTTCTGGAAAGAGGTTTCGTAAAAAAAAGGTTTCCCCCGCCAGTTGGCCAATTCGGTCGATTTGCAGCAGTGGATAGATTAGTTTTTGTTTTGGCATGGCTGGCAATGTGTCAATTTGAAGCGCGCTGACTTTTGGTTATGCAGCGCCGTCGTTGTCAGACGCTGCATAGATGGAATCTGTTTAGATTTCAGCTCAAATAAAAGCGGGAAATATTGGTTTTGAAGGTTTTCTTTTAGGCTTTGACGCCGATCTCTTTATGGAATGGTGAAAGATAATATTCGATTAAGGTTGCAATTCGGTTATTGATTGCTTTATCGATATCCTCATAATCAGCCAGCTTTCCGACCAGGTTTTGATATTGTTTGTCGGCGAAAATATAATGACCCGCCATTAAAGCTAATTCTCTGGCATCCGGGTTTTCAAGGATCCATTTTCGCCATTTTTCCGACATGATTGCATAGTCGAGGAATTGGCTGAGCTCGGCGTCGAGGCCATATTGTTCCGCGAGTTCAATGGTTAATTTTGACTGTTCAACACCGAATTCCGACCCGATATTAATCGCGTCGACGCCGGCCTGCTTTCTCAATTGCAAAGCTTCCGGGCTGGCGTAATCCACCGAATATTCCTTGAATTTAAAGCCGAATTCATGCGACAGGGCGACAAGTTGCGCGACTTCTTTTTCGGCAAATGAACCGACTTGTGCAAGTTCTTTGACCAGACTTCCTGTTTGCCCGACGACAAATTCCGGTTGCAGAAATTCGGCGATGAATTCAAGAGATCGACGGAACTTTTGAAAATCGGAAACAACGCCGAGATTTTCTTCAAAAGTGACTTCAAAATATATTTTGCGGTTGTGCTCGCTGGCAAAATTTTGCGCTTGCTGAACCAGTTCATGGGTGCGGCTATATACATCGTCGGTCAGGCTGCAATTGATATGGATTAGATCAAATCCGGCATTAATATCTTGCTCAATGCTGTGAATGGCAAGTTCCATGGCCAGGTTGTTGCCGATATGCTTCTTGCTTTCTTCAGCCTGATAAGATCCCGCATGACTGCGACAAAGCAGCAAATTCCCCTTTGATCGGCTTTTCACATAATCGATGAACTCAAATGTGGACAGCCCGATATATCCTCCGCCAAGCGCTTTGCAGTCGACCTGATTGCGGGATGCGGTGAGCATCAATTGAATGGCGTGTTCATTGGCATATTGTATGGCCGCATCAATCACATTTTTACTGACCGGACTTATGCCGAGGCGACTTGTTATCAAAATGGACTCCTTGATTCGTTGATTCGATATCTGGATTCATAAAACTTCCGTTGTGATATCTATCGTCATTTCGGTTGAAATCTTTGGTTGGAGCCACGAATTTTGAAAAAGAAAGAGAGTCGCCTGTGTCATAGTCGCTGGTTTTGAGATTTATTTATTTGAACTAAGATTCCTTTGCGGGTTCGGCTTTACAGTTGGTTTTAGTCGCGGATAAAACAGGTTTTGGAAAAACGGAGCGTAGAGCTAGTTTTCCTTTGAGTTTTATTGGCGCGGATTAATGTTCATTTGAGTTGCCAGAATATCGCTTCCGGCGGGTTTGATTTCAAGAAATCTTTTTTCAGCAAGCGCCTGAAAATGCTCGACCACAAGTTGATAATCTGGATGGTTGACGCGATTATCCATCTCAGTCGGATCTTTGCAAAGATCGTAAAGTTCCATTAAATCATTGCCGTTTTCATCCAAATCGTAAATGCCTTCCTTCCAGATAAACTTATATTCATTGCTTTGCAGACAAAGGTAAACAGGCTTGTTGGGCAGATCGCAAGGACCGCGATGTGTATGCTCGGCAATGAAAAAGTCTTTCTTTCGGGGTTGTTGAAATAAAGAAACGCCTTGAAAGGAGGTGGGCGTTTTCAGGTTCAGGAAATCGCATATTGTCGGAGCGAGGTCGACGCCGGAAAACAAAGAGTTGCATTCAACGGGTGGCAAACTTTTATGCCAAAAGATCAGCGGTATATGCAGATAAGTGTCGTGAAAACCGCCGCCTGGGCCGTTGCGCAAACGCATGGGCGATGATGGGCCGCCCGGCGCATGGCCATGATCGCCCAACAAAACGATCAGCGTGCTATCGAGCAACCCCTGTTGCTCCAAACAATCTTTGATATCTTTGATGGCGCTGTCAATGTATTGCAACGACAAATCCTGAAAAAACTTATCATAGTTTTTATACAACGAGCGATTGGTGCGAAACAGTTTTCGTTTCCAGGCGATTTGCAGCCTGCTGTTTAAAAAAAAACCTTCATGCAAATCGAGCAGGTGCATAAACATGGCAAAGGGTTTTTGGTTTTTTTGAGTGATTTGTTGTTTGAATCTTTGCACAAGGTGCGTTGTTGAAGCAAAGCTGCTCCATAACTTAAATTTGAAAAAAGAATTATTGAAATGGCCTTTAGAAAACGCGCCCGCCTTGTTGAAAAACCAGTCCGAAATCGGCGCAGGCCAGTTCGTTATGCCAAGGAAACTTCTGAGCGTGGTTTTTAATATTTCGGCGCAATAAAGTCGGATATACGCCGCCGGTTTTTGGGCAAGAATGTCTCTATGCAAGCTGATTTCGCGCTCAATGGTTTTGAAGTCGTAGTTATAGATTGTTGAATGTTGGCTGATTGGGTCAGCTTTTTCTTGTTGTTTAGCTCGACAAAAGTCAATTATGCCCGCATAAAATCGTTTGAGTATTTTGCCGACATCCTGATAGAAATCGAAGCCGTTTTTTTGTCTGATGTCACGTCGCTCGATGTGATATCGGAGCAAGTACTTCAAGTGCAGCCAGATATTTTCAATGTCGGCCAAAAAATAGAAATCGTCAAAGCCGCGATTGTAGCCATAAAAGGCGCTGACGTGCAGCCCCGCGACAATTCCTGTTGTGTGGAAATCATTGCTTTGCAAATGCTCATACAAGGAAACCGGGCGGTCAGCGACACCGCGATCATAACCGCCATAATCAAGCGGCAGTGTTGATGTGAAAATAGCCGGCATGGCAAATTGTGTCGGACATCCATGCGCAAAGGCGCGCCGGCAATTGACGCCTTCTTTTGCAAATTGACCGATTGTCGGATTGATTGCGGAGTCGGGTTGCAGAGAAATTTCATCATACCCCAAACGGTCGACAACAATAACGAGAACATTGCGCATGATTTATCCGGCGTTCGGCGTTGTTTGGGCGGCTTTACCGCAGGCGGCAAGGAAAGCCGCCAGTTCAGTCATTGTCAGGAATTGCCGAGCCAGCGACTCCAGGTCGGGCAAATCATTTTCTCCCAGCAAAAAATCATGCGCAGCCTTCAACAGGCGCGTGAGGTTGGTCAATTCTTCTGTTTTTCGGTTGGCGAATTTGACAAAGAGCGTTTTTATTTCGTCGCTCAAAACACCGTTTTGCAACAGATAAAACGAGGGCTGCGTTTCTCCGGAAAGCCAGGTGAAATATTTGTTTGCAAAAGCTTCGTTGCGGCGCGGACTCTGCAATGAATCGCCCAAAATTCGATGCATGGCGGCGCGAAACAAAGTTGTTTCAGCCACGCCTGTCCACACTTTGGGCAGGATGCTTTCAATATCCCAAATTGACAAGAATTGTTCCAAATCGGCAAAACAATAGACATCGCTCAGGGTTCCCTGCCACGGAATATCCGGTCGATCCGCGTAGAGCCAGTTTGAACGAAAGTGGTCGTCAATAATAATTTTTTTGCCGGACTTTTCATGAATTTTGAGCATGGATGGCAGCCACGGCGCGATCCACGGTAAAAAGTCAGTGCGTGTTTTCAAAACATGCGTATAGTTGCGCAAAGAAGACTTCATCATTGAAATGGCGGTGAAAACACCCTGAAACATGCTTATTGCGCCGCATTCACGCGCTACGCCGGTTGGGCCGGAAGGAATTAGAAAACGATCTTTGATTACATCAGGGTCAAAGCATGGAAGTTCGCAGAGAAAAATATTTTTCTGCGCAAGGGCGGTGATTTCATGGCGATTAAAATCTTTTTCCTGCAAACCGAGGCGGGTCATTTCATCTTGATTAACATGGCGCAGCGCAAGATAAACATCATAATCGACATCGCCCGCCATCAGCGGAAGAAGTTGCAGCAGAAAGTTTACTTCACGCGCCGTCCCGGTGATGAGAATAGCAATATTGGGTTGTTTTTCGAGTATGGCTGTCATTTCAGGAAGAGGACGCAAACCGTTTTTTTACGGAGCTGATATAGTCGGAGCAGGCGCCCGCGCAATGTGGTTCAGGTTCGGCAAGAACCGCGATGGAATTTTGCAGCAGAGGACGTTCTGGATAAGTCCACAGAAATCCCCGGCTGGTAAGGGTATAAGCGTCGGTTTCATGCCAGAAATAGTGGACGTTTTCTTGTTGCGACAGAAAGTCAAGTGCCGCCGGTTGTTTGCAATGCACCCAAATGCGCTCATCCTGCAAAAAGGAGAGCGACGTTTTATACTGCGCCTTATCATGTCCAAGGAAACAGTCCGCGCCTGAAGCGTCAAACAAATCCACTTCCACATGAAAACCTGCGAGGAGCGCTTCCCGGATATAATCGGGCGCATTTTCACGCTGCGGGTTCGAGCCGTCGAGATTTCCCCGATGCGAAATGTAATATTTCATTTTTCTCTCAAAAAGGCGTCTAAATCTTCCGGCGTGCCCAGCCCGGTCATTTTTTCAACCGGATAATGTTTTATCTTTTTACCGGCCTCAATAAATTCGTTATAGACGGGACAGACATAAAATTCACCATTGGTGCGAATGTCTTTTTCAATCATTTGACCGGCATATTTAACATAGTCGGAACCTTTGCGGTAGTAGTAGACGCCGCATGTGGCAATATTTGAAATGGGTTTCTTTTCGGCGACCTCGGCCACAAAGCCGTTTTCAATTTTCACATAAGACCATTTGGGGTGGGTCGCATTAAATGTCAAAATACAGCCATCCATGTCGCTTTCGAGCATTTTGTAACTGAAGTCGGCGCTATCCCACTCAATGAACTGATCGCTGTTGGCGATTAACAGCGGCTTGTCATTGTTGATGTGCTTTTCGGCCAGCAGCGTGGTGCAGGCCGCGCCTTCAGTCATTTGGTCGATCACAACGATTTTACATTTTGGCGTAATCAGGTTTAGCAAATATTTGAGGTTATATTTCGAATAATGTTCTTCCCGAACAATGAAAATATAGTTGGCGTCGATGTTGAGATTTTCAACAACAACTTGAATCATTGGTTTGCCATTGACTTCAATTAAAGGCTTGGGGAAAGTGAAGCCCGCTTGCTCAAAGCGCTTTCCGGCGCCTGCCATGGGAATTAAAATATTCAACTCTTTCCATTCAAATTTGGACATTTTATCTTCCTGATTAATTTCATCGATTCTGTTCATTATATCGTCAAATCGAACTGCTTCGGGGTTGGCGACCCGCATCACATGCGCGCCGGAATGACGCGCCGCCGTCAGTCCCTTCGGACTATCTTCGATAATCAGAACTTCTTCGGGTTTAACCCGCGCCTCAATCATACAACGCAGATAAACTTCCGGCGCTGGTTTGGGCTGCTCAACATCTTCATTTGACAAATAGTGGTCGATATACTCGATCAATTCTGTCTTGTACAAGAACATTTTTACGGTTTCACGAATAGAATTGCTGGCCACATATATTTTGAGACCGCGCTCCCTGAAACGTCGCAACACATCCTTCAAACGTTTGTCGCCACAGATTCGCGAGCGGATTACCGTTGAGGTCAAACGCTGCTTCTCAGTCCAAACCTCCATGTGTTTTTCTGTAGCAAGGCCTTGTCGTTGGGTTAGAACTTCAAGTTTTTGCTTCGTTGGCAAACCATCGTAAACAGAATAATGCTCTTCTTTTGGAATTTTGTAATGGAAAACTTTGTCAAGCGCTTCGTTAAACGCTTCAAAGTGAATGTCTTTGGCGTCGACAAGGACGCCGTCGAGATCGAAAACCAACAATTTAATCATTTCGTTTTTCCAGGACTTTATATCTCACCAATTTTCCAGTCGACAGTTTTTTGGCAAGAGAATTTTTGGGCATTTCAGGCATATCGCGTTCAAGTTTGCAATGAGACCGGATATTGTTTTTCTTACAAAGCTCAGAGAATAAAGATTGGTTTAACTTTTTGCTTCATGAGAAAATAAAGACGTATTCAGTCTGAGCTGTTTTAAAATTGGATTAAAGTTATCGATGCGTTTCGATTTTTTTGTCCATATATGAAAAAGACAAAAACACTTTTCTATCTGATTCTCAGGAGTTGATTCTTAGGTTGAAAACACAGTTAAGCAACGAGAGGAAAATTCGTGTCCATCATCAGTGGCGAATAGAGCCGCTCTGACAGAAGATTTTGCGGGAAGGAGGGGCGCCATTTTATCGGCGCGGCTCATTTTGTCGCACTTGCGGACGCGTTCAGTTCGACTGACTTGAGTTGGAACCTTTTGCAATGAAAGATTCGCCGCGTTCAAATTGCAAGCGCCAAATTTTCTCCATGAGATATAGATCTTCCACCGAGTCAACGCCTGTTGCGCGGGAGGTTTTGCCAGTTTGAATCGTATGGACAAAATCTTCGGCTTGGCGCCGGAAAGACCAGCTCCAATCTGCATGCAAGTGTCGTTCTTCGTTGACGCGGCTGTCAAAAACAGTTACTTGCGCCGGGATATTCCGCAGCATTGGCGCAGGCAAACTCAAACGCAATTTCCCGTGTTCAAAAAAGATTTCAACAACTTCATCCCAGCCGGAGTGGCCAAATTGCCCGGCCTCCAGGACGCAGGCAAAATTATCATAATCGAACATGATCGTCTGGCCATTGATGTTTTTGAGGTGCGCGGAACAGACCCCTTTGGGCGAGGCGAGCAGATAGCGCATCAGATTGATATCGTGGCAATAGGCATTCATGAACCAGGCATAGCGTTGGTGCATTGATTCAGGCAGCCAGCTCGGCGCCATGCTCCATTCTATTCTTGCAGGCGTTTCTTCATTTGTCTTGATGTTGCCGCAGCCGTCGATATTGCAATAGGTGTCGCCCATAAAATTGTGGACTCGCGCATATACAATTTGGCCAAGTTCACCGGAGTCGCGCAATTGCGATAGTTTCGCCAGCACCTTTTTTACGCCATCGTCATGCCGCTTCATATAGCCAACAATGTATTGAACATTATTTTGCGCAGCGGCCGAAACCAAATTCTCCGCCAACTTTGCATTGCCTGCCATTGGCTTTTCGGTCAAGACATGTTTTCCGGCGCGCAGGCAATCAAGCGCAATCGGCCCCAACATTGGCCGGGTGGTCACCACAACAATTGCGTCGAGTTCCGGGTTTTGCAGCATTTCATCATGGGTCGCGTACGTTTTCGGAATGTCATAACGCTGCGCTACTTTTTCACGAAGCAGCGGTCGTAATTCAGCCAGCGCGGCCACACGGCAGCCTTTAATCTCGCGGTAATTGGCGATATGCGCCAACTGTCCCATAAAGCCGCCGCCGACAAAGCCAATGTTCACCGGCTTCTCTTCCATTGAGCCTAATCCTGCGATATCGTTATCTCCTGTTTCTGACTGACATGCTCCGCATCTTTGAGTAGATTGGCAAATAATTGGAAGCGCCTGGCCTCCTCATCATTGCCATTTGATATTTCTTTTATGTTGGCTGATTCCGCGTTCTTGTAATAACGTTCGATCAGCTTGTTTTTCAGTTTGTCAATGTCTGCAATATCGTTATGGTGTTGTTCCAATATTTTCATTTTCCACAAAAATTCCTCCTGCATAGACAAAAAATCCATTGGATCGTTAGAATTATTTGTTCTGACATGACCTCTGTTAACAATCAAATTATCCTCAAGAAAAATTGTCTCAAAGAAAATTGCGATTCTCGCCCACATCTCAGCTTCGCAAGACTGTTTTAGCTGCGGGTTAAAAAGGCCGACTTTTTCAAAAACTGTCCGCTTTATCATTGCGGAGGATGTAAGTACATGATTTTGTTGCAGCATTTGTTTTTTTAAGAAATCAAATTTTTTTTCAATTTTAAATTTTTCTGAAATCGCCGGGCAGTCTGTTTCGTTTTTTTGCGAGTAGTTTGAGTAAGCTAAACCGACCTGCGGATGGCTGTCGAGAAGGGCTATTTTTTGAGCGATGTTCTCAGGTGTCATGATATCGCCTGGATTGAGAATGCAAATATATTTTCCATGCGTGCGTGAAATACATTTGTTTAAGTTGCGCGCCAGTCCAAGGTTTTCCTGATTTTGAATGAAAAAGATGTGCGGGTCGTCTAATTCAGCAATCAGAGAACGGGTTTCTTTGGTGGGGAAACCGACGCAAACGACCACTTCCATCGCAGCGTAGGTCTGTTCAAGAATGCTGGCAATACTCTCTTTTATGGCTGCGGTCTGTGCAAATGCCGGAATCGCGACGCTTACTATTGGGGAAGTCATTTTACCCTCTCTTGAATATTTTAGCTCCAATTGACGAAAGCGATCAACAACCTTTTCATTGGTTTTAAATGGCTGTAGTAATCTCCTTAATAGTATTTTCGGTTATTTGTGTCGATTCTTTCATGTTTTTTTATTTCTGAAATTTAAAGGGTGCTTCTTTGATGTAAAATGTATGATGAAACGGAAAACCTTTTTGCTTAACCGAAGCTTTTATTGTCGCCCGACAACCTAGAGAAGACGTCGCTGCAAAACTCGATTGGCGGGAACTCCAACAACCGTTGTTCGAGACGGCACATCCCTGATTACGACCGCGCCTGCGCCGACAACGGCGTCGTCTCCAATGGTAATTCTATTGATAATCGTGGCGTTCGTATGAATATGGCTGCATTCTCCCACGGCAACATTTCCTGCTGTCACCACGGCCGGGTCGAGCTGACAACATGATTTCAAAATGCAATGATGATCGATTTGCGCGCCCGTATTTATGATGGCGCCGGAGCTGATTTCGGCTTTATAGCCAATGATGCAGCCTGCGTTTATCCAAACGCCCGGTTCGATAATGGATTCCGGCAGTATTGTGACCGTTGGGTGTATGGCTGACACCAGCTCAAATCCATTTGCCAGTAATTGCTGAATTTGTTTCTGACGAATCCGGTTGTCCGGCGTGAGCGGCAACACTGTATGGATGTCACGGCTGCGCAACTCCCGCAACCAATCATGCGACGTGATAATCGGCCTTTTTTTCAAAAAACCGTTTTCTGGATATGATGTTCGCTGGCTGGCTCTTTTTTGGTTTTCCGCTGCAATATCAACTGTAAGAGGTTCGTCAGTCTCGACGACAAAGCAGTCCAACTTGCAACCGGTCGCCTCTTCAAACCAGGTTTCAACCTGACAGGCTGTTCCGTCATGATAACCTAAAATTGCCGCTTTCTTCTTCATTCAGGCAAATTTAAATCGAAACAGATTGATGTGAATTAGCATAAGCCACCAGCGCGTCGGTTACCCGTTTGATATCCTCAGGCGTTTGATCAGGGCCGGAGGGAAGTTGCAGGCCGCGCTCGTCATATTTTTGCGAATTGGGAAAGTGGTCTCGAGTCGCCAAATGCGGAGAATGGTGCAGGCTGGGGTGTAATTTATTCGTTGCAATCCCACGCTCCAAAAGGAAACTTTGCGCCTGATCGCGATTTTCGCATAACACTTCGGCGTAGAGCGGCGTCCACTTGGTTTGCGCCTGTGCGGCGATCATCTCGAAACACGGAAGCCCGGCCACTGTTTTTGAATATGCATGGTGGATCTGGTTGAGCCGCTTGATGCGTTGTTCGGCCTTGGCCGCCTGCGCCAAACCAATTGCGGCCAACATATCTGTAAATTTGAAATTAAAACCAAGCGTGTCGAAACGGTCGGTTTTATTGCCATGGTTTCTCAATTCGAGCAACCGTTGATAAACGCGCTCATCATTTGTCACCGCCATGCCGCCTTGTCCCGTTGAAATCAGTTTGGTTACGCCGAATGAAAAACAACCAGCGTTGCTTTGCGCGCCGAGAAAACCTTGTGCGTTTTGCGAGAACAAAGCCTGGCAAGCGTCTTCAATAACCAGCAGGTCATATTCGTCAGCCACCTGACGAATTGCGTTCATGTCGCAGGCAACGCCGTTTAAATGCACCGGCATAATCACTTTTGTTCGGCGTGAAAGTTGTGTGAAAATCTGGCGCGCATCTAAAACCGGAAGCTCTGCTTCCACGTCGGCAAGCCGAACTTGCGCTCCGGTCATTAATATTGCATGAGCTGTTGCGATAAAGGTTCGGTTTGGCGCAATGACTTCATCGCCCGTTTTGACGCCATGCGCCAGCAAGGCCATTAGCAGCGCGGCGCTGCCGCTGGTTGCAGCAACGGCAAAGCGCACATTCAGACGCTCGGCTATTTGTTGTTCAAAAGCGGCGGTAAGACTGCCCTGGCTGATTTTTTTACTGTTAATTGCTGTGCAGATCGCGTGAATTTCCTTTTCTCCGAATGTTGTCCGCCAAGCATTTATCTTGTTCATTTAGTCCATCTCCGGGTCTATGTGGGGAAAATGAATAACCTGCATTGCAACTGTGTTTGTCTGTGCGATGAGCATGGTCAAGGAGTCCATTCAAAACGATCAAAAAATTCAGCGGGAATCATCGAAGTCGCGCGGTTGCATTGTTGGAGCGTTAAAGCTTGCCGCCACTCATCGAGACTTCCTTTTCTGAAGTGCAGGGTGTCTGGCGTTGGCGAGTCGGGAAACCGAAAACGCGAATGGTCGATTTCATAAAAGTTGAGAATTCGTTCAAAGAATTGGCGCGGTTGGCTGCGCATATCCTGAAAGCGCGTTTGTAAAATCGAAAATTGATATGCTTTCGAGTCGATTACTTTTATCCATCCTTTCAACCAATCGACAAGCAAAGGCAGCCAGTTGTCAATGTGCCAGTCAATCTGATCATGCTGCGTCCATCCATAAAATTCCATTGGCGGTTGCAGCGTGTAAACGCAGTCGTAAATATTTTGTTGATACGCCTTCATGAAGTCATGCAGTTGTGAAAGCATGGCCTGGCGAGGGTCGCGAATGTGCACAACAAGCTTGTTCAGGTATTGATTCACATAGGCAAGATTTCGGCGGCTGGCCGGAAAATGATCCTGGCTGATGGCGCCGTTCTTTTCTGCGGCAAAGAAAGCCAGCATACTTTTATTGATGCAGGAGTCCGGAAAACCGCCGCCAACCAGACTCAATTGTAAATTGGAGATCAACGCGGTCATTGATGCAACGCCATGGGTCGGCGCGGAAGAAGTCTGGAGACCTAAACCTTTGCACAATGAATGCCAGATAAAAATACTGCCGGACTTTGGCAGCGTGTTGATCAACAGCGGCGGCAGGACGCTTTGCGCCGCTCGTATTTCTCTAATATCGGACAAGGCTTTTTGGATTTCTCGGTTTTCCGGATCGAAATAAAGCGCCACTTTGAAGTCGCTTTCGGCTGCAAGCAAGTCTGTGCGTTCGATTTTTTCGCGCGCAGCGTTGAGACATCGCTCAATTATACTTTTGCTATCAATTATTACGCCGGGTTCCTTCAGTTCGGTTGTCATGCTGTTGTCCGTATTTTATTTTAAAATTTGATTCACGATGTGTATGGCAAAAGTTATCGCTCAACAAGGCTTGCCAGGAATTTGTCGTAGCGGAGAGGACGTTTTTTTCGTTTCGGGCTTATGCGGTAAGCGTGTTTGATTGTTCGGTCTGCGGCCGCGCTGCGAATTGCTCTTCATCAGAAAACAGATAAGCGTCCAACGCCGCTTCAATATTTACCTGCGCGATTTCCGGAGCAATTTGCCTTAATTTAGCGGCGTCAAAAATCAGATCACGCGCGCGCGCAAAATCATTGTTTCCATTGAGGATTTTTACCGGTTTCCCAAGACGCGCTGCTATTAATTTCACCCATTCGGCAATGGTTAAACTTTTGCCCGTCACAACATTTATCACCTCGTCACTCGGTTGACGAAGCAGGCGGCGAATGAGGCTGACCACAAGCTGCACAGGTATAAAGTCACGTTTAATGCTGCCTTCCTTTTGCAAAAAGGTCGGCAAGCCGCGACTGATCTGCCAGGCAAATTTTCCGATAACGCTGGCGCGCTGATCGCCGGCTCCAAATACGCCGGGAAGACGTAAAATCGTCAACGGACAGGCGAGGTCTATTTGCAAAATTGATTCGGAGCAGAGTTTGGAAATACCGTAATATGAAGTTGGCCGCGGAAGTGTTTTTTCCGTTATAGGCAAGTTGGTCGACGGCAGACCGTAGACATCCACCGAACTCAGATAGAGCGCCGAACGAATTTTTTTCTGCTGAAGGAGGCGCGCAAAGTTGGAGGCAATTTCAATATTTTTTTGCATATCGTCCAGGCTGTCGCGACGGCTGAACCTGTGGTTGGCGCAAAAGACAATCTGGTCGCCGTCATCACAGGCCGAAGCAATTTTAGCGAGTCCGGCTTTGGTGAGCAAGTTGCCATCCTGCGATGAAAAGCCAACGCTGCGCAGACCGCTATTTTGGCAATCGCGCGCCAAAGCGCGCCCGATAAAACCGGACGCGCCGATTATGATAGTTTTTCCTGACAAATGACCCATTCCGGGTTTTTCTAAAGTTGAGCGCATATTGCCTTTATTCTACTCAAAATAGATGCAGCCATAATCGCCGCCATAACCAGCCTGGGCAAAAAACCATTCCCATTCTTTCGGTTCATAAAAGGAGCGACAAGTCAACTGCCAGTAGAGCAGATTGGCTTTTTCACGCTCATTGCGGTACGATTCAACCACGATATACTTTTCTCCTTTGCAAATGCGTTCAATTTCTTGCAGTGCGCGAAACAGTTCATAATTGCGCAGATTGTGCAGCGTGGTAATAGAAACGACAAAATCAAAAGCATTGTCCTTGAAGGGGAGTTCGACTGCATTGCCAATTTTGATATGCGCCTTTACTTCCTCTTTGGCATTTTCAAGCGCATATTTTGAGATGTCGACTCCGCTTATTTGAAGGCCGGGAACGATCTGTGTGAATTCATAGAGGAGGAATCCCTTGCCGCAGCCCACATCCAGAATTCTGTCGCCGCTTTTAATGCCGTAATGATCGACGATGTCCTGCGCCACTGCGCGCCAGCGACCGTCATAATGATAACCGCCAAATCCGTGCTTGCGGTGGCCGTCCCAATAATCTTTGCCATACTGAGTTGCAACTTCCGCGCATTCAGCTTTATCATATTCAACAACACGCTGCACGTAATCGCGTTTGGTTTTTGTATGCACTTGTGAAATGAAATCAAGATATGCCATAAAGAGACTCCGGTTTAGTTTTTGTATTCAGGAACTGGTTTCTACGCAACGGGAAATTGCGAAAATTATAAAACGACGTTTTTCGGGTTGATGCGCGTCAATTGTAAAACGCCCGCGTCTGTTCAACCACATATTGCCGTTCTTCATCTGTTAAATATGGATGAACAGGAATGCTCAGAATGTTTTGACAATGTTTTTCACAGACCGGGAAGTCGCCTTTTTGATAACCGAGATATTCCGCCGCTTTTTGCAGATGCAACGGAATGGGATAGTGGATTTTCGAGCGCACGCCATTTTTGTTCAGGCGCGTCGCCAGGCCGTCGCGATTTTTCGCCTGAAACACGTAGGTGTGAAAAACCTGCCGCATGTTTTGCGGCCTGGCTGGCAGTGTGATGAATTCCGCCAGTTCGGCGAACGCTTCATCATAAAATTTTGCATTTTCAATTCTTTTCGAAGTCAATTGTTCAACTTCGGGCAGCAGGCGGTTTGCCACAAGCGCCTGCAAAGAATCGAAGCGACTGTTGTGCGCAAAGAACGCCGCCTGATCGCGATTTTGTAGACCATGATTGCGCCATAACTTCAGTTTTTCGCACATTTTCACAGAGCGCGTTACGATGATGCCGCCATCTCCCCAGACATTCAAATTTTTCAAAGGATGCAATGAAAACCCGGCGGCGTCTCCCCAGGAACCGACATGCTTTCCTGCAATTGTGGCAAGAATGGCCTGAGCGCCATCTTCCACCACTGCGATATGGCGCTTTTCGGCAACGGCCATAATCGCAGGCATATCAGCCGGTTTTCCGGTCAAATGCACGGGCATAATCGCCTTTGTCCTTTCAGTAATCGCCGCTTCGATTTGGTCGACATCAATGGTGTAGGTTGCATCGTTGTCGACAAAAACCGGTCGGGCGCCGGTCATGGCAATTGCGCCGACGGTTGCAACAAAAGTGTTGGGCGTTGTAATCACCTCGTCGCCAGCCCCGACACCAAGGGCTTTCAAACTGAGCAACAATGCGTCTGTTCCTGAGCCGACTGCGACCGCGTGGGGCAGGCCGGTAAGTTCAGCGAATTTCTGCTCAAATTCGGCAACCGCTTTGCCCAGCGTAAAATCGCCGGATTTTACCAGCTCCCGAATATCTTCGAGGTAATTATCGATTTCGGCAAATTGTTTGGTAAGATACGCGTAGGATACTTTCATTTATGACTCTGTTGATTAGATCCGTTTTTTACAATTTCGGCAAATCGTATGGCGGGAATGTTGTCTTATAGTTGATATTAGCTGATTTTAATAACACACCGACCTGCATCGCCGTGTTTTACCAGTTCGACCGCGTTGTTAATTTCATCGAGGTTGCAGCGATGCGTTATCAATTCGTGAAGTTTTAGTTTGCCTCGTTTAAACAGCTCGATATAACGTGGAATGTCAATATCCGGCCTGGTTTCACCGCCATGCGAACCGAACATTTGTCGACCAAAATGCAACGGGAACGAGTCGATGGACATTTTTTGGTTGTGGAAAGGCACGCCGGCTAAAATGGTTTTGCCACTATTTGAAGTGTTGTCATAAGCTTGCACGCGGACGCTGGCAATTCCGGTTGTGTCAACCGTGGCGTCAAAGCCTGCGCCTTTGGTCAGCTCTTTCAGTTGAGCGTTTACCGCGTCACCGTCAGCCAAAAGCGTATGAGTTGCGCCGAATTCCATGGCTTTTTTTAGCTTATGCTCGTGCAAATCGATTGCCACGATTGGCCAGGCGTTGACCAAAGCCGCGCCCTGAATGACATTTAGGCCAACACCGCCCGCGCCAAAAAGCGCTATGGATTGACCCGGTTGCAGTCCAATATTATTGAAGACGATTCCGAGACCGGTTGTCACCGCGCATCCGAGCAACGCCGCTACATCAAAATCGATTTCGCGATCAATCGGTGTAATCCGGTTTTCGGAAACAACGCTCATTTCATTGAATGTGGTCGCCCAACCTGCGCTGACTGTTTTGCCTTGCCAATTGAAGCGCGGCGGCGCAGAGTCTATACCGGAGCCTTTGACCCAATGCACAACCACGTGATCATTCTTTTTTACCTTGCGCACGCCGGGTCCAACCTCCAGAACAATGCCGGAGCCTTCATGACCCATTAAATGCGGCAGGTAGGGATCTGCGCCAGTCCGACCTGAAATTTCATCGAGTTGTTTGCCACAGATTCCACTTTCCTGCATTTTTACCAAAACCTGCCCGACATCCAGTTTGGGCGGCAATATCTCTTCGACGACTAATGGTTTATTCTGTTCTACAAGTATGGCTGCTTTCATAAAGTCTCTCTGTTATTTGGGTGAATGGCCTGAAGCCGGAAAGGGCGTTGTCGGAGTTTATAATTTATGTGCGCTGGCGCGCGATGTAAGATGGTTTAGCGGCTCAGGTTTGCTAATGCCTTGCAAAGGTTTGCGCGCACGATTGCTTCTGTCAAAATGCGACCTGACTTAACGCTTCGTGCGGAAAACTGTTGTAAGATCACTATACACATTGTTGGCATTTCGTACTTCTTTTATTTCTTTTCGTTCTGTTATTACGTCAAACACACCTGTCGAAATAATTGATTTAATTAGCACATCAATAACTGGAACAGAAACGCTATTACCTATCAATTTCATCCATCTTGCTCTTGATTCTGGAAGTTTGAAATCCTTAGGAAACCCTTGAATCATACAAGCTTCTTTTTTTGTTATTTTCCTATAATTATTAGAAAAATAGACCTGTTCTAAAAATTGGTTCTTATAATCCTCATGGTTTGTTGGCTCTAAGTTTTTTAATGAAACATAGTCGTTTGTATCGCTTGCAACTAAAGTTGGGAATAGATCTGAAGTTGGCATGAACACTCGATTAACACCGTTTAAACCACTACTTATTTTTGTGTTTTTAAAGTCAAATCGCTCTTCAACGCATTTGATATAATCTTTTTCTAATAGTGAGTTTATCGTTTCGGTGATTGATATGCGTTTTCTTTTTAAGGTTCTTTCTGTTTTGAGATTATCTACAGTCAAATAATTGTTTGTAGAGAGGTTTAAAAGTTCAAGTTCACTTTCCGTTAAATCCGGCTCTTGGAAATCTAATATTTCAAATCTATAGTCAATTTTTTTAAGGATTTCTAAATCTACTAAATCACTCAACTCTTTTTTTGAAATGCTTAAATCAAGTAGTTGAAATTGTTTTAATGACAATGGGTTGCCATCTAACAGTCCAAACTGGCTTTTTCTTCTGTTTCTTAACAATAAAGGGCAAATTTCTTTTTGTCTTTCTGTTGTATCAGAAATGTCCCATGAATGAATGGTAGAGTGTCCGTTTCTTAAATCATTAAACAAGAAGTAGTCATTAAATCCATTTTTACTTGAAAGACTCATTTTTTTTGCTTGGACTGGATTACCAAATAAGTCTTTCTGAATTTGTTCTTCACTCGTATTATTTGGAATTTCAATCCCAAGAATATCTGCTAAAGTAGCTCTGTCATTAAAGTGTTTTGGTAAACGGAAATTGTCCAAGAACATCTTGTTTCGAAAACCAATAATATAAATTCTGACTCTGTTTTGAGCGACACCATAATCATGTGAATTTATCACATGATAATTAGCATAATATCCTGCTGCTCTGATTCTTCCCAGAATGTATGTTAGAGCTTCTATGTTTCTTGGGTCGACTAAACCTTTAACATTTTCGAAAATGAATGCTTTGGGTTTTGATTGATTTAATAAAAATATTGTATCGTTCCAAAGTTGTCCTCTATCATCATCAAATCCAAGATTCTTCCCTGCTATAGACCAGCTTTGACAAGGAACGCCTCCTGTTAAAATATCATGTTTTGGTAATTCTTTTATTCTCGTAATATCTCCAAAATTGGATTCAGGTTCGATATTGTAGTTTTCACAGTAGGCATTAATAGCATCTTTATTGATTTCACTAAATCCTGTGCAAGTTCCGCCATTAGCGCTAAGAGCCATTTTAAAACCCCCAACGCCTGCAAATAAGTCTATAAATGTGAATTTATTACCCATCTATTGAAGTATTGATTTGTTAAAATCTTGTGGCGGTTCAATTCCTAAAAACTCACGATAAATTCTTTCACGATATTCTTTGCCTAACGAATTGATTTCTGAAATGAAGTTTTTATAAGTTCCCTTTCCTCCAATCAATTCCCAAAATTCGTTTCCAATAAGGACAGGTTTATCATGGTGCATGTCAAACCATCTCATTGGGAAATTCCAATTATAATCAGCCTTTTTGCCGTAAGGGTTGTAAGCAAGTGCGTAGAAAGCATAATCAACTTTTGCGTAGAAAGCATAATCAACTTTTGCGTAGAAAGCATAATCAACTTTTGCAGGATTCATTGCTAAAAGTTTAAACATTTTTTCTTTGCTAACTTTGGTTTGGTCACTATTCGGTAAAGGGGCTTTTATTTCAAAAGCATATTTCTTTTTTGTTTTTTTGCTTACAATAAATATGTCGCAAACAATATTTGTTGGAATAGGTTTGCCGCCACCTTCTAAAATGTATTTCAATTCTACATCCCAAGCTGGTTTTTGTTTATTCTTGCCTTTCTTTTTATGTTCTAATCTGTTAAGAACTTCTTGAATTCTTCTTAGTCGTTCAGCGCCTACTTCTCCTGTAATGGTTTTTCCCATTTCACAATGGCCATGATATTCTTCTGCAACTACTTGCGCTAACTTTTCCCAAACACCTCCAAATGGAGTTACGAATCTTCGTTCAAAATGTGAGCCTTTAAATATCTCATCAGGCACTAATGCAGCGTATAATGGTTTGCTCGAGTGATGTTTTTCTTTTATAAAAGGGTCTGTTATAAGCACCTTGTCCATAACTCTATCCATGAGTTCTACAACTACTTTGCTTATTCCATTATTTACATTTTTATTTTTCAAATCTTTATTTTCTTTTTTTGTCCGAAAGATACGAATCGCTTTTGCGATTATCTTCATTGCGGGTTGTTTTTTCGCACGGGTGTCGGCGGGCGTTTTAAAATAGGTCACCCAGAACGATTTATTTTAGCAATTCTTTTTGTACTGTGTCAACTTCTTCATTGGCGTTAGGCATTTGATCGAAATAAACTTGCCAACTTCCACTCCATCTGAACTCATAATTCAAGGTTTTCATGGTAATATTATTTTGACCTGAACCCTTAGTCGCGCATAGGAGTTGAGTTCCCCCCCAACTTAATGGCGGCTTTTCGAGTAATAGGTTAAGGGTTTGGTCTTCCCATTTCCATTGGTCGTTTATATGGGCGGGCAAGAAATAGGAATAGCCTGTGTGGTGTTTCTCTTGTTTGCCCGATAAATATGTTTCGAGTTGAGTCATGTTTTTGCGATACTCCGAAAGTAAATTAAAGGTTTTTATATCATACTTTCCTTTTAGCGCTTTCTCCTGCATTACGTATAGCCATTGGTGGGCAGTGTTTTTTGTCCGTCATTCTACGATACACGAAAAATTTTCTCCATCTTTCGACCTTTCGCTAATTCATCTACTAACTTGTCCAAATACCTTACTTGTTGCGTTAATGGATTTGTGATTTCTTCCACTCGATAGCCACATATTACACCAGTAATTAAGTGAGCATTGCTATTTAAAGTTGCATTTTGAAAGAATTGCTCAAAAGTCACTTTTTGGTCTATGAGTTTTTTTAACATATCTCCATCATAACTTGTCAGCCACTCGATTACTTGATGCAATTCTTCTTTCGTTCTGCCTTTTTTCTCTATTTTTGTAATATAGTGTGGATATACAGATGCAAATGTCATATTTGCAATTCGCTGATCGTGTTCAAGTGTTGTTTTCATATCTCAGTTGCTCTTATTGCTCATTTTCTTAATTGTTTAGTTCTTTCATCATTGCCCACAACGTCTCGGCTATGGTTAGTGCGGGATTAAAAGTAAGCAACCGGCGAACTACACCTTTTTTTTACCGGGAGAATACCTTATCTCCAGATATACTGGGGAGACCTGCTTTTTAGCTGTGCGCCAGCGGGAACCCTGGCTTCACCCTGTCTGGTCGGGCGAACCCGAGCCCCGTAGCGTGGCGTCTCTGTTTGTATAGTGATTAGCTGGCTGGCTATACTTTT
>Ga0316192_10000208_pt1 | contig 41227 bp, 75 predicted proteins | sample MerIslwburrow_MG_FD_204931 | JGI IMG/M metagenome (GOLD analysis project Ga0316192, IMG submission 204931) | Coastal sediment microbial communities from Maine, United States - Merrow Island worm burrow | ecosystem: Environmental > Aquatic > Marine > Coastal > Sediment | place: USA: Maine...
TATTTTCTTCTTGTATAACCTTTTTTGCTCAAACAAACAAAGCTATCAACATATCACAATCTTCTTGTGTAGCAACTTCCACAAAATTAGGTCATCATAATTTTGATAAAATAAATTTCATAGTCGCTTCTTGTATTTTATTTTCCATCTCTTTCTTTTCCATGAGTATAGTCATTTTTCAAAAAGTTATTAATAAATTTATTTAAACTAACATTGTCTACTGAGTTTTCACGAATTGCTATTGCTAGTTGAGTTGTTATTTCGTCTCAAGCTCATTCTAGCCATCATTTTATAAAAAAATCAGACATTCATTTATTTGTTTCATTACTTAATCCTCTAGCTATTGCTTCTATAAATGGTTTAGAAGTGATAATTTCAATTAGATTATCATATCAATATGTACACCTGTCTTTATCTAAGTATTTAATTCTATTGCACTCTATTTTTAAATCGGTATAAGAAGTATTTCTTAAGTTAAATCCATTATCAATAGCAAACTGTATCAAATCTTTTATTGTTTTCATATCTATTTATTAATATTTAAAGCTCTACAAGTATAATGGGCATAAGGTATCATACAAGCTCTACCTATATTACTTTCTGCCTCACATACCATCATCATTAATACAGCTTGTATATCATCCTTAATAATAGCTGTCATATGAGCTGGCTGATCTATAACTTGCTGTAAGATTATTCTATCTGCTTCTATATATTCAGAAGTTTCTATTTCTAAGTTCATATTATTTTAATTTAAGTAATAAATCTAATAATTCTTTTTGTCTTTCTGTATAATCAGTATGGTCTATTTGTAAGTTATTCATTTGTTTGTTTATATTATATTAAATAATCTTAAATCTTTAAATTTAGGGTCATATCCATATCAACTTATATCTCTTCTTCTTCAATGATACATATAAACAATACTTCAATCATAATCCTTTCAAACGTTAAAGAATATACAATTATAATCAAGATGTTCTACATATAATCTAAATCATAATTTACTCAAAATCTGGAATAGTATTTTTTTCATTTTGTCTTAAGGGTTTATTATGTATAAATTATTTTAAATCAATAAGTTCATTATTGTATTATCTTTTTCATACTTTCTTTATATTAGTATTACTGCTGTTTAGCAAAATAGGGGTTAATCTTCATGGGAGTTGTAGGAGGCTTAGGGTTTATTCTTTAATCCTCTATTATGAATCAAAGCGCTTGTAAAAAGATAGGTACTTGTTCTTTAGTTAATCTTTGAGTGCCTCATTTACCATAAAATTTACAATCCATTAAATCAGCTCCTGTAAAATTAGCTTCTCTTAAATCAGCTTCTCTTAAATTAGCTCCTGTTAAATTAGCTCTTGTTAAATCAGCTTCTCTTAAATCAGCTCCTGTAAAATTAGCTTCTCTTAAATCAGCTCTTGTTAAATCAGCTTCTCTTAAATTAGCTCTTGTTAAATCAGCTTCTCTTAAATCAGCTTCTGTTAAATCAGCTTCTCTTAAATTAGCTCCTGTTAAATTAGCTCCTGTTAAATCAGCTTCTCTTAAATCAGCTCCTGTTAAATCAGCTTCTCTTAAATCAGCTCCTGTTGAAATAGCTTCTGTTAGTACTTCTTTTATATTATCATATTTAGTAGAAGTAAATAAAACTTTTCAAAATACAGACTTAATCTGAAACTTTTTCTCTTCTTTTTTTCCTTTACTGTTTAGTTTAATAATTTCAGTAAGTTCTTCTTGCGATAATTCTATTTCTTTATTTTTTAATGTAAATTTCATATTTTTATAATTAATTATTAAATTAAATTGCTTGTTCTCTTAACATCATAGGTAAAGGACTTTCTTTGAATCATAGTCGATTCTCTATTAAATGCTTATTAATACACATTCTAGTATATCTCTGTACTGTTTTTATATCTTTTGTATGTAGTCTATCAGATACCCTATCACTTACTTCTTTGACAAAAGTTAATATTACATCTTCATCAGGTAAAACATTACCATATTGTAGATATTCATTTCAGTCCTTAGTAGTAGAAAATGTTATATGCTTCATATTATAAGGTTACCATATACAGTTATATTAGTGCAGTATATATAATATATTAGTATTAGTTTAATTATTATTTTCATATTATAAAACTTTAGGTTTCTTTTTCTTTATCTTTGGCATTGGGTAGCCAAAGAAAGGAAATAAATATCTAATGTCCCTTTTTCATAAATCATGTAATCTTACACATTCATCTTGGAAAGATTCATTATTCTGGGCTTTCTTAACCTTGAAATATAGTTCTCTATCTATAACTCAGAAATCACGTCTTTGTTGTAAAGTCGCTGTATAATGTCTTATTTTATCTTCTCTGGATACTTCTGGGTAAGTCATAATATGTAAGTTAAATTATATTGTACTGTAAGTATAACATATCTATATCGAATTTGTCAAAAATTAGACTTGTTTATTTAAATTTTTTATTCATAGTCTATCTTGTCAAGGAAAACATCTAGAACTAATCTAACTGCTTGTGTATATGTCTTACATCCGTATAGCTTTTTGATCTTTTCTAGCTGTTCTCTTACTTGGGTTCAATTATTGAAGTTAACCCTTAATCTATCATCTCTCATTATTATCTTTATTATTTTTTAAAGCTTTTTTGTATTCATTTTTCCTTATATTTTGACTTAATTTTGTCTTTTCTTTTTTTAATTCTTCTTCAAGTTCCTTTATCTCATCTAATAGAAGTATTTCTACTTGTTTCTTCTGTACTTCTATTCTTTTCTTTTTTCTAATAAGATCACGCACTCTTATATCTTTTTTATCTAATAAGGTATTTAATTTAATATTTTCTAATACTTGTAGTATTAGATATAATCATAATGCTATACAAGTAATACCTAATATTATTTCTCAAATATATTCCATAGTAATTTAATTATCAAATAAACTGGGAGGGTTTATTTATAGGAGTCATAGAGACTCTGTATCTCTTGGGAGCTTATTTCTACTGGTACATTCTTTATTTTGACGAACTGTAATAGCGTATCAATAAAGAACATAGCTTGTTGTTTTGTTAAATCTCTTGTTCTACTTATATTGGGTATTTCCATCTCTTGTCTACTTAACTTTAGCTTATGTGTTCAAAAACATCAACTTAATATATAGATTTTTACTTCTTCTAGGCTATATCATAAGTGAGTCGCTATTGCATTAAGTATTTTGTAGTATGTTTTTTCTTGTTGCCTTGTTTTCATCTCCTTAGTTTCTTTATTAGAGATTAGGACTATTACTTCTTTTCTGTCATCTAATTTCTCTAAGTAGTCTGAAACTTGGCTATAAATATCTAGTGGTTTTCATTTAAATTTCACCTTGTAAATTTTTTATTGATTCTACTAAATCTGATACATTTTCTAAAATAATACAATCTTGTTTATCTATTGTATCTGTTACCATTTTTTGTAAGGTTTTTATATCAACATTTTCTAGTGATTCCATATCCTCTCCCCATAGTTTAGCTTTCCAAATTAATACCCTATGAGTATGTGCGAATAAAACTAATGGATTTTCTATATATATTTCTTTCTTTAAAACAGATACCATTTCTATTGGATCATCTACTGATGCATAAGCATTTAAATGTTTACGTTGCATAGACATAGTATTAATTTGTTTATATTTAGGATATCACATTTCATCACAAGGAACTCTCATGATAGACTTCATATTTCATTCATCTATCCATATTATTACTGTATCTGAAGTAGGTTTTATTTCTCATATAAACCAATCAAATAATTGATTATACATATTATATAAGGTTAGAATCTATTTTATTTGTAATATTATCAAGTCTTCTCTCTAATTTAGATACTTGTAATTTTGCCTCATCAAGCATTTCTAAAGTATCCCTTATTTCTTCCTTCAATTGTTCTTCTCTTTCAAGAGTCATTTCTCTCTTTATACTTCTAACAATTCTCTCTGCCCTTGTTAGATTTGTTTTATAATTCTTTTTCATAGTTTTTATTGGTTAATGTTATAAATATCTCTATGGTTATCAAACCCAAACTCTATTTCTCTATCCATCATTTCTTCACTAAACTCATCATAAGTTTCTCTTGTATAGAAATAATCATGAGCAAATAGCTTTCTTGTAGATGGTCTAAAGTCTAAAAGTATTTTAGCTCTATTAGAATAAACTCTAAAGAATGTGTTATATTCTTCTAGTCTAGTCATATATCTAACTTTATGATAGTTAGCTACACTTCTATCATTATATTCTAGTTGTTTTAATTGTTCTGGTGTAAGCATGGTTATATAGTTATTAATACCAACATTTACAATATTCATTTCAAGCTTTAGATGTTAAGGCAGTAGCTCAACATTTACTACATTTTCAGTCTACAATAGATCATTTAGCTGTAGGAGCTGTTGTTCTCTGTGGTACTGGTAAATCATCAGAATGTGTATTATCTGTATCATCTCCTGTAGGTACTAAGAATAAGTTAATAAGAGTGTTTTTTAGAGCATATGTAGTTGCTTTTCAAGCTCATTTATCTTGTGTATCTGTACCCTGTCAGTATCAAGCTATTATCTTACTTTCTCAACTAGTATGAGATAATTCGTATTTAGTTGTAACAGCAGTGAATATAGATTGTTTGGTTTTTGTAACTCATTCTATTTTCGAGTAAGTATCTAATTCTTCCCATCTATCTATTTTTATATCTCATTGTACCTCAAGAGGAGTTATAGTTAATCAATTTTTAATCATACCTTGTCTTATAGCTTCTCTGACATCTTTATCAGATACGGCCTTATAAGCATTTTTACCATTCCCAACTACCGTATTTTTACCTATATTATTAACTTCTTTCATCACCTCTATAATTGCTTTATTTAGGTTTATTATTTCCATATTCTCTTAGTTTTTTTAAAAAGTAATATAATTCTTTATCCGTCATCTCTTACATGTTTAAGTATTATTTTATCTTCATCTTCTCTAAGGATGAATCATCAATTAATATAAGCTTCTATCCATTCGCAGAAATCTTTAGTTTCAAGATCGTCTGTATCTACTATAACTCAGTGATACATATCATCCTTAGTTCAGAACTCTACAGCTTTGAAGTCATCAGATATATCTTCAAACTCATCTTCTGTTAGAGCGTAATCTAAGTGTATAATCATAATAATAAATTAAGAATTAAAATTTCTTATGTTTAATATGCAGTTGTGCATATATATCATTCAGAGTAGATTTTAACTGTTTAGATCTTTTTTTTACCTTTAGATCTAATGGGGTTTGTATTTCCATAATCTTATAGTTATATAATATTACGGGAGGTTATATCTTAGAGGCGTTGGTACGCTTTGTTTAAGATGTTTAGGAGGTGTAAGGTCTGGAGATGTTTTATTGCTATCTCTAGCTTACGTGAGTAAGTATATCAGAAAAACACACAAATTGCAAGTTTTTGTGTGTTTTTCTATTGACATTGTAGTTTTTTGATTCATTTCATGAATTTATCATATTCACTCTCCATTTTGAATTCACGGAATATTTTCTCATTTCTATATATTATATATTGAGATGGTAATTCTATAGTGTAGGGTCATCAATCCCATATGATAAATTTATTTCCGTCTAGAGAAAAAGCATTATAATCAAATTCTTCAGGTCATATCTTGATCTGTTTTGATATAGTATCTATGTGTATTATCATTATATAACTATTATGTTACTATTATATTTTAATCTTTTCCAGTTTTTACTCATCTTATCTCTTATTATTTGAGCCTGTTGTAGGTCTTGTTTATTTACACTTCAGTATTCTATCATATTTTTATTTGGTTAATAAATTAGGGTTTTTATATATATTTCAGATTATTTCAAATTCATCACATATATCTTGTATATCAAATATATCCTTAATAATATTCTTATCTCAGTATTTATTCGTATAACTCTTTTCAGTTCTTATCTTTTAAACCTGTGTATTGCATAAGTGTTCAGTTCTTGTATGGTTGATTACAATGTGCTCATTCTTCATCTCTCCAGCATAATCTATTACTATATTCTTCGAAGTATACAGTTTCGTTAACTCAATCAGTATATGGTAATCAATAAATTAGTTCTCATTTTGAATTTATTGCTCTGAATTTTATTTCTCTCATATTTCTCTTAATATTATTTTAACTAAATTAGTGTTACTATCTATTTTTTCAGTAGTAATCTTTCGTATATATTCATCTTTAAAACCTTTTAAATTATCTCATAAAAAATCAAACGTAGGTTTTAGAAAATTATCGAGGTCTTGTTTCTTCTTTTTACCGTTTTTATAATATAATGGTAAAAAGTAATTTAAATGAGCCTCTAGCCATTCATCTCAAGTTATGGTATAATCAATTCATATTTTCTTATATTCTATATCAGCTAACTGTAACCAGTTCTTATAATCTTGGCTCTTAACTCTTTTTGGTCTATCTAGTGGTCTACCATATCTATCTTTAGTTATAGTAGAGAATAACTTATTTAGACTTGGGGGGATAGGTAGAGTTAATATTATACTATTTTCTTTCATATCTTTTAAGTTCTTCAAATATTTTATTATTTTCAATAAGGTGTTTAAATAGTCTTATTCGTTTTTCTAAATATTTCTTATCTTTACATTTCTCTAGTTCAGATAATTGTTCCTCTAGAGATACAATTTCATCTGATTTATTTCTACCATATCATCACCTAACCATTACAAAACCGTTCTTCATTATCTCTATATCAATCTCAGCTGCAAACTTTCATGTCATCATAATTTTATAAGTTATTAATATAATCTATACACTTTTCACGATATTCTTTTGCTTTATCCGTTTCTTTAGGACTTGGATGATGAATTATTCTATGAGCATCAGCACTTAATCATACTCATTGATCTGCATTATTCCTATTAGGTCAATAATTAGCCTGATGCGCTCAAAAAAATACATGATGATAATCTGTTATAGGATCTCAAGTAATAATACAGCATCAATCACGGTTATATATTTCTTCTTTAGTCTCTGTACTAAATTTAGCTACTTTTCACTTTCTCTTCATCTTTATTTATTAAATCAAGTACAATCTCTACATTTACCTCATAGTTTTTCTATAAATCAAAGTAGTTCAAGTTGTCCACATTTACAAGTATAATGTTTAAAGTTAGAAGATTCTTGATGCTTTCTCTTTCAATCTATAATAGTTATATAAGGCATTTTAACTTCCGATATATCACTTTCTTTTAGATTAAATTTATAAAATTTTCATTTTTGCCAGTTATTCAAAGTCTCCATAGTAATTTAGTTATTTATATAATTTATTTATTGATAAGGTCTTCAAGCTGGTCAATATATAACTCATCATAATCTAAGAGCTATTAAGTTATTCTCAGTGAATCATAGTTTCTTATATTTCTCTTCATCTATTTTAAACATCTTTGGAACTATTTTTTTATGAGTCCAATCTTTTATCTGTTCCTTTAGCTTTTTTCTCTTCCTATTCTCATAGTCTTTTTCAAATCATTTCATTACTTCCATAATCTTTTATTTTTTATATAATTAAGCAGTTTTATATCTTACTTAGGATTATGGTGCTTAGAACTACCTTTAGGGTAGAAGTGGTCTATAGTTTTAGCGAAGCGAAAGCATTATATCATATATTGATTTTATTTGCAAATATTGGGCTTGATAATTATAAATAATGTCTAATATTCAATATTATCCCTTGTTCTCAACATAAATCACAAGTTGTTTTTTGTGCTGTATGATTTCATTCTATATTTCTCTTTGTGAAACTAGATATGTGTAATCAACAATCAAAACAAACTTTATTAACTCTCTTAACTTCATCTATATATTGTATAGCTGTATATTCTCAAGGAAACTCTTTTATAGATATTATTTTTTTATGTATTGTATCTTTCATAGTTTTATTTGGTTATATGGTTATATGGCAGGTCAGCTAGGAATCGAACCCAGTCTTAGAGGGTTGGAACCTCTCGTGCTACCAGTATACTACTGACCCTTATTTAATAAATCTTTTAAAAAAACTATTTCATTTAGTGTATTACACTTATCAATATGTTTTGCCATTAATTCTAATTCTTTATTGCTAAAATTATAAGAGTAGTTCTTAGATTCTAACTGTTCTATTCTCTTTTCTATTTTTTCTTTATAGTCCATAATTTATTATTATTAATCTAAATTACTTTCTTCTATCAAGGCTTCAACTAACTCTTCATAATCCTCAACTAATTCTTTTATTATTTCTATTAGTTCTTCTTTAGTATATTCAGTTAGTTGTTTACCTTTATATGTTTCCATTATTTAGTTATTAAGTCGCTTAAATACTTTTCTATACTAGAAACGGATATAACTTCTGAGTTTATTATATCATTGAATACTCATTCAAGAGCATCTTTATATCATTCATAATATGCTCTAGTTTCTTGATCTTCTATTTCGAAGTCTTTTTTTATTTCTTTTAATGTTTTCATAATTTATTATATTTAGTATAGTTATATAATAGGGTTATTTAGTATAATCACTTTTAAATAAGTGTTCTTTTCTTATATAATCATTAACTAAATTATAATAATCCATCACATTAATAGGTATAATTCAATCTATATTTGCAAATTCTCTCTCCATAATAGTATATAGGTGGTCTTGTATAATTTCAGCTGTTTCTTCTTTAGCTCTATTTATTTTTGCTAGTGTGTTCATCTTCTCTTGTTAGTTAATTAAATAGTTCTTAGGTATGTTATTTATTTCCTATATTGTATTAGTGTATAAAATAATTTAAGTCATAATTATCAAAGTTATTTACTATATTTCTATATCTAATAATTAATTTATCTTCTTTATTTCATTTAGGTTCTTCATACTCTTTATAAATTTTTATTTGGAAGTTTAAAAACTCTTCGCAACTATTTTTTATCTCTTGTAATTGTTCTTCAGAATATCAATCAAATACAGTTGTTTTATCTACAAACATATTAGTTCATCAAGCTCTTCTACATTCTAATTTATTATTATCATTTAACCATATAGGAACTGCGAAATAATATGGTCTATCTTTATTTCAAGGATATTCACAACTCTTATATTCTACTAGCCGGTTTTTTCATCCATAAGATACTATCATTTTTTTATTAGTTAATTATAAAGGCTGTCAAGTTCTCACATAGTGTATTAGACTTCTTACATTCCAGTCAGTCACTTCTTTATTATGTTTAGTTTCATAAGCTTTTATTTCTAGTTTAACATTATCTATTTCTTCTGCTGTAAGTTCTAATTCTTTGAATATATCATTTATAAATTTTCTACTCTGATCTTTTACTATTTCCCATGTATCTAAGTATCTTCTACCATTTAGATAAGGTCAAGCTTGCAGAGGGTTTCTAGTTTTATTTACTTCTAAGAATAGTTTATATTCTTTCAGATTCTCCATTATATCCTTGTGAGGTGTTTCTTCTATTACCTCATGATATTTCTTTATTAATCTCTTATCATAAGATCAGTTGTTATTGACTTTACGATATGCTGTTATATATTCTAACCATTCTTTACTTTCTTTACTTTCTTTATCTATCTTTACTTCTCTTGTAGCCCTTATATGCTTTTTGAAGTACATAATCTCATTATATATACTTGTTAATTCCCGTCATTCCTTTCATAGTTTAGGTAATGCAGAATTGTTTAGCTTTATTAGTTTATATTCATACATAGTTATTTCATTATTTTAGGTGATCTTTTTACATCATCATATAATTGTCCAAAAACTCTAGCTATTGATTTTGATACATAAGCCTTTTTAGGATTAGGTCAAACTCTTTGAATTAATATATATGCCTCATAAGACTCTTCTAATCATGCTTCTCATAGACCTATATCATAAAATACTCATTGGCTAGCTATATATTCTAATTTCTTTTGTAGTGATACTCTTTCTTGTAATGTCATATTTTATTGCTATAAGTTAAGATAGTTATCTTATAAGAATATTTTATATAATTGCAAATAAAAAAACTAAACTTAATTAGCTTAGTTAATAATATAAAGGTTGTCTAACAGTATTCTTTTCAGCATTTATCACATTTATATACATTAATAGTAGTGTAGCTAACTCATACAAATTCTTCTCTATCAAGTCTTATTCTTCAATCACAGTTGTCTTTTTGACATTGTCATAATCAGTTAAATAACTTTTTAAATATATTCTTTATTAATCCTTTCATATCTATATAAGGTTAATTGATAAGTAATTAAAATAATGACTGTCTACATCTAAATTATGTTCTATCATTCATCTTATAACTTCTTCTCAAACACTTTTTTCTCTATTTTTATCTCTTTTTATACATTCCTCCAAAGAGGTATCTAATTTTATTATTTCAATAGGAACATTACATATTTCGGCTACATCTTTCCATAAAGTTAGATTTTTTTCTTTTAAATTAGTATCATCAATTATTACAGAAAATCAGAATTGCAAATAATATTGTGCTAAAACCTTTTCAGAGTTCATAACTTCTCTTTCATTTAATTTTGAATATTCTCCAAAGTGCATCATTTCTCTTAATAAATCCCTATTTAATCTAATTATTTTATTCTCCTCAAAAGAATTAAATATAATCTTTGCTTTAGATGATTTTCAACTTGCTGGTAATCCTTGTAGTACAATTAATTTAGCCATAGTATTTTTTTATAAGATAATATATTTATTTTTACATTTAGAACATTTATATATATTTTTTTGTATAAAAGCTTCTTCATAATAAAAAGATACACATTTCTCTTGTTTACATTTAGGACAATCGGATAATCATATTTCTTTTATCCACTTCCATATTTTTTTAATTAAGTTCATAATTTCAAAGGGTTAATAATATAACTATTTCACATTCTTATTTTTTATTACAATCTAAACACTGGTTACTTTTTCAATAGTGATATTGTAATTTGTTACAGTTAGTACATATTTTTAGTTTCTTAGTTCATTTCATAATTCTTTTATTAATATTAAGTGATACTAGTATAACATACTTAGGTTAGTTTTGTCAAATATTGGACTTGACTAATTAAGAAAATAATCTAACACCTCTTTTTTATTCTTAATATAATCTATATCATAGTAGTCATGTGTTACATCGTTTTCATCTTTATCAAAGATAGCTACTTTGACCGAATAATGTTTTCTATTAATAAACACCTCAGTTTCTAAACTAATTACTTCTCAATTTGTTTTTATATTTAATTCTTTAGCTACTTTTCTTGTGAAATATGCTTTCATAATATTATAAGTTATTTATTTAAGTTATATTGCTTCTTGTATAGGTTCATCTATAGGAGTAACAATTTTATGTATATCATTACATTTTCTGCATATATGTTTCGTGTCATATGATAAATCCCGTAATCAACCACTATCATATATTTTATGACAATAATCACATTTATATATAATCTGTTTCATTCTGTTCTTCTTAATAAGTAAAGGTTTAGGGGTTAATTAGTAATCATATGTCTTTTCAAATATATCTTTTTTACATGGATAAACCTCTCAATGTACTCATTTAATAATTACATCTATTGTTGTTGCTCTCATAACTCATTCTACAGTATGAATAGATATATAAAAATATGTAACTTCTCATTCAGCATTTTTAGACATACTATAAGTAATACTTCTTTTATCTGTACTCCATTTCATAATATCATTCAAATAATTTTCATTACACGGATAATACTCTATTTTTATTGGTTTTTTAATTGCTTTCATAGTTATTTAACGTAATTTATATTGTAATTTACTATTATTCAGGTTTCTAACTAATATTTTTAAATCGTATTTAATATACTGTTTCTTCATATTGAGTACAAAGCAAGTTCTGTTACTGTCTTTATATTCCCACCGATTCACTCATACTCAAATAATTCTTTCGACTTTTTCAGAAGTTATTCAATAAGGTAATATTATTCTAACCCGTCAATAATACTTATTATATTTATTTCTTCTCTTAATTATCTTTTTAATTATTGCTCTTTTATTCATCTTTTATAATTACGTTATTTAGTTATATACCTAAGGTTAAGTAAGTGAGCTAGTTATGAGCTTAATTTTAATGGGTTAATTATACAGTTATTTCATACATCATAAATCTTATCTTTAAATCTACCTCGTAAATGGATAATATATTTATCTCAATTCACTTCAAATTTTAGTTTACCATATTTTATTTTATAAGGAAATCTAGCTTTTACATAAGCTACAGGATCTATATATACGAATTGTTTTTTAATATACTCTTTTACTTCTTTTAAGCCATCAGAAAACCATCAAGCTAGTGAATATACATTACATTTAAATCAGTTAGTAGCTAATGCAAATCTAACCTTTTTAATAGCTCATAAATCTCTTAAATAATCTATAAATCATTGTAATTGCCTTTCACTTATCCCAAATCTACTAGCTTCTAATCTTGAAATACCTATAGTACCAAATTTCATATATCTGAATTTAATGGTTAATAGTAGTTTCCAGATGTTTCTAGTAGTTAATCTAGGGAATATATCTTGTAGTTCTTCAATCATAAAAAAATCCTTAAGCTGTTAAGGCAAAAGGATTTAGTTAGTATAGTATTAAACTCTTAGAAGGCTTCTTGGCATAGCTAACCTTCTGCCAAGAATTTAATAGCTATACTTTATGTATGAATAAGTCCATACAATAGACTATTCACTAGTATTATAATGATATATAAGAAATGTCAAAACTTTTTATTTACTTTTTAAAAACTCACTTATTTCTCTTACATAATAATCTACTAAATAAGCAAACGTTTCTTCATTATCTTTACTAGTAGGTATTCAACAATTATTTAGTAAAGAAAAAACTACATGTACTACTTCATGAGCTATACTATTTGAATCTGTATCTGTTAATAATATAAAATTCATATTAGTTCTGTAATCTTCCACAAACATTGCACTAGAAGTAAAATATCATACTATATCATCTATTTTATAGACTTTTAATTGTTCATTCATTTTTTCTATATCTTTTTCATATACTATTTCTAGATTACAAGGAAATATAGGATTAATAATTATTTTAGTTTTCATACTTAATTAGTTACTTAATATATTCTTTTTCTTCTCACTTATACATACTAGTGTATCAGTAAGATTAAGTCAAATAAAAAAGAAGTTTTTACACTTCTCTTTTCGTAATTCACTTGAAATTACCTTAACCTCCTGCCTTTCAGCTAGTATAGTATAGTGATTCTTATTTTAATGCAAATTATACTACTTTACTATCCATAATTTGAATTGCATCTATTTCTTTTTTTCATTTAAGTATAGCTTTGCAAACTCTATGCCTTCAATCTATAACTTGTCATTGATTATTTAAGATGATAGGATATTTAATATTTCTTTAATTCATCTATAAGAGATTCTATCCTACTACTATATCACAAAGTTGAGCTTGTGAATATTTCATGGTCTATAATTTCTAAAACTCTTTCAATTTCTTCCCTTGTTATTTCTTTCATATCTATATAAGGTTAATTGATAAGTAATTAAATAAATCTAAGTTCTAGTTATAACAAGATATAGAATCCCGCAAAGATTTTCCAGGCAGAAAAATTTGTATTTATACTATATGATTATTTATGACTTAAGCAAATAAAAAAACCCTATAAAGGGTCTTGTATTCAAATAGTCCAAAGATTTGGAATACTTAAACTTATAATTCCCCCGAATTTAAGTTTAAGTATAATATAAGTTTAATTTAAAATTGCAAATAAAAAAAGGTCATGGACAAGAGACCCACACCTTTTAATAGAAACAACCCTAATAGTTTATTACTTCATTGCCTATTCTACCGACATAGACTCCATAACTCTTCTTAGGTTCTATAATATTATATTAACTATCAGTTTATTTTCAAGTCCAATATTTGCATTATACTGAAAAATGAATATAATTGATAGTATAAAATATTTTAAAGGGTGAATAAAGTATTTTATAATACTTAGTTAAGACTATATATTTCACCCAATATATAGTCTTTTATTTTTTAAAAAATTTATTTATGGATAAAGAGAAATTGATTCTCACTTTATTAGAAAAGTTGTTGTGAGAAGAAAAAACTATTATAAGTAGTAAATGAGAATCTCATTTTATTTGAGAATATATTTTACTTAGATGTAGAAATGCCTGAGTTCATTTCTGAAAACTAGAATCTATACAAGATAATATTAAATATACATTATCTAATAGTAGAAGAATTTATTACTGGAGAATTAAAGATAATAAATGAGTATCTCTTTCAGATTTAGCTAAAAATGGCTTAGATAATGATTCCAAAATATGTGCCGAACTACCTTTAATTGAGATTACAGAATTAGAATGAGCTGAAATAATTCCTGTAGATAAAAATGTAATAGGTGAATTTCAAAACATTCAAGTTTATATCCCTTAATTTAGCAATTATGAGTAATTATGAATTAATCTCTGGCGATGGCTCTGGCTATGGCGATGGCTATGGCTATGGCGATGGCTATGGCTATGGCGATGGCTCTGGCGATGGCGATGGCTCTGGCTATGGCTATGGCGATGGCGATGGCTATGGCTCTGGCAATGGCTATGGCTCTGGTTATAAAAAAGTAGTAAAAATAAAAGAGGTTTAACCTCTTTTATTAATTATTTATTTTCAAGTTTTTATATCTATTTATCTTAGCTAGTTTAGCTAATTTATGCATGTGTTTCTTTTCCATAGTGTTATATTAGATGATAACACTATTATTGTATACAAAAGTTATACATAAGTCAAGAGTATAGGCTATTTATTCACATAATCTTTACAAAAAAATACCTACAACTTTATTAAAATTATAGGTATACAATTTATTTAGTATTTAATCGTTTTAAAATATATAATTGATATGCTTGCATAAATCATTTCTTTTCATCTCATTTTAAACTATTCATCTTCTTTGTAAAATACTTATTATCTTTTCTATGCTTACCTTGTTTAAACTCTCTTAGATTCTTTTCTATAACCTTATTTAATTTAGTCTGTACTGGTTCTAAAGTTCTTGCGGGTACATAGTATACTCAGAGATTAACTGCATACCTTAGAACGGATATATCGCATTCTATTTTCTGTCATGTGTATACTTCTCATATATAATATTTATCATTTTCATAGAAATAACAATGATTATGAGCAAATCAACCTCTTTTATGTTCTATTTGTACTATATCGTCCTTAGTCAATTTTCATTTCTTTATAGCATTCAAGTATACTCTGTTACCATACTTTAATCATAAGCCAAAAGCATATCATTGTTTAAGTAGAGTTTCAAACTCTTCACTTATTATATTCACTTTTTTAATTAGTAATCTTATTCAAGTCCTTTTGTATACTTGATTAGCAAACCATTTATATATAGTAGAGAAGTAAGCACCCCATCTTGTCAATACTCAAAATCTAGTTGCTTTATCTACTGTTTTATCTATAAATGAATATTTACACTTTATTCAGTATTGTATATACAGTATAGTGTATAATACATAGAGTGTACAATCACTTGGGTGATTATCTGTTTTATTCTGATTATATACCATAGTCTTATTTTATTGATATAAATTTCTTCTCTCACCAATTAAAGGCACTTCTACCATATCTATTTAATCAGTAAAAGCATATAAAAAATATAGCTATTCTGCTTCATAAACTAGCCCAGTTGAGTATCTTGAATATATCAATCGCAAACTTTAGATTAGCCCATACAAAGCGAAATATATTATTTCAATTATAAAACCTAACATCATGTGGTCAACAGACTTTTAATTCTATTGATTCTTTTAATTTAAATAATTTCTCCCTCTTAAACTCAGGAAACAAGCATATATTTTGTTCCATAAGTTTTGAAAATGAGAATCATCATTTAGATCAACAACCATTGATCATTCACATATCTTGTAAATATTCGTATCTGGCTTTTTTCATAATAGAGTTTTATTAGGCTACATAACCCCCTTTCTTTCATGGTATTTTACTAGGTTTCCCTTTTCTCAGCTTCTTTCTAGTAGCTTCTTTTCTTCTTTCTTCGATAGCTTCTTTCAGCTTCTTTTTTTTCTTTGTTGGTAAAGGCATAATTATTCGTTAAGATCTATATATAATTGCTTTGCTATATCTGAAACATGAGTCTCTATTTTATCTAATCTATCAGCTTTCTTTTCATAAACATCAGATATTTGAGTTTTTATTTCATTTAATTGAGATGTTCTATGATTAACATAAGAATGTAAATATATAGCTATATATAGTAATATTAGCAATAATAATAGTTTATAAAAAATTTCTAGTTTTATCATTATATCAAAATTAGTCTTAAAAGGGCTATTATGATAGCTGTTCAAATAAGTCATCAAACACTCCATAATATTCTATTAATAGGCTTTAAATCTTCTTTAGTAGCATAGTTTTCTATTAGGTTATTATTTAACCTCTCTATAGATTTTTTTAACTCGTCTCTATCTTTTTCTTCATTCTTCATATGACCTGTAAACACATCTGCCATATTAACAAACTTTTCACTAAATACTGCAAAGTTTTTATCTATATTTGTTACTTTATCTTTTAGATCATTAATATTAGTATCTTGCACTTTATTAATCTCATCTTGCTTCTTAACCATTCTATGTCTAAGATCTCTACATTCTTTTTCAGTCACACATTCAGACATATTCCTTTACATATCAAATAAATTTATCAGGGGTTATTAATTTAGGGATATAATATACTCATTCTATATCTATATCTACAAAGTCATATCCACTATGAATGATAATAGGTTTCTTCTTTCCCTTTAACTTCTCTATTAATTCATGACTAGTAGTTTCTAAATGCAAATCTATTATATAAAAATCTACATCTATATCTACAAAGTCACTTATCTTATTATAAACTATAATGCTAAATCACTCTTTTTCAAGTTTTTTCTTTAAATAAGAGGATAGTATTAAACTATCCTCTAATATTATTCATTTCATTCTTCTTCTAAAAGTAAAACTCTAGCCATATTTTGTAATGCTCTAGTTTCGTCTTCTTCAGTAAATTCAGGGAATCTATCATCTAAAGCTCTATCTCTAGCATTATCAGCTGCTTTTAAAAACTGTAAAGAATGGAATCTTTTAGCATCATCTCAAGTAAGCATAACTCTTGCATTTTGCCTAATTAGTTGATGTAGTTCTATAGTATCTTCTATAGTAAAATCAGGTATATCTGATAATTTTAGACTTTCTATATCTAAAGTAGATAAATCAAATAGGTTATATATGTATCACATAATTATTTAGTTAGTAAATAATCTAAAGTAAGTATTGACCTTGTATCTATTTTACCTGCAAAATCTTTTATATCTAAAGTAGGTAGTTTAATTTTTACCTCTTTATCTAAAAGTTTTTCTAGTTCTGGAGTAATCTTTTCAACGTCTGGTTTTCAATCTTTTGTATTTTCTTTAATAACCTTTTCCCTTACTTTATTAAAGGCTACTAATTCACTTTCTGCTTCTTTAATAAAAGTAGCAAGTTCAAATGCTTTCTCTATTCACATTTCTAAATCTAATAGTTTAGATAATGCTCATTGACTATTGTATAGTTTCCATAAATTCATAGTGTAACTTTTAATTAATAAATTGTAACTTTTAATTAAGGGGGAGAGTTACTAACTCCCCTGATATTATATATAACTAATTTCTATTGTAAAATGAGATTTAAGTAAATCAGCTTGTTTATTAACTAGTTGATTCGCTTCATTCTCTTTAAATCATCTATATAACCCTGAATATCTCTTATTTAAGAATTCATTCTCTTTTCTAAAAAGAAAATCTATTTTAGACTCAGGATTTGGTATTTCTTTCATTGTTTCTAGATCTCCGCCTTCGTTTGTTGAAATTATTTCTTGATAACCTAGTTTAGAGGCTATAGAATTAATTGCATCTTCTGATATTGTATCAGCTATATTTATTTTAAATGTAATTTCCATATTGTAAAGTTATTAAGAATTAAACTGCTCCCCAAGAAGTTCAGTTATAAAAATCAAGTACATTGGTAGTGGTATTATATATAACTAATCAAGTTGCAGGTGTTCATATTGCATCTCTTTGAGTAGTGGTCATTTTAGGTGGCAAGAACCCTTTAGTCGTTGACTGTACATTCAGTATAGCACTACCATCTAGTGTAGTTGTTCATATATTAACTTCTCATTCAGCAAAGACTATCATTCTAGTTGAGCTTCATACTGATCAACTAGCAGTAGTCATTATTTCAAATTGAGATGGGCTACTTGTAGCACTTGGAGTGCCTTGTGCTCTAAACCTAATTCTTCAACTCATCTGAAGACTTGTTCAAGTATGCATTAATGAATATATAGCCATTATCTCCTCTCAGTCAAGTACTGTTGTTGGACTTGCTTCAGTTCCATTTGCTCTACCAAAGAATACATTATTAGTAGCACCATAATGTATTCCTCAAAAAGTTCAAGTCACACTAGTATCTGTATTCAATACGAATGCTGTGGGTAAATCAATGCTATTGAAAGGTATAGTTGAATTCAATATAGATAATGTTTGATTTCAGTTTTCTATATATAATCTACTAGTCGCAGCTGAAGGACCTATTATATCTAATCTATTATTTGTATCATCCCAAAATAGATTAGGGTTATCTTCTAGTATTTCTCAGTTAGTACCAAAGAATGGTATAGATCCTGATGTTTTATCTGTAAGAAATAGTCAATTACTTATTTTTACTTCTGCATTACCATCTTCACTTATTTTTATAGCTTCTGTTGGACTTGTTGTTCCATTTTCAACAACTGAAAAAATCATTTTAGTACCCCATGTTGTCGGAGACCAATTTTCAGTAGCGAAAAATGCAATTTGCCCCACTGCTGTATAACTAGTACCATCATGTCAACCTGATATAATAGAGAATTGCTTATCTCCATTCTGAATAGCAGTAGGTGAAGCTTCCGTTCATCTAGCTTTATATCATAAAAAAGATGGTGCAGCAGTCGAAGCATTATTTTGTGTAAAAAATCTTTGTGCTGTTATAACACTTTCTCAAGATATAGTTAAAGGAAAGAGACTAGAAGGTAAATTAGTTGTCTTATCTCATCCTATCTTTATTCAAGTAGAATGGGCATAACTATTAGTCTCATCTACAGTAAGAACATTACCTATATTAATATCTCATTTAGTAGCATTACTAGTCGAGAATAGATTTAAAGGGTCTCAAGCTCAAGTTCATCAGTATATTGTTTGTCATCAAACTCTACCAGATAATAAAGCATATTGTAAATGGTCATCATCTGCTAATCAAGATAAATTTCAATGGTCTGATGTTGCAGCTGCACTAAATGTAGTTGTAAACGCACTTAATATAGATTGTGCAACTGTATCATTTCATTGAAATACAATTCTTCAGATAAGAATAGAGTTATTCTGAAGCCTAACTGGTAAATTAGGAGATGCTGGAGCTTCTTCTGCTTCTGATAATGAATTATATTGTGCAGGAGCATATATTCTTACTAAATCTCATTCTCAATTTAAATAAAAATCTTGGAAAGAGAATTTACTTGAAGGCGATATCGCAACTAATCAAACTGTTATATCATTATATTGAGTATTATTCCATTGTGTATCTCAAGTTACTTTAGTCCAAGTAGTATAACTATCAGTAGTATAATAACTATCAAATGTATCTGTTAATGATGTATCCTTTGCATCTACAGGTACTTTGTTATATTTTCTCCATATTTTTCATGCATCTACTGTTATATTCCTAGTTCAAGTCTCTCACAGAATTAATCAGGTATTATCTGCTCTAGCTACTGGTAATAAAGAATAAGCTCTTTGTTGACCTTGACTTCTTGCTTGTTGTTTTAGTTGTGATATATGTAATGTAGTTCATTCTCTTACTATTTCAGCAACTTCATATTTATCATTTTCATTTTCTAAAACATCAGCTCTAACAGTAGTAGAAGCGTATATAGGAGTTCAAGCATTATAATCTACATATACTATATTACTGGCTCAATCAACTAAAGTTACATTAGTATTTTCATCTATATCAAAACTCTTAAGTTGTGCTTGGTCTGTATTAGCTATTCTTATTAATCAAGTTCATGCTACAACTGTAACACTTCAATCGGTATTATCAGTTATTTCACTTCAACTTACCCATCAAGCATTAAATCATATATTAAATATATCTTGTAATGAATTATTAGTAGGACCATTTAATAGAATATTTTCATCTATTATATCAGTATTAACTACTAATGCTCAGTTTTCATCTAATTCTACTTTATTTAATGTTCAAGTTCATTTATTATCTAGTGTTGTTCTTATGTTATTAAAACCACTATCTAATGTATTTCAAGAAGGAATATCACAATGATAATCATTAGTAAATCAACTTACTAATATTGAACTATTAAACTCTTTAATTGTTTGAGGTCATCAAGTAGCTGTAATTCATACGAATTCTCAACTTCAAGCTCAAGTAGCTATAGTATATACATTATTAAGTCTTTTATCTACTCAAGCAATATTACTTTTAAACAACCCATAAGTTCAACTATAAGAAGCATTAGTAATTGTTGGGCTATGTAAAACAACATTAAAACTTGATATAGCACTACTATCATCATCCATTAAAAATACATTTCAACTAGATTGTGATATAGTAGGAATAAATGTTACTCAAGTAACTGTGTATCCTAAAGCTCATCAAGACCTAATTAAGTTAGTAGTTCACGTATTAGCTCAAGTATCTGTACTAGTAAAATATACCGTCATATTTAATAGTTCAAAATAACTTCATCTACCATCTATTATAGTCGGTTGAATATTAGCAGTAGATGTTGATAGATCTATAGTTATAAAATCACCAATAAGTACACATCAAGGATTAGTATTTAAATCTATTTGAGGTGATCAATCAGTGGTTATATGCACTAATTGCATTCTAACTAAAAAGTTTTCTCAATTTCAAGTAATCTTTCAAGTTAGTCTAGTTCAGTTATTACCATCTAAATAAAGATAAGGTTTTAAAACAATATCTTCAGTAAATAATCCTGTTATATCTATAGTATACTTTTTATTAATACTAGCATCTGTTATTTGGTCTATTGCCCTCTGTATAGTAGCAAAAGGAGCGTTTACACTACCTCATCCAGTAGCTATAGTTAAAGTATCATCTCAAGTAACACTATTTGCATATACTGTTTGACTTGTAGCATATAATGGTTTTGCTGTATTTGTGGGGTCGTATACTGTTTTAAGCATATCAGCTCAAGCAGTGATTCAGTCTAACTTTGTTTTATCTCAATCAACAAAAGGTCATTCTGCTAATATCTCCTGTTTATCAATATTGAGGTTACTAAAATTAGTATTTATAACTCATCTAGATACTGCTCAATTATCAGACTCGTTTAATGGTGTTATTGTTGCCATAGCTTAATTATTAAGTATCTAAATTAACTGTAGGATTCCTATCTGTCTGGGTTTCATCATAATAAATTCTAAAATTCCTATAATATCAGAATCATCAAACAGAAGTATCACTTTTAGCATATAATTGTATTAGATCTCATGCTGCAAATGTTAGATCCTCTGAGTAAGTAGTATATGTACTACTAGTTGTAGTTCTTTCAGTTCATACAGGACTACCATTTTTATATATTCTCCCAAACATTGTTGTATTAGGATTATTATCAGAATTTCTTATGTCAAATTTTATTCTTATAGTTCATCAGTCTACATAATTACCAAATAGAATTTCTTTGTATTTAGTATAAGTTCAAACTCAAGGTCAAATAGGAGTTTGTCATTCTGTATCAGCACTAGCTTTTAAGTTATCTGATGCAATAACTCATGTGGTCAATAACTGTTTAGGATTTATAGCTACTGTAGTTTCTGTTGAGTCTCAAGCTTGTGTATCAGTAGCTATAATCAATACATTATTAGCTATTTCATCATCTACATATTTTTTAGTAGCTGGTTCATAATCTGCATCAGGTGTAAAAGATATAGTATTATCAAGTTCTAATACATTAGTTTTATCAGCCTTATCGTTTCATAAAGCTACTACAGTACTGTTAGCTGATACTTTCGCTTCAGTATAATATTCATTAGTTCATTCAGCTAGATTACTAGTAGTTCTATCAGTAAATACTTCTGTTCATATTTCATCTACTGTTATATTGAAGTTAGTAACTCAATCTGAACTCCATATTTTATCTGTAGAGTCAGCTGAACCTTTATCTGGGTAATCTGTTGGAAATCTATTTCACATAATATTATAGTTATTTTTTAATTCCAATTAGTATCAATTTTATTAACCTCATTACCTGATATTCATAATACTTGTTCTCAAGATAAATCAAGTATATTCGCTCAAGTTAAATCTTCTAGAAATAAATTATATCTACTATTATCCCAGTTAGTTATTAATTCCTCTATAACAAATTGCCAAGGGAAAAAATCTACTTCCCAAGGAAAGACAGTTTCACTCCATAGAACACTTATTGCTCTTGATTTTGTCCATCAAGTAACAGGAGGTGTTCTATCTCACCAGTTTGTTGTTGGTTTACTTCTAGGCATAATTAGTATTTAAAAGTTATTTCTTTTTCTTAATCTTTTTAGCTTGTTTACTAGTTCTTCAAGCTTTCTTATATGTTCATTTTCAACAAGGCATAATCTAATAGTTATTGTATAAATTTATTGTACTAGTGTTCTTAGCTTCATATACACATAGTTGCATTATTTTTTCATATATGTTATACTTATTTTGTAGTTAAGAACTACTTTTAATAATTAATTAATATATATGTCAGATAAAATAGTGGAATTTTTAATAAAATTAATCTTCTTTATAGTTGTTAGTATCTTGTTATTTAATTTAATATCTAATGTCTTATTATTAGCATTTTGTATATTAGTATTATTTCTAGCTACTTTTGTAATAAGAGATTAACTTACTCTTGTTCATTCCCTAATAATGAAGCTGCTTCGAGGGTCAGAGGACTCTCAACAGCTTTTTTTGTTCACTTTTCTAATTCTCATAATATTTTATTAAATATTATGGTAGCTTCATTTTGTAATTTTACATCACTCAGCTTATCTGCCTTCTTTGTCAAACTCTCTAATTTCTTTAGATTATTGACTAAGTTAGATTGTATATCTAATACATCTAATTTTTGACTGGACACACTTCTAGGTAAAAATCAAGAAATGAATCATTTAACAGTTCATAAAGTAGCGGCATCAACAGATCTACCTAACTTATTAGCTATCTTAACTAAAACCCCTCTTTCTACAACTTTAGCACGCAGTTTATCTATCTTATCAGCCATCTTTTGTATCAATTCTCTAGTTTCAAATAGCTTACTTAACTCTCAGTCTAATATTTTCACAGTTTCATCTGGTAGTAGTTCTCTAGATTTATTTTTAAGTCATTTTCTTATATTTTCAAATCTAGATGCCGTAAGTGTAGACTTTTGTGTTCCATCTTTAGCAAAGATCTTATTCTTAAATTCACTTCAATAAAATCTTGCTAAATCGTTTATATCTTTAACACTTAATTTATCTTTACCTTTTATATCATCTACCCTATTCAAGAGATTCAAGTCACTAGTCTCATTCCCTACTTTATCTAAATCATCTAGTGCTTTTTGAATGAAATTTGTTTTTCTTTTTCATTGAGTTGTTACTAACTCAGATAACCTTAGAACTTCTTCTTTAGGTAATAAATTATCTTGTTTTTGAGATATTTCTGTGATTTTCTGTCATAATGATGTATCTAAATCATCATATGTCTTTATTTGTTTAGTATCTATCTTTCACAAACTTTCTTTAAGAGCAGGTATATTCTTCTTTACTCCTTGTCATATTTCTAGTAAAATATCATCTAAAGGCTTATCAGGAAATATTTTTGAGATTCATTTTTTTCAAAGTCATATTATATCTCACTGTAACTTTATAGGATTGGTAATATTCTCTAGTTTATCTAGTTTATCTACTAATCAAGTCATATTCTTACTCTTAGCTATATTCTTAGCTATTCATACTCATCAAGTAACAGTTAATAGTATATCTGTTGGGTTCTCTATTATTAATTCCTTAATTCTTCAAGGCTGGTTAGAGATTCTATCCATTTCAGTTGCTATGGTATCTTTTAAAATTTGTCTCTCAGGTGTAGTAAATAATCATTCTCATTTAATCTTTGCTAGATTATCTTCTGACATTCATAATTTTCTTCATATATTTTGTCATACATCAGTAGAGAAAGCCTTATTTAATCACTGTTCTACAGCAGTTCAAGCAAGTTCATTAACTGATTGAACAGTTCATACTGGATCAGAAATAACTTTTATCAAATCTCAAGCTAACTGTACTGTATTTCAAGGTAAGTTAGCAAGAAATTTAGTAGCACCTCATGCTAGTCATGTTTCAACAAATTCTTCCGTTTCTCATTTAAATGGCTTTAAAAATTGTCATACTTTACTTATAGCTCTTCCTGTTTTTACTCATACATCCAATCAAGATATTTCTTCAGGTTCTTTTGGTGTTACAGTAGCAGGGGCTTGTAATTCCATTCATTCTATAGTATAGCCTTTCTCTTTAGCTAGATCTAATCAATTGTTATAAATCTCTTGATCACTTAATCAAGGGTTCAATTCTTTTAATTGATCTAATTTATTAAAGAACTCTTGTTTACTAAGTCTCTTAGATTCCATATCTTTTATATCCTTAGATACTTGTGAATCTATTTGTTGTGTATCAACTCATAAACCTTTAAGAACATCTAAAGTTAAAAAGTCTTTAGATGTTCAAGGTTGCATAAATCAAGGTGTTATATCTGTCGTATTTGCCATAATTTTATTGTTATTAAAATACTCATTCACTATTTATAGTAGTTCAACCAGACTTCCATTCATTAAATAGATCATCTTGTCATAGTGTTGTATCCATAGGGGTTACTTCTCAAGTATATAATCCTGCTCTCACATCTCTATCAAATAAACTATTTGTATCTAACATTGGTAATTCTTTATCTTGTCTAAAATCATTTAATTCTCATAAAGCTTGATCTTTAAAAGAATTAACCTTTATCTTAAAGTTAATAGTAGAATCAAATAATTTAGGTAATACTCAATCTAAGAATTCTTCCTCAGTAGGTGTTACAGCAGAACCTAGATTTTTTAATCTAAAATCTGATACAAGCCTTGTAGCATCATTTTTTAATTCCGTAGCTTCTGGGCTTTTAAACCTACCTAGCCATTGCTCAATTGTTCATTCAAAGCTTCAAATAGGATTATTTCTTCATTCGTCAGTATTCTCTAATGCTGTTATCTTCGTAATTAAATCATCAGCTCTTCTAGACATACTTCTTGTCAATCTTTCTGAAACAAATCAGTCTGGGTCACTAGTTCTAGCTTGTGATAAAATAGCATCCTCAACTTTTTTAGTGGCAGAAGATAATTTACCCTGACTTAATAAATCTCATAATCTTCTCATATCAAAATCTGATAAATCCACATTATTTGATATTAAAGTGTCTTTAAATACTTGTCATAATTCTTTATTATCAGTTGGCTGAAAGAAAAGTATCTGATCTATAATATCACTTACCTCCATTCATTCAGCAACTCATTTTTTAACAAAATCTGTAACTCTTGCTCATTCAGTATCTGATACTCTAGAACCAAATAATGATTTACCTATATTAAATATTAAAGCATCTTCTTCTAGACTTCAAGGTTGAACTCATAATCAAGTAACTTGTCCTCCTATAAATTGATTAGGGTCTATCCAATTACCACCTTTTAGACTAAAGTCTCAGTTATCTGATACTCTATAATCTAGATGGCTACCATCTCATCCCTCTCATGCTATAACAGTACCAGTATTTCACATACTAGCTATTACTTGTCCTCTTTCTACTCTTTTTCATACATTAGTATCTCATGCAGCTGACTGTAAATGATTATATACATGAAGTCTACCTTCATCATCTTCTATTACCATTCTTCTACCAAATCATCCGCTCTCGTTTGGTTCTTGTAATGCAACTACAGTTCATGAAGCAAAAGCTTGTATAGGATCTCATATTGCTCAATCTATATCTACTCATGGTGTTCATGTTTGTCAGCTAGCAAGTGGTACATTATCAGTAGTGACAGGTGATGTAGCTCAATATTGTTGAGTTACTTGTCCTGTTCATGTAGTAATAGCTTCTTGTGTTCAAGTAGTTGGAATAGATGGTATTCATTTAGGAGTAATTTCTCATTCCTCAACCGTTATAAATTCAACATCTCAAGTCTGAGGATTCATCTTTGCTATTACTCAAGCTTGTGGTGTAGTAAATTGGAAGCTACTTTTATTTAGAGATGACTTAGCCTCTGCTAATGCTAGTTCATAAGAGAATTTTTTAGCCATTTGTGCATCTCAAGCTATAAGTGCTTGTTTTCTTGCTTCCTCAGCCCTCTCTATTTCATCAGCTATTAATTGATCTTGTCTTTCTATATCCTGTTGTCTGATTACATCTCCTCTTTGTATACCATACATTTGTCATAATAAATCAAGTCTTACATTGGCTTGATTAGCTTTGAATTCAAATTCTCATTTTAGTTGTTCGTTCTTATATTGATATGTAGAAAAATCCACATTCTCTTGTCTCTGTAATACGAATAGTTGGTCATCTATAGCGTCTAATTCTTGGTCAGCTATAGCTAACTGTTGAGATAGTGGTAAATTAGGATGTCTTTTTCTAATATTATCCATTACTTTTCTTTTCTCTACCTGTAATTCATCTATCTTAGCTGATGTATTAGTTAGACTAGATTGTATAGAATTTATCTCTGTGTTACCATTTTTAAACTCAGTATAATTATTAGCTAAATCTCATAATACAGAATTTACACTCTTTATATAGTCAGTATCTAAATTTTCTAGATTTGTCTGATTCTTCTTAGTTGTTGATTCAACTTTTTCTCATGCTATTACTTTTCATGTATCATTAATATTAGTTACTTTAGTTGATTGTTCCCATTCCTCTCTAGCCTGTATCATTTCAGCTGTAGGTTGTCATCCATTCATCTTAACTAATCTATCCCAAGTTTCTCATCATACACCTATTTCATTATTTTTAAATCCTTGTACATATGTATCTACAGGTGCTCATTTATATTTAGAGTATGTTTCATAAGCTTTAGTAGCTCTTATAGCTTCTGTATTATTAGGATCAATTTTTACATTAGGTCAAAATTGATCAAATAGATCTATTGCTTGATCTATGTTATCAGGTTGAAAAGTTAAAGTTCAATCTTTATTAACATCATATTGTATTCAATTAGCATTAGCAAATGATTCTTGTGCTGAGTCAGTTCTACCTATCTTTTTTCTTATAGGATTACCTCATTCATCTATAGTCCATTGGAATCTTTCTCAGTTAATCTCTCATACAAGAGTATCTCATACCTGTTCCGCTTCTGTTCAATATCTATTAGTAATTAATTCTGATAGTTCAGTAAAAGTTCATCCAGCATCTTTAAATCAAGCTATATCAGTGATAGGCTTTGGTTCTTCTGGTACTTCTTCTTCTACTGGTACTTCTGGTTCAGGTGTAGGTTCAACTGTTATTTGTGTAGGTTCTGTTTCAGGAGTTGGTACTTCTTCCTCTTTATCTTCGACTAATCTTCAAAATTTATCTCTAATACCTGTCTTCATTTCAAGATTAAATCTATCAGATGATTCTTGAGTGACTAGATTAGGGTCTCTAGGCTCAAGACTAGATTTCTTTAATTCACCTTGTTCTCCTTGAATTTGCTCTACTCTATCACTTCATATTATTTTACCTGTAACAGGATCTTTCTTTCAACTCGCTATTTCTTCAACATCTGAGATCTGATTACTCTCATTTATTTTCTTAACTTGATCTTCTGATAATCATGCCATACCTGTTTGACTAAAGGAATCAAATTTTTTATTGTCTTGTACTAGTACCATAATTGATATTTATTATGTATTAATTTTAGTATATATATTTTAGATTAAGTTTCAACACTTATTGCTTGGTTAAGCTGTGGGACATTCAATCAAGGTATATCTTCTACTATAACTGGGTCGGTCTTTATGTCCTGTATCCAGTCTGGTATATATTCTTCTTTTATACCATTAGCTTTATCTTCTTCTATATAAGGCATTAGTTTTTATTTATAGAGTAAGTTAGTTTAATTCCGTGAAAAAGAGGAGGTATATTATCTTGGTTATCATTATATATCTCTATTTTAAACTGTATATCTACAAATTCATCACTTAAGTTTCAACTACCGTTATTAGTTGTGATTTTATGTCTCTTTATAGTGTCTGTAGCATCATTAATATTTCTTATAAGTACCCAGCTTCAATTATCTATTCTTTTATATATCTTTATATAATTACTTCAACTAGTATAACTAGTAGTAGCTTTAACTCCAGTGATTTTGTTAATCAAATTAGGTGGTCATCTAAATATTTGTGTAACAAAGTATCAAGATTGAGCTGTTGTAAGATTATCAAGTTCTAATTTATCTACTCAGTATATAGAACCTTGTTTATATGAATAGTAGAGTGTATTAAGTCATTCAATATAAAATAGTCAATAGATATAATCTACATCTGTATTAGTATTATCTTCTGTTGTGATCTTATAAAATGCATCTGCTAATCATTCAATTAGTTTTCAGTATTTATATATTCAAGGTTGAGTATCATTTGCTATAAAATAAGTATCTTTTTTACCTATTGCTATAGTTCTATTATCCTCATCTCAAGTATTAAAGTTTAATTTACTTATATATTGAGAGTTATCTTCTAATCTTCTGCTTTGTCTACTATCTGATATTGGTACTAATTGATACCCAGACATTATATAAATATCTCATGACTCAGAAGTTACATAATCTATTCAAGCTCTCTGTTCTACTCTTCTTATATTTACTCCTAAATCCAAGTTAGCTGATATACTATTTGATACCCCATCCCATAATGAAAGATTACCATTATCGCTATAAACATAAAATTGAGTACCATGTACAGTTATTCATACTATATATTGTTTGAATAATGAAAAAATAGTCTCTACATCTCAAGTATCATATCTATATATTTTAGATCATATTCATATATAAGTAAAAGTGCCGTCTTGATACATAGGAGGAACACTGGGACTTGTAAGTGAAGTTTGTACGGATTCATTTACTCAAGTAGTGAAGTCAGAGTTTATCCTACCTATACTATAGGTATCAGTTGCTGTTTGTATAGCCATATAATACTTGCTACTAGGACTAAATATTACATTATGAATATCATCTGTACTAGGTAATGTATAAAAAGGTGTATTATCTACACTATCTCATCTATAGACTACTCATCAGTCTCAATACATAAATAAGTTAGTAATAACTCATGAAACACTTCTATTATAAATACCTCTGATTATATTAGTTGAAGTTAATACTTGTTTAGTTGGTTTAGGTCATAGAGTTATACCGTAACCTGTTCTATTTCAGTCTAGATTCTCAGATTCTACAATACCCCAAGACTGAGATATTATATCATCTTCTTGGAGTCATGGATAAAATGTATTTAATTCTATATTAGGCATATTAAGTTAAATCAAGAATATAAGCATCTGACTTTACAGTCATCTCATTAGGATAATTAAGAAAATGCGGTCAAGTAGCTCTATTTTTAAATTTATTTACTGCTAAATCTCTCTTTCTCTCGTATTCCTTGATTTCGAAACTAGCCTCGTCTTTTCTTCATTCTGATCTATGTATATATGGTAATAATCATTGAACTAATACATCGTGTAAGTATAAAGGAATTCATATATTAGGTTCAGTAGTTAGAATAGTATAATCTACTATACTTTTAATACCTTTTAATTCTATACCATTAGCTATAGCTCAATCTATAGGGGCAGGAGCTACAAATATAGACTGATCAGCTATATAGTATATAGGTTGTTCTTTATTTTGATTATTAGTGTAATAATTCCATGGATTAGGTAACCCAGCAGGATTTATTTCTTTAGCTCTTATATATTTTAGAGATCAATCATCATACGTATCTCAATCATAATTAATATTAATAGATGAGATTTTTAGATTTCATTCTGTATCACTAGCCGCTTCAGGTATTACATACTCAGTTTGTCATACTACTGAATTAGTGGTCCATATATCCCAGTTCCAATCCTCTCATGCTCAAGTTATTAGATACGAAAATAAATCATTCTTAACTTGATTAAGGAATGGTAATAATCTTGTATTATTATAATCTGTATCATTAGTATTAGTTAGTTCTCTAGCCATCGTAAATATAGCTGGTGCATCCATATTAATATAATTAAGAAACAAGAAGAAACCACCCACAAAAGTGAGTAGTTTTATTCCTATTTAGAAGCTTTAACTTCTTTAGGACCTTTTAGAGTCTTCACTTCATCAGCAGTAAACTCTCTACCAGATACATGTTTATGTAGTTTAGAATCTAGATTAGATGATTCTATTTTAGTCTTTTTAGGAAGACCATCCTTATTTGTAACCATAACATTTATTTTCATAATGTGCGTATTATAAATATAATATCTTGTTATTTAACAAGAAGAAACCTACCTCTTTAAAGAGATAAGCTCTATTCTTGTCTAACTGTCAGCTTCAGCAGCCTGAGCAACAAGTTGTAATCTATACATTCTTTCTCTTCATTCTTTGAAAGTTTTAAGACCATATCTAGCCCATGTAAAGAAATTTTTACCAAGTTGTAATGGTTTATCTTTGATAACAAAGTTTATACCTTTTTGTATAGACATTGTTATAGCTCATTTTTCCATTATAACATTGTTTATAATAACTGCATCCCAGTTATCCGCAACAACAGTCATACTAGAAGAAACAGCTCTATAACCTCTAAGAGAAGTTAAAGTCATAGAAGTAGTATTGTCAGTAGCAGTTAATCCAAATAGTTTTCTTCTTCTGTCTTCAACAGATACCTCTATATAAGTAGAAGCCCCAGGAGTACCAGTACCATTAATTGCGTTTACTAAGTTATCTAATGTAGTAGCCGCAGTACCAGATAAATCAACATCACCAGGAGCAGAAGGAGCAGCAACAAATGTAAATACTACACCGTTAACAGTTACTGTATCGTTAGCAGTTGGTTCAGTGCTAAAATCTAATGCAGTAGTAGCAGTTAATAGAGTAGATTGTACAACAGAAGTACCAGCGAAACTTCTACCAATAAACCCTCTTCTATATGCAATATCAGCTTCGCTAAAGGTATTTCACAGTGCAGAGTCACCGATAGTAGCAAGAGAATGTGGATCTATTACAGATACTAATTTTGAATTATCAACACCATTATTTACTAGTGAAGCAACAGCGTTTGTATATGTTCAAACAGTATTTTGAGAAGCACCAGCAATTAAAGTAATAGGAGAACTATTAGTTTGATCAGCATTTAATACTTCATTGTAAAAATTACCATCCATATCTTCTCTTATTTGTTGAGCAGCCTTTACAGCTAAATCATCAAGTAAGTTCCAGCTTATCTCTAGTAATTCTATTTCATCAATTCCATAAGGAACTAATGGAGTTTCATTTATTGTAAGTGTTTCATCTTCAGTGTTTGAATCAGTTACAACTACATCTGTATTCTTAGTATAAGAAGTAAGAGTGTTGAAATCAATTCTAGGTTCATGCCAAGTTACCCCATGTGGCATGTCAACCATTCTAGCAAGAGATAAAGCAGTAGTTTTAAAAAATAACTCTGCTTGTACTCTCCTAGAGTAATGTCTTTGTGTTAAGGAATCTAATACATTAGCCATAATATCAGTTTTAGATAGTAAAATAATTTTACTACCACACTATACCTAATTAAACGGAATTACTGTTTTCTTTTGAGCATTAGCCCAAGTATCATATTGTTCAGCTGACAACTTCATTGTTCAAGCTTCTTCATGAGTTAATTCAGTTAGTTTCTTTTTCTTTGGAGCATTCACACTTTTTGTATTAAACATTTTGTATGATTGCGATTCTTCAGGTAATTGTGCTTTAGCGTATGCAAAAGCTTTTTCAAAAGAAATTCAAGGGTATTCATCAAGAGCTTCTTTTATTTGGTTTTTAATCTCTCATGCTCAAGGAGTATCAGTGATAAATTCCAAGAAATCAACTCTATCATAGTCAGTAGTTGAGTCATCAACTGAATCATCTTCTACTTCATCGGGCTTTTCACTTAATTTAGATTCAAGCTCAGCAATTCTCCTATCTTTTTCTTTATTTAAATCAGATAACTTTTTAAAGTTAGATTTATTCTTTTTTTGCATATCTGAGGTTGTAGTTTCCTCTCTACTTGATTCAGATTTATCATCAGAGGCAGTAGTATCCTCACTAGGTATTTCAATTGTATCTTGACTTGGCTCGTTTTGAGTTGGGTCTTGAGTAATATCAATATCTAGTACTTGTTTATCAGACATATATTAAATATGTTAATTGTAAGGCTCACTTAAGAGCTTAAGCATAAAGCTTAATTCCAGTTGTCAAGAATTACTTGATAACTGAGTTAGGTTTTATACTGATTGGTCCTCTGGACTCTCATATATATCATATTTATCCTTCAAAGACATCTCTTCTCAAGGATTCATTACTCATATTACGAATATATGGAAATCTTTTTCATGTAACATTTTCCATTTACACATATCATCTTCTGTAAAAACAGCAACATCTTTTGAGATCCCAAAATTATTAGTTACAGCATTCATATATTGAGATTTGATATTATCAGCTTGTTCTTGTAATAATTTTCTCAATAATACAGCTCATTCACTTTCTCATTTTATATCTTCTATCTTAGACAAAAATATTTTTCTTTTTTGTATTTGTAAGGCATTTTCACTATATGTAGCTTCATTAGAAAGATATTCTTCTGTATTATACTTAGCCTCAAATTTATTATAAGCATTTTCAAAGACATTTGAATACTTTTTTAATATATTTTGATATTCTGGTGATTTTATATATTTAATCACTTCTAATTGTTGTTCTTTATCCATATTTATTGGTTAGATTGTAAAAGTTGTTGGTTTTCATTAGCAATTGTACTCATTGCTTGTGAAGCTATATTATTAGATACTGATTCGTTTTCTCATTCTTGTGGTAGTGGCTTTCATTTAACTTTATATAATCTCATTAGACTATATCTATATAGATCTACATTTGGTCAAGGTCTAGCCGCTTTAATGGCACTTAAATGAGTCATTGGGTCGTAATCTTGTCTCACTTGTACATTAATTCAAGCATTAAGGGAACTTACATTAATTATAGCCTCTATTTCATCTGGAGTATAATCAATTATTCTTTCTGCTTTCTCTTCATCTAATCATAGAGTTTGAAAATAGTCTCTATATAAGAATTTCTGTGCTGATTCACTTAGATTTAGGTTTTGAATTAATCATATAGCGGTTCAATATGCTAATCTTAGTTTATTTTCTTTCTTTTCTTTTTCAATAACTGTAACTATCTTGATTCTTACATTATCTCATAGAGCAAAGTCTTTTTTTGATAAATCTCTAGGAACTACCCCATAAGAAGTAATAACATTAACTCTTTTCTTGTCTTTTGTAGTTAGATTTTCTCTTAGTCAGTTTATATATAGGTTAAGTAATTGTTTTTCTCCCCATGCTTCTATCTTAGCATTTAATGCTAGGTTAACATCTGTTGCATCTTGGATCAATTCATTAGTTCAAACTCATTCTCTTCTTTCTGGGCTACTACCTTTTTGTATTCTACCTATAGAAACAGCTGATTCAACTGTTGCATCTAAACTCTGATCTATAATAAATGAATTATCCGCTCTAAAATCTTTTTGTAAAGGTCTTAAACCATTATCAAGACTCTCTCACTCTAGAGGATTAGCATCTATAATTTTATTAAATCAGAATTCTAAATCAGTAGCATTAGGGATGATTCTTTTATTCCTAAGATACATAGGGTAGAGTTCAGCTTTACTCTTATCTAGTCTTAAATTAGCTATTTCTGCTTTAACTCTTTGAGTATCTCAAGTGATTTGAGTAACTCTCATACCTGTAGGAGTGCCATCTGGTCTCCAGTAAGAGAATGCAAAAGGCATAGAATCTAATAAATATATTTTTAGTATTAAACCGTTAGAGTTTCAAGTTATAACTAAAGCTAGTTGTGAACCTCTATCTCATCTGAAAGTAGTTGCATGATAGTATACTTTATAGGATGGATTATAAGATTCTTGTGACTCATTATAAAATTGTGTATTTATTCATACATTTTGTTGATCTGTTATTTTAGGATCTTGAATTCTAGTTGTGTTTCTATCTTCTATTTGTAATTCATCATCCCATAAACCCCACTCATTTAATTCATTCCTATATACATCTCTATTAAATCAAGCAAAACTATATCTTCCTATAGGATAGTCCCCCTCTGGGTCAAATGTCATATTTCTAGGGTCTACATATTGAAAAGTTGACTTCTTTGTTTTTCAATCCCATCAATTCCTTACAGTTATACCAACTCAAAATAAATACTTATGAAAATCTCTCCAATATTTAACTATTTCCATATCATCTGAACTAAAATCTTCTTCTAGTGCATTATTTAAGTTTTTTATTTTATTATCCTCTCAAATATCACTTGATTCAAATACTGATTCTGGTCTAGTTATATAACTCCTTGCCATTAGAGCGGAATGTGTTGAAAAAACGGTCCAATCTCATATCTTTTCTTTTTTTGATTGTCTTTTTGTTGATCTATATAGTTTATAATCTGCTTCTAGATCTTGTTTAATATTAACCATAGCTGAATCTCATCTATCGTACTCATCTCTTACTTGTAAAAGTATATCATCTTCAGAGAGACCAGTCTTTTTAATTAAATCCTGTAACATGTGATATATATTAATAGTTATTTGTTAACATAATATTTATTATGTGATTCGTGTCAAGCTAATAAATATCAAAGTCTGGTTCAAAATCTGTTTTTACTTTGGTTCATTCCACTTCATCTATAAGAGATTGGATAAAGGAAGCATTATTTTCTTCTTTATTAGTTTCTTTTAGGTCTACTTCATCTAAGGTTCAGTCATGATGGTTCTTAATAATCCACCACATACGGAAACTAATCATATCAGCTAGATCTGGTGACCTACCTAGTCTCTCTTTTAATTCTTTTTTACCTTCTAATTTAATTTTAGAATCATTATCTATATCTACTTGTCTAATAAACAACAGTTCTTCTATTATATCTTCTTTTAATTGTCATTCAGCATCTATCGTTATACTTCAATCTTGCACATATTTTTGTAAGTAGAAGAAAGCTTGTGTTTTTAAATTTTGGTAGTTTCTCTTTTTATAAGACAATAGTTTAGCTGAATATGGTTGTAAAGGGCTGGCATTTGCGATAAAACCCTTACATCATAGCATATCTACTAATCACCCTCATACTCACACTTCATCTACTATAACATTATCAATAGAAATACTATACTTATCAATAATTTTTTCTATAAATTCTTTTTGAGATACTAGATTATCTTTAGCTATTCTATCTATCTTAATAAGATGTAATCACTTCCGAAGTCAAATTTCAGTAGCATCTTTACCTTGTCTTGCTGCATCTATTGTTAGATAATAAGATCACTCTCATGTCTTTTTTCTAAACATATCAGACACCTCATCTATATTGAATAAAAGTCAAGGATCATCTGAGTAGTCAAAATTACCATATAGTAGTCTTTCTCTACTAATTTTATCAAGATTCTTAAGATTATCTATATAAGAAGGAGGTAAGAATGGGTTATCAGTAGGTAGAGATTGTATAAATTGTCTATATTTCTCTAGACTACCATTTCTCCATGGTTTATAGAAGTCTGTATAGATAAAGTTTCTTCAGGGGTTACAAGACATGAAATTTTTAGGTTTTTCTTGTTTCCATAATACCACTGAATATTCTGAAAGTTGTTCATTATGATGAATTACTCAGTGTCTAGGTCTTGTTTTGGTTCATTCTGACAGCCATTTTTCACATTCTTCTCTAGTTTTGGCTCTATATTGTTCAGGTCATAAGAGATTACGGATACGGGAATTAATAATTTGTCTAGCTTTATCGTCTATTTCTTGTGCTTCATCTATAAACACTCATGTAAATTCCATAGATCATAGTCTATCGAATTCAGGATCACTAGGATTGTAGTTTAAATCCATTAATACTACTTTAGAACCGTTTTTAAAAGTCATTACACCTTTTTGATCATCATATTTATATGATTTATCAGTAAATCAGAGTTCTGTCAAGACTTGTCTAAAGGTAACTAGTGTAGAGAGTTTAATTTTCTTAAGTTCAGACCTTCATATACACCAAGTAGATCATGGTTTACTGGCAATTTCAGTAGCTAACCAAAAAGAACCTAACTTAGATTTACCTCATCAGGCTCAACCTCAGTAAACTATTTCAGTTGTTATATCATCAGTTAGATACTTCCATGCTTCTGCTTGTCTTTTAAATAAACGCATTAATTATATCTATTATGTAATTTAAAATAATCTAAGTGTCAGAATTCTTTTTTAAACCATTCTTTAAAATGATCTGGAGTAGTTTTATAGTCCCATAATCAATTTACTTTATATTCTTTTCAGTCTCTTATATATCTACCATCATTTCATTCATCCCTTACAAAGTATTCGCAATAATTCATAGCTTGATCTAGTTCGGCTAGAAAAGGCTCGTTAGCTTTTCTCTTAAGTCTAGTCATTTATCTAGTACTTTTTGTTTAATTGTTTCTGGTATCATAGTTATAAAGTTATATTATTAAAGTATCTAAATTTATCTAAATTTTCTTTTGTTAATGATTTAGGAGTGAATCTATATCAACAAGAACACTGTCTCATTTGTATTACATCAACAACGGGGTTATTAGTTCTATCACAGAAGTTTCAATCTGCGTCTATTTCCACTCATTGTCACCAAGTATCAGGGGATTTACATATTTGACACATATTATGATGTTTAATAAAGGCTTGTTCTAGTTTAGTTATCATAGTTAATTAGTTATAAAGTATATTAATATTAAATCTCTGTAAGTCTTCACTGAACATCTCAATTAATTCTTGAGGAGGGTTAGCTTGCTGAGTACCTAATAAAGGCGAGGCATACCATACATTCTCTATCTCCTTTAACAATCATAACTCAACTAAGGGTTTTCTACTCTTACTAAGCTTACTAAAACTATAATCATAGTCACTCTTAAATTTATGGAAATTAACTATATTATCCATATCTATATAAGGAGTAAATTTAGTTATAAATGCAATATCTGTATCTCTTAACTTATTATTAATCTCTAAATTAAGTTTCCTATCTATCCATCTCTTCATAAATTTCTTATTATTAGTAAGTTTAAATTTATACTTTACATTATCTATCTCAGTATCCACAACTTCTCATCATCCATCCATCAACAATAACTCTCAATTCAATATCATCTTCTCCTGCTGTTTTGTTAATTTTCTTTTGACAAGTCGCGTTATATTCATATCATACATACAATATAGGATTAAGTGAACAGCTTAGTCCTATTTTATTTATGTTTCCAATATTAGCAAATCTTTTTCCTTTTATTAACAAATCTTTTTCCAATAAAAGAAACATGTAAAATCATTAACTCTTACCTTAACAATCAATAAAACTAACTACTAACATAGAGTTTCACCTCTATCTATCTTTTATATTACTTTGTTAATTCCTTATAAATTCTAGTGAAATGGAATGGAACGAATAACAGTAATACTAGATAAAATGATAATATGTGAGATTAAATCTGAAAATTGAGAAAAATTTGGAGATGGTATAGATGTATATATTAGCCTACCCCTTTGTTAAATTACCCCATACCGGGTCCCTCTATCTAATAACTCCCTTATTCAATCAATACAGCTCATAAATACACAATAATCACCCTAAAACATCGTCTTAGAGTGATTTAAATTCCTTTTAGGATACAATATACCTTAGAAGTATTATTAATCATAGCACATAAGCATAGTTATGTGAACTATTTATTATTAATTACTTGTATATTTATCTGTGATGGCATACCAGAGCCGTTATTAGTGTCTACTCATTCAATTAAACCATTAATCTTTTGAGATTTTAAAGCTAAATCAATAAATTTTTCAAGGTTTTCCTCGTTTAAATTATCCATTTTAGCGACTTTTTTCGCGAACATTTTACTAATTCTATTAATAGCAAACCTATTATTCATCAAAGTATCTTGATAATCGTTCGCATTGTCCCTTATTTCTTTATTCAGCTCTCTGCTTATGACACTTTTCTTTATTCAGGTTTCACTTTCTACCTCTCTGATTGATTTATCTGACGTCATATACATGGTCATAGCTTCTTTTTTCTTATTGATATATTCTGGATTTTGGGCTATTTGTCTAGGATGAGTTTTAGCTTCTATCATAATACTTAGTTAGTGATAATACACATATATTACACAAAGATAACAAAAAAAGCAAGTTTTAGTTTACTTGCTTAAATTCTAACACATATAGAAACATCTTACTATACTTTGTCTTTCATCCTCTAATTACTGTAAAATCTTTAAAGTTTTCATTCATAACTTTCAAAAACTCTCTATAGTTTAATTTAGTTTGAATATCTAATCTTTGATCTTCAGTATTATAAGGATTAAGAAGCTCGTATCATATTCACAAGCTCCTTAGTTTTTTTAAATTATCCATTTATATGACTGTTAGCGTATCTAGTAGCTCAAGCCAATGTTTTAAAATCCTTTCAACCAGTTACTTGATCTTTATTAATCATCTTAGTTACTCTATGATAACCAAATTCATCTTTTTGAATTCTAGCATTTCTATTCCCTTTATTTAACATCTTTATTGTTTCCATGTGTATATAATTAATTATTAAAATGGTAAATCTTATATAGCAACTAAAGTACATTCTCCACAACAATTCCAAACACTTATTTTATTATTATGTATTTCAAATCTATCTCTTGATCCTCATACTAACCATAATCATTCTATTCCCCAAGTATATTTCTTATCAAAGTCTACTGATTCTACTTTATGTAATGCTTTGTCTCTCTCATTTTTTTTATTACACTAAAATATATTTATATTGATGTAATAACTTGTTTATATAATCAAACAAACTGTCATTGATAATTTGTTCTCAGTCTTCATCTATTTCTCAAAATCTGACATTGTCATAAAAATAGAAACTTGTAAACTCTTTTTCTTCATTTACATCAAAAGAAATCCCCATAAAGTCTTCAGTTATAAATCATCATTCTGTTTTTGGATTTACTTTTTCTTTTACAGAAAAAGTAAAATTGGTATATTCTATTCACATATGAGTATGTGAGTCTTTACTTATAATTAAAGTTCTTTTTTCTCAAAAAAAATCTACTTCTTCTTTTTTTAATATATTTTCCATAATTTAAATAATTATTAATATAATGTTTTTTATATTAAGCTCCGTTGGTACGGTTTACTTTAGATTTATTTAGCTATAAGCTGTTAAGTGATTTGTATCTCTTAAGCTTGAATACATTATATCAAATTAATTATGGAATGCAAATTTATATTCCACTATTCTTTAATCTTTCCCTATACCTTAGCTTAGCAATAGCATTGTTAAGCCTTTTTCTCTCTTTTTGCTTTTCTTTAATTTCTCTTGCTATTTCTTCTCTTTGTTGCATAAGTTGTTCTAATTTTGTGATCATATTATTTAAATTTCAAATTAAAATATATTATTATTGTTAATCCTATACACCAATATACACTAGTGCATAGTAATCAGAACATTCTACTACTTCAATTAAATTGTTAGTTCTTCCATACATTTTCTAGCTATTAATCTTCTAGCTCATTTAGTTGGCATCTTGACTCATTTATATATTCAGACTTTAAATAAAGCGTCATTCATATTCTGTTGTATTTCTTTATCTGTATATTGCCTTTTCATAGTTTAATTAAAGTTATATGTTATTATAAATTAAAATAATATACATTTCTTAGGTCTTTTTTCAACTTCTGTATCTCATCTCTTTGACTTCAAAGAGTCATTCTTTGTTTACTTTGTATCTAAATATTATATCCTTATAATATTTAGATATTTCATCTTCTCATTCCACAATTCTTTTTTCAATACATAAGTATCATTCTTCGTTTATATACATAGTTTAATGAATTCAAAATAAAATATTATATTGTTCTCTTAATTCACTTAGTGCTTGGGCTGCTTTTTTTTCTGAGGAGTAGTATATTTCTCATAATCTCTTTTTTTCTTGTTCATCTATATATAAATCCCAGTTATCTCATTCATAACTATATCAATATCATATATACCATTGCTCAGTTAGTACATTCATATCATTCTTATATTTCCATCTTTTAATTTTAGCTATTGCTTTTCTTTTCTTTAATTCTTGTTCTGCTTCTTTCTGACTCATAAAAGCATTTCAGATATTTAATAAATCTTGGTCAACATAATTACCATATCTATTTTGTATAAATTCCCCACTAGAAGCTATATAATAATACTTATCCCCCTCTTTTAAATCATATATTGATCCAGCTTCTTCTATCTTTTCAAAATAATCAGTGTTATCTATACCTATAAGTTCTGCTAATATATGTTCTTTCTTAATCAGTTCCTCTTCTTGTCATAAATAAGGTAATTTATGAGGATACTCGAACTCAGTTCATGCATTAGCTCAGTTTATGTCTTTCTTTAATTTATATTTCATTTGTATTGTTATAAGTGGTTAAATATATAAATGAAACTAGTAACTGACGCTTTGCTAATCTTATTGTTAGTAGCTCCATACATATTTTTCATCAGTTTCAATTGCTCTAATATTTGTTTTCATTCTTTCTCTTTATTATATAATTAAATTAATTATTTTCTTCTTGTATAACCTTTTTTGCTCAAACAAACAAAGCTATCAACATATCACAATCTTCTTGTGTAGCAACTTCCACAAAATTAGGTCATCATAATTTTGATAAAATAAATTTCATAGTCGC